>Ga0210112_1000547_pt1 | contig 10064 bp, 14 predicted proteins | sample Joice_ThreeSqC_D_FD_184875 | JGI IMG/M metagenome (GOLD analysis project Ga0210112, IMG submission 184875) | Wetland microbial communities from San Francisco Bay, California, USA, that impact long-term carbon sequestration - Joice_ThreeSqC_D2... | ecosystem: Environmental > Aquatic > Marine >... | reverse complement strand
CGATCATGATGGGAGATCACGAGCAGGGCTTCGGCTTCCTCGCCAACACCGCCATCGACCAGCACCTGCTGCGGCGCAACCGCCAGTTCGACCTGATCCCCGTGATCGAGGCACACCCCGGCCTGTTCGGCATCGGGATCGACGAGAACACTGCGATCGTTGTCCGGGGTGACACCTTCGAGGTGATCGGCAACGGCTACGTCGCGATCTATGACCGACACACCACCGTCGGGAACGCCGGCCGGTTCTACTTCCTCGCTCCCGGCGACCGGTTCGACCTGGCTCGGCGCGAGGCCCGCCGCGGTGACGGTGCGGGACGCCCCCTCGAGGGGCTCGAACGGAAGGAGTGGCCATGATCGCCCGCATTGTGCTCGGCGCGATTCTGCTGCTGCCGCTCGCGGGTCCGGCGGAGGCCCAGGAATCCACCCCCGAGGCCACCGCGAGTGCATACATGCAGGCGGTGAGGGCGGGGAACTGGGCGGGGATGGCCAAGCTCATGCACCCCGAGGCGCTGAACCAGCTCCGCACGCTGATGCAGCCGCTCTTCGCCTCCAACGCCCCCGAAGCCGACGATTTCCGCCAGCGGTTCCTCGGCGTCCGGACCGCGCGGGAGGCCGCAGCACTCTCCGACACCACGGTCTTCGCGAACTTCGTGCGCTCCCTCAACGAGCAGAACCCGACCGCCGCACAGGCTCTCCAGGCGGCGACGATCGAGGAGATCGGGCACGTCAGCGAGGGACCCGACGTCGCCCACGTCGTCTACCGCGCCACGCTCGACGTCGAGGGGATGACGATCAGCAACGTCAACGTGCTCACCGTGAAACGGTCGGGCGATGACTGGCGGGTGCTCCTGACCGGGGATTACTCCGCCCTCGCCACGGCGCTGCGCCAGGCCCTGGGTGGCTGAGACGCCCCACGGCGAGGCGGCACCGGCCGCTGATCGCGCCGTCCCAATGCTGATGTTGCTCGGGGCTGCCGAGCTGCTGGGGATGAGCCTATGGTTCTCGGCCAGCGCGGTCGCCGTCGAGCTGGAGCGCCTCTGGGGGCTCTCGCAGACCGAGGCGGGCTGGCTCACCACCATCGTGCAGCTCGGCTTCGTCGCCGGCACCGCCACCGCGGCGGTACTCAACCTCGCCGACGTGGTCCCCGCGCGGGTCTACTTCGCCGCGTGCGCGCTGCTCGGAGCGGTGGTCAACGCACTACTGGTCGTCGCGCCGGGGTACGGCACCGCGCTCGTCACCCGGTTCGCGACCGGGTTCTTTCTCGCCGGCGTCTACCCGCCAGGCATGAAAATGGCCGCCACGTGGTTCCGGCAGGGGCGCGGGATCGCGATCGGGACGGTCGTCGGCGCGCTCACAGTGGGCAAGGCAGGTCCGTGGCTCATGAAGGCATGGGTCCCCGCGGGCATCGCGCCGGTGGTGCTCTCCGTCTCCGTCGGAGCCGTGCTGGCTGCCGTGCTCGTGCTTGCCGCCTACCGCGACGGTCCCTTCCCGTTCCCACGCCGGGCCTTTTCGTGGGGGCTGGTGGGCGTGGTCGTCCGTAACCGCGAGTGGCGACTCGCCACCGGCGGCTATCTCGGTCACATGTGGGAGCTGTATGCCTACTGGGCGTGGATCCCGGCGTTCCTGATCGCAAGTGCGGCGGCGGGCGGTGGGCATGCCTCGCCCGCCGAGCTGAGCATTGCCGCCTTCTGCGCGATTGCGGTTGGGGGGCTCGGGTGCCTCTGGGGCGGCTGGGTCGCGGACCGCATCGGCTACGACCGCCTCGTCACCCGCGCGATGCTCGTGAGCGGCGCGTGCTCGCTCGCTATCGCCGGCGTCTTCGGGGCGAGTCTCTGGGTCGTGATGCCGCTCGTGCTCGTGTGGGGCTTCTTCGTTATCGCCGACTCGGCACAGTTCTCGGCCATGGTCACCGAAGTCGTGCCACAGCACGCGGTCGGCACCGCGCTCACCCTGCAGACCTCGCTTGGCTTCCTGCTCACGATGATGACCCTGCAGCTCGTCCCGGCGATCGCCGAGGCTTCGGGATGGCGTTGGGCGTTCGCCTTGCTGGCGCTCGGCCCAGCCGCCGGCGTCTGGTCGATCTCGAGGCTGCGACGGCTGGGACGGCGCTGGCAGACGGCGCCATGAGGTGTGCGCGCACCGCGATCCGACTGGTCAAGGGATGGCGGATCCGGCTGCTGTGGCGCACGGGGATGGTGGTCACCGACGACGACGCAGGGCCGGATCGCGAGTGAGCGCGGCGCTGCAGAATGGAGAACCGATGAACCGCATCTACCACCATGTCGGCATACCCACGACCGAGGTGCGCGACGGAGAGCGATACCTCCCGGAGTTTCGGCTGTATGTGTCAGGGTACGAGACGAGCGAGTACGGTGTCGAGTGGATGCGGTTCGAGCCTGGCTCACCGGTGCCGGAGCTGGTGCGGCGCGTGCCGCACGTGGCATTCGAAGTGGACGACCTCGCGGCGGCGATTGCGGGGAAGGAGATACTCATCGCGCCCAACAGCCCCTCGCCCGGCGTCACCGTCGCCTTCATAGTGGAAAACGGCGCCCCGATCGAGTTCCTCCAGCTCGACCGCGGATGAGGCGGACAAAAAAGATGCTGAGCAGGCACCTCAGATCTGCACTCGGCAGTCTGGCATCCGGTATCTGACCCCTGCCCCCTATCGTCCCCTCATCATCCCCAGCACCTCCGCGCGCAACGCCCGGTCGTCGGTGAAGACGCCGCGGAACGCCGTGGTCACCATCTCCGCGTCGTGCTTGCCCGCACCGCGGAGCTTGAGGCAGGAATGCTCCGCCTCGACCACCACCGCCACGCCGCGCGGGTCGAGGTGCTCGACGAGCGCATCGGCGATCTGACCGGTGAGCCGCTCCTGGAGCTGCGGCCGACGCGCAAAGACGTCGACCGTGCGGGCGAGTTTCGAGAGACCCGTCACTTTACCGTGATCCGGCAGGTACGCCACGTGTGCGCGCCCCGTGAAGGGCAGCAGGTGGTGCTCGCACATGCTGGTGAACTGGATGTTCCGCAGCATGACCACGTCGTCTCCTGCCTGTTCCTGGTCGAACTGCTTGGCGAGATGTACGCCGGCATCATGCCGCAGGCCGGCGAACAGTTCGACGTACGCCCGCGCCACGCGGCCCGGTGTCTCCTGCAACCCTTCGCGGTCCGGATCCTCACCGATCGCCATGAGTATTTCGCGGACCGCGCGCTCGATCCGCGCTTGGTCGACGGCTTCATGGCTCCGCCCGTTCCTTCCGTTCCGCTTCGGAAACGGGATCCGGGATGGCATCTCGATCAGGCCCAACTCGGCTCGCATCCACACGCTCCTTTCGGCAACTTCAGACAGTCCTGCGTCGAGACTGATGGTACAGCAGAACGGCAACGTTGTCAATATTATGTCCTGTACAATAAGCTGACTAACGTAAAACGCTTTCAGTAGACATCTTACGCGAGTTGCACCATCATGATTCCCATATCCTGGCTGCGTTCCACCTGAACTCGGCCCTGTTTGCACAGGCTGTCGGAGACATCGATGACACCGCTGCGAGACTCCCAGTCGGCCGGTCGGCCCACCGTATCGACCACTTCGCCAAACACCTGCTCGACGCGAGGGACGCGCTCGATCCAATCCTCGCTGAGGCCATCGCCGACCTCGACGCCGAGCGTCCGCCGGCGGTACCGGGACGACCCCCTGCAGCGGACGGAACACGGATGGGAACCCTGGTGTTCCTGCTCCAGCACGAGGCGTATCACCTCGGCCAGATCGGTCTCCTGCGACGCAAGTTGGGTTTCCCGGCATTGCGCTACCCGACGGCACCCCGTCGGTGTCGCTCGGGGTTTGCGGGCCGATCGGGCTCTCCCTTAACTTCCGCGGCCCGAGCGTACGGTTTCGGGAGCCGATGGAACGATTCGACGACTCGAAGGTGTGATGGACATGCGCAAGGCTCTGGTTCTTCCGTTCGCGATGCTCGTGGCCGCCACGCTCACCACGGCGTGCATCGGCGAGGACAACACTCAGCAGACGATCGGCGCGAGCACCCTGATGCAGGAGCTCCAAACGAGCGCGGCACCGGTGGTGCTCGACGTGCGCAGCCCCGAGGAGTACCACAGCGGTCACGTCCCGGGCGCGATCAACATCCCACACCGTCAGGTCGGGGCGCGGCTCGGTGAGCTGACGGCGGCCAAGGAGCGCGGGATCGTGGTGTACTGCGAGGGTGGCCCGCGCGCGGAGTACGCCGAGCAGGTGCTGAAGAACGCGGGGTTCGAGAAGGTCTACCATCTCGAGGGCGACATGGCCGCCTGGCGCATGAACCGCCTCCCCATGGAAACGCGGTAGCACCGTCGCCGACAGGCGGCCGCGCCTCCATCCCACCGAGCGACTCGCCCGTGCGTGCGGAGTCCCACCGCGGCTGGGAGCCGATCTACCGCGTGGTGTGCCGGATCCCCCGCCGACGCGTTGCCACCTACGGGCAGATCGCGCGCCTCGCTGGTTTGCCCGGCCATGCACGCCAGGTCGGATACGCACTCCACGCCCTGCCCGACGGCACGTCCGTGCCGTGGCACCGCGTGGTGAAAGCGGACGGGCGCATCAGCCCCCGCTCGGCGACCGACTGGTCCTTCGAACAGCGCCGCCGCCTCGAAGCGGAAGGGATCGCGTTCGACGACACCGACCGGCTCGATCTCGCGCGCTGCCGCTGGAGGCCGAGGAGCACCTCAACGTAACCCGCCCCATCGGGTATCTTCTGACGAGTGACGGGATACGCGGGGTCGCATACCGTCACCCATCGCGCACCGGAGACCTGCCCGTGATCGAGCCGCTGGAGATCGTGTTCGAGCCTCTGCACGACGACGTCGCGCCGCCCGCGCGCCAGACCGACGAGTCGTCGGGGTACGATCTCCGCGCCTACCTGCGCTCCCGCGCGGTGACAGTGGTGCGCGGCGCCACGGGCGAGGAGTCGGAGTTGCTGGTGGACGGAAGCCTGCGGCTCGAGCCGGGTGACGTGGCGCTCGTGCCGACCGGATTCCGAGCGCAGGTGCCGCGCGGCTTCGAGGCACAGGTGCGCATGCGGTCGTCGATGGCGTTCCGCCGGGGCCTCATCCTGCCGAACGCGCCAGGCACCATCGACGCAGACTATCCCGACGAGTGGCTCATCATGATGAAGAACGACTCCCCCCGCGCGGTCGTCATCGAGCATGGGGAGCGTATCGCCCAGGCGGTCATCGGCCCCTACGTCGCCCCCGTCTGGAAGCGAGGCAGCGTGGGGCACTCGACCAACCGCACGGGCGGCTTCGGGAGCACCGGCTCGGCATGAGCGCCGGCGATCGCAGGCCCGAAGGGGACCGATCCCGGAGCGACAGCGCGCGGATCTGGGACGAGCGGTTCGCCGCGCCGGGCTGGACGTACGGCACCGAGCCCAACGGATTTCTCCTCTCCATCGTCGATCGCATCCCACCGGGGCATGTGCTGAGCCTCGGCGAGGGCGAAGGACGCAATGCAGTCTTCCTCGCAAGCAAGGGATACGACGTCCTCGGTGTCGACAGCTCCGCCGTCGGACTGGCGAAGGCTCGCCGGCTCGCCGAGGAGGCTGGCGTCACGATCGCGACCGAGATCGCGGATCTCGCCGAGTACGAGATCGCGGCCGGCAGATGGGACGGCATCGTGTCGATCTTCTGTCACCTCCCCTCCGGGGTGCGGCGGAGGGTGCACCGTCAGGTCGTGGCCGGACTCGCGCCCGGCGGAGCCTACGTCTTCGAGGCCTACTCGCCGAAGCAGCTCGAGTACCGCACGGGCGGACCGCGGACGCTCGACCTACTCGTCTCGCTCGCCGACGCGACCGCCGAGCTGGACGGCCTCGAATTCGCGATCGTCAGAGAAACCGAGAGAGAGATCCACGAGGGCGTTCGGCACTTCGGACCCGGTGCCGTCGTGCAGGTCGTCGCGGTCAAGCCGGCGGCCGGGGCCGGATCGTGAGCGCGAGCTTCCGCTCCGCGGCGTGGCGCGGCGTGGCGCTTGCCACCGGGCTCGCCGCCGTTGCCTGCTCCGGCCGCGGGGATCCATCGACCGTCACGCTCAGCTGGACGCCGGTCGACTCCGTGAACGCCACCCTTCCCGACGGCATTCGGGTGTACGCGGGCCGCAACGCGGTCATCCCCCTGCGCGCCTGGTACGCCGAGATCGACGAGCCGAGCCCCGACATCGAGACGCACGTTTTCGTCGCCCGCGACAGCGCCGACCGGAGAGAGACGGTGAGCAGCTTCGCGCAGATCCCGCGTGCCTGCGTCGCGGTAAATGGCGGGTACTTCTCCATGGACCGCACCCCGGCAGTCCACGCCGGGCTCCTGTACACCGACAGCCAGCTGCGAGCCCCCGCTACCCGCACCGTGACGCGCGACTCGGTGTCGTACCGCACCGCGCGCGCGGCGATCGGGTTCACGCCCGACGACGAAATCGAGCTGGCGTGGGTGACCACCGACGGTGATTCGCTCTTTGCCTGGACGCGGCCGCCCTTCAACCACCCTGGAGAACCGGCGGACCTGCCTGAGACCAAACCCCGCCCGTGGCGGGTGCGCGACGCGCTCAGCGCCGGCCCGATGCTCGTGCGCGACGGCCGCGTGCGCGTGACCACAGAGGAGGAGGTGTTCTTCGGCAGCGCCATCCCGAACGTGCACCCCCGCACCGCCGCGGGCCGAACCCGCGACGGGCGGCTCATCGTCCTGGTGGTCGACGGCCGCCAGCCCGAGAGCCGCGGCGTATCGCTGGAGGAGCTCGCCACCATCATGCGAAGCCTCGGAGTGGTCGACGCCCTCAATCTCGACGGCGGCGGGTCCTCGGCACTCGTCGCGAACGGGGTGCTGCTGAACCGGCCGGTGGGCAAGACCGAAGAGCGGGAGGTGATGTCCGCACTCGTCACCTTCTGCCTCCCGCCGGCAGCGGAGCTCCGTCAGACCCCATGACCTCCGATCCCGGGCTTCACATGACCCCGGAGGAGTTCCGCCGTGCGGGTTATGCCGCGGTGGATTGGGTGGCACGCTACCTCGAGGAGATCGAGCGGTTCCCGGTGCTCTCGCGGGTCGAGCCCGGCGAGATCCGCGCGAGGCTCCCCGCCGAGCCTCCGGCGAGCGGAGAGCCGTGGGACGCGATTTTCGGCGATCTCGACGACGTGATCATACCCGGCATCACCCACTGGCAGGCTCCGGGCTTCTTCGGCTACTTCCCCGCCAACGCATCGCCGCCCGCAGTCCTCGGTGACCTCGTCTCCTCCGGCCTCGGCGTGCAGGGGATGCTGTGGGCGACCAGCCCCGCGTGCACGGAGCTCGAGACGCACGTGCTCGACTGGATGGTGGGGCTGCTGGGCCTGCCGCGCCGGTTCGCGTCCAACGGCGCCGGCGGCGGGGTCATTCAGGATACGGCGTCCTCGGCAACGCTCTGTGCGCTGCTCGCCGCGCGCGAGCAGGCCTCCGGATACGCTACCAACGCCGAGGGGGTGGATCGCCGGTTCACCGCCTACACTTCGGTGCACGCGCACTCCTCGGTGGAGAAGGCCGTGGCGGTCGCGGGGATCGGACGTGGGAACCTGCGCCTGATCGAGTGCGATGACGTCTTTGCCATGCGCCCCGACCGGCTCGAGGCGGCAATCCGAGAGGACGCCGCCGCGGGGCGCGTGCCGTGCTTCGTCAGCGCGACGGTCGGCACGACGTCCTCCTCGGCCGTCGATCCCGTGCCGGCGATCGCCGAGATCTGCGCGCGACACGGCCTGTGGCTCCACGTGGACGCGGCGTACGCCGGCAGCGCGGCCGTCTGTCCGGAGTTCCGCTGGATCAACGACGGGCTCGAGCGGGCGGACAGCTACTGCTGCAATCCGCACAAGTGGCTCCTCACCAATTTCGACTGCGACTGCTTCTACGTCGCCGACCGGGCGTCGCTCATCCAGACGCTCTCGGTGCTGCCCGAGTATCTGCGCAATCAGGCCACCGAGTCCGGTGCGGTGTTCGATTACCGTGACTGGCACGTCCCGCTGGGACGGCGGTTCCGTGCGCTCAAGCTCTGGTTCGTGATCCGGCACTACGGCATTGCCGGGCTCCAGCGTCACATCCGCCACCACGTGGAGCTGGCGCAGGCGTTCACCGGCTGGGTCGCCACGGACGGAGATTTCGAGCTCATGGCGCCGGCGCCGCTGAGCCTGGTCTGTTTTCGGCATCGCGGCGACGACGCCTTCAACGAGCGGCTGCTGCAGGAGGTCAACGCCACAGGCAAGGTCTTCCTGACCCATACCAAGCTGAACGGACGGTTCGTTTTGCGCCTCGCAGTCGGCGGGACGTACACGGAGCGCCGCCATGTCGAACTGGCCTGGCGATTGCTCCGTGAGACCGCGGCGGCGCTCGCCCCGACGGGCTGAGTTCCGCGGGGCGCCCGGTGGGAGGATGGTGTGTTGCAGCGCTTCGCGGGCTCGCCCCGGCTCTATTCCTGGCTGATCGTGACCGGCCTCGTGGTGGCGGTGATGCCGGTGCCGATCACGCTCCTCACCCGCAGCAAAGCCGGCTATCACGAAGCACAGGTCGCACAGGCGGTGGCGCAGGTCGGGTGGCTGCGCGCGGCCGTCACGACGGCGATCACCCCCGCCGACTCGGCGGCGATCGAGACCGAGGTCACGCGGGTGGAGAAAATCGAAGCCGCGGCCCAGCGCCGTCTCGACCGTCAGCGACGGCGGCTTGCTAGGATGTGGCGTCCGAACGGGGGCGGTCCGCTGCTCGTCGCCGCCGGTGCGCTCATCACCTACCTCGGACACCGACTGCGCCGGTTTGAGCTGTACGGCGAGTGACTTCCACGCCGGAGCCGCACAGAATGACATTCAGCCTGCCGTCCGCACTGCACATCCTGCGGCGCACCCCTGCCACGCTCGACGCGATTCTCGCGGGACTCCCCGAGGAATGGTCCACCGTCACGGAAGGCCCCGGAACCTGGAGTCCCGTCGACGTGGTCGGCCACCTCATCCATGGCGAGGAAACCGACTGGATTCCGCGGGCGCGCATCATCCTCGAGTCGGGGGAAGCGCGTCCGTTCACCCCGTTCGACCGCGTCGCCCCGCGCGAGACGTCGTGTGACACGACGCTCGCCCAATTGCTGGTCGACTTCCGCGCGCTGCGCGCCCGCAATCTGGCCACGCTCGAGAGCTGGCGCCTGACGCCGGGGGACCTGGCGCGAACCGGGACGCACCCCGAGTTTGGCACCGTCACGCTGGCGCAGCTCCTGGCGACGTGGACCGTGCACGACCTCGGGCACATCGCCCAGATCGTGCGCACGATGGCGGCTCGGTACGGCACCGACGTAGGACCGTGGCGCGCCTACCTGCGGATCCTCGGCACAGGCTGATCGGGCCCGCTCGTCGGGGCTGGCCGGACACCGGGACTCGGCGGCGGGACCAAGACCGGCACACACGCGCTATGCGGCGCGGCTGTACGCAACGGGAGAAGCACAGGGGAGGGAACGTGGACTGCAACGAGGAAGGAGCATCCATGCACGTGAATGTCGAATCGTCGCGCGGCCGCCCACGGCGGTGGCCGTCGCCGTTCGTCCTGCTGGCGCTGGCCCTGCTGCTCGTGGGATCGATCGCGCCCGCACGGGCGCAGGTCGTAGAGCGGGAAGTCGTCGAGCGTGTTGCGCCGGTGCACAGCGCCAACTACCGCCTCGCGGCGCGGTTCGCGCCGTACAAGATCCGCGGCCTGATCTACTCGACCTCGGTATCTCCGCGGTGGATCGAGGGGAGCGAGCGATTCTGGTACGAGTGGAAGACGTCCGAGGGCACGTTCTACTATCTCGTGGATCCGACGAGCGCTTCCAAGCGGCAGATCTTCGACAATGACCGCATTGCGGCCGAGCTCACGCGCATCACCAAGGACCCATGGGACGCCCAACATCTCCCGATCCGCAAGATCAAGTTCATCGACGCGAACACGCTGCAGTTCGAGGTCGAGTCCTCCCAGGACGAGGAGGTCAAGCAGGTCGAGGAGGAGCAGAAGGAGGAGGAACAGCAGCAACAGCAGGAGGAGCGCGGGCCGGCCCGC
>Ga0210112_1000546_pt1 | contig 10086 bp, 6 predicted proteins | sample Joice_ThreeSqC_D_FD_184875 | JGI IMG/M metagenome (GOLD analysis project Ga0210112, IMG submission 184875) | Wetland microbial communities from San Francisco Bay, California, USA, that impact long-term carbon sequestration - Joice_ThreeSqC_D2... | ecosystem: Environmental > Aquatic > Marine >... | reverse complement strand
ACGTAATCTACAAATTTGAAACAGCTTCTAACACCTGGTTAAGATCCAGGCAACTTTAAGGTCTCTGTAAGTAGGGTCGGCCTCTTTGCCGACCATATTCTGGTGGTTGATGATCCGAATTCGGCGGGCGCGGTGGCCCGCCCTACGAGAACTTTAAAGGAATAAAAATTCATTTTTCCCCCTCCCGCCAAGGGAGGGGAAATCTGGATTTCTGAGAAACCAGAAGCTATTAAAAATATGCAAAAGAACAATCCCGCCAAACCTGAAAATGGCCCACTGAAGAGCGGGCCGGAAGCAAAACCTGTGGTCAGCCTCACGGGTGCCACCCTGAGGATACGGGACAGGTTTATATTGCCCGATACCAACTGGCAGATTGACCAGGGCCAACACTGGGTAATTCTGGGACCCAATGGTGCCGGCAAAACGACCCTGGTTAAGGCCTTAACCGGTGAAGTGCCGGTCGTGCGCGGAGCGATATCTTATTTGCAAACACTGACGGCCGGTTATGTGTCTTTTGAGCAGCATCAACGCCTGATTGCCCGGGAGGAGCGGCGTGATGCATCCCGATATTTCAGCGGCAATTTGGACGACATCAGCACGGTTTATGAAACCTTGCTTGAAAGTGATGGTGCCCCGGGCCGCAGCGCCATTGATGTGGAGCAGATTGCCGCCAGGCTGCAGATTGAGCACCTGCTTGAGAGGGATATTCGCGTTGTGTCCACCGGTGAGATGCGGAAGGTCCAGATCGCCCGGGTGTTGATCCAGGCACCGGATATCCTGATTCTGGACGAACCCTTTGACGGGCTGGATCGATCTTCCCGGGGTGATCTGGCGCCCATTATCAATGACCTGATGGATGATACCCGAACGGTGATCCTGGTAACCCATCGCCAAAGAGAAATACTTCCCCGGATTTCCCATGTACTGGCCGTACGCGATGGCAAAATTCTTTTTCAGGGGCGCCGGGAAGAGGTACTGACAGCTTCAAAGATGGAAACGCTATATCCGCCTGCGCTTGAAACATCTTTTTCTTTACCCGCTGCGAACAACGTTTCGCCAAAAGCCGGTGCCGCCCGGTCAGAGGTCCTGGTTGCCATGGATGATGTCACGGTTAAATATGACAATACGATCATCCTGGATGATCTGAGCTGGACCATGAAATCCGGGGAGAACTGGGTCATACTGGGTCCCAACGGTTGCGGTAAAACAACCCTGCTCAATCTGGTTACCGGCGATCATCCCCAGGCCTATGCTAACAAAATATATCTGTTCGGCAGGCGGCGCGGGTCAGGGGAGAGTATCTGGGATATTAAGAGTCGAACCGGTATTGTATCATCCGAATTTCACATACGCTATCGTAAACCGATTACGGCCTTTGAAGTTGTGTTATCCGGCTTTTTTGACTCCGTGGGGCTTTATCGAAATGCGTCAACCGAACAGAAAGAGAATGCCGAACATTGGCTGGAAGTCCTGGGTATCGCAGATAAATCCGACCGGATCTTCAATCAACTGTCATACGGGGAGCAACGCATGCTGCTGCTGGCGCGATCCCTTGTGAAAATGCCCCAAATTCTGATCCTGGACGAACCCTATCAGGGACTCGATCGTATCAACCGTGGGCGGATTATAGATGCCATTGATGTTATCGGGAATCGCAGTAAAACCAATATCATTTATGTCACCCATTACCCTGATGAAATTCCATCCTGCATAACCCGCATGCTGCTGTTTGAGAAACGACCGGGGGTAGGGTATATAATCACCAAAAAAACCATGTAATATTTATAATTTATTTCAGTATGTTGCCAGGAATATAGTTGTGGCATTAAATATTTCATGAGCACCCCTTAAGAGCCATTCTTTTTCCAATGCCGCTATGGATAACAATTGGATTAAATTGGTCCCCATAGTGGAAAATATTAAATTCATGCCTATCATAGATATATTTACCAACAGCTATCGTAAATAATATATTAGATTTAAGTAAGGATTTAGATCTATGAAGCGAGTCCTGGTCATCAGTATTCTTATCGCCGCCTTTTGCATGCCTTCGCTTACCGCAGCTCAGGCGGAGCTGCCCGATGATGCCACTTTGCGCAGCTGGGTGCTGGAAATGAAGAAATCTTCCCGGGGGCCCTTTAAACACCTGCGCTGGTTCTGCACTGACGGCACCATATTGCCTCCCAAAGAATATGCCTGCAAGGATCATGGCGGCGGGGTTCAACACGGTGAATGGACCGACCAGGTTAAACTGATGCGCAACAACGGCTATTATATCGCCAATGTTTTTGCCGATATCAAGCCTGAACTTTTCATAGAGGATCCTCAGCACCTGGAAATCCTAAAGCAGATGATTCTGGAGCAGTTTCTAATCGATGCCGATGACGGCTGGATAATGCGCCGGGCCAGGTACTATCGCGGGGCTTTGCAGACAGAGAACGAGACCTATGGCAGACGCAGTCTCTTGCTGGAACTGCTTAAAGATCCTAACCTGCGCAAACAGCAGTTTGCTCTCCTGCGACAGGCCGTTCGTTACCTGCCCCATGGCCGCAGCGGAGCGCCGATCAGCAAGATGCGCCAGCTGGCCCTTAGCATTGCTGAACAGGACGAAAATTTTGATAAGCTTAGAATCAAGCTCCATGTCCACCCTGAGTTAAATGATGCTCAGCAGGTGCGGGATTATGCCGCCAAAGGCGGCCAGAAGGAGTTATTACCCGAGTATGAGCATCTGGCTGAAACAATCGAAGCGATTTTCCAGCCCCGGGATATCTTGCCCGAGATCAAGTTTCTGGCCAAAAAGATTAAAAGTTCTGGTTTGCGGCGCAGCATTGACAAGGATGCCGGGCTGCTGGCGGATGATAACGACCCGGTTGTGCGATTTGAAGTTGCCTGTCATATGCTGGCAACCATTCGGGACGCTTTAAGCCAAAAGGGGTCTCCCGATCAAATGCTGGCCCTGATGGATATCAGCCTGCTGCTGGAAGGAGACCTGTTTCGCAGTGGAAACCAGATGATTGAAAGCCTCAGCCAGGCAACCCGACGCCAAAGATTAAATCTGTTATCCTACAGCACTAACGGCCTTTACGGCATTGGCTTGATATCATCGCGCCTGCGCGAAGCCCTGCAGCAAGATTTCACCGCGCTTGATAAAACAACACCGTCCCTGATCGAATATAAGACCACTCTGGAATACGCGGCCCGGGTCCCCGAGTGGGCCGACCGGACCCTGCGCTTTCATTTTTCAGAGACGGTCGAGCATATCGCGGTGATAGAGCTTCATATCCACCGTTACATTCACGATGCCCTGCGCGGCAGCCTGCTGCTGTCATATACGGCAATCCTGGAAACCCTGCTGGCAGATGCCGATCAGCAGCTGGGGATCTACAACGAGTTGTTCGGTCAAAAAATGGCCGCCGGGCTGCGAGGATTGAATCCCGGGCTTGCCCGCGGTGTTCTCAAATTTCCCAATTCGGATGGCACTCCAAAGAATTTTGACCCCAAGGGAATCTATGTCCTGCCGTCAACCATCGAAGACCTGCCACCGGTGGCCGGGATAATTACCGCCGGAAAAGGCAACATCCTGTCCCATGTTCAACTGCTGGCCCGCAATCTGGGAATCCCCAATGTTGCCATTGAAAAACGATTGTTGAACCAACTCTCATCCCGGCTGGGCCAGCGGGTGGTGCTGGCGGTCAGCGCCCGGGGTATCGTCCGGCTGCTGGAGGATGGGCCCGGGTGGAATGATATTTTTGGGGATAATGCCGGCCCCAGGAACGTTCTCATCCGGCCGGACCTGAACAAGCTGGATCTTTATAACCAGAGCTTCATCCGGCTGCAGCAATTGCGGATGGAGGATTCGGGCAGTGTGGCCGGTCCCAAAGCTGCCAATCTGGGGGAGCTCAAACATCATTTTCCAGAGGCGGTTACCGAAGGGCTGGTGATACCGTTCGGTTCATACAAAAACCTGTTGGATCAGGAGCTGAAACCCGGGGGACCGAGCATGTTCAGCTGGATGCGGGAACAGTACGCCCTGATCAAGATGTTTGCAGACAATCCGACCAAACAGAATCTGATCATCCAACAGTTTTTACAGCGCATGCGCGACTGGATCGTCAATGCCGACCCCGGTGAGGAATTCCGAAATCGCCTGAAAACGGCCATGGCGGAAACCTTTGGCCCGGACGGCACTTACGGGGTGTTTGTGCGCAGCGATACCAATGTGGAAGACCTGCCCGGCTTTACCGGGGCCGGCTTGAACCTGACTGTGGCCAATGTCGTGGGATTTGACCATGTCCTGGAGGCCATCAGCCGGGTCTGGGCCTCCCCGTTTACCGAACGGGCCTATCGCTGGCGCCAGGCCTATATGGAAACACCGGAACATGTTTATGTATCCGTGCTGCTGCTGAAAAGCGTGCCATCGGAAAAATCCGGGGTTATGGTCACGGCCGACATCGATAGCGGGCAGCCGGGCTGGCTGACCATTGCGGTCAACGAGGGGATTGGGGGCGCAGTCTCCGGACAGACCGCCGAAGAACTGCGGGTGAATCTTAAAAGCGGTCATGTGCGGTTGATGGCCCATGCCACCGAGCCTAAAAAGCGGATCCTATTACCGGAAGGCGGCCTGACCAAAATCGCGGCCAGCGGCACCGAAGCCGTGCTGAATCGCAATGATATCGATGTGCTGATACAATTTGCCGAATCCCTTCCGGAGCGCTTCCCCCGCTTTAAAGACACCACGGGGCATCCGGTCCCGGCCGATATTGAATTTGGATTTTACCAGAACAAACTGGCGCTGTTCCAGATCCGTCCCTTTCTGGAGAGCTCCCGGGCGCGGGAAAGCCTTTATTTAAACGGTCTTGATCAACATCTTATGGAAAAACAAGACGTCACGGTTGATCTGGACGAAATTCCCGCTGAGGAAAACATATGAAATTATGTATTAAATCCGGAATGTTGTTGATGCTGATGATTTGGTCGGCAGTGGGCTGGAGCTATCCTTTGGATGGTTATCCGTATACGGGTATTTTACGACTGGAAGGCTTTCGCCTTGCTCAGGAGGGTAAGGTGAGCGGCATTAAAGTCCCTATGGGTGCACGGCTTGCCAGTGACCGGGTGGACCTGCGTCTGCGCGACCGCCAGGATTTTGCAATCCCCCCGATCAATCCGGAATTCACTGATGCCGTGGTGGCCTATCTGGGCGATGACGCTGATAATTATGCCCTGGCGGTGCTGGACCTGTCGGATCCTGATAATCCCAAATATGCCGAACATAACGGCGTCCGACGAGCCAACGTCGGCAGTGTGGGCAAGCTGGTGGTGGCCCTGGGCGTATTTCAGGCCCTGGCCGATATCTATCCCGACGACATTGAACAGCGCCTGAAAATCATGCGATCAACGTTAGTTACCGCCGATCAGTTTATCCAGACGGATCATCACAAAGTGCCGTTTTGGAATCTGGATGACAAAAAAATCAGTTATCGTTCCATCCAGGTCGGCGACCCGGCCAGTCTGTGGACTTATCTGGACTGGATGCTGTCTGCCAGCTCCAACGCGGCCGCCAGCATGGTTATCAGGGAACTGATGCTGCTGGTGCAGTTCAGGGACCAATACCCGCCCGGTGATCAGCAGGCCCGAGACTTTTTTGGCCAGACCCCCAAAAAGGAGCTGCAGGCCCTGTTGTTGCGCGCCCTGCTGGATCCGGTTACCCGCAACGGCCTGGATCTTGAGCAGCTGCGGCAAGGATCTTTTTTTACCTGGAAAGGCAAGCAACTGGTGCCCGGGACAACCAGTTATGCCACCCCCCGGGAATTGATGCACTTTGTACTGAAACTGGAGCAGGGCAAACTGGTCGACGACTTTTCCAGCCGTGAAATCAAACGGTTGATCTACATGACCCAGGGCCGCATTCGTTATGCGTCGTCGCCGGCCTTAAATAATGCCGCGGTTTATTTTAAATCCGGGTCCCTGTACAAGTGCCAGGCGGAACCCAATTTCAAATGCGGCAAATACAAAGGCAACGCCGTCAACCGCTTGGCTTCCCTGGCCATCGTAGAAAGCCCGGCCTCTGAACGGCGATTGGATTATATGGTGGTGGTAATGTCCAATGTGCTGCGGAAAAATTCAGCCGTTGCCCATCAAACCCTGGCGACACGGATACACAGGCTGATAGAGTCATACCACAGCAAGGAATGACGAATGATGATTGATCCGCTTCTGGCGGGGATTCGTCAATTGGAAGGGGGTTTGGAGATGAGGTCGTCCATGGCCATGATCAGATCGGTAAGCCATTGACCGCCCAGGGGACTTTTGGCCAGGGCGACGGCAATGTATCGGCGGCCGTTGTGTTCGATGATGGCGCTGTCAGCGTGATATTGTTTCCAGGTACCGGATTTGCGGTAGATGCGGTGATCCGGGTGTTTGAGTTCAAGGCCTTTAACGAATTTATGCTTGATGGCCGGATCCCCCAGAATTTCCTTCATCTGCTGGCTGTACTCCGGGGAGACCAGCTGACCGGTTTGCAGCATATAATAAAAGCGGGCGACCTGAAGGGCGGTGGCACCATGGGAAAGATGGTGAAGGGGGTCCCGCTTCCACGCGCCGGATTTGCTGTACTCCTTGCCCACCCAAAGGCCCCCGTTTCTTTCCGGGTCGTAGAGCCGGTAGCGGGGCGATTGCAGCAGGTCCGCCAGGTAGGCTTTGCCGACCTGGTTCAGGATCTCTGTGGCCGCCTGGTTTGAGGAGTTGCGAATCATCAGGGCCAGTTTTTCATGGGTTTCGTCATCCAGGGTCATCTCCCCCTTGGCGATGCGATCAAAGGCCCCTAATAAAATTGCAATTTTGGGCAAACTGGCCGCATACATCATTTCATTGGGGTTGATGTAGGCCATGCGCGGTGCGGCCGGCTTGGTGATATCCACCAGGACAATGCTGAGATTCTTATTTTTGGCTGCCTGTCTGAGCTTGAGGGCTTCCAAACAGCGTTCCAGGCCCTTTTGCAACCGGGGATCACAGCTTATGGACAAATCGGTAGGCGCTTGCTGAGCAAATGCCGGGGCTGCCAGGATCAGGAAAAAAACGGCTATAAATCTAAACCAGAATGCCAGTTTATTCATAACCATTATTGTTACTATTTTTTGGGGTAAAATCAAGTGAATTCTGCAAATCAGGTTCCGGACCCGGAATGCAATGGAAAATATATGGCCTTGCGCAGGCTGGGCGTCAGGGCAACTTTTTTATTCATAAATTTTTTTCTTATTATTACAGCTCTTTATCAACTAAAACCAGCCAGTCGTTCGCTGTTTATTGAGGCCCTGGGAGCCCAGCGCCTTCCCTATGTGTGGATCATCACGGCCCTGACCATGGTGGTGTTTATTGCCTGTTATCATCGATTGGTTGCGCGCCACAGCCGGATTAAGGTTGTATTGGGTACCTGCCTGGTTATCTCCAGTTTGCTGGTGTTGTTTCGCTTTTTAATTAATTTTCCCGGTCCGATTGTGGCCGTCTGCTTCTATGTGTTTGTGGATCTTCTCAGTGTTGTCCTGGTTGAGCAATTCTGGAGCCTGACCGATTCCATTTACACCTCCCGGGAGGGAAAATCCTGGTATGGGTTCGTCGGCACAGGCGGGTTGGTGGGCGGTATTGCCGGGGGCGGTATATCTGCCCTGTTAATTCGGTACACCCATCTGCAGACACCGGACCTGTTGTTGACGGCCGCGGCAACCATCGGTATCATCTTTGCCCTGACCTGGGTGATGGGCCGCATTGGTCTATACTGTGAAATCGAATCCGCGGCGCCGGTCGACGCTGCCACCGGGGGCGGCTGGCGGGTTCTGGGGCAAAGCCGCTATTTGATGTTGATTGCCGCCGCCCTGCTGCTGGCACAACTGGTATCGCCTCTAATTGATTATCAATTCTTAAACACGGTGGAGGCCTCCTTTCCTGAAAGAGAGGCCCGGACCGCCTTTTTATCATTGTTTTTCAGTGTGATGGGATTTATTTCGGTCGGCATCAATTTAAGCATTACGCCCCTTATTCACCGCTATTTCGGCACCATCGCCGGTTTGCTGATCCAACCGCTGATGATCAGCCTGTTTGCCTGGACTTTTTTATTTCAATCCACTCTCTTTTTTGGCAGCGCCGCCAAGATCAGCGATCGCGGATTGTCCTATTCGATTAACCGCGCCTCTAAGGAGCTGCTCTACATCCCGATGGATCCGGTGGTCATTTATCAGGCCAAAGCCTGGATAGATATGTTCGGCTACCGGATATTCAAGGTTTCCGGCTCCCTGATGATCCTGTTGTTTACCCAATGGCTGCCGGTTTCATTAGGAATCACTCAGCTGAGCTGGATTACGATCACCATTTCTGCGGCCTGGATTGCCATTATCATGGTTCTGCGCCATGAGTATCAGCGGATATGTCAGGCTGGAGGATAGATTGGGAATGCGGAATGGGGTTTGATTGCCTGCCCTGGCTGGCCGTGACGTTGTTGGGCAATATTATTTTAAAACCATCGGTTAACCTTGACTAGTGCGTGAATTGGATCTACAACCACTCTAGCGTTTAGCATCAGTTCAGCAACAGATTTTTCTGCCATCCTATCGTTTCTTTCAGCGAGGAAAATGACACCAGTGGCCTTAGATGCTGTTATTATATCCGATTCGGGATCGGACAGTATGTCGAGTACCCACCCGTTAAGATTAAACCTTGACGGACGGACCGCCGATATCCAGGTGGTGCAAAATTATCTGACCCATGGCGGCAGAATTCAAACCCCGATTGAAGGCGACAATCAGATGAACTGGGCGTCGGCACCCAAATTAAACGGCATATACCTGTTTAATTACCTTACCAAAAAAAAATTTAACGTGGGGCTGATCGACTCCTATTATAACGAAATAGATCATTTTAAACAGCTTCTCGGCCGCAACCCGCGAGTGGTGATCATTTCCACCACCTTTATCCCCGGCAAACTCAATCTGGTCAAATTGGTGGCGGATATCCGTGATCTGGCACCGGATGTGTTTATTATCGCCGGCGGTCCGCTGGTATACACGTCATATTTAATACTCGAACGTAAAAAGGAACCGGAATATGACACGCAGTCCGCTATAAATGAATTCTTATTTCTTGATATAGAAACCGAGCCTGCCGTTGATATGTATATCGTCAGTTTGCGAGGGGAGCAGATCCTGTGTGACGTTCTGAACAGAATTCAGACCAGCAAGAGAACGGATGATGTACCCAACAGCGCCCGTTTGGTTGGAAATGAATACCATTTCACAAAACGGATTGACGATATCAGCAGCTCCGAAGATTTTGCCATTGACTGGCCGGCGCTGCCGAATGCCTTTTTTGAATCCGGCGTCGTGCCGATGCAGGCTTCAAACGGCTGCCCTTATCATTGCGCCTTTTGCAATTTCATCAAAGACCGGCGCCTGACCTGGGTCAAATCGACCGCGCGCATTGTGGCTGAAATGAAAGCTGTACAGGAACGAGGCGCCCGTTATGTATGGTTTGTGGATGATAACTTTCGTCTGGGTAAAGGTGATTTGGAAACTGTTTGTCGCCGGTTCATAGACGAAGGTATTCGGCTTAATTGGATGACCTTCGTCCGGGCCAGCACCCTGGATCATGTGGATACCGACCTGTTGCGGCAGGCGGGCTGTATCGAGGTTCAATTGGGGCTGGAGTCGGCCGACCCCCTTGTGTTAACGAATATGAACAAGAAGGCTTCTCCCGAACTTTATGGCCGGGTTCTTCGAAAGCTGCTCGGCTCCGGCATAGACTGCTCGTGTTATTTTATTTTCGGGTTTCCGGGGGAGACGGAAGAAAGCGCCCGGCACACCCGGGAGTTTATTAAATCATTTGATGATCACGCTTACGAGGGCAGCCTTTGCTGGTCGATGTTCCCGTTTACGCTGATTCCCCTGAGCCCGGTTTATGAACCGGAGACTCGCAAAAAATACGATATTTCCGGTTATTTGCATAAGTGGCGGCACGCCACCATGAATTCCGATCAAGCCCGGGATGAGCTGATTAAAACCTTTTTAGAGATTGAAAATTCCGGCCCCATCTACCGCGGGG
>Ga0210112_1000544_pt1 | contig 10100 bp, 21 predicted proteins | sample Joice_ThreeSqC_D_FD_184875 | JGI IMG/M metagenome (GOLD analysis project Ga0210112, IMG submission 184875) | Wetland microbial communities from San Francisco Bay, California, USA, that impact long-term carbon sequestration - Joice_ThreeSqC_D2... | ecosystem: Environmental > Aquatic > Marine >... | reverse complement strand
CCCTGGAGGGCGGCGCCGGCGACGACCTGCTGGTCGGCGATCAGAGCGCAAGCCTGGCCGGCGTAGCCGGTGCGGCGGCGGCCGACCTGCAATTGCGCATCGAGCTGGAGGGCGATCTCGTCGATCGCATCACGCTGGAAGCGGGCAATGACAAGCTCAAGGGCGGCGACGGCAACGATCGCCTGGAAGGCGGCGAGGGCCACCGTCATGTAGCGGGTCCACTGCGTGATCTTCTTGCGGCCCTCTTCCTCCTTCTGGAGCTTGTCGATCGTCGGGAAGACCGCGCCGCCGAGCTGGAACATGATCGATGCCGAGATGTAGGGCATGATCCCCAGCGCGAGCACGGTCGCCCGCGACAGCCCGCCGCCGACGAACATGTCATACATGCCGAAGAACGTGCCGGCACCCTGGTTGCGGATAAACTCCGCGAGCACCTGCACGTCCACTCCGGGCGTCGCGATGTGCGCGCCGGCGCGGTACACGGCGAGACACATCAGCGTGTAGAGGAGCTTTTCCTTCAGCTCCGGAACGGCGAACAGATTCGGAATCTTGGGCGCGGCCATCTCGTCTACGCCTCGATACGCCCGCCCGCCTGCTCGATCTTCTGCTGGGCGGACTTGGACACCGTGCAGCCCTGCACGACGAAGGCGCGGGGGGCGTCACCCGTGCCCAGGATCTTCACCGGCTGGCTGGCCGACCCGACCAGCCCGAGATCGGCGAGAATCGCCGGGGTGACCGTGTCACCCGGGACCTTGCCGAGGTCGCGGACGTTGACCACCTGCGCCGGCACGCGGAACGGGTTGGTGAACCCGCGCTTCGGCACCCGGCGGATGAGCGGCATCTGGCCGCCTTCGAAGCCGGGGCGTGTCCCGCCGCCGGCGCGGGCGCGCTGGCCCTTCTCGCCGCGCCCGGCGGTCTTACCGAGCCCCGAACCGGGTCCCCGGCCCTTCCGCTTCGGCTCCTTGTGCGCGCCCTTCGGCGCGGGCAGGTTGTGCAGCCCGAGCTGTTCCTTCTTCGCCATCACGCCTCCTCGGACGTCACCTGCACGAGGTGCCGCACCTTGAACACCATCCCGCGGGTCGACGGATTGTCAGGGACGACGACCTCGCCCTGATGGTGCCGGATGCCGAGCGCCCGCAGAGTCCGCCGGTAGATTTCGGCGTGTCCGATCCCGGAGCGGACCTGCTTCACCCGGAGCTTCCCGCCCGCCGCGGTCTTGGGCTTGGCACCCCGCGCTCGGGCCGTGGCCGTCTTGGACGCCGTCTTCGCGGCGGCCTTCTTCCTGGTCGGCGCGCTCCGGGCCGGCTTGCCCGTCTCAGACATTCGTCGTCTCCTGTCGCGGCCGGTAATCGAGCTCGGACGGCTCCATGCCGCGCAGGCGCGCCACGCGCTCGAGCGTGACCAGGCGCGTCAGCCCGTCCATCGTCGCCCACACCATGTTGTTCGGATTCGCCGATCCGAGCGACTTGGTGAGGATGTCCTTGATCCCCGCGCACTCCAGCACCGCCCGGACGGGGCCGCCGGCGATGATGCCGGTGCCGGAGGTCGCCGGCTTCAGCAGGACCCGGCCCGCTCCGTGCTCGCCGACCATCTCGTGGGGGATCGTGGTCCCCTCGCGCGGCACGCTCTGCATGCCGCGGCGCGCCGCGTCGACGGCCTTGCGGACCGCCTCGGAGACTTCGTTGGCCTTACCGGTCGCGACCCCGACCTTGCCGTGGCCGTCACCCACCGCCGCCAGCGCCGTGAAGGAGAACCGGCGGCCCCCCTTCACAACCTTGGCTACACGGTTGATGTTGACCACGTTTTCGATCAGGTCCGACTCCGTGCGATCCTTGCGCTGCGAGCGTTCCCTGTCTTGCGCCATGTGCTAAAACTCCAATCCGCTGTCTCGCGCACCTTCGGCAACCGCCTTCACTCTCCCGTGGTACGGGTAGCCGCCGCGGTCGAATACGGCCCGTGTGATGCCAAGCTGTTTGGCCCGGTCGGCGATGAGCTTCCCGACGCCCGTCGCAACCCCGACCTTCCCGGCTCCGGCCGGCTGAAATTCCTTCGCCAGGTCGCTCGCCGACGCTAGCGTCACCCGCTGCTCGTCGTCCACCAGCTGCGCGTAGATGTGCTTGAGCGACCGGTAGACGACCAGCCGGGGCCGTTCGACGGTCCCGGTGACCTTCTTGCGCAGCCGCAGGTGCCGGCGGAGCCGCTGCTCGGCGCGGTTCTTCGGCTTCCGATTCAGTCTTGGCATCGCTAGCCTCCCGTCTTCCCGGCCTTGCGGCGCACGTGCTCACCAACGTATCGGACGCCCTTCCCCTTGTACGGCTCGGGGGGCCGCACGCGCCGCAGCTCCGAGGCCACCTGCCCCACGAGCTCCTTGTCGATACCCGAGACCGTCACCAGCGTGGGGTTCTCCACCTTGATCTGGATCCCGGCCGGGGCAGGGTAGTCGACGGGGTGGGAGAAACCGACCACGAGCCGCACGCCCGTCGACGACGGCTCCGCCTTGTAGCCGACCCCGTGGATCTCGAGCTGCTTCGAGAACCCGGTGGTCACGCCATCGACCATATTCTGCACGAGGGTCCGCGTCAGGCCGTGGAGGGCGCGGTGCCGGCCGGAGTCCGACGGGCGCTCGACGAGCACCTTGCCGTCCTCCTGGGACAGCCGCATCTCCACCGGCACCGTCCGCGCGAGCTCGCCCTTCGGCCCCTGCACGCGCACCCGGTTCCCGTCGAGCGTCACCGTCACGCCGCTCGGGATCAACACCGGCTTCCTGCCGATTCGTGACATGGCGCCTCCTACCAGAGCACGGCGACGAGCTCGCCGCCCATGCGGGCGCGGCGCGCGTCGCGATCGCTCATGAGGCCCCGCGGCGTCGATACGATGGCCATCCCGAGCCCGTTCTTGACCCGGGGCACCTCGCGCGCCTTCACGTACCGCCGCAGGCCCGGCTTGGACACCCGCTGGACCTCGTGGATCACGGCGCGCTCGCCGTCGTACTTGAGATACAGCCGGAGGAGACCGTGCCGGCCGTCGTCGAGGACCGCGAAGTCCTGGATATACCGGTTGTCCCGCAGGAGCCGGGCAACCTCGACCTTGAATTTCGAAACCGGCATGTCCACCCGGCGGTGTCCCGCCTGGCAGGCATTCCGGATTCGGGTCAGCATATCGGCGATCGGATCGGTCATCTCACCAGCTCGCCTTCCGCACACCGGGGATCTCGCCCCGGAGCGCCTGTTCGCGGAAGCAGATACGGCACAGCCCGAACTTGCGGATGTACGCGCGCGAACGCCCGCAGCGCTGGCAGCGGTGATACGCGCGCACGGCGTATTTCGGCTTCCGCTTCGCCTTCTCTACAAGACACTTCTTTGCCATCCAGCCGGCTCCCTTATCCGACGGACACCGGCGTGCGCCCACGGAACGGCATGCCCATCTCCCGCAGGAGCGCCATTCCGAGATCGTCACGCCCGGCCGTCGTCACGAAGGTGATGTCCATCCCGTGGATCTTCTCGACCTTGTCGTAGTCGATCTCGGGGAAGATCATCTGCTCCTTGATACCCAGCGTGTAATTGCCCCGACCGTCGAACGAGTTGGTCGGGAACCCGCGGAAGTCGCGGATGCGCGGCACCGCCACGCTGATGAACCTGTCGAGGAACTCGTACATCCTCGCCCCGCGCAGGGTGACCCGCACGCCCACCGGCATGCCCTGTCGCAGCGCGAAGTTGGAAATCGCCTTCTTGGCCCGCGTCACCACTGGCTTCTGGCCGGAGATCGCTCCGACCTCCTCGACGGTGGTGTCGAGCAGCTTGGCGTTCTTCGGCGCCTCGCCCAGTCCCACGTTGATCACGATCTTCGCGAGCCGGGGCAGCCGGTGCGGGTTCTCGAACCCGAACTCCTGCGCCAGCTTCGGCCGCACCGTGTCGCGGTAGTGGGCCCGCAGCCGCGGAGGCGGCGCCGGCACCTGCTGCACTTCCGGAGCCGCTTCGGCCTTGCCTTTGGTCTTCTTCTTGTCCGCCATCGTCGTCTTCCTAGCGGTTCCTCGGGATCGGCTGTCCCGATTTCACGCTCAACCGCTCGACTGTGCCATCCTTGTCCAGCTTGCGCCGCACGCGCGTCGGCTCGCCGGACTTGGGATCGAGCAGCATCACGTTCGACGCGTCGATCGGCGCGGGGTAATGGATGATTCCCGCCTCCTCACCGGACTGCGTCGCCCGACGATGCTTGCTCACCACGTTCACACCATCGACCACCACGCGGCCTTTCCGCGGCAACACGCGGAGCACCGTGCCTTCGGTACCCTTGGCCGCGCCGCGGATGACCCGTACCCGGTCGCCTTTCGCAACGTGCAGCTTCTTGGGTTGCTCCTTCGTGCCACGCTCGCGGCGCGACTTGTGATACACGAGAGGCTTCATGCTACAGCACCTCCGGCGCCAGAGAGACGATCTTCATGAACCGCTTCTCCCGCAGCTCGCGCCCTACCGGCCCGAAAATGCGGGTCGCCCGGGGCTCGCCAGCGTCGGTGATCAGGACCGCGGCGTTGTCGTCGAACCGGATGTAACTCCCGTCCCGCCGCCGCGTCTCCTTCGCCGTGCGCACGATCACCGCCTTCGCGACGTCGCCCTTCTTCACCTGGCCCGTCGGGAGTGCGTCCTTGATCGCCACGACCACGATGTCGCCCATGCCGGCGTAGCGCCGCCGGCTGCCGCCCAGCACACGGATCACCAGCGCCTTCCGGGCGCCGGAGTTGTCCGCGATCCTGACGATCGATTCCTGTTGTACCACGTCGGCCTCGCTTACTCAGCCCGGGAGACGATCTCGACCACGCGCCAACGCTTGAGCTTCGACACCGGCCGCGTCTCCATGACGCGTACCGTGTCCCCGATCCGCGCGCCGTGCTCGTCGTGGGCATGCACCCGTTTCGTGCGGGTGAGCCGCTTGCCGTAAAGCGGGTGCGCGAACTGACGCGTCAGCTCCACGACCACCGTCTTCTCCATCTTGTCGCTCACGACCACGCCAACCCGCATCTTGCGGCGCGGCCGAGCCTGGGTTTCCTGGCTCATGCCTGCTTCCTCTCGCGCAGGACCGTCTCGATCCGCGCAATGTTCCGACGGAGGATCGGGAACTGGCTGGGGTTGTCGATCGCCTCCGTCGCCGACCGGAACTTCAGACGGAACCGCTCCTCCTTCAGCCGCTGCAGTTCCTCGCGAAGCTCGGGATCAGTGAGGTCGCGCAGCTGCCCCGTCGACAGCGGTTTCCGCTCAGCGTCTTTCAGTGCCATACGGCTAGCCTTCCTCCCGCGACACCACCCGGGTCTTCACCGGGAGCTTCGCGGCCGCGTGCTCCAGAGCCTGCCGGGCGACATCCTCCGCCACCCCCTCGACTTCGAACATGATCCGGCCCGGCTTCACCACGGCCACCCACCCTTCCGGATTGCCCTTGCCCTTCCCCATCCGGGTCTCGGCCGGCTTCTTCGTGATCGGCTTGTCCGGGAAGATGCGGATCCAGACCTTGCCGCCGCGCTTCATGACGCGCGTCATCGCCACACGGGCCGCCTCGATCTGCCGGCTGCTCACCCAGCCCGGGTCGAGCGTCATCAGCCCGTAGTGCCCGAACGCCACCGTGTTGCCCCGCGTGGCGTAACCCCGGGTGCGCCCCTTCATCTGCTTGCGGTACTTCACTCGCTTTGGCGCCAACATCGTCAGGCCCCCGTGCTGTACGTGCGACCGCGGCGGTCGTCCACGACCTCACCCTTGAAGATCCAGACCTTGATCCCGATCGTGCCGTAAGTGGTCTTGGCCGTCGACACGCCGTAATCGACATCCGCGCGCAGCGTGTGCAGCGGCACGCGCCCTTCGTGGTAGCCCTCGGTGCGGGCGATTTCCGCGCCGCCGAGCCGCCCGGAGCAGCGGATCTTGATGCCCTGGGCGCCCATCCGCATCGCGTTCTGCACGGCGCGCTTCATCGCCCGGCGGAACGACACGCGCTGCACCAGCTGGTGCGCCACGTTGTCCGACACGAGCTGGGCCTCCACCTCCGGCCGCTTGATCTCTTCGACGTTGATCCCGACTTCCTTGCCGGTCAGCTGCGCGAGCTCGTCCCGCAGCTTGTCGACCTCCGCACCGCGCTTGCCAATCACCACGCCCGGGCGTCCCGTGAACACCGTCACGGTGAGCTTCCCCGGCTTCCGGTCCACGTGGATGTCGGCCACGGCCGCGTGCGACAGCCGGGTCTTCAGATACTTCCGGATCAGCTCGTCTTCCTTCAGAAATTCCGGAAACTCCGCTCCCGCGAACCAGCGGGACCGCCACGGCTTGACGATGCCAAGCCGGAAGCCGTACGGATGCGTTTTCTGCCCCACTACGCCCTCTCCTGTTTCGGCCCGACGTGGATCTCCACGTGGCTCGTACGCTTCCGGATTGGGGCCGCACGGCCGAGCGCCGCCGCCCGGAACCGCGATAGTGTCGGCCCCTCGTTCACCACGGCGTACGATACGACCAAACGGTCCACATCGAACGCCTCGTTGTTCCGCAGTGCGTGCTGCTCCGCGTTCGCCACCGCCGACCGCAGCACCTTCTCGACCTGCTGCGCCGCATGCTTCTTGGAGAACTTGAGCACCGCGTACGCCTCGTTCACGTCCCGCCCACGGATCTGGTCGACGACCAGCCGCATCTTCCGCGGCGACTGGCGTACCCACTTCTGGATGGCCCTGGCAGTCATCGTCGCTCGCCCCTCGAACTAGGAGGCCGGGGCTGCGGCCGCCGCCTTGCGGTCCGCAGCCAGCTTGCCCGAATGGCCCCGGAACAGCCGGGTCGGGGCGAACTCCCCGAGCTTGTGCCCGACCATGTTCTCGCTCACGTACACCGGGATGAACTTGTTCCCGTTGTGCACCGCGACCGTGTGGCCCACGAACTCGGGGGTGATCGTGGACCCACGGGACCACGTCTTGATCACCCGCTTCTGGCCGGATGCGTTCATCGTCCCGATCTTCTTCATCAGAGCGGCCTCGACGAACGGCCCCTTCTTCACGCTTCTCGCCATGAATACGTCCCGTCGTTACTTCGTGGCCTTGCCGCGCTTGCGACCGCGGATGATCAGCTTCGTGCTGTGCTTCTTGCGGCGCCGCGTCTTCTTGCCTTCCGGCTTGCCCCACGGCGTCACGGGCGGGCGGCCACCCGAGGCCTTGCCCTCCCCGCCGCCGAGCGGGTGGTCCACCGGGTTCATCGCCACGCCGCGAACCGTCGGCCGCCGCCCCAGCCAGCGGGTCTTGCCCGCCTTGCCGTAGCTGGCCAGTTCGTGCTCCGTGTTGCCGACCTCGCCGACCGTCGCCGCGCACTCCCGCCGCACCATCCGCACTTCGCCGCTGCGCAGCTTGAGCGCGACGTAGTCGCCCTCCTTCGCCATCACCTGCGCGCTGCTTCCCGCCGACCGGCAGAGCTGTCCGCCCTTGCCGGTCTTCAGCTCGATGTTGTGCACCGTCGTACCCAGCGGGATCTCCGCCAGCGGCAGCGCATTGCCGTTGCGGATGTCACTGCCCGGTCCGGACTGGACCCGGTCGCCGACGGCAAGCCCGCGCGGATGCAGGATGTAGCGCTTCTCGCCGTCCGCATACGTCACCAGGGCGATCCGGGCGGTGCGGTTCGGGTCGTACTCGATCGTGCTGACCGTACCCGGCACGCCGTGCTTGTTCCGCTTGAAGTCGATGATGCGGTAGCGCCGCTTGTGCCCACCGCCGCGGTGCCGCATCGTCAGGTGCCCCTGATTGTTGCGGCCACCCTTCTTGCGCGCCGGCTCGAGCAACGACTTCTCGGGCGTGGACCGCGTCACCTCGGCGAAATCGCTCACCGAGCGGAAGCGGGTCCCCGCGCTGGTCGGACGAAACTGTCGAATGGCCATCGGCCTACCCCTCGAAAACCTCGATCGAGTCACCCTCGGCGAGACGCACGAGCGCCTTCTTCCAGCGCGGGCGCCGGCCGACGCTGCGGCCGCGCGTCCGGCGCTTCGCCGGCTGCACCATCGTGCGCACGCTCGTGACCGTGACGCCGAACAGCGTCTCGATCGCCTCGCGGATCTGTTGCTTCGTCGCGCGCGGGTCGGCCTGGAACGCGTACTCCCGCAGCTGGGCGTACTGCGCCGACGACTTCTCCGTCACGACGGGCCGCACGATGGCCCTGTGAGCCTCAGGCATCGTCGCCACCCTTTCGCGTAGACGTCCGCTTCGTGGCCGGCTTCGCGGCCTTCTTGGTCACCTTCTTGGTCGCCGCGCCGGCTCGCTTCGTGGACTTCGTCGTCGCGCGCTTGGCGGCCCGACCGGTCGCCTTCCGCTTGGCCTCCGCCGGCTTCCTGGCGGCGCGCTTGGGCGCCGAGCCCTCGACCAGATGCCCGCCGAGCGCCGGCTCCTCGACCAGGACGGCGTCCGACCACAGGAGCTCGTACGCCGAGGCGTCCACATACCGCATCACGTGGACGTCGGGGAGATTGCGGCCCGAGAGATACACCGCCGGGCGGTGCTCCGCCGTGAGCACCAGCACCTTCTGCTGCTCCAGACCGAGCTTCGCGAGCAGTTCCGCGAGCTGCTTCGTTTTGGGTGCGTCGAACGCGAGGCTCTCGATCACGAAGATCGCGCCCTCGCGCGCGCGGGCGTTGAGCGCCGACTGGCGGGCCAGTCGCTTCACCTTGCGTGGCAGGTCGGTTTGGTAGCTCCGTGGCCGCGGCCCGAAGGCCACACCGCCGCCGGGCCAGTGCGGCGCGCGCGTCGTCCCCTGGCGCGCCCGCCCGGTCCCCTTCTGCCGCCACGGCTTCCGGCCACCGCCCGACACCTCGGCCCGGGTCTTGGTGGACGCGGTGCCCTGCCGCTGGTTGTTGCGATACGCGCGCACCGCGTGGTACAGCACCGCCTCGTTCACCCCGCCGTCAAACTCACCCGGCAGGGCGTAGCTGCCCTTCTCGTCGGCCGCGGCCGTGTAGAGCTGCGCTTCAGGCATAACGGCTCCGGCCTCCCTGTTTGCGGACCACCACGATCCCGCGCCGGGGTCCGGGCACCGCACCGCGTACGTACAACAGGTTCCGGTCGGCATCGACCCGCACGACCGACACCCCCATCACGGTGTCCTGCACGTTGCCGTACTGTCCCGGCAGCTTCTTGCCCTTGATGACGCGCGACGGGTCGGTCCCGGGCCCGATACTGCCGGGCTTGCGGTGCCGCGTATTGCCGTGGGTGGCCGGTCCGCCGCCGAAGCCGTGGCGCTTGACCACGCCCTGGAACCCTCGGCCCCGGGTGGTGCCGGTCACCTTCACCCGCTCGCCGGCCTCGAAGATCGAGACCGTCACGACCTCGCCGGGCTTGGGAGCGTCGGCCGGCTGGCCCGCGAGCGGGAAGCTCCGCAGCACGCTCGGCGTCGCTTCGAGACCGGCCTTCGCGGCGTGTCCCGCCAGCGCCTTGGCCGTCCGCTTGGGCTTGCGGGCCCCGAAACCCAGCTGCACCTGTCCGGGCACGCGCCCGGCGGCGGTCACCTGGACCACGGGGCAGGGTCCCGCCTCGATGACGGTGCAGGGAATCACGTTCCCGTCGTCGCCGTAGATGCGGGTCATGCCCAGCTTTCGACCGATCAGTCCGTTCATTGCTATTCGACCTTGATCTCGACATCGACGCCCGCCGGCAGATCGAGCTTCGTCAGCGCGTCCACCGTCTGCGCCCGAGATTCCACGATCTCGATCAGGCGCTTGTGCGTCTTCAGTTCGAACTGTTCACGACTCTTCTTGTCCACGTGGGGACTCCGCAGCACGGTCCAGCGCTGGGTCTTCGTCGGCAGCGGAATCGGGCCGGACACGGTCGCCCCGGTCTTTTCCACCGTGCGCACGATATCGGCCGCGGCCTGGTCGAGCACCACGTGATCGAACGCCTTGAGTCGGATACGAATCTGTCCGGCCATGGTCCCCGTCCTACTTCAGCACCTTGGTGACCACGCCGGCGCCGACGGTGCGGCCGCCCTCGCGAATCGCGAAGCGCAGCCCCTCCTCCATCGCGATCGGCGTGATGAGATCGATCGTCATCTTCGTGTTGTCCCCGGGCATCACCATCTCGACGCCCTCGGGCAGCTGCACGTTCCCGG
>Ga0210112_1000543_pt1 | contig 10113 bp, 9 predicted proteins | sample Joice_ThreeSqC_D_FD_184875 | JGI IMG/M metagenome (GOLD analysis project Ga0210112, IMG submission 184875) | Wetland microbial communities from San Francisco Bay, California, USA, that impact long-term carbon sequestration - Joice_ThreeSqC_D2... | ecosystem: Environmental > Aquatic > Marine >... | reverse complement strand
TGGAGACGCAGAGCGTCCTGCGGGCTTCCTCGGGGATCAGCACGCTCTCGACCGCCTCCCCGTCCTCCAGCCGGAACAGGAACTTCTCCGTTCCGTCATGCGATACCTCCTCCTTTTCCACGGGGGGAGAAGAGATCCTGCACGACTTCCCGATCTCTTCCCGGAAGTCCCGGGAAAGGTCGGTCATCACGGAAAACTCCTCCGCGTGACGACGGTAGATCCAGCGGGACACCTGTATGGCCCGGTAACGCTCCTTCCCCCGGGATCGGAAGAAGCGTGACAGCTCCTCCAGGGGCATTCCCTTGAGATCCGTGCGCACATCATTCATGGCATTCATCATACAACGGGGTGGAGGAGGCAGTCGCAATGCGACGGGGAGAGGGATACGATCCCGGCCCGACCGATTCGTCTCCCGTGGATCCGGGTCTGGTCGCTTCGCCGAGGAATGTGTCTTATCGCATCAGTTCCAGGTCGCTGAAAAAATACCGTATCTCGGTTTCCGCCGTCTCCGGGGCATCGGATCCGTGGACAATGTTCTGTTCCACGTTGTGGGCGAAGTCGGCGCGGATCGTCCCCTTGTCCGCCTTCTTCGGATCCGTGGCTCCCATCAGCATCCGGTTCCGCGAGATCACGTCCTTCCCCTCCAGCACCAGGACAACGACGGGACCCGAGGACATGAATTCCGTAAGGGAACCGAAAAACGGCCGTTCGCGGTGCACGGCATAAAACCCCTCCGCCTCCCTCCGCGTGAGCCGGAGCATCCGCATCGCGACGATCCGGATCCCCTCCTTCTCGAACCGGCGGGTCACTTCGCCGATGAGACCTTTATTGACTCCGTCGGGCTTGATGATCGACAGCGTGCGCTCCATCTCACGCCGCCGTTCGCGCCTTGGCGACGTTGTACCCCGCTTTCAGCGCTTTCTTGTTCAGTTCCTCGGTGCCCTTGGGAACGCGGGAGAGGACGGCTTTCTCTATCGCCTCGTAGCTTACCTGGCCGGTGATGGCGGCGATCGCCCCGATGGCAACGATGTTCGCAACGAACGATTTGCCGATCTCTTCCGTTGCCGTTCGTATGATCGGGAGCTTGAGCACCTTGAATGTCCCTTTCGGGATCTCCTTGACGAAGTCCTCGTCCACGAGGAGGGTGCCGTCCGGCTTCAGGTCCTTGTAGTATTTTGTGCACGCCTCCTGCGTGAGCGACAACTGCAGATCGATGGATGTGGCCTTCGGGAAGTGGATCGTCTTGTCCGAGATGATCACCTCGGATTTGGAGGCCCCGCCGCGCGCCTCCGGCCCGTAGGACTGGCTCTGGACCGCGTTCTTCTTGTCGTAGATGGACGCCCCCTCGGCGAAGATCACGCCCGCAAGAATCAATCCCTGCCCCCCGGACCCGGAGAAGCGGATCTCGTACCGGCTCATGGCGTTATGCCCTCCCCTCGGACGCATTCCTGATGCGGTCCACCATGCCGTAATAGGTATCGCAGTACTCGGAGGCCTCCTTCTTGAAAAGAACCCCCGTGGGAAATTTGCCGGCGGTCTTCTCGGGGGGCAGCTTCTCGAAGGCCGTTACGGGAAGCGCCGAATCCTTCATCCACAAGAGCATGTCCGTCGGGCTCCGGAACTTGTTCCTGCGCCCGTGCGTGGTCGGGCAGGCGTTGATGATCTCCAGCACCGACAGCCCCTTGTGCTCGATGGCGCCGGCGATCAGCTTGTCGAGCGCGGCGGCGTGGTAGGCGGTTCCCCGCCCCACCCAGCTGGCGCCGGCCCCCTTGGCCAACTCGGGGATGTTGAACGAGGGGTCGATGTTCCCGTACGGCATCGTCGTGGCGATGTGCCCCAACGGCGTCGTCGGGGAGTACTGCCCGCCCGTCATCCCGTAGATGAAGTTGTTGAACACCATGACGGTGAGGTCGATGTTCCGGCGGCACGCGTGGATGAAGTGGTTTCCCCCGATCGCTGTCGCGTCGCCGTCCCCGCTGACCACCAGGACGTGCTTGTCGGGGTTTGCCATCTTGAGCCCCGTCGCGAACGGCAGGGCCCGTCCGTGCGCCGTATGGAGCGTGTTGAAATCCACGTAGCCTGGAAGCCGTGACGCGCATCCGATCCCGGAAACCATGGCGATGTCGTTCTTGGGGATCTTCAGGGAATCCACCGCGCGCAGAAGGGACTTGAAGACGATCCCGTACGTGCAGCCGGGACACCAGATATGCGGGAGCTTGCCACCCCGGATATATTGATCGTAATTGAAGGCCATTTACCCAACCTCCTTTACTTTCTCGAGAATCTGCGCAGGGGTGATGGGATCGCCGTCCACACGGTAGATCCCTTCCACCCGGCAGCGCCCCTTTGCGCACCGCTCGACCTCGAAAATGATCTGCCCCAGCGACAACTCCGGCACGACGATGCTCTTCACCCGGGACGCAATAGCCGATACCTCCTCTTCCGGGAAGGGCCAGATGGTCAGAGGCCGAAACAGCCCGGCCTTGATCCCCTCCGCGCGGGCCGACTCCACCGCCGTCCTCGCCGACCGCCCCGAGATGCCGTAGCCGAAAACGACCACGTCAGCATCCTCTGTCAGGAACTCCTCGTACCGGATGATATCCTTCCTGTTTGCCTCCACCTTGCGCATGAGCCTCATCTCGTCCGTGTGGATCCTCGGTGAGGCGTTCACGGGAAAACCGTCCGGCCCGTGGTTGAGGCCCGTTACGTGATACCGGTATCCCTCGAAGAAATTCGCCATGGGAGGTACGTCTCCCCCGCTGTCGTCGTAGGGGAGATATTTCTCGGGGGCGCAATCCGGCCTCGTTCTGTCCACCACGGGAAGATCACCCTGATCGGGGATCTCGATCCGTTCCCGCATATGCCCTACGATCTCGTCGAACGCGATGATAACCGGGGTGCGGTATTTCTCGGACAAGTTGAAGGCACGCACGGTCTCGGAGAAGATCTCCTGGACATATGCCGGGGTCAGGCAGATGGCCGGGTGGTCGCCGTGCGTCCCCCATCGGCACTGCATGATGTCGCTCTGCCCGGGGCCGGTCGGGACACCGGTCGACGGCCCGCCGCGCATCACGTTCACGATGACGCACGGAATTTCGGTCAGGGCGGCGAATCCGATGTTCTCCTGCTTGAGGGAGAACCCGGGACCCGACGTGGCCGTGAGCGACTTCCGGCCGGCCAGCGATCCCCCGATCACCGCGGCCATCGCCGCGATTTCGTCCTCCATCTGCAGGAACGCCCCCCGGATAAGGGGAAGGCGCCTGGCCATGTATTCCGCCACCTCGGTGGATGGCGTGATCGGGTACCCGGCGAAGAACGTGCATCCCGCGTAGAGCGCCCCTTCCGCGCATGCTTCGTTTCCCTGGAGCAGTTTGATCGTCCCCACCGTTATTCTCCTTTTTCGTTTCGGTCGGTACCGTTATTTCTTTTCCACGAAGATCGCGAAATCGGGACACCGGAGCTCGCACGCCATGCAGACGGTGCACTTGTCGATGTCGACCACCTTTACCGTGAACATGTCCATCCCCAAAACCTTTGTCGGGCACAGCTTGACGCAGATCTCGCATCCCTTGCAGAAGCGCGGGATGATGCTGATCTTCACCTTCTCGTTTTCCGTCGCCTCGATCTTTTCGACTGCTGCTTCCTTTTCTTTGGTCATCGTTGCCATCCTCTCACTCCTAGTGGACTTTCCCGCCGAGCCGTTTGGCAAGCGTGATTCCCAGATCCGAGGGCGCCTCGGATACCGAAATGCCCGCCGCCCGGAATGCCTCGATCTTTTCCGCCGCAGTCCCCTTTCCGCCGGAGATGATGGCGCCCGCGTGCCCCATCCTCTTTCCCTTGGGTGCCGTCTGGCCCGCCACGAATCCGACGACGGGCTTGCTCATATTCGCCTTCACGAAGGCCGCCGCCTCCTCCTCGGCCGTCCCGCCGATCTCGCCGATCATGATCACCGCCTCGGTCTTCGGATCCTCCTGGAAGGCCGCCAGGACGTCGATGAAGTTCGTCCCGTTCACGGGATCTCCGCCGATGCCGACGCAGGTGGTCTGCCCCATCCCCAGGATGGTCACCTGGTGGACGGCCTCGTACGTAAGCGTTCCGGACCGGGAAACGATGCCGATCGCTCCCGGCTTGTGGATATATCCCGGCATGATCCCGATCTTGCACTCGCCCGGCGTGATGATGCCCGGGCAGTTCGGCCCGATCAGGCGTGTCTTCTTCCCGTTCATGTACCTCTTGATCTTCACCATGTCGAGGATGGGGATCCCCTCCGTGATGCAGACGACCAGGTCGATCCCGGCGTCGACCGCCTCGCAGATGGCGTCCGCGGCAAACGCATTGGGAACATAGATAACGCTTGCGTTGGCTCCCGTCGACCGAATTGCATCCTCCATCGTGTTGAACACCGGGACCCCTTCGACCCGTGTTCCCGCCTTGCCGGGAGTGACGCCGCCGACGACCTTCGTGCCGTATTCCAGCATCTGCTTGGTGTGGTAGGCTCCCACCGAACCGGTGATCCCCTGAACGAGAAGTTTCGTATTCTTGTCGACCCAGATGCTCATGGTCGTCCCCCCTCAATTCGTCCGGGCGGCGGCCACGACTTTTTCCGCCGCTTCCTTCATGTCCGACGCAGTAATGATATTGAGTTTAGATGCGCTCAGAATCTCCTTCCCCTTCTCCACGTTGGTCCCCTCCTGCCGGACGACGAGCGGGACCTTGAGGCCGAGCGCCTTGACAGCCGCAACGACCCCCTCGGCGATCACGTCGCACCGCATGATGCCGCCGAAAATGTTGACCAGGATCGCCTTTACGTTCTTGTCGGATACGATAAGCCGAAAGGCATTGGTCACCTGTTCGGTGGATGCGCCCCCCCCCACGTCGAGGAAGTTGGCAGGCGACCCTCCGCTCATCTTGATCATGTCCATCGTCGCCATCGCAAGTCCCGCCCCGTTGACCATGCAGCCGATGTTCCCGTCAAGCCGGATGTAGGAGAGGTCGTACTTGGATGCCTCGGTCTCCGTGGGGTCCTCCTCGTCGAAGTCCCGGAGCGCCTGGATATCCTTGTGGCGGAAGAGCCCGTTTCCGTCGAAATTCATCTTCGCGTCGAGCGCGATGATCTCTCCGTCCTCGGTCAGCACCAGGGGATTGATCTCGGCCAGGGAGCAGTCGGTCTCGACGAAGGCGCTGCTGAGCGCCATCATGAATTTGACCGCCTTGCCCGTCAGTTCCGGCGGTATGGACAACCCGAAGGCGAGATTTCGGGCCTGATACGGCATGAGCCCCAGCGCCGGGTCGATGTATTCCTTGAGGATCTTTTCCGGCGTGCGAGCGGCCACGGTCTCGATCTCCATTCCCCCCTCGGTCGACGCCATCATTACCGGGCAGAACGATCCGCGGTCTATGACCATCCCGAGGTACATCTCCTTCTTGATCGCTCCCGCCTGCTCTACGAGGACCCGTTTCACCTTCATTCCCCGCGGCCCTGTCTGGGGGGTCACCAGGGTCATCCCGATGATCTGTTTCGCGTGCGCCCGGGCTTCCTCAGGCGTCTTGGCCAGTTTGATGCCGCCGCCTTTCCCCCGTCCTCCCGCGTGGATCTGGGCCTTGACGACGACAGGCGTCCCGAACTCCATGGCGATGACCTCTGCCTCCAAGGGAATATCCGCCACTTTGCCTCTGGGAACGGCCACGCCGTACTTGGCCAGGATCGCCTTGGCCTGATACTCGTGGATGTTCATGCCCTTCGACTCCTCCCGGAATATTTTTTACGCGCTGGAGACCACGGGATGTAAGGAGAAACAAGGAAACGGATGCCTCCTCCCCCCCCGGGGAGACACCCGCTCGCAACTCACGTCAAAGACCAAGTATACTCCACAATCACCCCTCTTGAAATGGGCGAAGGGGGGACCGATGGTCCCCCCTTTTTCGATCACAGCGTCTTTCGGCGGAATTTTCCGCCACCCGAGGATCCCGGCCGGCCGGATTCCTCAGAAGCCAAGCCGGTCCACCGCCCCGCAAAGCTCCCTGACCGCATCGGCCGACATTTTCAGCGCGGCGGATTCCGCCTCGGAGAGCTTGAAACTCACGACCTCCTCTACCCCGTTCGCCCCCAGTTTCGCCGGGAGACCCACGAACAGGCCGTCGCATCCGTGGTACTTGCCCTGTGAAAGCACCGCACAGGGCAGGATCATCTTCCTGTCCAGAAGGATCGATTCGCACATCTGGACGGCCGCGGACGAGGGTGCGTAGTAGGCGGAGCCCGTTTTGAGGAGGGCGACGATCTCCCCCCCTCCCTTTCGGGTCCGCTCGACGATTGCGTCGAGCTTGGCCCTGGGAATGATGTCCTCCACCGGGATGCCTGCCACCGTGGTGTACCTCGTAGAAGGCACCATCGTGTCGCCGTGTCCGCCCAGAACGAACGCGGTAATATCATTGACCGACACCTGGAGTTCCATCGCGATGAAGGTTCGGAACCGGGCGGAGTCGAGAATGCCGGCCATTCCCATCACCTTGCTCTCGGGGAGTTTGCTGTACTTGTGGGCGACATAGGTCATCGCGTCGAGCGGATTGGACACGACGATGACCATCGCGCCCGGAGACTTCGAGACCGACTTCAGGGTGACGTCCTTGACGATTCCCGCATTTACCTTGAGAAGGTCGTCCCTGCTCATCCCCGGCTTTCGGGGGAGGCCGGATGTGATGACGATGATGTCGGACCCGGCGGTGTCTTCATAGCCGTTGGCGCCGGTCACCTTCGCGTCGAATCCGCAAACAGGCCCCGACTGCATGAGATCAAGCGCCTTCCCCTGCGGCATCCCCTCCACGATGTCCACAAGCACCACATCGCAGAAGTCCTTCTCGGCCAGCCGCTGGGCGGTGGTCGCCCCGACGTTCCCGGCTCCGATCACGGTGATCTTCTTCCGGCTCATCGAAGCCCTCACCGGTGGATAAGCGAAGGGATTATGACGGGCGGAAGCAAGTTTCTGAAGAGCGCCAGTGTTCCCTCCGTGGAATCCGGGGTGGAGGACAGGTTGGGACCGGTGTGGGGGGGAGATTGCCCGCCCAAACCACGCACACAGTATACAAAGAGGCAAGGGATGTCAAGGAAAAACCATGGGAATCGGCGTTTATTGCCTGTCCTTCCCCCCTCCTCCGTTCCCCCCTCGACCGGATTCCCGCAAAGAGGCGAGGATGCCTCCGATGTCCACTTGCTTTTCTACGAGATCCACCCCCCGCTCGGATTTTACCTTTTCGCGTATCCGTACACGACCGAGGAGCTGCTCGAACCGTTCGACGGTGGCCATCGTGTCCCCCTGTACCACCAAGACGGGAACCCCCAACATTCGGGCCCGGTGCCTGACCCCCTCGTTCGGGGTGACTCCCCCGGTCAGTATGAGGCACCGCGTGTCCGTTTCCAGTGCCGCGTGCTGGATGTCGGGGCGCATCCCCCCCGTCACGACCGCTTTGCGCGGAATGCGTCGGAATACCCGCAGGGCACCCTCCACATCCATGGCCCCGACGCAAAAGCGCTCGATCATCGTGTCCATGCGGTCCTCGCCCGACGCCACGACCGCGGAGAGCCCTTCCGCGAGTACCGCAACGCTGACGCTGTCCATCAAGGGGTCAACCGGGATCACCCCGAAAACCCGGATCTTCCCGCTCTCGAAATACGGCCGGACGACATCCCGGGCAAACGTCTCCTTGGAAGGGGCCACGCGGTTGAACACAACGCCCAGAAGCCTTTCCCCGAGGATGCCGGCCGCCCACAGCACCTGGTCCATCGACTTCTCCCCCTCGAAACGGTCGACCAGCAGGACCCGGCAATCCAGCGAAGAGATCATCTCGAGTGGGGACAGGCCGAGAAAGGAGCCGTCACGAAGATTGGCGGCTCCCCCGAGGAGAAGGATTTCCACGGAAGATGCGGCTTTCGCCACGGCACGCCCGACCTTTTCCCGGAGACGGAGCGGTTCCCTGCGGTAGGCACCCATCAACAGATCCTGCGTTATCACCACGGGGCAGATCTCTTCGAGGGAGCCGGACAGACCGAGTTCCTCCGCGAGGAAGAGGGCGTCCCCGTCGACGACCTTCTTCCCCGCCATCACCGGGAGTTTCCCCAGCGGTTTGACATAGCCCACCGAGACTCCGCTTGCCGACCAGATCCGTGCAAGCGCAAGGGCAAGCAGCGTCTTCCCTGAGTATCCGGATGTGGATGCGATATACAGTTTCATGTCTTAAGCCTCCCCTATGGACATCCGGGAATCGATCGCCAAAATCCCCCTGCCCTTCGGCAGTACCATTACCGGGTTGATATCCAATTCCAGGATCCCGGGAAAATCGAGGGACAGCCTCGATATGCTGAGAATCGCCTCGACGATCGCCTTCTCGTCCGCGGGCTCTTCGCCCCGGAACCCCGCGAGAAGAGGGTACGCCCGGATCTCACGAACCATTTCCGCGGCCTCCTGACGGGAGACCGGCGCCACACGGAAGGTGACATCCCGAAGGACCTCCACGTGGATCCCTCCGAGACCGAACATGAGGAGGGGGCCAAACTGTGTGTCCCGGCTCATGCCGAGGATCAGCTCCCGCCCCCCCGTCACCATCTCCTGAACGGATACACCCGCAATCCAGGCGCCAGGCGCCATCCTGCGGACCGAGGTAGTGATCTCCAGAAAAGCCCCGGCGACCTCCTCCGGGGAACGGAGATGGAGCCGGATACCCCCCACTTCCGTCTTGTGGAGGATCCCGGGGGAAACGATCTTCATCGCCACCTCCCCCCCCAATTCCTTGAATGCGGCCACCGCCTCGACGCTCGTTCGTGCAAGGATGTGCCTCGGAAAACGGAACCCGTACGATTCGAGTATTCCCCGGCAGTCCTCCTCCCCGAGTGTTCTCCTCCCTTCCTGGAGCGCATCGTGAAGAACCGCCGCGACCGCATCGGAGGGTTCCCCGGCGGTTTTCTCCCCGGCGGGCAGGCCGGCATCCCGGATCCGCCGGTACGCGATCATCGCCCCGAGAGCCCTGACGGCCCTTTCCGGGTCGGGATACTGGGGTATCCCTTCCTTCACGAGGGTAGCGCGCGCCTCCCGGACGGAACCTTCCCCCAGAAAGGAGGCAAGCACTGTTTTTCCCGACTTCGATAGGGCGGCGGCCACTTCTCGCGCCGTATCCCCGGGTTCGGTCATCGCCTGGGGAGTGAGTAGAACGATCACCGAATCGGCGGAGGGGTCCTCCCGGATCACCCGAAGAACCTCCCGGTATCTGTCGGAGCGGGCGTCCCCGATGATATCCACCGGATTGCCGAGGCTCGCCGTCGGCGGCAGTACCGTGCGAAGCCGCGCCCGCAATTCGTGCGATACTTCGGCAAGGGGAATACCGAGCCTTTCGGCGGCGTCTGCCGCCATGATGGCAGGCCCGCCCGCGTTGGTCACGATGAGCAATCGGCCCCCCGCGGGCAACGGTTGCATGGAAAATCCCATGGCCAGGTCGCACAATTCCTCCACCGTTCCGGCACGCAGGACCCCGCTTTGGCGGAAGGCTGCGGAGTACGCCCTGTCGGATCCGGCGAGGCTTCCCGTGTGGGACGAGGCGGCACGCGCACCGGCCGCCGTGGACCCCGCCTTTACCAGGATGACGGGTTTCTTCGCGGTCGCATCCCGCGCCACGCGAAGAAACCGGCGGCCTTCGTCGATACTTTCCACGTACCCGAGGATAACGCGCGTCTCCGGATCTTCCGAAAGAAACTCCATCATATCCAGTTCCGATATGTCCGCCTTGTTTCCCAGGCTCACGACCTTGGAAAATCCGATTCCTGCGCCGACTGCCCAGTCCAGGACTCCGGTGAGGAGGGCCCCTGACTGCGAGAAGAAGGCGATCGAGCCCGGGGGAGGGGACCCGACCGCGAAGGAAGCGTTCAGTCTCGCGTGGGTATCGATGACCCCCAGGCAGTTCGGGCCGACCGCACGAACCGACGTCCTGGCGAGGACCTCCCGCAGGGCCTGTTCCAACGACGCCCCTTCACCCCCGATCTCCTTGAACCCGGCGGAGATCACGATTGCCGCCTTCATCCCTTTCTCCGCCAGGGGGGGGATCGCCTCGATAACGGCGGGGGGAGGGATG
>Ga0210112_1000542_pt1 | contig 10115 bp, 4 predicted proteins | sample Joice_ThreeSqC_D_FD_184875 | JGI IMG/M metagenome (GOLD analysis project Ga0210112, IMG submission 184875) | Wetland microbial communities from San Francisco Bay, California, USA, that impact long-term carbon sequestration - Joice_ThreeSqC_D2... | ecosystem: Environmental > Aquatic > Marine >... | reverse complement strand
GGAGCGGTGCGATATGACGGCGCTGTAACCCGCGTCAGCCGCCATTTTTATAGCCGCCAGCGTCTCCGTCAGGGTCCCGATCTGGTTGAGTTTGATCAGGATCGAATTGGCGATGCTCTTGTCGATACCTTCCTGGAGAATCCGGGTATTGGTAACGAACAGGTCGTCACCGACCAGTTGCACCCGCTCGCCCAGCTTGTCAGTGAGTATCTTCCACCCGTCCCAGTCGCTTTCATCCATGGCGTCCTCGATGGAAATGATCGGGTACTGGTCAACCCAGCCGACGAGATAATCGGTAAATCCGGCGGCGTCGAATTCACGACCTTCGGAGGTGAGCACGTAGCGGCCGTCCTTGTAGAATTCCGAACTCGCGGCATCGAGCCCGAGGTAGATATCGCGGCCCGCCGTGAAGCCGGCTTTCCCGATTGCCTCGAGTATGACCTCGATGGCCGCCTCATTGGAGGGCAGATCCGGCGCGAAACCGCCTTCATCGCCGACCGCGGTATTGAGACCGCGCCCCTTGAGGACGCTCTTCAGGGCATGAAACACCTCGGCGCCGTAACGCACGGCTTCGCGCAGGCTGCCGGCACCCACGGGCAGGATCATGAACTCCTGCAGATCGACGCTGTTGTCGGCATGAACGCCGCCGTTGATGATGTTCATCTGCGGCACCGGCATCTGCAGGGGACCGTCTCCTCCGAGCAGTCGGTACAGGCCGACGGAATCTTCCTTCGCCATCGCGTGCGCGGTGGCCAGGGAAGCGGCCAGAATGGCGTTGGCACCCAGGCGACCCTTGTTATCCGTACCGTCGAGATCGATCAGCCGCCGGTCGATTCCGGCCTGGTCGGCGGCATCCTTGCCCAGCAGCGCGGTCTGGATCTCGCCGTTCACGTGGCCGACGGCTTTCAACACGCCCTTGCCGCCGTAGCGTTTCCTGTCGCCGTCACGCAGCTCGACGGCTTCACGCGTGCCGGTCGAGGCGCCGGAAGGCACCGCGGCACGACCCACAGCGCCGCTGGCCAGCGTCACTTCAGCCTCTACCGTGGGATTCCCCCGGGAGTCCAGTATTTCCAATCCAGCAACTTTCGTAATCTTCGACATTCCTTTCTCCGTTAATCCGCGATCCGCCATGTATGTATTTGGTAAGCCGGCACCCAAACACACTCATTCACCGCAGAGACGCAGAGAACGCAAAGTTGTTCATCTGTATTTTTTTGTTAATGAATTTCTTTGCGTTCTCTGCGTCTCTGCGGTGTATCAGTAGTTCAGAAACGCCCCGCCCCCTCTCATTTCATTAACTCCGTTTCCGGGAAAGGCTGCGACTTGACCGTCGCATCGATTCGCTTCAGAACCTCGAGCAATTCCCGCAGTCCTCCCAGCGGCCAGGCGTTGGGACCATCACTCAGCGCCTTGTCCGGGTCGGGGTGGGTTTCCATAAAGAGGCCGGAGATCCCGGCGGCCGTCGCGGCTCGCGCCAGCACGGGCACGAACTCACGCTGTCCGCCAGAGCGGTCACCCCGCCCTCCGGGCAGCTGCACCGAGTGGGTGGCATCGAACACCACCGGCACGCCGCATTCACGCATCACCGCGAGGGAACGCATGTCGGAAACCAGGTTGTTGTAACCGAACGAGGCGCCCCGTTCGCAGACCATGATCTGTTGATTGCCGGTGGCCAGGGCCTTGTCGACGACATTGCGCATGTCCCAGGGTGACATGAACTGTCCTTTCTTGATGTTGACCGGCTTGCCCCGGGAGGCGACATTCTGGATGAAGTTGGTCTGGCGGCACAAAAAGGCCGGCGTCTGCAGAACATCGACGACCGACGCGACCTCATCCAGTGGCGTGTCCTCATGCACGTCGGTGAGCACGGGCACGTCGATCTGTTCCCTGACCAGCTGCAGTATCCGCAGCCCCTCGTCTACGCCGGGACCGCGAAAACTCTTATGTGATGAGCGGTTGGCCTTGTCATACGAGGATCTGTAGATGAACGGGATACCCAATGCGGCGGTGATGTCCTTCAGTTCACCGGCGGTATCGACAGCCAGCGCCTCGCTCTCAATGACGCACGGGCCGGCGATCAGAAAGAAAGGCTGGTCGATGCCGGCCTCGAATCCACACAATTTCACGATTCGGTTACTCCTGCGAGTGTGCTGCTTGGGAGACGGGACACCGTGCGGGATTCAGGAACCCGCTTCCGCCTTGGCGTGGCCGGACAGGTCCGCCTCGCGCCGCTGACGGTAGGCACGCGCAGCCTGGATGTAGCCGGAGAACAGCGGATGTCCGTCGCGTGGCGTCGAGGTAAATTCCGGGTGGAACTGGCAGCCGAGGAACCAGGGATGATCCCTGGCCTCGATCACCTCGACCAGCTTGCCGTCCATCGATAACCCGGACATGATCAGGCCCTTCTCTTCGAGTACCTGGCGGTACTGGTTGTTGAATTCATAGCGGTGTCGGTGACGTTCGACGATCACATCCTTGTCGTAAACGGAGTGTGCCAGGCTGCCGGGAACCAGCCGGCACTTCTGCCCGCCAAGACGCATGGATCCGCCGAGATCCGAGTCCTCACTGCGTTTCTCGAGACCACCGTCCTCGCGACTCCATTCAGTGATCAGCGCGATCACCGGGTGGCGCGCATTCTTTGCAAACTCCGTCGAATGGGCGCCCTCGAGTCCTGCCACGTGACGGGCAAACTCGATAACAGCAACCTGCATGCCCAGACAGATCCCCAGGTAGGGAATGCTGTTCTCGCGGGCGTAACGCACCGCGGCGATCTTGCCTTCCACGCCCCGCTCCCCGAAACCGCCGGGTACAAGGATCCCGTCCGCTCCTTCGAGTACACCGGTACCCCGTGACTCGATGGTCTCGGAATCCACGTAGCGGATGGTGACGTTGGTGCGGGTATGGATACCGGCATGGATCAGGGCTTCGGACAGTGACTTGTAGGACTCGGTCAGATCGACGTACTTTCCGACCATCGCAATAATGACCTCGCCGGTGCGCATTTCGCTGTCGCGGTTGACCTTTTCCCACTCCGACAGGTTGGCCGGCGGGGTCTCGAGTCCGAATTTCTCGACGACGATATCATCCAGATGCTGGGCGTGGAGCAATTGCGGAATTCTGTAGATACTGTCCACATCCACGGCCGAGATAACCGCGCGCTCTTCCACATTGGTGAACAGCGCCACTTTCCGGCGCTCGGCAGGCGGAAGCGGTCGATCGGCACGGCACAGGAGGATATCCGGCTGGATGCCGATGGAACGCAGTTCCTTTACCGAGTGCTGGGTCGGCTTGGTTTTGATCTCGCCGGAAACCGCGATATAGGGAACCAGTGTCAGGTGCATGAACAGGGTCTGTGAGCGGCCCAGTTCCACGCCCATCTGGCGTATGGCTTCCAGGAACGGCAGGGACTCGATGTCACCCACGGTCCCGCCGATTTCAACCAGTGCGACATCCGCCTCATCGGCGCCTGTATGGATGCAGCGCTTGATTTCGTCGGTAATGTGCGGAATGACTTGCACGGTCGCGCCGAGATAATCCCCGCGGCGTTCCCTGCGTATCACGTTTTCGTAGATCTGACCGGTGGTGAAGTTGTTGTGCTTCCCCATGGTCGTACGCACGAAGCGTTCGTAATGACCGAGATCCAGGTCGGTTTCCGTACCGTCGTTGGTCACGAAAACCTCGCCATGCTGAAACGGGCTCATAGTGCCGGGATCCACGTTGATATAGGGATCCAGCTTGAGCAGGGTGACCTTGAGGCCCCGTGACTCCAGCAAGCTGCCAAGCGAGGCGGAGGCGATGCCCTTGCCCAGGGAGGACACGACGCCACCGGTAATAAAGATAAAACGGGTCATCTACACTGTGAGATCAGGATGCGGCACCGGGCTCGCTTGACGGGAGTGAACGTTACCAGATCGGGACGCTCACCTCAATTACTTCGCGACTCGGGCGGTCACCATCGGCTGTGAGGGTGGAATCAGCCCCTGTCCCAGCGGATGGTGAGCCCGGGTTCGTCCGGTCCGGCGCTGAACGGATCGCAGACCCAGAGGTCTCCCACGGCCGCCAGTTCGGCGCCGATGTATACCAGCGGGATACGGCCCCGCTCCCAGGGGGGGATCCCGGATTCCTGGAATAACTTTTTCAACGCGTGGTGATGCCGGCGGCCGGCGGGACGACAGCGTTCGCCCCCGCGACGCCAGCTCACGCGCACTTCCGCACCGACGAGGGCGGCGACGCGCACGCCACTGCCCATCCGGCGGCTCGCGCTCAGCACGCCGCCCGCCTGCGGGAGTTCCAGCGCCTTCTCCGGCCGCCAATCGAGCGAAGCGGGGGTGTCCTGCCATGTAACCCGCGGCAGCAGATAGAGACGATCACGGTAACGCCGCAGCTCGCAGGCGCCCCAGCGCACACACGCTTCGGCATCCATACGGCTGCCCAGAATGTCGTTCACGATCCGTGAAAGCACCGCCTCGGACGGGATCGTCCCGCCCCTGTCCATCAACCAGTGGCGCAAGAGGTTGCGTTGCCGCTCAGGGGACAGCCGAAGCAGGCCGGAAACCGGCAGGGTGTCCTTCGACTCATCGACGAGCGTCTCGAGGTCCTGACTGGCCAGCTCATCCAGAATCAGCGCCGCCTCGGCACAATGGCGGGCGCTGCGTGACAAGGTAGCCGACATCGCGGGCCATCGCAGGCGCAATAGTGGCAACACCTGGTGGCGCAGATAGTTGCGATCCAGGGAAATATCCTCGTTGCTGGGATCGTCCACCCAAACCAGGCGGTTCGTCCTGGCATAGTCGAGCAACGCACTGTGGGCGCACCCGAGCAGCGGGCGCAGCAGGAAGCCGCGCCCGAATGGCGCCAGCCGGGGCATCGAGGCCAGCCCCTTCACGCCGCTGCCGCGCAGCAGCTGCAGCAGCAGCGTCTCCGCCTGGTCGTCCTGATGCTGTGCGGTTATCAGGTAATGCCGCTGCGGCAGCCAGGTTTTCAGCACGGCATAGCGTGCCGTCCGCGCCGCAGCCTCCCGGCTCTCGCCGGCGGCGGGACGACCATCCACCTGCAGGGAGACATAAGGGACATCGAGTCCGGCGCAGACAGCGCGGCAATGTTCATCCCAGGCTCCGGCACCAGCCTGCAGGCCATGGTTGACATGTACGGCGGCGACACGAAAAGGTAGTCCGGGGCGCAAGGCCGCCAGGGCATGGAGCAGTGCGTGAGAGTCGAGACCGCCGCTGTAGGCGACCCAGCAGCGGGCATCGGCGGGCACGTCCGTCAGTTGCCGTGGCAGGTAATCCCGGAGAAAGTCCATCGGACAGTCTGGATACAACCCCGTCCTGAGTGGAAAATCAGCGCCGATCAGGACTGGCGGTCGGTATATTCGCCATAGGCCATGAGATGCCGGTAGCGGGCCTCCATCAGTTCCTGCGGAGGAATCGCCTGTAAATGGCGCAGTTCCTCCAGCAGGGCCTGCTTGACACTCGCGGCCATGGCATCGATATCGCGGTGAGCGCCGCCGAGCGGCTCCTCGATAATTCTGTCGATCAGACCGAGTTCCTTCAGGCGTTTTGAAGTGATGCCAAGGGCCTCGGCGGCGTCCTCCGCCTTGTCCGCGCTTTTCCAGAGTATCGAGGCACAGCCCTCGGGTGAAATCACCGAATAGGTGCTGTATTGCAGCATCAGGATCCGGTCGCCGATACCGATCGCCAGTGCGCCGCCCGAGCCACCTTCGCCGATCACCGTGCAGATAACCGGAATACGCAGATCCGACATCACGAACAGGTTCCTCGCGATGGCTTCGCTCTGCCCGCGTTCCTCGGCACCGATACCCGGGTAGGCACCCGGGGTGTCGATGAAGGTCAGCAGCGGTAAGCCAAAGCGTTCCGCCATCTTCATCAGGCGCATCGCCTTGCGGTAACCCTCCGGCCGTGGCATTCCGAAATTGCGATGCAGCTTCTCCCTGGTGTCGCGCCCTTTCTGCTGGCCGATGATCATCACCGGTATGCCGTCGAGGCGCGCCACGCCGCCGATGATGGCGCGGTCATCGGCATAGCAGCGGTCGCCGTGCAGTTCCTGGAAGTCGGTGAACAGCCGCACGACATAGTCCATGGTGTAGGGTCGCTGAGGGTGGCGGGCCAGTTGGGAAATCTGCCAGGCGGTCAGGTTAGAAAAGATGGACTGGGTCAACGCCCTGCTCTTTGCCTCAAGCTTGGACACCTCTTCATTGATGTTCACATCGGCGTCGTCGCCGATGTAGCGCAACTCGTCGATTTTCGCTTCGAGTTCGGCAATGGGCTGCTCGAATTCCAGGAAATTCAGGTTCATGACATTATCCGGCGGGTCTTGTGATTGTCGCCTAAGGTACCGTTTACACCCCGCTGAAACAAGCCAGTGTCCACCTGTAAAGAAATAAACTCACCGCAGAGACGCAAAGAACGCAGAGTTTTTAATCATTATCGTTAAAGAGTTTCTTTGCGTTCTTTGCGTCTTTGCGGTGAAAAGGCTGTTAATAGATGAACACAAGCTAGAACCTACCTCAAAATTCAATTTCGTTGATATGCGTTCTGTTTACGTAGGACCGGCGCCCCACCGGGAACGACCCGCTTCGTTGATATGCGTTCTGTTTATGTAGGACCGGCGCCCCGCCGGGAACGACCCGCGCCCCGCGGGGAATACGTTAGGCCGGAAGCCCTGTTCTTTCCCGGCGAGGCGCCGGTCCTACCTGTCCTCGCAAGATATACGCCTGCTCCTGGCATCCGATTCACAATTTTGAGATAGGTTCTAGGAATATTCGACCGCCACCCGTTCCGAACCGGCCAGTTCCCGCAGGCGATGCAGCAGTTCATCGGTGGGGTGCACCGTCCACTCATCTCCCAGTGAAATACGCGCCTGCGCATAGCCACCGAGGTAATCGATGCACACCCGGCACTGCCCCTCGCGGAAAGGTTGCAGGATACCCGCCAGCGAGCTGACGAAACCGTTGCCGGCCTGCCGCGCCTCGACACCGACGACGAGGCGCCGGGCAAACTGCGCGCGCGCCTGGTTGATGTCATAGACGGCCTGAGCCGTAACCTGGTTGCCGCCGGAATAATCGTCCACGCCCAGCGTGCCCTGAATCACCAGCAGCCTGTCCTTGGCGAGCAGAGCCTGATGCTTGTCGTAGACCTCGGAGAAGAGGCGCACGTCAATCTGCGCGGTATGATCGTCCAGGGTCAGAAACGCAATGTTGCCGCCGCGCTGGGTCCTGCGAACCCGCATCGTCATGACCAGTCCGGCGATGACCACGGGCCGCTCCCAACCTTCACCGCGCGCCGATGGCACAGTGGCACTGTCGCCGGCGAAGTTCACCAGGCTTGCCAGGGTCCCGCTGATGATGCGTCCCAGTTCATCCTGGTAGCGAATGATGGGATGCCCGGTGAGATACAAGCCCAGCGTTTCCTTCTCGCCCAGCAGCTTCTGTTCCTCGTCCCATTCCGGTACGACCGGCTTCGCCTGCGGTGAGCAGCTGTGCTCCGTCGTTTCACCGAACAGGTCATCCTGCCCGGTATTCTGATTGCGGGTATTCTGCTCGGCCAGTTTCATCGCCAGCGGCAGATTCGCCATCTGCGTGGCGCGGTTGTCCCCCATCGGGTCCAGCGCGCCGGCCCGTATCAATGCCTCGAATACCCGGCGGTTGACCTTGCGCAGGTCGACACGCTGGCACAGGTCGTAGAGATCGGCGAATACGCCGTTCGCCGCACGCTCCTCCAGCATGCCCTCGATTGCGGACTGCCCCACCCCCTTGATCGCACCCAGCCCGTAGACGATGGTGTCACCGGCACGCGCGGTGAAATAATAGTCGGAGGAATTCACGTCCGGCGGCACGACCTTCAGCTTCATGTCGCGACATTCCGCCATCAGCCGCACGATCTTGTCCGTGTTGTCCATGTCGGCGGAAAGTACCGCGGCCATGAAAGCCGCCGGGTAATGCGCCTTCAGCCAGGCGGTCTGGTAGGAGATCAGCGCGTAGGCGGCCGAGTGGCTCTTGTTGAAACCATAGCCGGCGAATTTCTCCATCAGGTCGAAAATACCGGCCGCGACCGAGGCGTCCACGCCCCGTTTCTGCGCGCCTTCCTGAAAGATGGAGCGCTGCTTGGCCATTTCTTCCGGCTTTTTCTTGCCCATGGCCCGGCGCAGCAGATCCGCCCCGCCGAGCGAGTAGCCCGCGAGCACCTGGGCGATCTGCATCACCTGTTCCTGGTAGAGGATGATGCCGTAGGTCGGCTTGAGTATCGGCTCGAGATCGGGATGCGGATAACTGACCAGAGCGCCGTGCTTGCGCTTGATGAAATCATCCACCATCCCCGACTGCAGCGGCCCGGGACGGAACAGGGCAACCAGCGCCACGATGTCCTCGAAGCTGTCCGGTTGCAGGCGGCGTATCAGGTCCTTCATGCCGGAGGACTCGAGCTGAAACACCGCGGTGGTCGCACAGGACTTCAACAGCGTGAAGGTCGCCGCGTCCGTCAGGGGTATGCTCTCGATATCAACCACCGCCTCACCGCTGACCGCACCCCGGGAATTGATGGTCTGCAGCGCGCGGTCGATGATCGTCAGGGTGCGCAGGCCGAGAAAGTCGAACTTGACCAGTCCCACCGCCTCCACGTCGTCCTTGTCGAACTGGCTGACCAGCGCCTCACCGCCCTGTTCGCAATACAGCGGCGTAAAATCCGTCAGCTTCGAAGGGGCGATGACCACGCCGCCCGCGTGCTTGCCCGCATTGCGCGCCAGGCCCTCGAGGGACCGTGCGAGGTCGATCACAGCCCTGACTTCGTCGTCGCTGTCGTAGAGCTCCTGCAGCTGGACTTCCTGTTCCAGCGCCTTGTCCAGGGTGATGCCGAGTTCGAAGGGAATCAGCTTGGCGATCCGGTCGACGAAGCCGTAGGGATGTCCCAGCACCCGCCCGACATCGCGCACCACCGCCTTGGCGGCCATGGAACCGTAGGTGATGATCTGGGAAACCCGGTCCCTGCCGTAGCGTTCGGCGACGTAATCGATAACGCGGTCGCGCCCGTCCATGCAGAAATCCACATCGAAATCCGGCATCGAGACACGTTCGGGATTTAGAAACCGCTCGAACAGCAGGTCGTAGCGCAGCGGATCGAGGTCGGTGATGGTCAGGGCATAGGCAACCAGCGAGCCGGCGCCCGAGCCGCGCCCGGGACCGACGGGTATACCGTTTTGCTTGGCCCAGGTGATGAAGTCGGCAACGATCATGAAATAGCCCGGAAAACCCATTTCGATGATGACGTCGATCTCGGTTTCAAGGCGCTCCAGGTAGCGGCGCCGCTCGGCACTGTCCTCCGACGCATCCGCCGGCAGGATTTTTTTCAGGCGCCGTTCCAGTCCTGCACGGGCCTGCACGCGAAAGTATTCCTCGAGCGACAGGCCGGCCGGAACAGGGAAATCCGGGAGATAATTCTTGCCCAGTTCGAGTTCCAGGTTGCAGCGTCTGGCGATTTCGACCGTGTTGGCAAGCGCCTCGGGAACATCCCGGAAGAGTTCCGCCATCTCTTCGGGGCTGCGCAGATACTGCTGGTCGGTAAACTGGCGGGTGCGCCGGGGATCGTTCAGGGTACGTCCCTCGTTGATGCAGACACGGGCTTCATGCGCCTCGAAATCGGCAGAACGCAGGAAATGCACATCGTTGGTGGCGACCACCGGCACATCGGCGGCGGCGGCCAGCTTCACGGCACGGTGCAGATAGTCCTCCTCGCCCTGACGTCCGGTGCGCTGCAGTTCCAGGTAAAAGCTGTCCGGGAATAGCCGTCGCCAGTCATCGAGCAGGGTGCGCGCCTGCGCTGACTTGCCGGCCAGCAGGGCCTGCCCGATATCGCCTGTACGGCCCCCGGATAGCGCGATGAGTCCCTGCGTATTCCCCTCCAGCCAGGACTTGTCGAGCAGCGGGAGGCCGCGCTGCTGGCCTTCGGTATAGGTGCGCGAGACCAGCCGGGTAAGGCCGAGAAACCCCTCGTGGTGTCTGCACAGCAGGACGATGCGGGTGGGTTGGCCACTTCCGGAACTTTCCGTGACCCAGAGATCGACGCCGATGATCGGCTTGACGCCGGTTTTCATGGCGGCACGGT
>Ga0210112_1000540_pt1 | contig 10121 bp, 4 predicted proteins | sample Joice_ThreeSqC_D_FD_184875 | JGI IMG/M metagenome (GOLD analysis project Ga0210112, IMG submission 184875) | Wetland microbial communities from San Francisco Bay, California, USA, that impact long-term carbon sequestration - Joice_ThreeSqC_D2... | ecosystem: Environmental > Aquatic > Marine >... | reverse complement strand
GGCGCGCCGGAGACGCCGAAGCCCAGGCCGAGGCAGGCGGTGCCGAACAGCACCGAGACGAAGGCGGCCTGCGGCGGCAGCAGAATGCTCCCCGCGAGCAGCAACTGCGAGACGGAGGTGATCAGCAGCGCCGCGCCCAGCAGCGCCTTCAGTCCCAGCCGCGATGCCAGCGCCCCGCCACCGAGTGCGCCGATCACAGCGAGCGCCACCTGCGGCAGAAAGATTGCGCCGTACTGGGCATCGCTGAAGCCGTGCATCTGTTTCAGCACGGCACTGCTCGCCGGAAAGCTCACAAGGGTAAGCCCCTGCAGCATCCCGGCGAGATAGAGGCTGCCGATCGCCAGCCAGGGTGTGGCGCGTTGTGTTGCGGTTTGGGTGTGCATAAATCAGTCCTCGTATATGACGCAGCCGCTCTCTCGCATCAGCAGCGCGTGGTGACGTTGTGCTTCACGGTTGCCAAGCCCGGAAAGTAATGGCGAACCTGTTGTATGAGCGTGCTTGCCCGCGAACCTGCATGTATTGAAAAGACCCATTCGCGGGCAAGCCCGCTCCCACATAAACCATTCCCATGTACTGGATTGATCTGATGAGGTAGTGTCGCAATACACCAGGAAACAAAAGGTGCCGGGTGTTGCCCGAGGCTTTCCCCGCGTCCTCTGCGTCTCTGCGGTGATGCAGGGTTTGATGCCGGGTCATCTCCATGATCATTACTCTGTTGCAGACTGCCCCGGAGCGGGCTCGGGTGAGGAGGGCCGCGTGATCAGCCGCGTGCTGCTGCGGAAGGTGAAGTAGGCCCAGGCCCAGTCGAGCATCACCGAGATGCGGTTGCGCATGCCGGCGAGGAAATAGACGTGCACCAGCCCCCATAGCCACCAGGCGAGTGCGCCGGAGAGGCGCACGACGCCGAAGTCCGCGACCGCCGCCTTGCGCCCGATGGTGGCGAGGCTTCCGAGGTGCTGGTAGCGGAACGGCCGGGGCGCCGCGCGTCCTGCAACACGGGCGCGAATCACTCGCGCGGCATAGTGACCGCCCTGTTTGGCGGCCGGTCCCAGACCCGGCACGGACTGGCCGTTCCAGGCGCTCGAGAGCGCGGTATCCCCGATGGCGAATACCCCGGGGTGGCCGGGCACGCCGAGATCGGGTGCGACCTTGACGCGGCCGCTGCCATCGCGTTCGACCGCGAGCCACTGCGCGGCGGGCGAGGCGACCACGCCGGCCGCCCAGAAGACGTTGCGCGCAATCAGGCGCTTGCCGGCGATCCGGACGCCGTCGGCATCGATCGACTCGACGCGGCTGTCGGTGAGGATTTCCACGCCCAGCTTGTCGAGCGCCGCCGCAGCGCGCGCCGACAGCACCTCGGGGAAGGCCGGCAGGATGCGCGGCCCGGACTGTACCAGGATCACCCGCGCCTGCGCCGGGTCGACATGGCGGAATTCCTTCTCCATGCCGAAGCGCGCCAGCTCCGCAATAGCGCCTGCAAGCTCCACACCGGTGGGTCCGGCGCCTACGATCATGAAGGTGAGCAGCGCGGCGCGTTCGGCCTCGTCCTGCGCCGCTTCGGCCTGCTCGAAGGCGAGCAGCAGCCGGCTGCGCATGTCGTTCGCGTCCTCAACGCGCTTGAGGCCCGGGGCGAAGGAGGCCCACTCGTCCCTTCCGAAATAGCTGTGCGTGGCGCCGGTCGCGAGCACCAGGTAATCGTAGGGAATGCGCCGTGCGCCGAGGCACACGACGTGGCTTGCCGTGTCGACGCCGGTGACTTCGCCGAGCAGCACCCGGGCGTTGGCCTGATCGCGCAGCAGCGAGCGGATGGGCATGGCGATGTCCCCGGCAGCGAGCGCGGTGGTGGCGACCTGGTAGAGCAGCGGCTGGAACAGGTGATAGTTGTGACGATCGATCAGCGTCACGCCGACCGGGGTATGGCGCAGGGCGTTTGCGCAGGCCAGCCCGCCAAAACCGGCGCCGACGATGACCACTTGAGGCAGGCTATCGAAGCGTCCCGGCAGTTTGCCCGAGAGTTCCGGGTAAGTTCGCTGCAGATGATTAAACAGCAGGACATCCAGGGAATACTTGCCGGCGCCGGCCAGCCCCAGCCCCGCGAGCAGCAGGATGAAGAGATTAGTGGTGTCGGGATTGACCGTGCTGGTCATCGCCATGCCGAGGTAGAGTACGATCACGGCGAGTCCTGCGGGACGCAGCGCCATACCCGCCAGCAGCACGCTGGCGAAGCCCAGGCCGATCCCGCCGGCAAGGGGGGCGAGGGTCGTCACCGGCAGCCACGGCAAGGCCGTGCCGCCAGGAAAGCCACCCGCGACCAGAATACCGGCCGCGAGCCACACCCGTAGCAGCAGCCAGTACACAGGCGCAACATGGCACGTGGTCCATGTGGCAGCCCGCACGGCAGCGCCCGCCAGCGGCAGCGCGCTGTCGGCGAGCCCCGGAGCGAGCAGACGGTCGAGAGAAAGAGAGCCTGCGCCGCGCACGACATAGCCGATGAGCAGCGCGCTCCATAGCAGGTGTGCATCCAGCGCCTGGTAATTGAACTGGATCACCAGCGCCAGCGCCGCGAGCGGCACGGCGGCGGCACGCGTCATCAGGCCGAGCGCAAGCAGCACCGGGGCGATGAGTTCGATGGCGGCGCCGGTGTAGGCTGCCGTGACCGGGTCCATCCAGGTGACTGGATATTCGTAGCGTGAGAGCGCCAGGGCGTTGTCCCAGTCGGTGGCCTTGAGCAGCCCGGAGACGAAGAAGCCCTGTGCGAGCCACAGGCGCACGTACAGGTCGAGCAGCGGACCGATACTCCGCTGCAGCGTCGTCACCGTTCCGGCGTAGGCCGTGAACGCGTGCCGCAGACCACCCGAAACCCGGCGCTGCCGCGTTTCCTTCATGGCGATTACCGTGTCCATCGTCGTGCCTCCATCCGCCGCTTCATGCCACCTGATCGGCGGGTGCCGCATCGGTGGTTGTCGCCTGTGCGCGCTCTCGCCAGTAGCGCGGGATGTCGCGGCGGTAGCGGCGCGCGACCAGGTTGGCGACGAGTCCTGTCCAGCCGGTCTGGTGCGAAGCGCCCAGGCCCTGGCCGGTGTCGCCGTGGAAGTACTCGTAGAACAGGTGCAGGTCGCGCCAGTAGGGGTCATGCTGGAACGGACTCGCCGGCGGATGGGCGCGTACCCGCCCTGTTTCGTCGCGCCGGTAGATGTCCACGAGGCGCTCGGCAATGAGGTTTGCGATTTCCTTCAGATTCAGTTCGCGGTCGCCTAGGCAGGGCACGGGCACGGTGAATTCGTCGCCGAGGAAGCGGTGGTATTTCTCCAGTGCCTGCACCAGCAGGAAATTGGTTGGCATCCAGATCGGTCCGCGCCAGTTGGAGTTGCCGCCGAACAGACCCGAGTTCGATTCCCCGGGCACATACTCGATCATCGTCTGGCCCACGCCCGGCAGATGACCGAGTTCGCGGTGCGTGGCGTGCAGTTTGCTGACGCTGCGCACGCCATAGGCGGACAGGAATTCGTTCTCGTTGAGCAGCCGCTGCAGGATACGCGGCAGCATGGTGTGATCGACCAGTGAGAGCAGTCGTTCGCCGCGCTCGTTCTCCCATTCCGGACAGGCGCACACATAATTACCCTGGAACAGCCCGCCGCGGTGCTCGCTCAGCAGCTTCGCGAAGCGCGGTGTCTTCGAAAGCAGCCGCCGGTCCACCACCTCGCAGGCGAACAGCGGAATCAGTCCCACCCAGGAGTACACGTCGATACGGTGATAGCTTCCGTCCGGCGCGGTCACCAGATCCTTGAAGAAACCGGCATCCGGGTCCCACAGCGAGAGGCCGCCGTCGGCATGGCCGGCGACCGTGTTGGCGATGGACAGGAACTGATCGTAGATCTGGATGGCGATATCCTCGTAGTCCGGATCATCGTGTGCCAGCTCGAGCGCGATCATCGTCATGTTGAGCGCGAACATCGCCATCCAGCCGGTGGCGTCGGCCTGCTTGAGACTGAAGCCCGGAGGCAGCGGGTGCGAGCGGTCGAACACCGAGATGTTGTCGAGTCCCAGGAAGCCGCCCTCGAAGACGTTGTGGCCCTCGGCGTCCTTGCGATTGATCCACCAGGCGTAGTTGAGCAGCAGCTTGTTGAATACGCGCAGCAGGAAGTCACGGTCGGCTGTTCCGCGCTGCACGCGCTCGCTGCGGTAGCACTTGAGCGCGCCCATGGCGTGCACCGGCGGATTAACGTCGCCGAAGGCCCACTCGTAGGCCGGGATCTGGCCGTTCGGGTGGAGGTAGTTCTCCTTCACCATCAGCTCGATCTGCTCCTTGGCGAAATCGATGTCGACCAGTGCCAGCGCCGCGCAGTGAAACGCCAGGTCCCAGGCCGCGAACCAGGGGTACTCCCACGTGTCCGGCATGGAGATCACGTCGCCTGCGCGGAAGTGCTTCCAGTAGCGGTTGCGTCCGTAACGGCGCGGGGCCGGCGCCGGCAGGCGGTCGCCCGCGAGCCAGCGAGAGACGTCGTAATGGAAGAACTGCTTGCTCCAGATCATGCCCGCCAGCGCCTGGCGCATGATGCGGTGATCCTCGGGGCTGGCATCCGGCAGCAGCTCGTCGTAGAACACATCCGCCTCGGAGCGGCGCGTCGAGAAGATCACCTGGCTGCGCGCGAAGGGTTCGGCGAGCGGCCGGGCCGAGAGCACCAGATTGATGACCACCTTCTGTCCCGGCGCCACGCGGCACGGGTGGCAGGCGGCAAACTTTGTGCCCTCACAGGCCGGATTGACGGCGTCCTGTTCCCCATCGACGAGGTAGCGGTGGAAGGCGTCCTTGACCCAGGGCGTGGCATTCGGGTTGTCCCAGAGTCGTTCGGCGTTGCTTTCGTTTTCGGTGAACAACCCGGTGGCCGGCTGGCGACCATAGAGGTAATAGCTGCCCAGCGTCGGGTGGATCGCCTGCACCGCCCAGGCGGCGCCCTGCGGCGGCTCAATCGCCTTGAGCAGTGGCTTCACGGCATCCGCCTCGCCCCAGGACCAGGTATTGCGGAACCACAGCGTGGGCAGCAGGTGCAATATTGCCTCCTCGGGTCCGCTGTTGAAGGCAAGGATGTTGGCGTGGATCTCCTCGGGCGAGCGCTTGGCGTAGCGTACCTCCACGTCCCAGTAGCGGTTCTCGTGATATACGCCGGTGTCGAGCAGGCTGCAGGGCGGGTCGAGCCGACCGCGCCGGCGGTTTTCCTCGACCAGGCGCGTGTAGGGGTATTCGGCTTGCGGATATTTGTAGAGATAGCGCAGGTAGCTGTGGCTCGGCGTGGCGTCGAGGTAGAAGTAATACTCCTTGACGTCCTCGCCGTGGTTGCCCTGGTTGCCGGTGAGGCCGAAGGCGCGCTCCTTGAGAATCGGATCGCGGCCGTTCCACAGCGCCAGCGCGAGGCACAGCCGCTGCTGCTCGTCGCAGAGGCCGCCCATGCCGTCCTCGTTCCAGCGGTAGGCGCGCGAGCGCGCCTGGTCGTGGTCGAAATATTCCCAGGCGGCGCCGTATTCGCTGTAGTCCTCGCGTACCGTGCCCCAGGCGCGCTCCGCCAGGTAGGGTCCCCACAGGCGCCAGTTCTCACGCGCCTCGTGCTGTCGCTCCAGACGTTGCCGCTCTGCATTCAGTTCAGTCGTTGCCATGTCATCTGCCTCCCGAAGTCTGTCTGTTGTCATTACTGTTTATGGTTGCGTTGTCCGCCGTTTCCGCGGTGGCGCCGGCGCGGCGCGCCTGATCGAGTCGCCACCAGGCCTCAAGCACGCAGGCGACCGACCACGCCTGCGCCGGGGCGCCACGCGGGGTATGCGGCGGATCACCGTCGAAGATTTCGCTGATCGTGCCAAGCCCCGCATCGCGCAGGTGATCCTGTACCGGTTCGAGCAGCTGCTGCGCTGCGGCCGCATCGCCGTTCACGCGGTAATGCGCCAGTGCGTAGTGGCCCAGCAGCCATCCCCATAGCGGTCCCTGGTGATAGCTGCCGTCGCGTTCCCATACGCCGCCCCGGTAGCGCGGCCGGTAGTCGGGGTGCGCGGGGGAGAGCGAGCGCAGCCCGTAGGAGCCGAGCAGTTCGCGCGCGCACTCGGCGACGACAGCAGCCTGTATGTCGGCGGAGAGCGGACTGTGCGGCAGGCTGACCGCGAAGATCTGGTTGGGCCGCACGCTGGCGTCGTCGCCCGCGGGGCCGTCGAGCACGTCGAACAGGCCGCTTTCTGGCCGGATGAAGCGCGCGTAACCCGCGCGCACCTGTGCGGCCAGCGTCTCGTAGCGTTCGGTGGGCTTTTCAAGCTGCCGGGCGAAACCGGCCATGACGCACAGGGCGTTGTACCAGAGCGCGTTGATCTCGACCGGCTTGCCGATGCGTGGCGTCACTACCCAGTCACCGACCTTTGCGTCCATCCAGGTGAGTTGCACGCCCGGCTCGCCGGCGCGCAACAGGCTGTCGGCGGGGTCCATGCCGATGCCGTAGCGCGTGCCGCGCACATGCCAGTCGATGATCGACTCCAGCACCGGGAACACTCGCGAGAGCGCGGCGCGGTCGCGAGCGGCTTCGAGGTAGGCGCGCCAGGCCTCGATATACCAGAGCGCGGCGTCCACGGTGTTGTAGTCGGGTCGGTCGCCGGCGCCGGGAAACACGTTCGGCAGCATGCCCCGATCGACGAAGCGGGCGAAGGTCTCGAGGATGCGCCGCGCGCTCTCCAGCCGCCCGGTGGCGAGCGTCAGACCGGGCAGGGCGATCATGGTGTCGCGCCCCCAGTCACCGAACCACGGATAGCCCGCGATCACCGATTCGCCGTCCGGCGCCTCGGGCAGCGGTCGTGCGAACACGAAGCTGTCGGCGGCGAGCACCAGTTGCTGCAGCCACGCAGGCGCCTCGCGCAGGCCGGGGGTGTGCAGGCGCGCGCGCGCCAGCACGCCGCGGTCGTGGGCCTGGAAGCGCCGCAGCGCCTCCTCGAGATAGGGCGAGGCATCCTCGTGCAGGCTGGCGGCGAATCCGACCCATTCCCCCGGGAGGAGATCGAGCAGCGCCTCACCGACGCACAGATGGTTGTCGGTGGCATCGAGACCGCGTTCGCGTTCCACCGGCAGGTCGAACCGCTCGATCCAGGTGTGGTCGCTGCGCAGTTCGCCCGTGGGGAGCTTCAGGTACAGGCGGAACCAGTTGGGGTGGGTGACGATCAGCCGGCGGCCGTCCTGTTCGATCAACGGGTTGAAATCCCAGGGACGGGCGCTGCCGTGATGGTCGCGCGCGTTGACCAGAAAACGCACCCGCAGCCGCGGCGTCGTTTCGCGCGGCGCCGGGCTGGCCAGGCGCCAGGCGACGTAGGTCGTATGGGCGCCCGGCTCCATCCAGATACGCTGTTCGAGACACAACGCGCCGACGGCGTAGCGCCACACCGGCATGCGGCCGTCGAGGTGAAACGATTCGATGTGCACATGTCCCCGCGGCGCCACCGCGCCGTCTGCCCAGTGGTTGGTGCCGAGTTCCCATTCGCGCTCGCCATCGTGCAACACTGCCTCGGTCTTGGCTAACACCAGATGACGGCCGAGCGGCGGGTTCACCGGGGTGATCAGCAACCCGTGGTAACGGCGCGTCAGGCTGCCGGCGATGGTGCCGGCGGCATAACCGCCGAGTCCGTTGGCGAGCCACCATTCGCGGCGCTCGGCCTGGGCGAGATCGCCGCAGATTTCGCGTCCGAAACGTGCGAACTCAGGCAAGGGCAGATTCACGAGCGCTGGCATCGCGGGCCTCCGTGGTGGATCGGTTTAGCAGGTCGCTGACACGCAGCGACCAGGCGTAGATGGTGAGCGAGGGATTGACGCGGCTCGAGCGTGGCAGCACGCTTCCGTCTACCACGTAAAGGTTGTCCATGCCGTGTACCTTGCCGGCGGCATCGACGACAGAGCGCGCGGGGTCGTCTCCGGCGACCAGGCTGCCGCAGGCATGCGCGGTGCCGCTCAAGGGAATGCCCTTTGAAAATCCCAGGCAGCCGGCCCGCAGCAGGGCATTGCGGAAACTGCGCACCAGCTGGCGGTGTTCGGCCTGCGCCGGTGCGAGGCGGCTCGGATCGTAGTCCATCTGCGGCAGGCCGCCGCCGTTTTCGGCGTTGATCCGGTTGGCGGGGTCGGAGCCGTCCTCGGTCTGCAGGAAGAACCCGTAGGCATACTGGCCGAACGCAGTGGCGAGGCGCCGGGGCACGATGCCGGGCATGAGCGCGCCGATCAGTTCGCCATCGAAGCCGAGCGGCTGCACGCTGCTGTGCGGGACCCGCTCATTGAGAAGCACCAGCGTCTTGCGCAGCAGGTCATTCTGGCGCCGCGGGGTGAAAGCGACCAGTGCGGTCAGCAAATGCTGCTTGTAGTAGCGTCCGACCTGCGCGGCGCAGGGCAGGCGCGTCTCCAGACCGGTACGCCTGAAGTAGTGCTGCAGCAGTCGCGGCGAATGCAGCGCGCCTGCCGCGAGCAGCACCGAGCGTCCCTCGAAGATCTGGCCGTCCTCGGTCATGACGCCGCGCAGCCGCAGAGGCTGGTAGCTGTCGCCGAGCAGTTCGGCCACAGCCATACCGCTCTGAACCCGCAGATTGGGCAGTTCGCGCGCGGCCTGCAGAAAGGCGCTTTCCGCATCACCCTTCAGACCCTTGACCGAGGCGAAGGCATCGAAGTGCGCGGCCTCCTCGGGATGCCGGGTGATCTCGGCGGAGAGCGCGAGCGGCAGCGCATCGGCCCGCCAGCCGTCGTTGTTACCCGTCAGCCGGCGCACGATCGCGGCAAGCCCGGGCTCCGGCGCGAACGCCCGCACGCCGAGCTGCTGTTCGGCTTTTGCGTAATAGGGCTCGAGCTCGGCGTAACCGATCGGCCAGCCCAGGCACTGGTGCGCCTCGTCCGGCGCGAACTCCCGCGGTGAATAGCGCAGCAGGGCGGCGCCGTACCACCGGGTCTTGCCGCCGATGTTGAAGTACTCTTCCGGGGTAAAGCGACGGCCGTCTTTGTCGAGCCAGGGTTCGTGGCTCTTGAAGCTTCCCGTGCGGATCACCCGCTCGACATCGAGCGTGCTGCCATCGCGCGGCAGCGGCTCGCCCTTTTCCAGCAGCAGCACCTGGTTGCCGGCACTCGCCAGCTGCCAGGCGGCGGCCGCACCGCCCGCGCCGGAACCGATAATGATGTAGTCGTAGTGCATGGTCATTTTCTCGTCGGGTTGATTACTCGGTAATTCGCGTGCTACTCACCTCAGTACACTGCGGCCGGAGCCACGACGGCGGCGGTGGAGCCGCGCGTGCGTGCATGGGTGAGCACGAACAGAAATTCATGCACGCCGTCCCGGGCAAGCTGTTCGGTGGCGAGGTTCTCCAGACCGAACAGTCCGAGCTTCACGTACATGGTCTGGGGTACCAGGAACGGCTGCTCCGAATCCTCGCCGGGGACCGGACCGTAACTCCAGGTGTCCGCGCCGGTGACGGCGATGTGCTGGTCATACAGCCACTGCACGGTCGCCAGACCCGGACCGGGCTCGCCGCTCAGAAACTGCGCGTTGTCGACGCCCCAGAGACCGCCCCACCCGGTATGGAACAGCACGGCATCGCCCGTGCGCAGTGCGAGTCCCTCGCGCCTGAGCGTGCCCTCGACATCCTCGCGGGTGATGACGTAGCCCCGGGGCAGGCGATCGGTGTTTTTAAAGGCGGCCACGTCCAGCAGCACGCCGCGCGTGATCACCGGTGGTACGGTTTCCATGCCGAAGCGCGCCAGTCCGTTCGACTGCACCAGGTCGCGGGTGGTCCAGCCGTTGTAGAAACGCTCGCCCGCCTGGATGTGTCCGATGGAGTCGAGCTGGGTGCCGACCTGGAAGGTGCCGGCCTGGATCTCGGTGATCCAGTTGATCTGGTTCTTGCCCCAGCCCTGGCCGCCGCTGTCTACGTGGCGCAGGTTTTCATAGTGCGGCGTGACGTCGAGCGTCTGGTGCCAGTAGCGCCCGGGAAACTTTGGCGTGTCCTCGTCCAGAATACGTCCGAGATCTACCGTCTTGCCCTGGTGCACCAGAGCGGCGGCTGCCCGCGTCACCGCCGGGGTGATTTCGTTGAGGCTGCCAATCTGGTCGTCGGCGCCGTAGCGGCTCGGC
>Ga0210112_1000538_pt1 | contig 10146 bp, 10 predicted proteins | sample Joice_ThreeSqC_D_FD_184875 | JGI IMG/M metagenome (GOLD analysis project Ga0210112, IMG submission 184875) | Wetland microbial communities from San Francisco Bay, California, USA, that impact long-term carbon sequestration - Joice_ThreeSqC_D2... | ecosystem: Environmental > Aquatic > Marine >... | reverse complement strand
TCCCTGTGTAGTCAGAGCAATCTCTCCTGCGGTGGTTTTCGATGAACCGCATGGATGATACCCTGCGTCCTCCCGGCCTGCGAGCGGCGAGACCCTTCAACTGAAACGCATCCGCACGAGCTTGGACGTCCTTAGAAGCCTGTTGCACCACTCGCGCGGCCCGCTCCAGTTCTGCAACAGGCTTCTAGAGCGGCTCGAACTGGGCCGTGAAGTGCCTGAGGAACGACGGCTCGTAGGTGATCCGGTATCCCTTCATCGCCCCTCGCCGCTCATACAGATTCAGGATCGCCTCCACCACGTAGTCGATGTGACTCTGCGTGTAGACGCGTCTCGGGATCGCGAGTCGGACCAGCTCATTGCGAGCCGCTACGGGCATCCCGGTGTCCGGGTCGTCGCGGAACGGCACCACCCACTCCGACGCGTCGCGGCGCGTCGCCGGGTGGCCGGGTACGACGCCGAGGGCGGTGAGCGTCCTCTCGTCCTCCGGGTCGGGTGCGTAGACGCGACCGTCGGCGTCGATCGCGAACGGGATCGCGCCCTCGCTCCGCTCGGCGGTGGACAGGATCGAGCGCAGCCAGAGACGCAGCTCCTCCTTCTCGGCCGCGGCGAGCGCCTCGGGGACCCCGAGCAGCACGACCACGTCGCCCGCCTGCAGAACGCCCGCCTGCTCGGCCGACAGGCGCGCGCTCACCCCGGGGCGGCGCACCGCGTGAATCTGGGCCTCCAAGGCATCGAGCGCGAGTTCGGCGAGCGGCTGGCCGATGGCCCGCGCGCCCGCCTCGAGCGTGACCCCGTGCAGACGCGGCTGCGAGGCTTCGCTGTCGACCTCGTCGCTCGCGCCGTGATAGAGGCCGCGCAGCAGCCCGTACTGCGCGTCGCGCACCTGGCGCATGCGGCGCACCACGCGGTTTAGCGGAATGCCGACCCACACCAGGGCGTGGGAGGCGAGCATCAGCCCCGATTCGATCGCTTCGGGAACCACCTCGGAGGCCCCCGCGGCGGTCAGCCGCTCGATATCGCGCTCCTCGGCCGCCCGCACGATCACCGGCAGCGTCGGGTTGAGCGCGCGCACATGCGCGAGCACGCGCTCGGCCGCGGGAATGTCGGAAAAGCTGATCACCGCCGCTGCGGCGCGACCGATGCCTGCGGCCACGAGCGACTCGCGTCGCGTGCAGTCGGCGAACACGACCGAATCGCCCGCGATGACCGCCTCGCGCACGCGCTCCGGGTCGAGATCGAGCGCAACATAGCGCACGCCCTCGGCGTCGAGCAGGCGCGCCAGACGCTGGCCGTTGCGCCCGTAACCGAGCACGACCACGTGGCGCTCGGTGGCCATCGACTTGACCGCGACCTGGTGCAGCTGGAGTGAGCGCATCATCCAGTCCGAACGCGCGAAGCGTAGCACGATCCGATCGCTCGCCGCGATCACGAACGGCGTCGCCAGCATCGACAGGATCATCGCCGCGAGCAGCGCCTGTGCGAGCGGCTCGGGGACGAGCTCGAGCGACTGCATCTGCGCAAACAGCACGAAGCCGAATTCGCCGCCCTGCGCCAGCGCGAGCGCGGTGCGCAGCGCGGTACCGGGCGACGCGCCGAACGCGCGCGCGATCAGGCCGATCAGCGCGAGCTTGCCGCCCATGAGCGCGACCAGCAGCGCCAGCACGAGCAACGGGGTGCCGGCCACCGTGCGCACGTCGAGTGTGGCGCCGACCACGATGAAGAACAGGCCGAGCAGCACGTCGCGAAACGGCTTGATGTCCTCCTCGACCTGATAGCGATACTGCGTTTCGGAGATCAGCATGCCCGCGAGAAACGCGCCGAGCGCGAGCGACAGGCCGGCGATGCCGGTCACGAATGCGAGACCGAGCGTGATGAGCAGCACGTTGAGCACGAACAGTTCCGTCGAGCGGCGCCGCGCCACCACGCCGAACCAGGCACGCATCAGCCGCGGACCGACGAGGATCAGCACCGCGAGCACCACCGCGCCCTTGGCGAGCGCGACGCCCACCTCGCGGCCGATGGCGTCGGGCGGCTGGCCCAGTGCCGGGATGAGGATCAGCAGCGGCACGACCGCGAGGTCCTGGAACAGCAGCACGCCGATGATGTCGCGCCCGTGCGCGCTGTCGAGCTCGAGCCGCTCGGCAACGAGCTTCGAGACGATCGCGGTGGACGACATCGCGACGATGCTGCCGAACGCCAGGCCCGCCTCCCAGCGAAAGCCCAGCAAGCGCATCACGGCAAACGTCACGGCGATGGTCGCGACGACCTGCGTGAGCCCGAGCCCGAACACCGCGCGGCGCATCACGCGCAGCTTCGGCAGACTGAACTCCAGCCCGACCGAAAACATCAGGAACACCACGCCGAATTCGCCGAGGTGACGGGTGGTCTGGTCTGCCGGAACGAAGCCGAGCGCATACGGGCCGAGCACCAGCCCCGTGGCGAGGTAACCCACCATCGGCGGCAGCGCCAGGCGCCGGCACAGGGCGACCGCGATCACGCTCGCCGAGAGCAGCACCAGGATCGGCTGCAAAGCGATGCCCGAAGCGTCCATTTTCAGAGAAGAATCAAAGGGGTTCGGCTATACTTGCAAGCTAATGATAAGCGCACCACGAACCGCAGGACAGTCGGCGCCGGGCGACACAGCGCAGGCCGGCGGCACGCGCGCAGCGCCTTCGGCGCTCGAGCTCGCGCGGCGCGTGCTGCAGATCGAGTCCGACGCGATCCGCGCGATCATGGACCGGCTCGACGGCCGCTTCCTCGACGCGGTCACGCTGGTGCTCGCGCGCAGCGGCCGCGTGGTGGTGAGCGGCATCGGCAAATCCGGTCATGTCGCGCGCAAGATCGCCTCGACGCTGGCGAGCACCGGCACGCCGGCGTATTTCGTCCACCCCGCCGAGGCGAGCCACGGCGATCTCGGCATGGTGATGTCCGGCGACGTGTTCATCGGCATTTCCTACTCCGGCGAGAGCGAAGAGCTGCTGGACATCGTGCCGCTGCTCAAGCGCCAGGGCGCGAAGCTGATCGCGTTCACCGGCAATGCGAATTCCACGCTCGCGCGCGAGGCGGACGTTCATCTCGATGTGGCCGTCGCGCAGGAGGCCTGCCCGCTCAATCTTGCCCCGACCGCGAGCACCACCGCCTCGCTCGCCCTCGGCGACGCGCTCGCCGTCGCGCTGCTCGATGCGCGCGGTTTCTCGGCCGATGATTTCGCCCGCTCGCATCCCGGCGGCAGGCTGGGGCGCAGGCTGCTGACCCACGTGGGCGACGTCATGCGCACTGGCGAAGCGGTGCCCGCGGTGGCGCTCGGTGCGACGCTCCTCGAAGCCTTGATCGAGATTTCGCGCAAGGGCATGGGCATGACCGCGGTGATCGACGACGCGCAGTGCCTCGTCGGCATCTTCACGGACGGCGATCTGCGGCGCAGCCTCGAGCGCGATGTGAACCTGCGCACGACGCGCATCGAGGCGGTGATGACGAAGGGCCCGCGCAGCGTCCAGCCCGGCGCGCTTGCGGCCGAAGCCGTCGAACTGATGGAGCGGACCAAGTCGACGCAGCTTCCGGTCGTCGATGCCGAAGGGCGCCTGGTCGGCGCGCTCAACATCCACGACCTGTTCCGCTCGAAGGTCGTCTGATCGCGTGAGCGCAGCCGTCGCAGAGCCCTTGCCACGCGATGCGCTCGAGCGTGCAAAACGGGTGCGCCTGATGGTGTTCGACGTCGACGGCGTGCTGACCGACGGTCGTCTGTGGTACGGGCCCGAAGGCGAATCGCTCAAGGTGTTCCACGCCGCGGACGGGCACGGCGTCAAGATGCTCGCGGCGAGCGGGGTCGTCACGGCCCTGCTCAGCGGGCGGCGTTCGCCGGCGGTCGAGCGGCGCGCGGCCGAGCTCGGCATCGCACATGTGCTGCAGGGCATCGAGGACAAGCGCCCGGCGTTCGAGCGGCTGCTCGCACAGCTGGGCATCGATGCCCGCGCGGCCGGATTCATGGGCGACGAGCTCGTCGATCTGCCGGTCATGACGCGCTGCGGGTTTGCCTGCGCGCCGACGGAGGCGCCCGAGTTCGTGCGCCGGCACGCGCAGTACGTGACCCGCGCGCCGGCCGGCGGCGGGGCCGTGCGCGAGTTGTGCGAGCTGCTCATGCGGGCGCAGGGCACGCTCGAGGCGCGGCTCGCAGCCTACGTGACATGAGCGCGATCGCACCGACGCGGCTGTTCCCGTTGCTCATTGCGCTGCTGCTCGCGGTGCTCAGCTATGCCCTCGAGCGCGCGGTGCGCGAGGGGCCGGCCGGTCCCGAGCCGCGGCGGCACGACCCGGACTACGTCGTCGATCGCTTCATCGTCACCTCCTACGGCGTCGACGGCGTCCTCGAATCCCGCGTCACGGCCGAAAAAATGATTCATTACCCGGACGACGGGATGACCGACGTCGTCGCGCTGCGGGCCATGCTGTCGAAGCCGAACAGCCCGCGCTATCGCGTGCGCGCCGACCGCGCCGCGGTCGCCGAAGACGGCGAGGAAGTGTTTCTCTACGACCATGTCGTGCTGATTCGAGAAGCGGATGCAGCGCGGCCGGAGGCGCGTCTGGAAACGGACTTCCTGCAATTCGTCGGGGGGCCGGATATCGTGCGCTCCGACGACGAGGTGCGGCTGCAGGACGGCGGCAGCTGGCTCGTCGGTCGCGGCATGGAATACCACCATGACAGCGGCCGGTTTTACCTGCGCGATCGGGTGCGCGGGCGGTTCGAGGCGCGGGAGCGCAAGCCCGGGTGAGTCCGGACCGACGCCGCCGGCCTCGCCGCTACGCTGCTGCCGTGCTCGGGCTGCTGCTGCTCGGACCGCTCACGGCCCCGGCGGAGAAGGCCGATCAGGCCAAGCCCCTGCAGATCGAAGCCAACCGCATGAGCGCCGACGACGCGCGCAAGGTTGCGACATTCGAGGGCGACGTCGTGCTGACCAAGGGCACCATCGAGATGACCGCAGCGCGCATCGTCGTCACCGAGCCCGTCGCGGGCGCGCATCAGGCGACCGCGACCGGCAGCCCGGTGCGCTTTCGCCAGCGCCTGGATCCCAAGGAGGGCAAGGCGGCGGTGTGGGTCGAGGGCGAGGCGCTGCGTATCGAGTACGACGAGCGCAGCGAACGCATCGAGCTGTTCGACAAGGCGCGCGTGACGCGCGACGGCGATGAAGTGATCGGCGACTACATCCTGTACGACCAGCGCACGGAATTCTTCTCGGTACGTGGCGACAAGAGCGCGGGCTCGGGCCGCGTGCGCGCGATCATCCAGCCGAAAGCGGCGCCGGATCGGCCGGCGGGCCCGGCGCCCGCCAAGCCGGCACCGGCCCCACCCGCACAATGAGCCTGTTGCGCGCGGACAACCTGCGCAAGCGCTACAAGGGCCGCACCGTGGTGCGGGACGTCGCGCTCGAAGTCTCGAGCGGCGAGGTCGTCGGCCTGCTCGGGCCGAACGGCGCCGGCAAGACGACCTGCTTCTACATGATCGTCGGGCTGATCACGGCCGACGACGGGCGCATCGAGCTCGACGGCGCCGAGCTGACGCATCTGCCGATTCATCGCCGCGCCCGGCTCGGGATCTCCTACCTGCCGCAGGAGAATTCCGTGTTCCGCCGTCTGAGCGTCGAGGAAAACGTGCAGGCGATCCTCGAGCTGCAGGACGTCCCCGCCAGCGAGATGGAAGCGCGCCTCGTCTCGCTGCTGGAAGATCTCGGCATCGCCCACCTGCGCAAGCATGCCGCAATCTCGCTCTCCGGCGGCGAGCGCCGCCGCCTCGAGATCGCGCGCGCGCTCGGAACCAAGCCGAACTTCATCCTGCTCGACGAACCCTTCGCGGGGGTCGACCCGATCGCGGTGCTCGACATCCAGCGCATCATCCGCTTTCTCAAGGAACAACGCGGCATCGGCGTGCTCATTACGGACCACAACGTACGCGAGACGCTGGGGATCTGCGATCGCGCCTACATCATCAACGAGGGCGCGGTGCTCGCCTCGGGGCATCCCGAGGAAATCGTCCACAACGAACACGTTCGCCGCGTCTATCTCGGCGAGCATTTCCGCCTGTGACCGGCGAGCCGCGCCGTCCCAAGCCATGAAGCCGACGCTCCAGTTCCGGCTCTCGCAGCACCTCACGCTTACCCCGCAGCTGCAGCAGTCGATCCGGCTGCTGCAGCTCTCCACGGTGGAGCTCAATCAGGAGATCGAGCGCATCCTGATGGAAAATCCGATTCTCGAGCGCGAAGACGGCGAGGCGGAATCCACCCCGCTACCCGGCGCGCCGGGCGGGCCGGGCACGCAGGAAGCCCCCGCGGAGGCGCCCGCGGCGGCGGGCGAAGACGGCGGTGGCGCAGGCGCCGAGGCGGGCGCGGCCGACGCCTGGCCGGGCGAGCCGTCCGCCGCCTGGCGCTCGAACGACGACGAGGAAAGCGATCGCGGCTTCAGCGCGCCGGACACGCCGACGCTGCGCGATCATCTCAACACCCAGCTCACCCTCACCAATCTCGGCGAGCGCGACCGGGCGCTCGTCGCGATGCTGATCGATGCGCTCGACGAGGACGGCTACCTGACGCAGAGCCTCGAGGACATTGCGGCACTGCTGACGCCCGAGGCCGACGTCGAGCTCGACGAGCTGGCGATCGCGCTGCGCCACCTGCAGAACTTCGATCCATCGGGCGTCGGCGCGCGCTCACCGGCCGAGTGCCTCGCGCTGCAAATCCGCGCGCGCGCCACGGCCGCGGGCGAGTCCGGCGGCCCGAGCACGGTGGACGAGCCGGTCCGCCGGCTCGCCCTCGATATCGTCGAGCATCATCTGGAACTGCTCGCCAAGCGCGATCTCGCCCGCCTGAAGTCCGCCACGCGCGCGAGCGACGACGCGCTGCGCGCCGCGCAGCAGTTCATTCTCAGCCTGAATCCCCGACCGGGCGCCGAGTTCGCCCGCATCGAGGCGCGCTACATCGTGCCGGACGTCACCGTGCGCAAGCTGCGCAACGTCTGGCGCGCGAGCCTCAACCCCGAAGCCATGCCTCGCCTGCGCATCAATCGTCTTTATGCCGAGCTTGCCGCCAGCGCGCGCGGCGGTAACGCGCTTTCGAGCCAGCTGCAGGAGGCGCGCTGGCTGATCAAGAACGTGCAGCAGCGCTTCGACACCATCCTGCGCGTCTCGCAGGCGATCGTCGACCGGCAGCGGCATTTTCTGGAGCACGGCGAGGTTGCCATGCGACCGCTGGTGCTGCGCGAAATCGCCGAAACGCTGGGGCTGCACGAGAGCACGATCTCGCGCGTCACGACCCAGAAATTCATGGCGACGCCACGGGGTACCTTCGAGCTCAAGTACTTTTTCGGCAGCCATGTTGCGACCGATACCGGCGGCGCGGCCTCATCGACCGCGATCCGTGCGCTCATCAAGCAGCTGGTGGCCGAAGAAGACGCGCGCGCACCGCTTTCCGACGGCCGCATCTCGCAAATTCTCGGTGAGCAGGGTATCGTGGTCGCGCGACGCACGATCGCAAAATATCGTGAATCCTTGCATATCCCGCCGGTCAGCCAGCGCAAGGGGTTGTAGGCTGTGCGCAAGCGCGCAATCCCCCGCGCCCTGTGCCCCGTGGATTGCGACGATCAAGAGGAGCTGCGCATGAACTTGAACGTGAGCGGACGCCGTCTTGAAGTCACCCCCGCCATCCGCGCGTATGTCAGCAGCAAGCTCGAGCGCGTGAAACGGCACTTCGACCACGTCATCGACGCGCACGTGATCCTCTCGGTCGCGAAGCACCATCAGACGGCCGAGGTCACGCTGCATGTCCGCGGCAAGGACCTGCACTGCACCTCGAGCGAATCTGACCTGTACGCTGCGATCGACCGTCTCGCCGACAAGCTCGACCGGCAGGTTCTCAAACACAAAGGCAAGCGCAGCGTTGCGTCGCACGATGCGCTCAAGACCCGGGCCGCGGCCCCTGAGCGGGCGAGCGGCGACGCGTGACGGGGCGGCATTTGCGAGGCTGGGCGATGGGCTATAATCCGCGCCCTCTGAAGTTTCCCGCCACCAGACGCAGCGACCGCGCGCAGCCTGTTCCCGCTTGGCGCGCGTCTGGCACAGAATCCGTATGAGCCTCGTTGCACAACTGCTTTCCCCGGCAAACGTCCTGCTCGACCTCGCCGTGTCGAGCAAAAAGCGCCTGTTCGAGCAGATCGGCCTGCTGTTCGAGAACAACCAAGGGCTTGCCCGCAACGTCGTGTTCGACAGCCTGTTCGCGCGGGAGCGCCTCGGCTCGACCGGGCTCGGCCAGGAAGTCGCCATTCCGCACGGCCGCATCAAGGGGCTGAAAGAAGCGCTCGGTGCGTTCGTGCGCGTCGAGCAGCCGGTGCCCTTCGATGCCCCGGACGGCCTGCCGGTCAAGCTCGTGTTCGTCCTGCTCGTGCCTGAGCAGGCGACCGAAAAACACCTGCAGATTCTTTCCGAGCTCGCACAGATGTTCAGCGACCGGGCGCTGCGCGAGCAGATGACGCAGGCCGCCGACGCGGAAGCACTGCACAAGCTGATCGCCACCTGGCAACCGGATGTCCCAGGTCAACATCGCGCGGTTGCATGAGGACAACGGCCGGGCGCTTTCCCTCGCCTGGATCGCGGGGCAGGACGGCGGCGGCGCGCTGCGCCGCGAGGCCGCAAGCGCAGCAGCCCTGATCGGGCACCTCAACCTCACCCACCCAAACGCCATTCAGGTGCTCGGCAGCGCCGAGGCCGAGCTTCTCGGCGCCGACGCGCCTGCGCGCAGCGCGTTCGCCGCGCGGCTGTTCGATACCGCCACCCTGGCGGTGATCCTCGCCGACGGCGTCGAGCCCACGGAAGCGTTGCGCGCGCGCGCCAACGAGCGGCGCACGGCGCTGTTCACCACGCCGCTCGGCGCGGCCGAGGTCATCGAAAAGCTCACCCGCTACCTCGGCAAGGCGCTCGCCGAGCGCACCGAGCGGCATGGCGTATTCATGGACGTACTCGGCATGGGCGTTCTGATCACCGGCGAATCGGGCGTGGGCAAGAGCGAGCTCGGGCTGGAGCTGATCAGCCGCGGCCACGGCCTGGTCGCCGACGACATCGTCGAAATCTCCTGCATCGCGGCCAACACGCTCGAAGGGCGTTGTCCCGCCATGCTGAAGGACTTCATCGAGGTCCGCGGACTCGGGGTGCTCAACATGCGCACGATCTTCGGCGAGACCGCGGTCCGACCGAAAATGCGCCTCAAGCTGATCGTCCACCTCGAAAAGCCTGCGCCGGGCGGACGCGATCCGGTCGAGCGCCTGCCGCTGTCCGAGCTCGCCGAAGAGATTCTCGGGGTCACGATCCGCAAGGTCATCATTCCGGTGGCCGCCGGCCGCAACCTCGCGGTGCTTCTCGAAGCCGCCGTGCGCAATCACATCCTGCAGCTTCGCGGGATCGATTCGACCACCGATTTTCTGAGCCGGCAGAAACGCGCCCTGAACGCGGGCGAGTAGGCACCCAGGGCGGCGCGCGGTCGATTCGGACGACGCGATGGACGACACAGGGAAACCCGCAACGACCATGCAGCTCGTACTCGTCAGCGGTCTTTCCGGATCCGGCAAGAGCGTCGTGCTCAAGGCACTCGAGGACGACGGCTACTACTGCGTCGACAATCTTCCGGCGACCCTGCTCAGCGACGTCAGTGCGTTTCTCACCGAGGCCGGCCACGCCCGCGTCGCGGTGAGCGTGGACGCGCGCAGCGCAGCGCTCGCCTCGCTGCCCGAGCGCCTCGCCGCGCTGCGCGGCCGCGGCGTCGACTGCCGCCTGTTGTTCCTCGAGGCATCGTCGCAGACCCTGCTGCGGCGCTTTTCGGAAACGCGCCGACGCCACCCGCTGCTCGGCCCCACGCGCACGCTCGCCGAGGCGATCGAGCAAGAGCGCAGCCTGCTCGCGGAGGTCGCTGAATTGGGCGAGCGTATCGACACGAGCGAGGTGCAGGCGCAGGCGCTGCGGCGCTGGGTGCGCGCGCTGCTCGCGCTCTCGGGTGGTGCGCCGCTGCTGCTGATCGAATCGTTCGCGTTCCGCGATGGCCTGCCGCTCGACGCGGACTGGGTAGCGGACGTACGCATGCTGCCCAACCCCCACTACGTGGAAGCGCTGCGTCC
>Ga0210112_1000535_pt1 | contig 10174 bp, 9 predicted proteins | sample Joice_ThreeSqC_D_FD_184875 | JGI IMG/M metagenome (GOLD analysis project Ga0210112, IMG submission 184875) | Wetland microbial communities from San Francisco Bay, California, USA, that impact long-term carbon sequestration - Joice_ThreeSqC_D2... | ecosystem: Environmental > Aquatic > Marine >... | reverse complement strand
GTACCGCTGGGTGCTCGGGCGCGGGCTCGCGGTGCGGGGTCGGGACGGGGAGCCATCCCGCATGGCGGGGTCGCTGACCGACATCGCGGACCGGAAGAAGGTCGAGGAAGCCCTCGCCCACGACGCGCTGTACGATCCCCTTACCGGGCTGCCGAACCGTGCGTTCCTCACCAACCTCTTTGAGCGCGCGGTGCGCCGGGTGCGCCGTCGCCACGACTATCGGTTCGGCGTGATCTTTCTGGATCTCGACCGCTTCAAGCTCGTCAACGACAGCCTGGGGCACGAAACCGGAGACCGCCTGCTTGCCGGCGTAGCGGAGCGGCTGGAGCGATGCCTACGCCCCGGCGACGTGGTGGCCCGACTGGCCGGCGACGAATTCTGCATCCTCGTCGACTCGATCCGCGACACGAGTGATGCGATCCGCGTAGCCGAGCGGGTGCATCAGGAGCTGAAGACCCCGTTCCAGCTGAAGGGGCACCGCGTGTTCGCGACGGTGAGCATCGGGATCGCGACGAGCGACGGGGAGAGCGACGTCGAGCATCTGCTGCGCGACGCCGATACGGCCATGTACCGGGCCAAGTCGCGCGGCCGGTCCCGCTTCGAGGTGTTCGACACCGCGATGCACGAGCGCGCCATGCAGATCCTCGAGATGGAGAGCGATCTCCGCACCGCGCTCGAGCACGGTCAGATCCGGCTGGTGTATCTGCCGGTGGTCTCGCTCGAGTCGCGGCGCATCAGCGGGTTCGAGGCGCTGGCTCGCTGGGATCACCCGGTGCGCGGTCTCATCCCCCCCTCCGAGTTCGTGCCGGTGGCGGAGGAGACCGGCGTGATCATCCCGATGGGCCAGTGGATTCTTGCCGAGGCGTGCCGCCAGATGTCGAAGTGGGTCGCCCGCTTCCCCCACATGCGGGACCTGACGATCTCGGTGAACCTCTCCGCGCGGCAGCTCCAGCAGGCCGATCTCGTCGAGGATCTCCGCCGCATCCTCCAGCAAACCGGCGTGAGCCCGGGGCAGCTCAAGCTCGAGGTCACCGAGACGGTGCTGATGGACGATCCGTCCTTCAGCACGTCGGTCGTGGAGCGGCTCGGCCAGCTCGGCGTGCAGGTCCAGATCGACGACTTCGGCACCGGCTACTCGTCCCTCTCCTATCTGAGCAAGCTCAACATCGACACGCTGAAGATCGACCGCTCGTTCATCGGCAGCCTGGGAGTGCCGGGGGAGCGCGCCGTCATCGTGGAGGCCATCATCCGGCTGGCGCGGGAGCTCGGGATCACCGTGATCGCGGAGGGGGTCGAGACCGTCGAGCAGCTCGAGAGCCTGCGCGGTCTCGCGTGCCAGCACGGACAGGGATTCCTCTTCTCGATGCCGGTGACCGCCGACGCCGCAGGTGAGCTGCTCGCCACTCAGCCCCGCTGACCGATGCCCGGATGGGACGTCCTGACCTTCGACTGCTATGGGACGCTCGTCGACTGGGAGGGCGGGATCGCCGCGGCGCTCTCCGGGCGCGCGAGGCGGGACGGCGTCGAGCTCGACGTGCCGGAGGTCCTGCGCGCGTACGCCGAGGTCGAGCCGCGGGTGCAGCGTGAGCGTTTCCGACCCTACCGGGACGTCCTGGCCCGCGCAGCGGTGGAGGTGGGACGCCGGATGGGGTGGGCGCTCGATCTCGGGGAGGCGGCGTTCCTCGCCGAGAGCCTCGCGTCGTGGCCGCTCTTCCGCGACACCAATCCCGCACTCCAGCGGTTTGCCGCCGCGGGGATCGAGCTGGGAATTCTGTCGAACGTCGACAACGACTTGATCGCCGGCACGGTGCGGCAGTTCGCCGTGCCGTTCGGCTTCATGGTCACCGCCGAGGACGTCGGCAGCTACAAGCCCGCGCCGGGGCACTTCGAGGCGGCGGCGCGGCGCATCCGGGGACGGCGCTGGCTTCACGTGGCGCAGAGCTGGTTCCACGACGTGGAGCCCGCGGTGGCGCTGGGGATTCCCGTGGCGTGGGTGAACCGTCGGGGCGAGGCCGAGGGCGGCAGCGCCCGTCCGGTGACGGTCGTGCCCGACCTGGGCGTGCTGGGCGACTGGCTCGGCCTCCCGTCACCGTCTGCGCGGTGACCGCCGTCTCCCCTCCCGTCCGCTGCGCCTGGTGTCTCTCCAGCGAGCGGATGATGGCGTACCACGACCTGGAATGGGGCGTGCCGGTGCGCGACGGCCGGGAGTTGTTCGGGCACCTGGTGTTGGACGGATTCCAGGCGGGGCTCAGCTGGGCGGTCATCCTGAACAAGAGGGAGGGATTTCGCAAAGCCTTCGCAGGGCTCGATCCCGCGCGGATGGCGCGGTTCAACGTGCGCAGTGTGGAGCGGTTGCTGCGGGATCCGGGGATCGTGCGGAACCGGCAGAAGATCGACGCGGCCATTCGAAACGCCCGGGCGTACCTGCGCCTCTGCGAGGGTGGTGTCTCGTTCACCGACTTTCTCTGGGCGTTCGTCGACGGCCGACCGCGCCGCAACTGCTGGCGCTCGCTGCGGCAGATCCCGGCGCGCTCCCGCGAGTCGGACCTGATGAGCGCTGCGCTGCGGGACGCGGGATTCGCGTTCGTGGGGACGACGATCTGCTATGCCTTCATGCAGGCGGTGGGCATGGTCAACGACCATCTCGTGCAGTGCTTCAGGTACGAGGAGGTCGGGAGATAGGATGCGGGCGAGGCGGAGCCGCCGTGGCACGGCGTCCGCGACGGGCTATCGGACCTCCCCCCCAATCATGAGGAGCCCGACCTCGCCACCGAAGTCGTCCGGCAGTACGGGCACGCCACGCGGCACCACCCACCGATCCCCGTCGAGCACGAGCGCAAAGCGGTAGGCGCCGGGCCCGAGCGGCAGCGTCGCACGCCAGTGCGACCCATCGATCCGGGCGAGCGGCATCGGCGTCCACGCGTTCCATTCCCCCGCGATCGCCACGTCCGTGGCGTCCCGCACCAGGAACGTCGCCTCGGTCCGCTCCTCGCCGAGGCGGCGCACGGACACGTCGCGCTCCTTGGGAACGCCGAGCCGCCGCGTGCCGACCCTGAACCCCGCGCTCGCGAAGAACCCGCTGGTGAATCCCGTGAGATCGGCCGGATAGGTGCCCACTGCCAGCTCGAGTCCGAGGTACGGTATGATGCGCCACTCGAGCTGGCCCTGCACCCACGGATCGTCGCCGAGGTCACCCGTGCGGATCCCCCCGGTGGCCGAGATCGTGACGTGCGGATCGGTGTAGGTGAGTCCCGCGAGACCGTCGAAGAACCGGATCGAGTCTGCCCACGAGCTGCTCGCGCGGAGATCCACCGTCCACGATCCGCTCATGTGCGTCAGCCGCGCCACCCCGGTCACGAGCGAGGATGTGACGAAATCGATCGTGCGCACGCCGCCCACCGTGGCGCCGGCGGCGGCGATCCAGCCGTTGGTACTGGCGACCACGTATGGGCCGCCGCTCCCGATCGCGCTCCACGGCCCGTCCTCGATGCTGTTGGCGCTGCCGTCGGCGCGCAGGCCGACGGCGACGTGGGGGCTGAGGCCCTGGAGCAGCAGGAGTCCGCCTGCACCCTGGGTCGCCCACCCGCCCGTGGTGAACCGCGTGGCAAAACCCTCGAGCTGGGTCCACACGCCGGTCGTCTGAAGTCTGAGTCGGGCTCCGATTGTGGCGGCGGTTCCTGAGAGGGAGTCGGCATAGGCCGTGTGGATGCCGCCGAGCAGCAGCGAGGCCTCCTGGCCCTGAAGCGGCGCGGCGGCCGCCACCGAAGTGGCGGCCGCCGCGCCAAGGAGGACCCCGCGTATTCTCACGGACGACGCGTCCGGCTCTGCCCGCTTCCTGTCTGATCGGGGTTACCGGGGGGAACGCCGGGTGGGCGGCTGCCCATCCCGGGACTTACCCCGGCGCCGGCCATCGATCCGCCGCCCTGCATCAGCCGCTGGCCGATCTGGCTTGGCGGCGTGCCCTGCCCCCGATACTGATTGGCGAGCGAGGGAAGATCGAGCAGCTGGGCGTCGGTCGAGCCGCGGTGCATCCACTGCACGACGATCGCGCTGGCGTCATCGGCGCCGATCCCCTGGGCTACGAGCGCCGCGGCAACTCGGAGTCCGTGTCCCGCCGCCGCCGGCGTCTGCGCGGCATCGACGATGTTGCCAAGCTGCGTCTCGCCGATGCCCTGGGCCATTGCCTCGGCGGCGCCGGCGATCACGAGCCCGGCGGGATCGCCATGTCCGGTGCGGATCAGCGCCTGCTGCGCCGCGCGCAGCCTCACCTGGAACTGGTTCAGCGCGGTGACGATCCGCGGCTCGGGCACATGCTTGGCCCAGCCCTCGATCGCCTTGTCCACGAGGGGACCCGCGGGCAGCCCCTGCGCGGTCGCGTCCGCGGCGATCGCGTCCACCTGGGCCACCAGCCCGGCGGGAAGTCCTCGCTCTGTCATCTGTGACTGATAGTTCTGCTGCTGTGCGACCAGTCCCGCCGGGACGATCGCGAGCAGGACCACCAGCCACCAGCGTTTCGCCGTCATGACTGCACCACTCCCCGCGGGCCGACCACAACGACACTATTGGTGCCGCCGAACCCGTCGTCAACCCGCGCCTGAGATCTCGGGTCGGGAATCCACCGCTCCCCGTTGATCACGAACTGATATTGATACTCTCCGACCGGGAGCGGAAGGGTGATCGACCAGATCCCCCCGTCCTCCCGTGCCATCTGATAGGCGTCGGCGGCCCAGCCGTTGAACGTCCCGGTCAGCGCCACGACTCGGGCGTCCGGCGCGACCAAATGGAAGTGAACGAAGACGGTGTCCGCCGTCGCTGACGCCGACGCGACTGGGATCGACTGCTCGGGTTCCGGGCCGGGCTTCGCCACCAGCCAGAACGCCAGGGCCGCCGCCGCCGCCAGCGGTACCCACACCGGTCGCATGCGAATTGGCTGCGGCCGGATCAGCCAGCGCCACCCGTGGTCGGCGGGCCGGGGCGCCCTCGCCCGGATCCGTGCCATCACCGCGTCGTCGAGTGCCTTCGTCGGCGGCTCGAGCCCCTCGGTCCACGCCTCCACGGCCTCGAGCACGAGATCCGCCTCCCGGCGCTCCTCGGGATCGAGGTCGCCGTGCGGCGTGCCGTCGAGGTATCGGTGCGCGTCAGCGCTCCATCGGTCTCGTATACTCACAGCCGTGCTCCAAGCTTCTCCCGCAGCGTGTCGCGGGCTCGATGAACCCGCATCTTCAGGGCGTCCACACCGACCCCGGTGAGATCCGCCATCTCCTCGTACGAGCGGCCATCGACGTGCTTGAGCACAAAGGCCTCTCGCTGCTCGGCCGTCAGCTCGTCCAGGGCCGCATTGATCATCAGGCCCAGCTCGCGCCGATCGGCATCGTCATCCGGGGAGTCCCCGGATGGCGGGTCCACCTCCGCAATGTCCGCGTGCGGCCGGAGGCGGCTACGGGTGTCGTGGCACTGGTTCGTGAGGATGCGGAAGAACCACGACCCGAACCGGTCGGGCTCGCGACAGCGGTCGAGCGAGTCATACGCGCGGATGAACGCTTCCTGCATCGCGTCCGCCGCGGCGTCCCGGTCTCCCACGAGCGCCACCGCGTGCCTGCCGAACTTGGCGCGGTACCGCTCTACGAGAACCCGAAACAGCTCGATCTCGCCGTCGAGCACCCTCTGCACCACCATCCCGTCACTGAGTTCCACGATCCCGTTTCCGTATGAGAGACAAGGAGTTCACCCAAAAGGTAACGGCCATGCCGCCGCCCTCCAGAGGCCGGCGTCTGCATATTCTGGATGGTGAGTTTCGTGGTTGGGGCGGTCCGTGCAGGCCCCGGAAAGGGGATCCCGGTCCTGCTACTCGGGTGATCCGCTCGGCAGGGCGTGCGGCTCCTTGACCTGGGCCAGGATTCGCTCCATGAAGTCCACCCGCTCGTTCAACTCTCCGACCTCGCCACGGAGGGCGTCCACGGCGTCGAAGACCATCTCGAGTTGGGGGAGGGAGCGGTAGTCGGGATGCACCGCGGGGCTCGACTCCCACCACCGCACGAGCTTCCGGTCCTCGGAGTCGCGGAACTCCCCGGCGGTGATGACGATCATGTCGTACAGCCACCAGAGGCCGAGGCCCCCGACGGTCACCGCCTGCAGGACCCCGCTCACGTGCTTGCCGGCGTAGAACCGGTGGCCGCCGAAGACGCCGAGCACGGTCGCCAGGATCAGCGCGACGCCACGCGAGCGGTCGGAGACTTCTTGGCTCATGCGGTGCTCCGGTTGGGGTATGGTGCCGTCATCAGCCCGTACGGGCACGGCGAACCGTGAGTTTCGAGTCGCAGAGGGGCGGCGATGGCGTGGGACGCTCGGCTTGCGTGCCTCGCCGTCCTCTTGTGATATTTGTGCCCCCGGCGCGGCAGCGCCACACTTGGCGGTATCGTCTAGGGGTTAGGACGCGGCCCTCTCAAGGCCGAAACACGGGTTCGAATCCCGTTACCGCTATCGTCGATCTGCCCAGGCGCGCGATCGCGTGCGGTACGCCTCCATCGTCTAGCGGTCAGGACACCACTCTTTCAAGGTGGGGACAGGGGTTCGACTCCCCTTGGAGGCATCCTCAGCCGCGCCGCCCCGCTAATCGACGCTCCACTCCACGCTCGCCGCAATCCACACGTGCCGGCCTGCCTGATCGACCCCGCTTCCGTGGGTGCGGTACAGCGCGTCGAACAAATTGTCGAGACCGGCCGAAACCGCGACCGTCGACGCCACCACCGTGGACATGCGCAGGCCGTGCTCCATGTAGCCCGGGGTGCCGCCGGTCTCGATCCGCGGATCGCCGAGATCGCGCGTCCCCAAGCGGTCCTGCTTCAGCGCCCAGCGGAACACGTACTCGACGGTGAGCGGGCGAGCCGGCGTGGTCCAGCGCACCGTCGCATAGCCGCCGAGCGGTGGGATCTTCGACATCGGCTCCTCGACTCCGCTCGCGGGCGTCTGGGTGCCGTAGGTGTATGCCAGGCCAGTCTCCACCCTCACCGGGCCCAGGACCTTGGCGGCCTCGGCCTCGATGCCACGGACGTGCGCAGTGCCGATGTTCTGCCCCTGATAGACGCGCTCGCCGTTGAACAGCGTGTCGCCTTGGAACTCGCCGGGAACGCGGTCGATGAAGTCCGTGATGCGCATGGCGTACGCCGTGACGTCGAACGCCGCGCCGGTCGAGGCATAGCGCAGGCTCAACTCACCGCTCAGCGACTGCTCCGGGCGCGCGTCGGGGTTGGGGAGCTGCACACCGCCCGGGACCGGGCCGGTCCGCGTCAGGTCGTACAGATTCGGAGCGCGGAAGCCCTGCGCCAGACGCGCCGCGATACGCCACGCGGACGCAGGGGAGGCAACCAGGCCGAGCTGGCCTGTGAGGTCGGAGGAGTTGTTCTCCACGAGCCCGCCGACGTCGATGCCGACGTCGGCCTTGTTACGGAACCCGCTCCATCGTGCACCCGCCGACAGCTCCAGAAAGCCGGTGAGAGGCGCTTCGGCCGAGAGGAAGACGCCGATCCGATCCGAGGTGGCCCCGTCGGGGAAGTTGCCGGCGCTCACGGTGCCGCCGTCCGCGGCCGGCAGCTCGATCGGTGTTTCGGTGCCGGTGAGCAGGTTCTCCACCGACCCGTGGCTGTCGAGCACGTCGTGGTACCACTCCGCGCCCCACGTCAGGCCGACCGTCCGCGCGGCGACCGAGGCCTCGCTCGATCCGACCAGGCTGATCCCCGGCGTGAAGACGTCATCGCGCCAGTGCGTGGCGAGGGTGTCGGAGAGGCCGCTGTCGAGGCGCTTGATGCGGTGCCGGCCTTCCTGCTGGACCGCGAGGCTCGCGGTGGTTTCGAGTCGCGTGAGCGCGCGCGTCTTCCCGGCGTAGACGTGTCGCACGTAACCGAGCCTTCGGCCCTGGGGCTCGAAGATGTGCTCGTCGTCGGGGCCGGGGGTCGGCGCCCGAAAGTCGAAGTACCGGTCGTAGCGCGGCACGTCGTGCATCACGAAACTCTGTGCGACGGCGCTGAGGGTGTGGCTCGTGCCGAGCCAGACGCGTGCCGCGGCGTCGAGCCCTTCGGCGTCGAAGCCGGTCGGCACCTGGTCGCCGAGGTCGCCGCCAGGGCGGAGATTGCCGGTGGACGTGAACGTGCCGCCGGCGGTGACGCTCCAGTGCTGGCCCTGCGCGCCGGCCGAGGCGCGCAGGCGGTAGGAGTCGTCGGCGGTGGAGCCGGTGGCGGCGCCGTGCATGCTGGCCGTGCCGTCCTGCCGGTGTGTGCGCGTGATGATGTTGACCACGCCGCCCTGGGCGTCGGAGCCGTACAGCACGGAGGCCGGGCCGCGCACCACCTCGATGCGCTCGATGATCTCCGGGTCCACGGTGGCGAGGTACTGGCCGGGGCCGTCGCGGTACGTCCCGTTGTTCATGGGGACGCCGTCGACGAGGTAGAGGACCTGGTTGCCGACCATGCCGCGCAGGATCACCGCCGCCTGTCCGGCTGAGGTCTGCTGGATCTGGACGCCGGTGACGTCGCGGAGGAGGTTGATCGCGAGCGTGCCGGAGGCCCGGTCCATGAGCGTTGGGGTGGTGACCGAGAGGGCGAGGGGCTGGTCGATCCGCCGTGCCTGCTCCGAGCGGCTTCCGCTCACGACGTATTCCTGCAGGAACACCGTGTCGCGCACCGGCGTGGTGTCCTGCTGCATCGTCCCGAAGGCGGACAGGCCGAGCACGGTGGCGGGGATCAGCATCAGCGAAGCATCCGGTCAATGGCGCCGAAAGATGGGCCGCGTGGACGGGATTGTTCAAGGAGGCGCGCGGTTGTAGACGGGTTGCGCGTAGGGCCGGCCCTGGCGATGTTTTGAGCCCACGCGCCGCTAGCTCAATTGGCAGAGCAACTGACTCTTAATCAGTAGGTTCTAGGTTCGATTCCTAGGCGGCGCATCAAAGCTTCGACGGCGCGGTCCCGAGATGTTCGGTGCCGCGCCGTTGACGTTGCGCCGCTCCGCCGGCGTCGCCGAGGCGACGCAATCGTCACTCCCGTGAGCAGGTGCTAGTTCGCGTCAGTCACGGGTGCCGACGCCCCCCCGTGCGGACAGATCGCCATGCCATACAGTCTGACGTCATTGTCGAGATCCTGACGGCGGAGTCCACCAGACACCTCCACCTCGGAACGCCAACCCAGGAGGTCTGCGGCATCCGCTATCCGCGGCTCCGTGAAGGCCACGAGCGCGTAGGTGCCGCGCGGCACGTCGTTCAGGATGTAGTGCGCATCGACATTCGCCTTCGTGCTGTCGACAGCTGCGCCGGCATAGGCCATCCGCAGTCTGCGGTGCAGCCAGCTTGCTCCCACCGTACCCAGCGGGAGCTCCGAAGCAAGTGCCAACCGCTCTCTATCGCGCCAATCGTAGGCGGCCACCAGCATGCCTTCCGCAGCCCGGAGCCGCTTGAGCCTCTCGGCCGGCGGCAGGTGTTCCGCCGCCTGTTTGAGGCTGTCTGCTTGCTGCTCGACGAAACGTGTGTGATCCAGGATCACCGCCTGCCTGTTCGCCCTGAAGGCTTGCTGGCGTCTGGCCGCTTCGATGCAGAGCGTGTCCACCGTTGTCGCGAGACCCTCGGCCGCGCGCTCCGGCACGAGATAGACCCGCGCACCAGCCCCTCGCTTCACGGTGCCGTCCTGCGTGACGACGTAGATGTCGCCCTCGAGCGTTCCCGTCCGCGAGCAGGCGCACAGGCCCAGCGCCACGATCGCTGCGGTGGTGATCCGTCGCATCTCGTGCCTCCCGGGTGAACCATCAGGTCGATCTGAGCACAGGGCGAGCCGAGGGACAAACGGCTCCGGTGCCCCACTGATGCTGAGATGCCGCTGGGGGGCCGGACGTTACGCGCCGCCGCGCGTCTCGCTCCGGGCACCGACCGGGTCTCCCCCAAATCGGATCGGGTCTTCCCCAATTCGGTTCGGGTCTTCCCCAATTCGGTTCGGGTCTTCCCCAATTCGGTTCGGGTCTTCCCCAATTCGGTTCGGGTCTTCCCCAATTCGGTTCGGGCCAAGCGGTTTTCGGTTCGTGCCGAGCGACGTTCGGATCGCCCCGGCCGGCGTTCGGATCGCCCCGACGGGAATTCGGTTCGGCACGACCGGCGTTCGGATCGACCTGACGGGAGTTTGGATCGACCCGACGAAAG
>Ga0210112_1000533_pt1 | contig 10206 bp, 8 predicted proteins | sample Joice_ThreeSqC_D_FD_184875 | JGI IMG/M metagenome (GOLD analysis project Ga0210112, IMG submission 184875) | Wetland microbial communities from San Francisco Bay, California, USA, that impact long-term carbon sequestration - Joice_ThreeSqC_D2... | ecosystem: Environmental > Aquatic > Marine >... | reverse complement strand
TGAGAAATCTTTGCGATGCTGTGACCAAGGTTAACCATTCCATTCTGCGGCGTCGCCATGAATGTCCTTGCACTCAGCTCAATTCGCGCGGAGCGGTCATTGCCGGCGACCGATGGCCGCATTGCGCGGGTCGAGATTTTCGAGACCATGACCGCCGCGGAACCGCATTGGCGGCTGCTGGAACAGGGAAACAGCCTCGCAACTCCTTACCAGCACTACGATTTTCTCGCGCTTTGGCATCGCCATGTCGGCGCCTCCGAGGGCATAACCCCCTTCATCGCGGTCGGCTTCAACGCGCGGGGGCAACCGCTCTTTCTGTGGCCTTTCGGACACCGCAAGCTTGCCGGCCTGCGCGTGTTGGAGTTTCTCGGCGGCAAGCACGCCAACTTCAATATGGGTTTGTGGCGGCGCGACGTTGCCGCCGGCATCGAGCCCCATGTCCTGAACGACGCGTTGAGGCAACTCGCCGACCGCGCCGATCTGCTCGAGCGGGCCGCCGACTCGGCCGCCAAGGCCTCCCACTACGACCTGGGTGCCGACCTCGCTCGCCAGGCGATCGAGATCAGGGTGTCGGCTGGCGACCGTCTCGCGGCGGCCCGCGCGACGGCGGGCCTTGGATACGTGTATCTGACCGCTCGACGGGACGCCGAGGGACGCGAGGTGCTCGAGCAGGCGCTGGCGGAGTACGGCGACCTGTGGCCCGACCCGGCTCTCGCCGAGCTGAAGACGTTGACCGACTACTCGGTCGACGTGATCGGCCACACCGATCAGACTGGCTCGGAGCGGGCCAACCGGCGGATCGGTCTGGAACGCGCCCAGCTCATCGCCGATCGGTTGATCGCAGCCGGCATTCCAGCGGATCGAGTGCACGCGACGTCGATGGGCTCGAAGGAGCCGGCGGTCAAGCGCAAGAATCGCCGCATCATCGAGCTGCGCAATCGCCGCGTGGAGATCTGGCTGCGGTAACGCGCGCCGGCAACACCGATGGCCAAGTACCGAAGGATCCTGTTCGCGCAGCTGCCGCTGATCGTGCTGTGGAGGCTGATTCTGTTCCGGACGGATGATTACCGGCCGGCGCTGGCAGTGGCTGTCATCACGGCAGCGTTTCTGTATCTGTCATTGCCTCAGTATTTCGAGATCAACAGGACGTTCCGTGACATCGGCGCGAGGACCGCCTATCTCATCGGTGACTACCGGGGTAATTTCGCCGATTACCGCAAGGCCATACAGGGCGCCGACCTGGTCAGCGCCTTTTTTCCCAATGAATGGGACGTAGAGGACCCCGCGCGGGAACTGGTAGGCGGCGAGCAGCAGGTTTACTACGCCAGGACTGCGGGGCAGCCCGCGGCGGACACGGATTATCTGGTGCTGCCCGCTGGTGTTCCAGCGCCGGAAGAGTTCACTCTACTGAAGAGTGATGCGACAGGCAGCGCCTGGGTACGGGACAGGGACAGGTGGGACGCGGACAGATACCAACCACCGGCCACCGGATACCGCAGCCGGCTTTACAAAATCAGCCGTGAAACCTCGTTCTACTTCAAGGGGGTTCCGGCACATAATTACGATGTCAATCTGGGATCGTTCCCGTTAATATGGAGGATATTCCCGGCTTTCTGACAACCGCCGGGCAAGCCGGCACAAGCCAGATTCCTGAATTGCGTATATGCCATGTTCGATGATACCTACATCATAGTTCCGGCCTATAACGAGGGAACAGTCATTCGCACGACGGTAGAGGAATTGCAACAGTCCTTCTCCAACATCGTGGTCGTCAATGACGGCTCATCCGACAACACTCTGCAGATATTGCGCGAACTGGGCGTTCCCGTGATAACGCACCTGATCAACATCGGTCAGGGTGCGGCCCTGCAGACCGGAATCACCCATGCATTGCGCATGGGCGCCGCGGCAATCGTCTCGTTCGACGCAGACGGGCAGCACCGTGTTTCCGACGTCATCGGCATGCTTGCGGAACTGGACAAACATCATTGCGACGTCGTGCTCGGCTCACGATTCCTGGGCAGTGCCGAGGGCATCTCCTTAATCCGCAGGTTGCTGCTTAAGGCGGCCGTTATATTCTCCAATATCACGACGCGGATTAAACTCACGGATGCACATAATGGCCTGCGGGTAATGAACCGGCGCGCGGCCGCATGCCTGGATATAACGCAGTTCGGCATGGCGCATGCCACCGAGATCATCCAGCAATTCCATGACGCCGGCATGACCATCAGGGAGTATCCCGTCACCGTACGTTACACCGACTATTCCAGGGCTAAGGGGCAGCAATCCCTGAACGCAATCAATGTACTCCTGGACCTGCTGATAGGACGATTCTTCAAATGAGCATAAAACTGCTGCTTGCGATACCGCTGATACTGTTTTTCATGTATGTACTGGCGCTGCCGAAGTACCGGCTGCTGGGCAAGCTCTTCATACTGGTTTTTGTCGCCATATTGCTGCTGTTCGCCCTGAACCCCGACTTGTCGACGGTGATCGCCAACCACTTTGGTGTCGGGCGCGGCGCCGATTTCCTGTTTTACATTTCACACCTGGTGCTGTTTTTCATTGCATTCCGCTTTTATCTCAGCAACAGGAATCTCGAAGCACGCCTGAACAGGCTGGTACAGCAGCTGGCGCTGCAGGACGTTGAACAGAGAGACGGAAGCGGGTGAGCTGCCGGGTACGCACGGGTGGCTGCCGCCTGCCACTGATCCACAACCCTGCCCCGGTAACAGCCGCGGACCCGGAAACCAGCGTACGGAAACACGGACATGACAAAACGCACGATCGTCCTGCTGGCAGCCGCACTGCTGGCCGGACTACTGGCAAGGCTGCCCGGTGTATGGTGGGGCGCGAACTTCCCCCCGGGCTGGTATGGCCATCATCCTGACGAGTACACGCATGTACTGCACGCGCAACTGCTGATCAACCCTCACCAGCCCGCATTCGAGCGGGACAGGAGCAGGAAAACTGGTCTCAACAACCCCTGGGCCGCCGGCTATTCGACCACACCTTATCCCAAAGGGATGGCAATGCATATCGCGGCACCAGTGGTCGCATGGCGGATAATAACCGGCGGTAACCGTAACCTGCCACCGCCTGCTTCCGCAGATATTATCCCGGCCGGCCGGCTGATAACGGTGCTGTACGGGACGGCGAGTATCCTGGTGACATTCCTGCTGGCCCGCTGCCTGTTCACGGGCATGACCGTGCCGTTGCTGGCGGCCTGGCTGCTTGCACTTGGCGGGCTGCATGTCACGCAAAGTCATTTCTACCTGGCGGATGTTCCTGCCCTGTTCTGGATGCTGCTGGGAACCCTGCTGCTCTGGAAGGACCTTGCCGACAGCGACAAGCAGGACTGGAAACTCTACGCGGCAGCGGCCTTCTGCCTTGGCGTCGCCTTTGGCCTGAAACTGCAGGTGGCATGCATCCCCTCACTGGGCCTGGCCGCATTGATGAAAGGAAACCGGCCGGCACGGGTGGTTCTGGCAGGCGTATTGTTTCTGACAGGCATGCTGGCCATCAACCTGGGTACCTACACGCCGCTCGATTTCTACCGGACACTGAGGAGCGGGGTCTCGGACCCCTATATCTACTCGACTGTTTCAAGCGCGCTGCTGTACCTGGCGGAACTCCCTTCCATTCTTGGTCTCCCGCTGTTCACTGCCTCCCTGGGTGGCGGGGTCCTGCTACTGGCACGCTATGCCAGGCTGAAGGATAAGGCCCGGAGAATGCGCCTCGGTGTTGTCGTTTTGCTGCCGCTGCTGGTCCAGTTGCTGTTGGTCCTGTTCAAGCTCGATCATTTTCCCCGGCACCTGGTCTCATTCATCCCGTGGCTGGCGATGAGCGGCGCCTGGGCTATTGCCAGGCTGGCAGATAAACTCCACGCGCAGTCCGGCCTTCCCTGGCCGGTACTCCCGCTGCTGGCACTGGCCTGGCAGGCGCTGTTCGTTTACGACGGGGAAAAGGGATTTATCGATGAGCCACGCAACAGGGCGGCTGAATGGGTATACGGCAACATCAGCAGGGGCAGCACGTACTGGTGGTATTACCATTCGCTGCCCGGTTACGAGGGGGTGAACTTCCCGGTCGAACGCCCGGACGTCCTGGTCGAGGAAATGCACCATGCGAACCATTATCTGAGCGGCATGGGCCTGCGAGACAGCATGCCGCGCGACTACCGAAACATCTTCGACAGTGGATCACAGCAAGAGGTGGATGCCTTCCAGGGGCTGTTCACCGGACAATCCGGCTACCGGGAAGTCGCCAGGTTCGGCGAGAACTATTTCATGCCGGAATACACCCTGACCGACCGACTGATCGGCAACCGTTCGAGGAACTATCTGGCAGAAGTGGTGATCTTCGTCAAAGGCGGAGACACAACCGGCACGGGGCGCTAGTCCGCCTGCATGCTTGTCCGCCAGGACGAGGAACGCCCGAGCAGGCCAATCAGCAGGAACGGGTAGTACCATTCGACGTAGGTACCTGCCGCATGTGTCTTCCACAATTGCAGTGCGGCGGCCAGCGATGCAAGCAACAGCGCCAGTTCGAGACGGGTGCGCTGCCTTGCCAGGAAGAAGGCCGCCACGCAATAGGACACGAACAGCAGGAAGGTCGGCTTGAACACCGAGGATGTACCGATGAGCGGCTTCTGCCAGAACGCTGCCAATGTCGGGAAATTGCCCCAGAAGCTGAACGGACTCATGCCGTACTGGTCGCTTGAGAACCCTTCCTGGTGCTCCAGCGTGCTCTCGAGTAGCAGCCTGATCGGGCCTTTCCCGTCCAGTGAACCTGTGAATGCCATGACCATCAACCCGACCAGCAGGCCGACTATTGCAAATCCTGCGGTAAAACGGACTGCATCCGCCCTGCTGCGCCAGAAGTACCAGCCTGCAAACAGCGGGAAGAAGAACACCGGGAAGAACAGCACACCTGCGGCAGCGGCTACACACATCCCGGCAATGAATGGCCGGTCGATAAAGTAGACCGCGAGCAGCAGCGTTGCCGTCGGGGCAATATGGGAGATATAGGCAAGTCCCCCGGCAAGGAAGTTGTTGCTGCCTAGTCCGAGCACGTAGGAACTGCCGGCATACAGAATGACCAGCGACAATCCCAGCGGCTGCCCCCCTGTTCGCCTGCCGATACCATACAGGGCCCACAGGGCAACGAGCTGGAACGCCATGCAGGTGAGCTGTGTTGCCAGATAGGGCGGCCTGATGTAGGCCGCGTCCTTTGGACCGACTTCGGGCGGATTGTAAACAGTGCCGGTCAGGAACTGGAAGGGGATGTGCGCAAGATAAAGCAGCGGTCCGTAGGTCGCCGCTGCGCCATGGGCCGGAGAATCCGGACCCCTGAGCAGCGGGTCCGAATACGGCATGTCACCGGTCGAGACCCAGCGCTGCGCACCCAGGCTGGTATAAACACCGGCATCATCCGGATCATGGCCGAACAGGACACTCAGGTTCAGGGCCAGGACAAGCACGCACAGCAGTTTGAGCCCATTTGATGGCAGGTTTGGACGCCATTCAATGATATTCCGGCCGCGCGACATGGCAAAGGTCCATACCGCCATCAGGGCGGTCGTCGCGTACAGCATCGCAAAGGCAATTTCCAGCAACAGCTTCGCACCCGTGTCCGTGTAGCCGGAGCCCTCGACACGCTGAACCCATACCAGGCTGTCCATCAGGGGTAGCGCCGGCAGCATGAGCAGCAGCAGCGAGAGATTACGCCGCGATTTCAGTTGCTCGAATCCCCAGGCCACCACCACGATCAGTAACACCCCGATCCAGAAGGCGCCTGACTGGCCGGGATAGAATCGCTGGATCAGCTTGATTAAGATACCGGACTCATCCATTCACATTACTCCCTGAATCCTGTTGCCGGACATATCCTGTTTCCCTGCATGGACAGCCTCACCTGCACATGCTGCAAGACACGCGTTGTTGCCGCTACGGCATTTCGCCAGACAGACTACCATGAGCCTGAGCCCCGTTCCATGAGATCGATGCGCACCGTCCCTGCCGTCCCCTGACGGATACGAATACACCCGATTTGTGCAGGCGCCTGCATGATATATCGACTTTCAGATTCTCTGGACATAGCCGATCTGATGCCTCATAGTCCGCAGAAATGCAGCTGCGGCCCAGCCTGGCACCACTGAAGTCCGCAAAAACATGAGAAAAGTCAGCCTGATAATCCCGGTCTACAACGAGTCGTCGCACCTGCAGCGCTTTCTGGAAATGATCGACGCCCTGCAAGTGCCAATCGAAAAGGAACTCGTCATCGTCGACGACTGCTCGCAGGACGCATCGCGCGATATCCTCAGGAACTACAGCTTCAAGTCCAGCGTCGTGCTGATCTGCAAGGAAACCAACCAGGGCAAGGGAGCCGCGATAAGAACCGGCATCGAGCAGGCTACGGGCGACATTATCGGTATACAGGACGCCGATTTCGAATACGAGACGGCCGATATCCCCAGACTGCTGCAGCCCCTGCTTGATGACAAGGCGGACGTGGTTTTCGGCTCACGCTTCAAGAAATCGAATCCACAAGTATTTCGGACCTTCCACTACCTCGTCAACAGGTTACTAACCATCTACAGCAACCTGTGCAGCGGGCTTTACCTGACCGACATGGAAACCTGCTACAAGTTTTTCTCTGCCAATGTGATCCGGCATATCAGACTCGAGTCCAACCGCTTCGGCTTCGAGCCCGAGATAACCGCAAAGATCGCCAAGCTCAAGCTCAGGGTCTACGAACTGCCGATATCGTACTATCCGCGCAACTACCTCGAGGGCAAGAAGATCACGTGGAGAGACGGTATCGCCGCCCTCCGGCATATCACGTACTACAATTTTTTCGTAACCAGCAGGAAGTGCTTCAGGGACAGCATGCCGAAAGAATTCATACCACCCGGGCTCAACCTGCTGTAAGATCCCTCGCCGCCGTGTAACAACGGGATTAGTAACCGGATATGCCGGTTACTGAACCCCGGCAGAATCCTCGTCCCTCACGGTTGAGCCATTCCCGCCGCTTGGCTTTCCTTGCGCTCCCAGATCTCGTACTGTCCTGAGGATTCCAGTCTCTGGTAGTGTTCCCTGATGAAGTTGTCAAGGTCGGTGGCGCCGGATTCAGGTAATGTCTCGCTCCATATTTTCCTGAGCTTGTCCAGCGCCTTGTCGTCAAACACATGTCTGATAACGAGGTATTCCACATTGTTACGCTGCAGGTCCCGAATCATCTCGCGCTGGATCTTCGCCGTATCCACAATACCCGGATGCAGCTGGTCCTGGCGGGTAGCGTTGCCGCGATCCAGGATGAAATACAACTTGCCGTCACCTATCACTACGGTGTCATGCCGGTGCAGACCGACAAATATCTTTTTCCCTGGCGGGACGTGGCTGTCTATGAACGAGACCAGCCAGGTCAGCGTGTCCCGCATGCCCGGTGACACCCGGAGCCCGGAAACCTTCGGCAGTGTCAGCACGACGGATTCCGTCACGCCGCGCAACCTCGAGTAGAAAGGCTTCGAGGCATAGGACGCGAAAAGCACCAGCGCAAAGGCGAGCCCGGCTGTCCGCAATACCGTCCGGGCACGCGGTTTCATACCTCGATCCGCCAGATCAAATGTTATGACGCCCAGCATGGTGCCGTACACGGCCATGCTGATGATGTTGGTGTTGATCTGAATGTGCGCGGAGCTGTAATGAAACAGGTAGGCGATCACAAACGTTGCCATAACGGGTATATACTTTTCTTTCCCGCGATTGACGGCGATCAGCATGCCGGCAAGCGAGGCAACGACCATCAGAAACGGCAGTGTGAACTGCAGGTAATAAAGGGTGTTGAACAGCGTTCGCAGCCACCGGTCACCAAGCAGGTTAGAGGGTATCAGTTCCGGGTAATGCTCGCCCCTGGCAAAACGAAAATCTGTAGCAGGAAATACGATCAGGTCCTGCCACATATCGGCACCCGCCGTAATCCCGAAGTACACGGCAACCGGCACCGAGACGAGCGCCACTGCCGAGGCATACACAACCACGACGGAAACCGGCGATATGTTCCGGGTCGCCGGGTGCCGGATGTGCGGCACGTACGCAAGGAGCAATCCTGCCGTTATGGCAATGGCCGTGTACCCGCCGACGTCATGTTTGAAGACAATGGCCGTACCTGTCGCCAGGCCGGCGGCAAAAAGCCAGGCCGTCCGTTGTGACATGTAAAAGTGAACCATTGAATACAGCGCAAACAGTACGAGAAATATCGTTGGAGGATAGGGCCCCAGGCTCAGGTAATAACTGGTCGAATACGTGGCGGCGAAAAAAACCGCTGCACAGACCAGTGCCAGCCATTTCCTTCCCAGCAGGTCGAGAATCAGCAGGTAACTCAGGCCGGCAGCCGCCGAGCATAATACAGAGGCGGCAACGGTACTTACGATATAGTGGTTCCCGAACAGCTTGAATAACAGGGCCAGCAGGTAAAATGAACCTGGCGCGTACATTGTCCAGAAATCCCGATAGGGAATATAACCTGCCTGCACCCGCTCCGCGGCAGTCAGCGCCACATCACCGAAGACCTTGCCGAAATTGCCGCCATAGCCAACATCCCAGTTCAGGGCGTACAGTCCGAGGAATACGAGGAACAGCAGGAATGCCGGCAGCTTTCCCTGCATATTATGTTGTTCGGCGGGACGACTCATGGTTTCTCCTTGCTGTGGGATGCCGGTCTTTACAGCCGGCAAGGGCGGGTAAACAGGGCATCAGGCCGGCTGCCTGGATCGCTGCAATGCCACAGTGGCGGTGAACAGGCCATTGACTGGCAAGCATCGCCACTCCGTTAAAACAGTGTAATCATGCATCATCAGAACACCTGATGCGGCAACCATACCGTTCGGCTATTATTTCACCTGACGCTGCGGCAGACCAGCCGTAACGGACGGCCACACTACCAGCGTGGCAACCCGTTCGCCGGCAGCCCGCATCTGAATCCGGACTGTCTGACCCGCCGCCCAATCTGACCATGGAGGACAGTGGTGAGAATTCTCGACACGCCCGTTCCGAGACTGCTTTGGCTGATCTTTGCCGTGGCATTCGCGCTGCGCCTGCTGGGAGCCTGGTCCGGGAACCTGATGTACGACGAGACGACGCACCTTGCGTGCGCGGAAACGATCGACCTGCGCCCGGATCATTTCAATCTGGTATCCCGGTCGGTAGACCATCCGCCGATGAGTGTCTACACGGTGCGGCTGAGCGAGTTCCTGTTCGGTGACAGCAACCTCGGCATACGCGTACTGCATGCATTGATCGGCGCGCTGACGGTCATCCCGGTCTTTCTGCTGGCGGCGCGGGTATTTTCAGTTGCCGCCGGGCTCTGGGCGGCAGGACTGCTGGCGGTCGACCAGTTCCATCTGAGCTGGTCATACTTTATCGTGCCCGAAGTCCTTCTGCTTTTCTTCACGACCCTGGTCCTGTTGCAGTACCTGGTTGCAACGGAGAGCCGTTCCACACGGGATTTCGTCCTGCTCGGGGTGTTCCTCGGATTGGCCTATCTTGCCAAGGAAACAGCCCTGTTCCTGGCACCGGTGTTGTGGTTGTCGCTACTTGCCGATAGCCGACAACGGGAGCTGTTGCTGGACTATCGCCTGTATCTTGCCTACCTGACCGCACTGCTCGTCGCCAGCCCGGATATCATCAACAACATCGTACATTTATATGAAGGTTATTTTTATCGTGATACCGGCATGGTCGCCTCGGTCTGGAGACCTTCCCCGCGTACCCTGGTGTTGTACCTGGGCGAACTGGTAAAGCTGTATACGGCCCCGCTTGGCGGTTGGCACGGCACGGGGTCGCAAAACCCGACCATGATCCACTGGCCTGCCGCATTGCTGTACCTGTTTGCCACCTTTGCAGCCCTGCGGCAGTGGCGCAACAACCGGGTCCGCATCCTGCTGGTGACATTCTTCCTGATTGTCCTGGTGTTTACCGTGCTGCCATCGCACGGGGCCGGATACAACTGGTGGTGGGCGTCGATGAGTATCGTACCTGCCGTGGTATTTGCAGGCCATGTGCTGGCAAGCTGGCAGGTTTATATTCTGCAGGACCGCCATCCTGCACTCGTCCGCAGCACCGGCATGCTGGCGATGCTGGTGTTTGCCGGCTACCTTTCTGCCAACGCCTTCCTGACAAGCCTCAGGGAGGGCCAGGAAAT
>Ga0210112_1000529_pt1 | contig 10226 bp, 17 predicted proteins | sample Joice_ThreeSqC_D_FD_184875 | JGI IMG/M metagenome (GOLD analysis project Ga0210112, IMG submission 184875) | Wetland microbial communities from San Francisco Bay, California, USA, that impact long-term carbon sequestration - Joice_ThreeSqC_D2... | ecosystem: Environmental > Aquatic > Marine >... | reverse complement strand
CCTCAAAGCTGGGCATTTTGTCGCCTTCGCTGTATCCGTCTGCAGCCGCCACGATGGCAATTTCTCCGGCATCATCGAATTGAACACCGTATTTTTTGAGCAACACACCCGTGATCTGGTTGTCGAGTATCTGGGCATAATGACCCAACATATTGATCCGCGCGGCTGCATCCGGATCGATCACGTTGTGGGTTGTTCCCGTTATTTCATCGGCTTTATTCTGTGCCGCGTTCGCTATCTTAGCCAGAAAAACAAGCGCCTGGACTTTGGGCTTTGTGCTCGCGGTAAAGAGCATTTTGTATTTAGTCCAAAGCTCGCTTTCCTTTGTTGTCGGGTCGCGTGTTTCCATGGCTCACACCTTTACAGTCGGACCGCTTAAAAGATTCTTAAGCGGTTTTCTTTTGCTTCGCCGCGACTTCATGAGTGCGCCCAAAAGTGCCGATGCGGCGATCCCTGCAGCAAACACGCCAAGCCAATCATTAAAGCCAGCGGTTTGAACCGTTCCCCCTCCCGTTTCAGGTTTAAAGTCACGAAGCGCCAACCGGATCCGAGCGTCGACAAATTCCCGCGCCTGGTCCATATCAAAGGCGGCATCCGAACCGGCTGGCCCCGGCGGACCTTGCGGGCCTGCAGGTCCGCGCGCGCCCTGGGCGATGGGATTTGACGCCAAATAGTCGGAAACGGCTTTCGCCAGGTCGGATGCGCTCACCTTGCCCGCGACCGGGTTTTTATCCATGAAATCCGAAATAAGGCTTGAAATTTTTGCATCGCTTGGCATTGGACCAGCTGGCCCCATTGGTCCAGGCGGTCCCACCGGCCCCACTGGTCCCTGGGCCACCGGGTTGGCCTTTATATAGTCGCTGACTGCCTTGGCCAGTTCGGTGGCGCTCACCTTGCCCGCGACCGGATTTTCATCCATAAAGTCAGAAATCAAGGCCTTTATCTTGGCATCATCCGGCATTGGTCCCGCTGGCCCCATTGGCCCCGCTGGCCCTATTGGCCCTATTGGTCCCGCTGGCCCCATTGGTCCCGCTGGCCCTACTTTTCCGGACTGTCCGGCCGGTCCCTGCGGTCCGGTACCGCCCCCGCCCATCTGGTCGGGTGTTCGCCCATCGAGGGGGGGAATCCATACAAGGGGATATGCCTTGCCGCTGCCCGCGCTGGCGTTCGCGTCGCCTTCGGCATATTTGGGATTGAACTGCAGGCCTTTTACACCGTAGGATTCCCAGCCCGTTTTTGCCTTTTGAATATGGGAATTGCCCGCGTTGTCGTTCATGAGCATTAAACCGGCCTTCACGCTCGCAAGTCCCGTGTCCTGGTATGCCTTCTTTGAAACTGCCCACGGCGTGTCACCCTTCACAACCTGATAGTAATAGCCAACCATCGGACTGAGAGAAACGGGAACAACCGGGGCAGCGCCGAACAGATATGCAAGGTTTCCCATCATGCCCACCCAAACCCGGGGGCGTTCACACAACGCCACTGGATCCCCTGTTTCCATATCGGACAACCGCCAGGCCCCGCCAATCCTTTCGCCTTGTCCAGTTTTGCCAGTACCTGTTTTGCGCCCGATTTGCCCATTTCCCGCGCGGCATTTTTAAGAAGGCTTTTAAAATCCTTGGCCTGCTTAACACTCTTGAAAATCGGACGCCCCACTTTGTCCAGCACCACTTTCGCCTTGTTGGCGATATCGACGGCGCGCCCGCCAACCACAAGCGCGGTTGAAATGAACGGACCAGCGCCGGGGATCATCGCGGCGATAGGTGCCACCGCTGTCATGATTTTACCACCGTACTTTTTGAGGAACGGTTTCACGTGCTTCATTGCGGTTTTCAAAATCCTTTTGCCAAGTCTGAAAACCTTGGTTTTCCCGATTCTTTTGGCAAAGCTTTTGATTCCACTGCCGACTTTTCGAACGCCTTTCTTAATGCGCCGCCCGATCTTTTTGACGCGCTTTTTCACGCGTCTGGCCAGCCGTTTGAACAAACCGCCAAGGCCATCATATGCCGGTTGCCATGCGTATATATCACCATCATCGGCCAGCGCCATGGCCCCCACACGGGGAACGCCGGTTTTAATCATGTACGCGTAATCATCCGGATCCATTTCAAAATGTTTTGTTCTGACAAGTCCGGTATTGCCGATCAAATCGGTGTTGTCCACTTCGGCCATGATGTGGGGCACCTGGTCGCCGGTGGTGTATCCCATTTCCCCGTTGTAGCAACCGAACCCGGCAATGCCGTACATTTCAAAATCCGGCAAAGTATCCGCGTTTATAATTGGCTTGCGGGTTGTTGGATTCATCGGCACCGATCCAAAGCCAACGCCCTGGACATAGTCCGAATAATCCTGAAAATCATGATAATTGGGTCTTAACATTTCATCTTTTCTTTCTGTGCCAGTGAGGTATTCAGGTGCAATTTTCGGCTGGACACGTCCAAAAGATTGCATCACCGCATCAAATCGCGGCGGGAATGGTCCTACTTTCTTTAAAAGCTTGCCGTTTAAAGACCATAGGGCCATGCGTTTAAATGCGACAAGATCGCCGCATCCTTTTTTGGGATATAAAACCGGGTCAAATGGTATCCAGTTGGGCATGTTTGGCGCTTTCACAAACACAAACACATGATCGAAAATGTGAGGGGAACCCGGGCGAACACTGGTTGCAATGATTGTTTCAAATCCAATCGATCCCAAAAGCGCGCCCGATGCAATGGCGATATCATCGCAATCACCATACCCGCTTTTGTTCTTTCTTCCACTGCCTAAAGTCACGTCAAAGACGCGTTCAGGCTGTAACGTGAGGACTTCAGCGCCCACCGGGTCAAAATTGTAATGCCACCAGGCTTTTGTGATGGCATCATAAACGGCTTGGATTTGTTTTGCGTAATCTTTGGGGGGAGCGGATGCGGTGGCGCGGCCAGCCAGGTGCCTAATAGGAAGGTGTCGGGATCCCTCCATTATTCCCTTGCCTATCAACCGGATTGTGGTTATCAACTGGTGCGGCGTGTTCGCCGTCCGAAAAGTGATCGGTTTCATCCGTGTTATCGTTTCCGGCACTGTTCATAATCTCCTGATCTTCGGCGTCTAAATATTCCCCGTCTGTATCAATTGTATCATTATCATAGTCGTTTTCAATATTTTCCGAATCTTGCAATGATTCTGTGCCTAAAAATGCCGCCATTGCCGCCTGGCGCTGTTCATCTGTCAACTGTCTGAACATTTCCCCCATTTGCCGCGCCAATTGGACGGGATCCTTTTCCTGTTTAATCACTCGCGGCTGGTCCAATTGCCTGGCGGGTTGCCTCGCTGGCAGTGTCCTGGGCGGTTCGTTGGCGGGCGTCATGCGCGCAAGTTCCGCTTGTGCCTGCAGCTTTTTCAGCGAAAGAAATTCAGAAAGACCCGTTTCGGCCAATCCCACGGCGCTTTGAAGTGCATCCGCTGCCAAATTTTCACCGCCACCCAGTTCGCTTTTTAAACCCTGTATTTCACGCAACATTTTGAAAATCATTTCCATATCACTGTACGGGTTTTTTGGTTTCTGGCTTTCCACCATCTCCTGGCGCTGGCGCTGCATGTCCTTCTGGAATTCCAATTGTGCGCGCATTTGGTTGTTCATCATGTCCATGATGGCCTGTTGCTGCATCAATTCGAAAGTGTTGTTTTGCTGTGGTTTCTTTGCATCTTCCTGAGTGGGGAACGGTCCCATGCCTATCATGTACGGAATCACCTGGCGCAACACATTGGGCGGCAATCCGGATTTCATAATAAGAGAAAGCGGATCTGGTTCTTCTGGTGGCCTTTGCTTTTCGGTCTCATTCGGTCGCGCGTTGCTTCCATCCGGCAAAATTTCGATCCCTTCTCTTTTGGGCACGTCATCGATGGAAATGGTTTTCTGTTTTCTGATTTGACCGTTTGAACTTCGGCTATTCAGCTGAAATACACGTCCACCAAATCGGCGTTTAACTTCCTTCAACGACAACGGATTGTTTTTTGTGACAAAGAAATCGCCGCAATATCCGAGGGGCGGATCCAGCCGCGTACATTTCACGGTGATCGTGCCGTCGCCCAATCCCTCCATAAATTCTTCTAGTTCGTCAAAACCCGCGCTTGATTCTCTTTCCTGGTTTGTTTCTTTGGCCATGGTGATAATCCCCTTTCCACCATAGTTTAAACCAAAAACTTGTTTTATTCCATAGCTTTTTTCGAAACAATTTCAAGTACTTAGTTAAACAATTGACTATAAAGCACCGTAAACAAACCGGAAACAAGACCGGGAGTCCCGAAAAACAGATTTTAAATCGATAATAAATTGATCGGATCACATCTGGCGGCTATGGTAATCAGAATTGAAAAACAAAAAAAAACGCCCTGGAGCAATCACAATTCCACTCCAGGGCATCACTTAGAAGGTTTGTATTTCATGCAAAATACAGTTTCCAAAATAACACACGACCAACAAAAAACAAACTTTTTTCCATATTCCAAGCGAGACGTGGCGGGATCCGGTCTGCTTGAAAAATTGAAGTTTGTGCAATGGCGTGTTTCGGAAACATTGCAGACCAGAACGGAAAACGTGAACGTGATCCGCCTCGCTGCATTACTCGCGGCATTGCCGCGTATGGGAATCATTGCTTTCAATTTCAGCCATAACCACATGGCAAAGAAATTTTCCGAGCTGTACAGCGTGCCAGCGCCGTCCAGAAAATCAATATTGAATTGGGAACACGCCTTGCGTGATATGGGCTATTTGCGCATACCACAACACACCGCGTCAAAATCAAAAACCCGCGTTTTCACAAAAGAATTTTGGAATTTATCCAGGGTGGGACTTCCTTCTTTGTCCTACACTTCCGTACCTGTAACTTGGTTTCCCACCAACGGAGACAAACAAGTCATTCCTAAAGATCCTACCGTTCCAAAAATTTTAGAAACTGAGAAACGCGCGATCGATATAGATAATAAAAAGCCAGTTCCGTCCCGCGCGGCATCTTTGGAAAAGAAATTTTCAAGGCCACCTAAATTTGACGGGAAACGCCCCAAAAAACTGAGTCGCTTCGAAAATTCAATCATGTTTTGGCTGTTCCAGAATCGCGAGCTGAAAACATACCGCGAGGGCGTGATCCTGTTTGCGCAATTTCTGGATATGTTGAACGCCGGGGATGATTATTGCCGCAAGCTGCAGGGGAACTGGAAAGATTGCCGCGATGCATCCCGGCCCGGTATGGTGGGCGATCTGATACGTTTTTTGCGTTCGGCCGTTGAATTTTCATCCGGGGGGGGGAGTAGCAATTCCAATCTTGTGCCCCCCCTCCAAATTTTGCACCCCGCACCGCACAAAATCCGCGAGGAATCCGATCCGGAAATTCACAAACTGATAAACGCGATTTTGTGGCAAGCGCCCTATTCTGGCGACCATCCAGACATAATTGAAAGATTCCGCGAGGGCTCGCCGGATGTTCAGGATCGTATTGTGGATCAACTCATGAGCGGCAAAATGCCGGTTATGGCGTGATAAGTCGTGATCGATATTCCGGTTTTACAAGATCACAGTTGCCGCATTCATCGGGGGTATGCTGGCAAAAACATGGCGCTGAACATTGCGGCTCGCCTGGCGCATATTCCCCACAGAAATCGGCTTCATATGTGATGGGGAAAACGCGAATTGCGCTTTCGGCTCTCTGGTACACAGTGGGCGCATTTCGGGCGCATTCGCCAGCGCCATCACTTTGATCCATTTTTCGCCAGAATATGCACGTAACACATTGAAGAACAATTTTCTGTGTGCGCGTTATAACTGGTCTTCTTCTTCTTCGTTGCTTTTGCATTGTTGCCTTTCTTCCATTCCCTGCTTTGCCGCGAGAATGTCCGCCATTGTGGCGGGGCGGTTTTCGTCATGATTGAGCCCCAAAGCTTCACACGCGTCTGGTGTCAGGCTGTAATAGGTTTCATATCTGACTTTGATCTTTTTTCGGCTCATTGCTGAAAATAGGCGTCAAGGCCTGCAGCGAGACCGCGCGCGATCCTGTTTGTGTCCTTTAAAATCTCCACATCTGTCTTATTGGTATGAAACCCCATTTCAATGAGGATCGCGGGATGCTTTGATTTCAGAATGGTGAACGTGAGATTTTTGGCGGTTCCCCTGTTTGGCATGTCGGCGGTTTGGCAATAGGCATCGAGGAAGGCGCGCGCCGCCTTCGGTTGTGCTCCCCTGAAAAAAAGTTTTGTTCCCCTGGCTGGCTCCCACTTCCCCGCCTTCCCTTTTGCGTTCGTGTGAAGACTGAGTAAAAGATCGGCTTCATGCCGGTTATACATGAGCGTTCGGCATTTCAAAGACACATCCGGCTGATTGTCTGTAAACATTTCCATCAGTGGCGCATAGAAGGTAAATTTTTCATTGGTTACATGTAACAGTTCATCCGCAATTTTTCGCACCTGTTCGCCTTCATAGAATCCGGGGGGAATTTCTGGCGACCGTTTGCCAGCGGTGCAATAAATGCCGTCCCATATTCCACCATGGCCGGGGTCAATGATGATTGTTTTCATTTAAAACCCTCTTCTTCCGGTTCTTCGATATCGTCGAAATCAAATGATACCTCACCAATGGAAACTAACTGTGAAGGGTTTAATTTGTCGCATGAATACACCTGTACAGCCAGGTGCATTAAATAATAAACAACATAAAGATTGTCGCATTCTTTGCATGTTTGAACCAATGTGTTTTCCACTTCATCCGTGTGGATCTCGTGTTCGTTTGTTTTCTCACAATGAGGACATTGGGCTTTAATTTTCACTTTTAACATTTTGTTTTCCTTTCATTGTTTAGCCAAAATTGGCAAAATTAATTATCATCATCATCATCATCATCATCGTTGTCATATTCGTCGCCGTCATCATCGACGCTAACGTCATAAAGACAGTTTTCCGGCTCTTCAATTTCTTCATAATCATCCGCCGGATCATCGATACTATCCACAAGGACGCGAGAAATAAAAACCATATCCACAAGCATTCCATTGAATGGACTTTCTTTGTCTTCAATCTGGTTGACTATACCTAATTGACTTAATGAATTGAGCAACTGTTTTAACTCAATCATTGCGCGCTGTTTGTCTCCTGAAAATCCTTTCGTTGTTCTGTTGAAATGATCGCCCCTTGGGATTCTACCCGTCACCATTAAATGAATTTCTGACATTTTGCTTTTTCTCCTTTTTGAAAAAAAATGGTTGTCTTGTAATCATAATGAATCATAATGATTAATCAAGAGTCAAATTGAATCATTATGAAACGCCACGAAAGGGTATAAAATGACACAAACAAAGACTTATACAATCAGATTGCCGAAAATGGTGGCGAATGAATTGGATCGTTATGTGAACGGCCAGACATTCCGAAACAATCAGCACGCTTTTCTGGTGATTGTCGGTGATTGGCTTGAAAGACAAAGAACAAAAGGCAAAGGCGAACAGACAACACTTTTGCCGATTAAATCCTCTGTAAGGGGAAAGGAAAGGCCCAGCAAATGAAAGCACTTGACTATCAGAAACAGAAAAAAGAGGGCGCGCGGTGGGTGCCGGTTCAGGGGGACCATGTAAACTATCACGCCATTATCGGCGGTGATGTTTCATCAATGGGGCATCGTGTTGAAAGCGTATTCATGGCGGCATCCGGCCACATGATTGCCTTTATTACAGGAAAGCGCGGCCATGTGGCCATTGAGGCATTGAGCAAGGCAAGCGGACAATGAAACGCCCTGATTTTGTTTTGGAATTCCTGGACAAAAATTGTCCATGGATTGTGTTAGGCTTGCTGGTTTTTCTCGAAATGTTTGGTTTTTTGAAAGGCCTGTTTTGGTAACTTAAAGAAGGTTTGAATATGCAAAAACGAAAACAATATTTTGATACATTTTTTTGTATCAACACAAGCCAGTTGAAAGAAGGCGCTGGCACGTCGCTGCAGATTTCAAGGCGTTGCGCGTGCTGCGGAAAATTTGAAACTGTAATCAGAAAGCATTTTGACGACGCCGAAACGGCTTTTAATTTTTCGACCAATGAAACCGAAACATTGAACCGGCATTCAGTCGTTCAATTTCTTTGGTACCGGCCCAAACTTTTAACGCTCGTTTTCAATTTTGCCGATACACATGGGTTAATTCTGACCCGTGGACTTATCAAGGCGGGCAGGGAAATGGGCGCACCCGTTGTAAAGGATTTGCCACCGATGTCAGAAGATCGGTTTATGGCAATCTGTAAGTTGCTCGCGAAATACAAGATTCTGCACGAAATTTCGCCAGAGGTGTTTTGCAGTTTCATACGGGGGCCATTTTGAAAGAATGCGTAAATCTGGCAGCTTTCTTGAAACATGATTTCATGCGGTGTTTTCATTGTATCCATTTTTTTAAAAAAGGATCTCGGCTGGACTGTACCGAACACGAAAAGCACCGCTATATTCCCAAAAAACAAATGATTTTTGAAGTCCAATACTCTAACCAAGGGGGTAAGAATGCAAAGAAAAAAACAACAGAAAAAGCGCCTTGAACTGGTTGTATACAATACACACGACCCGGACCAGTTCACCGTTATTCATTGTAACGGGTTCACAATATCGGCGGACAAGTATGAAATTGTAACCGCATCCTGTGGCGTTGGTCCATATTTGGCTTTCTTTCTTGAGGTCGGCCATAAGTTCATTTATCGGTTGCGGGGACCATACCACGGCATTGATTTATTCTATATCATTGATTCAACACATATTCCTTTTGATGAACATTCAGAGATTCGAAAAGCAATCATTCTGAAAATTAACGAAATAAGAGCACGGGGGAAATGATGGAAACGATCTACAGATTGCCCAAATATGGTGAAAAAATAATCATCTTTCACGGGGACCAGCTTTGCTATTATGGAGGCCTTGACGTTGAAACACGTTGCCCCTTTGCGCGGCCGAAAGTCCCCGGGGGACTTGGGCAGGGAATCTTTTTCACAAAGTGGAAATATCCCGACACTGACACCTGGTTCAATGCCGTATCTGAATCAAAAAGATCGCTTAATGATTTAAGCGCCGGCACTGTTGCCGGCAACGCGCCGGCGGCATGATATGAAATACATTTTAAGACCAGTTGCACAGGCGCTTTTGACTGTTTCAATTGAGGGAATGGTCAGGCATGATCATGGGGACCAGCCAGGAATTCAAGTAATTGAATTTGATAATCCATTTGACTTTATAGGATTTATTGAAGTGGCATCAAAGGCAATGATTGAAAAGCAATATATTGAAATTGATCACAGTTATTATCATACCTTTGAAATACAACCCGAAAAAATCATGGTGGCCGGTACCATCAATCGGAAATTCACACGCGTTTATTTAAACGAGAAAGGGCAGGCGATGGCATGAAACTATTAGATATTTTTAAAAAACTGAGAAATAAGAAGGTTCGCCGGTTAACATTTGAAAACGCCTCGCGGTGGGAAAGAATCGCTTCATATTCTTTCAAAACGTTCAAAAGGTTACCAGAATTCAACGGCCTGGGGTGTTCGTTCTGCGTTCATTATTCGGCCGTGATAGATGAACCGCATAAAGGGATTTGCAAGCGCTATGCCGCCCATAGTGTTGTTTTGATTGTCCGGGGGGCGGACTCTCGAAAATGTCAGGAAGTGCTTGCAGCGCGTTCTTACCGTTTTGTGCGGTTACGGTTTAAACGCGCTGCAGCGAAAAAAAGGCCCTGGGGATGGGTGGATTCATGGAGCAAAAAGAACAACCCGGCCGTGGTGGATATTATGCTTAGATCGGCCATGAAAACAATAGAAAGGGTAAAATATGCCAATTGAGAACGCAAAGAAAAAGACCAGGAAGAAAAAAACAACCAAACCAATCGAGGGAACCAATCCCCCCCGGAAAAGAAAGGCCAGACTGCTTAAACCCGATACCATTAAAGGCGCTGAAAGGGAAATAAACGTTTTTCACGCTGCGCTTGGCACCTATCTGGATACATGCGGAATAAGTCCGAGTGAGGCGTATTTCCTCGGGTGTTCCATTGCGAATTTTTCGGAAACACTTGAAAGTATCAACCCGCCCGTAATGAAAAGGCTGTTAACACTGCTGACTGGTACGCCTGGCAGTGTGAACCCCTCACGCATTGAAAACACTCCCGATCTTTAGACCGCGCAAGCGCTTTATCGTACCACATCCCCCTGATATTTCCGATTTCCCCCGATTTCCTGTTA
>Ga0210112_1000528_pt1 | contig 10227 bp, 6 predicted proteins | sample Joice_ThreeSqC_D_FD_184875 | JGI IMG/M metagenome (GOLD analysis project Ga0210112, IMG submission 184875) | Wetland microbial communities from San Francisco Bay, California, USA, that impact long-term carbon sequestration - Joice_ThreeSqC_D2... | ecosystem: Environmental > Aquatic > Marine >... | reverse complement strand
GGGTCTCCGGATAGGTCAGCTCGCTCAGCTCCTCCCGCCGAGTGCGGATGGCGTTCGCGTCCTCGAGATCCTCGAGCTGGGACTCCTGGTAGGCTTCGATGTCGCCGGCGGTGACCGCGGCATTGGGCCGGTCGAGCCGCATGATCTGCCGCAGCACCCCGCCGGGTCCGTGCACCTCGTACTCGTAGCTGAGTGGCGTCCCCACCACGAACCCGTCGGGCAGCGGCGCCACCGAGGTATTTCGCCCGAACGGCCGGTCCCCGATGCGCATCGCCACGCGCTGCCCCTGCTGGGAGATGGCGACCGTCGCTTCCCACCCGTAGAACGTGCCGAGCGAGTCGAGCAGCGTGCCGTCGGGGGCGTAACGCCACGCCGTCATGGGCGAGACGATCGGTCCCTCCTTCATCCCCTGGATCTGCAGCACGCGGCCCAGCATGAGCACCGTGCCGTCCCCCATCGCGCCGACGAACACGGGATAGTTCATGCCGGGAAACCCCTCGGCGTCGAGCGCATTGACGCGAACGAAGTTGCCGGCGCCGTCGAACACCGAGAACCGACGGAGGCGATCGTCGTAGGTGACGACCGAGTCGCCCGGGAGCAGGGCCACGCCGCCGAGGCCGACGAATTCCCCGGGCCCCTCCCCTTGCCGCCCCGCGGTCACGAGATGCGCGCCGCTCGGATCGTACCAGCGCAGCTCCGAGCTGCCCGCGTCCGCGACCACGATCCGCCCGTCCGAGAGCCGCACGACGCCGCGTACCCGGTTGAACTGGTACTCGGGCGCGGCTTCGAGCGCGCCGATGATGAGCGCCGGCTCCTCGGTGAGCGCCCACACCATCCCGCCGTCCGGCGACGGTGCCACATCGGGGTTCTCGACGATCCTCACACCGGCGCTGTCCCGCACCACCGGCTCGGCACCACCGCCGCTCTCGCCCCCGCACCCCCACGCCGCGATCCCCAGCACCGCCGCCGCTGCCCCCACCATCCGCATCCGCTGCATCTTCATCTCTCCCGTTTCAGCCGCCGTAGCGATAGGCCATCACCCGGTTCCCCACGAACGTCGGGATGACGAGCAGGCCGTGCTCGGGAATGTATTCGAAGTCCGCCGTGTTCTGCCCTTCGGGGAGAAGATCGAGGATCTCGACCGGCGTGCCGTCGGGTGACACCCGGTAGACCTGTCCCTCCCAGTGCGACACGAGGTAGTTCCCGTTTTGATCGACGCGGATCCCGTCGAGCACCCGCGCGCCGAGGCAGACGACCCGCCGCACGCGCCTGGTGTCGAGATCGACGGCGGTGAGGAACCCGTCGCCCGAATTCCCCACGAGCAGCTCGTTGCCGTGCACGTAGAGGCCGTTCGACCAGTCGATCCCCTCGTTCAGCCACACGTCGACCTTGCCGTCCTTGTAGCGGTAGATCCGGCTGTCGGGGCGGTTCGACGGCCGCGTGTCGCTCATGTAGACCGCGCCGTCGGGACCGACGGCGAGATCGTTGAGGAACTCCGAGCCCTCGATCGGATGGCGCGCCACCACCTCACCGCGGTCGATGTCGATCTCGGTGAGGATGCCGCGCTCGAGCGTGAGCAGGCGGCTGCCGACGATCGCGATCCCGGTGGGCGCGCGGAGACCGCTCACCCACTTGAGATCGAGGATCGCGCCGTCGAGGCCGAGGCGCGAGATGTAGCCGGTCGGCTCGCCGTCCTCCCGGTACTGGTTGTCGAAGCTCGTGACGTAGAGCACCCGGCGGTCGCGGTCGTACAGCACCGATTCGGGGGTGAGGAAGGTGTCCGGCGTCTGCCAGACGGCCTGCATCAGCGAGTGGTCCCGCAGCGGCGCGCGCACATCCGCGTCGAGCGCGCCGGTGAAGCCCCAACCGCCGAAGTTCTCGGCGAGGAAGAAGGCGATCTCGTTGAGGCCGGGCTCGAGCGTGAGGCGCGCGGCGTCCCACGGCCCGACGATGCCGAGGAACGAGGGGTCGCGCGACTGGTACCCGCTGCGGCCGCCGAACAGCTTGTGTCCGTTCAGAAAGAGATCGATGTCGTCGCTGTAGCCGAAGGTGAAGGTGGCTTCCTGTCGCCGCTCGCTCCGGACCACCGTGCGCACGAGCACCGCGTCCCCGCCGCCGCCCGCCGGCTTGCGGTAGCGCGCCACGTCCACGAGGCCGCGCGCGTCGGGGTGCGCCAACTCCCACTGGGCGGCGTGGATGAAGTAGAACCGCGGGTACGCGTCGCGGTTGGCCTGCGCGATCTTGAACGGCCTCGAGATCTCCCAGTCCTGGAGCGTCCCCTCCGGCTGCGTGACCGTCCGCGGCGGATCGAGCGGCAGAGAGTCGGCAAGGGCGTAGCGGAAGTCGGCGAAGCACGCCGTGCCGTTGGTGGGTCCCGACACGCCGATCGCGCCGGTGCCCTCTGCGCGCTCGAGCCGGTCGATCGTGAGCGCGGGCCGCTCGCCGTCGCCGATAAAGAGCCGCGCGCGCGTACCCGACACCTCGAGCCTGAGCCGCAGCCAGGTGTCCCGCGGGATGTCCGCCGCGGCGGTGTAGCCCGCCCCGTTGTACAGCTGCCACCCCGCGATCCCGTTGAACACCGGCGTGTACTGCACCGCGTCGGGGTAGAGCCCGGCGCGGTGCGGGCGCACGTAGACCTCCTCGTACGCGTCGTCGGCCAGGATGCGGAAGAGGAAGCCGGGGTACGACCGCGCGCCGGTGACAGCGAGATCGACCTCCATCACCCCGTTGGCGAAGGCGGCGTCCGACAGGGTGGCCGTGCCCTCGACGCACGGCCGGCCGAGCACCTCCGATTCCTTGGCGCCGACGAGCGTCCACCGGGGGTCGTCGAACGGCACGGACTGCAACTGGATCTGCGCGAGCGCCGGCGCGGCCGGCAGGGAGAGACCGAGAACGAGAACGAGTGCGCGCACCGCATCCTCCGGGCGAGCCCCCGGTGTCGGCCAGAAACCGGGGGAAATTGAAACTATGCCGCTCGATATATAGGTATTACCAATATACATCTTGCGACCAGCTTCCGCCCTCTCTGGCCTCCCTAGAACCCGTCGTGCTCGGTCCGGGCGATGATCTCCTCCTGCAGCTCCGCCGAGAGGTCGCAGAAGTAGTCGCTGTAGCCGGCCACGCGCACGATCAAGTCACGGTGGGCCGAGGGATCGGCCTTCGCCTCCCGCAGGGTGGCCGCGCTCACCACGTTGAACTGCACGTGGTGCCCGCCGAGCTTGAAGTAGCTCCGCACGAGCCGCGACAGGTTGCGCACGCCTTCGTCGCCCTCGAGCAGCGACGGCGAGAATTTCATGTTGAGCAGGGTCCCGCCGGTCTTCACGTGATCCATCTTGGCCGCGGAGTTGAACACCGCCGTGGGCCCGTGCCGGTCGGCGCCCTGGACCGGCGAGATCCCCTCGGAGAGCGGTGCCTGCGCGCGGCGCCCGTCGGGCGTGGCCCCGGTCACCGACCCGAAGTAGACGTGTGACGTCGTCGGCAGCATCTCGACGCGGTAGCGCCCGCCGCGCACGGTGGGCCGGCCGTCCACGGCGGCGAACAGGGTGTCGAACACCCGGACCATCAGCTCGTCGGCGTAGTCGTCGTCGTTGCCGTACTTGTGCGTGCGGTTCACCAGCCGCTGGCGCAGCGGCTCCTCGTCGGCGAAGTCGCGGTCGAGCGCGGCCACGAGCGCCGGCAGGGGAAGCGTGGCGTCGTCGAACGCCACCTGCTTCACCGCGGCGAGGCTGTCGGTGACCGTGCCGATTCCCACCATCTGGATGAAGGTGTTGTTGTATCGCGCGCCGCCGGCGTTGTAGTCCCTGCCGTTGCGGATGCAGTCGTCGATCAGCACCGACAGGAACGGCGCGGGCATCTCGCGCGCGTAGAGCGCCTCGATGACCTGGTTGCCGCGGATCTTGATCTCGACGAAGTGCCGCAGCTGCTTCTGGTAGGCGGCGAACAGGTCCTCGAAGGTGGCGAACCCCTCCGGGTTCCCCGTGTGGAACCCGAGCTGCCGGCCGGTGCGGGGATCCTCGCCGTCGTGCAGGGTCAGCTCGAGGAGCTTGGCGAGGTTGAAGTACCCCGTCAGGATGTACGCCTCCTTGCCGAACGCCCCCACCTCGACGCAGCCGCTGCACCCGCCCGCCCGCGCGTCCTCCAGCGACTTCCCCTGCCGCAGCTGTTCCTCCACCACGCTGTCGGCGTTGAACACCGACGGGAAGCCGTACCCCTTCCGGACCACCTTCAGGGCGTGCTCCAGGAAGACGTCGGGGCTCTTGCGGGAGACCTGGACGTTCGAGCTGGGCTGGAGCAGGTGCATCTCGTCGACGATGTCGAGCAGGAGGTGCGACACCTCGTTGGAGCCGTCGGCGCCGCTCCCCAGCAATCCACCAAGGTTGATGTTGGCGAAGTCGGTGTACGTCCCGCTCTCGGCGGCGGTGACGCCCACCTTGGGGGGGGCCGGATGGTTGTTGAACTTGACGAAGAACGCCTCGAGCAGCTCCCGCGCGCGCGCCTCGGTGAGCGTGCCGTCGGCCAAGCCCGTCCGGTGGAACGGCAGGAGGTGCTGGTCGAGATGGCCGGGGCTGAACGCGTCCCACCCGTTCAGTTCGGTGATCACCGCGAGGTGGCAGAACCAGTACGCCTGGAGTGCCTCGTAGAAGTCGCGCGGGGCGTGCGCCGGCACGTGCCGGCAGACATCCGCGATCCGCTCCAGCTCCGCGCGACGCCCGGGGTCGCCGGTCTCCCGCGCGCGGCGCTCCGCCAGCTCCGCGTGCCGCTCGGCAAAGCGGATCACGGCGTCGCACGCGATGTCCATCGCGTGCAGCTGCTCGGCCTTGTCCGACGCCGCCGCGTCGTTCGCGAAGTCGAGCGCGGCCAGCGCCTCGGCGATCTCGCGCTTGAAGTCGAGCATCCCCTTCCGGTAGATCTTGCCGTCGGCCACCGTGTGCCCGGGGGCGCGCTGCTCCATGAACTCGGTGAAGATCCCGGCCTCGTACGCGTGGTGCCACTCGTCGGGAAGCGCGGCGAAGATCCGGTCGCGCAGCGAGCGGCCGTCCCAGTAGGGGATCACCTCGCGCTCGTAGGCCTCGACGCACGCCTGGGGGACGGCGTACGACGTCTTCGGACGGGTGTCGAGGATGCGCAGGTCCTCGAGGCTGTGGCAGGTCAGCTCGGGGAAGGTCGGCACCGCCTTGGGCGCGGGGCCGCGCTCCCCCACGATCAGCTCGTCGTCGCCGAGCCAGATCGTCTTTCGCTCGCACAGGTGCCGGAACGCCATCGCCCGCAGTACGGGCGGCGCGTGGCGGCCGGCGTGCTCGCGGTAGAACGCAGTCATCAGGAGCGCCCGCTCGCACGAGATCGTGGGCTGGGCGTCGAGGCTCTCCCGTCGGAGTCGTTCGGTGCGGTCGTTCATGGGACGCTATCCGCTGATCGTGGCGTGCACGCCGGCGGCGGCGAAGCCCGCCGCCAGCGCTTCCATCCGCCCCCGGCTCGGGGGCGCGATCTCCTCGAGCGCTTCCGGCCGGCCGAGTCGGCGCAGCTTGTCGGAGCCGAGCCGGTGGTACGGCAGCAGGGTGACGCGCCGCACCGAGGGGAGCCGCGCGGCCAGCGCCGCCGTCGCCGCGAGGTTCTCGGCGTCATCGTTCACCCCGGGCACCACCGGCACGCGCAGCCAGATGTTGCCGTGCACGCGCGTGAGCGCCTCGAGGTTGGCGAGGATCGTGGCGTTGGAGACCCCGGTGTGCCGCCGGTGGCGCTCCTCGTCCACGAGCTTCACGTCGAACAGGAACAGGTCGGTGAGCGCGGCGATCCGGAGCAGGTGCTTGAGCGGCGCGAGCCCGCTCGTGTCCACCGCGGTGCTCAACCCCTCGGCGCGGCACGCCTCGAGCATCGCCTCGAGGAAGCGTACCTGGAGCAGCGGCTCCCCGCCGGAGAACGTCACGCCGCCGCCCGAGTCGTCGTAGAAGACGCGATCCCGCAGCAGCTCGCCGAGCATGGCGCGCACCGACACGTCCCGACCGGCGATCTGGCGCGCCTCGGCGGGACAGGCGTCCACGCAGCTCCCGCACACCGTGCAGTCGGCGCGGTCCCCGGTGAAGCCGCCCCGGACATCGGCCAGCCCCTCGGGACAGACGGCCACGCAGGTGCCGCAGGCAATGCACCGGCTTGCGACCACGACGATCTCGGGCTCGGGAGCGATGCCCTCGGGGTTGTGGCACCACTCGCAGTGGAGGGGACAGCCCTTGAGGAAGACGGTGGTGCGGATGCCGGGACCGTCGTGCAGCGAGAACCGCTGGACGTTGAAGACGCGGCCGACCGGCGCCATCAGCGCTCCCCCCGGCCCGGGCCGCCGAAGTAGTACTGCAGCACGAACGGTCGCTGCACGTCGAACCCCCAGTGCACGTCACGGAGGTAGTCGGCGGCGAGCCGGACATCGCCCGCCTCGAGCAGGTCGAGGAACTCCGCGTGCTCGGCGGTGGAGCGCAGCTCCCACTCGGGCACGAACTCGGGCGCGCGGGGAAAGTCGTACAGGCGCTGCTTGCAGGTGCGCACGGTCCGGACGAGCGCGGCATTGTCCGACCGATCGAGAAACTCGTTGTGGAACTGGAGGTTGAGCCCGTAGTACCGGTCGAAGTCGCCGGCGTCGATCGCGACCACCATGTCGGCGTTCAGGGTGCGGAGCCGGTCGAAGTCCTCGCGGTGCAGCCGGTCGTAGACGGCCACGACGGCCGCGCCCTCGAGCGCCCCGATGATCTCATAGAGGTGCCGCACGGTATCGACATCGAGCCCGTTGACCACGACGCCGCGGCGCGGGAGGATGCTGACGAACCCCTCGGCCTCGAGCTGGATGAGCGCGTCCCGAAGCGGGGTGCGGCTGATACCCATCTCAGCGCTGAGGGAGTTTTGGTCGATGAAAGCGCCAGGCTTGAGGTCTCCGCGATTGATGGCGTCGCGCAGGTAGTCGTAGACCTGGCCGCGGAGCGACCTGAGGTTAAGTGCCTCGCGAGGGTTCACACAGCCTCCGGGAAGCCACGGCTGTCCGGCACGGAGGCGCCGGCGCTGCCGCCTGATATCTGATATATCAGGAGCGCAGTTACAAGACAAGGGGTGCAGATCAAACTCAAACGACTGGGTCACGCACTCTGGGATTCGACGTAGATTGGGGGCACCCGGACCATCGGAGGGCGCCGCCTTGGAAGGGTTCTTCTTCATCGCGATCGTGGGAATCGGGGTCGCCGCCATCATCGTGAGTGCGTCGGGCAAGCGGCGCCAGGCTATCAACGCGGCGTGGAGAGACGCGGCCACGCGGCTCCGCCTCATGTTCCGGCCCGCCGATCTCGTGACCAGCCCCCATATCACCGGCGCCATCGGCGGCTGCTCGATCCACGTGACCACCTTTACCCGCACGAGCGACAAGGCCCGCTGCACCCGGTATCGGGTGGAGTTCCGCACCCCCCACCGACAGCACCTCGAGATCCGGGAGCGCGGCCGGCTGGCGGACTTGAGGAAGATCTTCGGCAAGGGCTTCCTCGAGTTCGGCGACAGCGAGTTCGACCGTCGCCTCGAGGTCCAAGCCCCCGACGGCGACGCCGTCCGCTCGTTCCTGAACCCGCTGCGCCGCCGCCGTCTGCTCGATCTGTACCGTGACTTTCCCGGGATGGTGATCGAGCGCCACCGGCTCACGTGGGAAACCAAGGGAGTCCCGACCGCCCCGGGCATCCTGGTGAAGTCGATCGAGCGGCTTGCCGCCGCCGCCGCGGACCTGTCGCCCGGCGCGGACAGCCGCCCCGAGCAGCGGGCCGAGGCGAGGCCCTCGTCGCGGAGGCTGCCGCGCGCCCCGAAGCCCGAGCCGCCGGCGCCGGTCACGCCCCAGCCTCCGCCCCCACCCCCACCCCCACCCCCACCCTCGGCCCCTGCGCCGCCCGCGCCCGAGCCGGCGGGCGCCGGGGAGACGTCGACGGCCGAGGTGGCGCGTGTGATGTTCGGCCCGACGACGGCGACATCCGACGTCCAGGCGGTGTTCGACCGGGAGTTCCGCGACCGCACCGTGCGGTGGACCGGCGAGCTGACGAGCGTCTCCCGCTACCCGTTCGACCGGGTGTTCGGCAGCACGCCGGGCACGCGCGCCGTCTTCCATGTCTGCGACGTCGAGACCGGCCTCGGGCGGCGGCCGGTCCAGGCGGTGGTCCAGCTCCCCGTGGAGGCGGTGGAGGGGATGCGCACCGGGGTGGGATCGAGCTGGGCGTTCGAGGGAACGCTCCACTCGTGCGACGGGTTCATGCGCACGATCTACGTGACGGGCGGGCGCATCGTGTCCCACACGCCCACCCCACAGTCGGCGCGGCCCGGCTAGCGGACCACCAGCACCGGATCGCCCAGCACTTCCAGATTGGGCTCGATCCCGAGCCCCGGCGCGGCCGACGCCGCCATCCGCCCGTCCTTCCGGCCCGGCGCGCCCGAGGCCGTGCTCACGGTCACGTAGCTGTTGAAGTCGGTCACCGTGAACACCAGCTCGTCCGGCGTACTGTGCGCAAGATGTGCGATCGCTGCCGTGATGATGTCACTCCCCCAGCTGTCCTCGATCGTCATCGTAATCCCAAGCGCCACACAGAGATCGCGCACTTCCCGCGCCCGGGTGAGGCCGCCGAACTTGGAGATCTTCACATTGATCGCGTCCATCGCCCGGTCGCTCCAGCCCCGCGCCACCTGCCTGATGTCGTCCATGATCTCATCGAGCACGAAGGGGTGATCGGTGGCCCGGCGGATCACGAGACATTCCTCATAGGTGGCGCACGGCTGCTCGATGTAGACGTCCACGTCACGCACGGCCCGCACGACCCGCGCCGCCTCGTGGCGCAGCCACCCCGTATTCGCGTCCGCGATGAGCACGTCGCCCGGCTCGAGCGTCGCGGCCACGGCGCGAATCCGCGCCACGTCTTCGTCCGGGGTCCCGCCTACCTTGAGCTGGAACCGCCGGTACCCTTCGGCACGATACCCGGCGACCCTCCCGGCCATCGCCTCCGGTGACTCCTGCGAGATGGCGCGGTACAACACGAAGTCGTCCCCGTAGCGCCCGCCGAGCAGCGTACACACGCTCTGGCCCGTGACCTTGCCAAGGATGTCCCAGCACGCCATGTCGATGGGCGACTTCACGTAGGGATGCCCCTTGAGCGCCGCGTCCATCCGCCGGTTCAGCCGGAGCAGCTGCGTCGGGTCCTCGCCGATCAGGTGCGGTGCCAGCTCCGCGAGTCCCGCCCGCACGCCCCGCGCGTACGCCGGCAAGTAGAACGGCCCCAGCGGACAGACCTCCCCCCACCCGGTGATCCCCGCGTCGGTCCCGACGGCCACCACCGTCGCGTCGAAGACGGACACCGACTTGCCCCCCGACCAGGCGTAGCGGCCCTCCTTCAGCGGCAGGTCGACCCGATGGGCAGCGATGCTGGTGATCTTCATGGGGGCTCCGGGTGGATAGCGTCGGGCCAATAATGCGCCAGGGCAGCGAGCGGCGCGAGCGCGCCGCCGGGCGTTCGACGGCCGGCCGGGAGCCCGGTGAAACCCGACAGCGCCATTCCCAGTATATTTGTCGTTCACCCAAAGGCTGATTTGCAGTGAAGCTGTCCGACACCTCGATACGCCGACCGGTCCTGACGAGCATGGTGAGCATCGCGCTCGTGCTCTTCGGGGGCCTCGCCTACCTGCGCCTCCCGGTGCGGGAATTCCCGGACGTTGACCCGCCGATCGTGTCCGTGAGCACCTCGCTCCGGGGTGCCAATCCCCGGGTGATGGAATCGGCCGTCACGGACATTCTCGAGGAGGAGCTGAGCACGATCCAGGGACTGCGGACCCTGACCAGCTCCAGCTCCGAGCAGTTCAGCAACATCACGCTCGAGTTCACGCTCGACCGGGACATCGAGGCGGCGGCGCAGGACGTGCGCGACAAGGTGGCGCGGGTGCGGGGGCGCCTGCCGCAGGACATCGAGGAGCCGGTCGTCAGCAAGCAGGACGCCGACGCCCAGCCGTTCTTCTGGCTCGCGCTCCGCGGCGCGAACTACTCCCTGCTCCAGCTCTCCGACATCGCCGACCGCGAGGTGAAGAACCAGCTGCAGACGCTGCCGGGGGTGGGCCGGGCGATGATCGCGGGCGAGCGCCGCTACTCGATGCGGATCTGGCTCGACGCCGACGAGATGGCCTCCCGCGGGCTCACGGTGCAGGACGTGCAAGACGCCGTGCGCACGCGTAACGTCG
>Ga0210112_1000526_pt1 | contig 10239 bp, 9 predicted proteins | sample Joice_ThreeSqC_D_FD_184875 | JGI IMG/M metagenome (GOLD analysis project Ga0210112, IMG submission 184875) | Wetland microbial communities from San Francisco Bay, California, USA, that impact long-term carbon sequestration - Joice_ThreeSqC_D2... | ecosystem: Environmental > Aquatic > Marine >... | reverse complement strand
ATCTGTACAGCCGCCGCCATCAGGGCTGCGGTCATCATGAACCTGCGTCTTGTCGTCATTATTCAGCCTCTCTCTTTTTGAGATTACATAAGATGTGGATCCGGCGATCAGCGAGCCTCGCCGGACGCTTCCGGCGCCGTGTACGCGTGCTTGCCGATGCTTGCATAACGGCAATATAAAGCAGGTTTGTCACCCATCACATTGCCATTTCCAGACAAAAGCATAACAATATCCGACATAGGGCTCGAAGGATTGCAGATGACGGGAAACAACAAGCCCGCGCAGGCGTACAAGCTGACGCGCCCGGCGCCTGGCGACCGCACCGTCAGGGTGGGCGCCCTGGAGGGCATACCGGCGGTTTTGCGCTCTTTCGGATGCAAGCCAGAGCACATTCTGGCCAGTTCCGGCTTCAATACAACACAGTTTGAGGACCCCGACGTCAGGATTTCCTATGTGGCCGGGAGCAAACTGCTGGCGCGTTGTGTGGCCGCAACGGGATGCCAACACTTCGGATTGCTGCTGGGTGAGCGTTCAGTGCCGTCTCACCTCGGCATCGCAGGATACCTGCTGCATACCGCCCCCGATGTCGGCAGTGCGCTTCGCAGTCTCGTCAAATATCTGGATCTGCACGATCAAGGCGGCGTAGCTACGCTTGCCACAACTGCCAGCCGTACTCTACTCGGTTACGCTATCCACCTGTCCGGGGTGGAAGCCGCCGACCAGATCTACGACTTGTCGATAGCTACCGCCTGCAACATCATGCGTGCCCTCTGTGGTGCGAAGTGGAATCCCACCGAGGTCCTCCTGATGCGGCGACCGCCGCTCGACGTGACGCCCTACAGGCGTTTCTTCCTTGCGCCCCTGCGCTTCAACGCAGACGAGAGTGCCGTAGTGTTCCCGACCCGGTGGTTAAGCCACAAGTTGCCCTCCGCGGATCCCATGCTTCAGCACCACCTCGAAATGGAAGCCGACGCACTGCACGCACACCAGGATTCAGACCTGATCGGCGATCTTCACCGCTTGATGCGCCAGTGCCTGACGTCAAGGCAATGCTCGGCCAAAGACATCGCCAGAATGTTCTGGTATGCACGAACGAACCCTGAATCGACGACTCATGGCTGAAGGCACCAGCTTTCGGCACGAACTTGAGCAAGTGCGCTACACGGTGAGCCAGCAGTTGCTCTCCGGAACCACCGCGATCCTGGCAGAGATCGCTACGTCAATTGGTTATACAGACGCGAGTGCATTCAGTCGTGCGTTCAAACGCTGGTCCGGCGTCACGCCGGCACAGTGGCGTGCGCAACTCGCAGCCGCAAACGAAAGCACAATCCGGTGACAGCGATGATACCTCCAGGCAAACGGAAGGCCATGCTTGTCCACCCCGTTACCGGGAAACACGGGTTCGCAGCTTGGGCGGAAGCACCTGACCAGCGGATAGAGGCGGCCCGAAGGCCGCCTCAGGGATAGCGCTGAAACGACTTGCGCGCTACAGGTAGCCCGGTCTGGCATTATTCATGAATCAGCTTCAGCTCAAGCAGTGCTTTATAGCAGCGCATCGTTATGTTGGTATTGTGTTCTAACAGGCAGCCAAGCGTGCGGCCATCACCCGGCGGTACATCGGAACACAGGAATTTGATATCCGGGCCACATTTTGCACCGAAGAAGTTGGCATCACCAAGCGCTGAATCGATTGTTGCGTTACCCTTGGTAATCGCTGTAACACAACCATCCGACAACTGGTTTTCGTGATCCATCAGGCAGTTGATTATGCCATTATCCCCTGGCGGGACATCGCCGCAGAACATGTTGATTTCCTTGCTGCAGCCGTCACCTACGATCTTGACCGCCGCGTTTACACCGCGGGTGATAATCGGAGCGTCGACAACCAGACCCTCCGCAGCAATGTTCTTTTCCTCGATTTTATCGCTGCGGCGTCTTGCGACGAATTCGGTAGCGGCAGCGGTACTGACCACGGGGATGACAAACTTGACTTCTGTACGTCGATTGGGTGCGAGGCACCTGATCAGAGACGCACCGGCCATGCCCGTGCAGGTCACGAGCGGGTCATCCGAACCATGCGCGGCGACCCTGATGCGTTCCTTCGGCAGACCCAGTGCAACCAGTTCTGCCTGCACCGCTTCGGCACGACGCCGGGACAGTTTCAGGTTGCTTTTGTCATCACCGATTTTATCGGTGTAACCGTCTACAAACACACGATAAATGTAGACATCCGAGTAGCTCTTCAGTGCCTCTGTCAGTTGCTGCTTGCCTGCTGCACTCAGCTCGGCGCTGTCAAATGCAAACGCATCGCCAGCCTGCATCACCAGCAGGTTAACCTGGGTCGCAACACCGGTCACCATCGCCTTTTCTTCCCTGACGGGCACCATGCCTGAACGGTCTGCAACGACTCCCGGATCACACTCCTTAATGGCGACTTCCGGGCTCCACTTCGATGTCCTGGCACATTCGCCACTGGCATTGCGGATAACCTGCCCGCGCATATCGTACTGGTAACCTACCGAGGGCTCGGAGGCCTGCGACTCGAGCGGTAAAAACATACTCCCGGCAATCAGCAACGTCAGGATTGGCGTTATAGAGCTGATGGATTTTGTCAATTCCTTCATGGATATTCCTCCCTAGGCAAGATTGATGATCCCCTTGTTACCACGGCACGCCCCCTGACGGACAAGCGCCACCTGTCGAACGGATGACCAGTATGGTCAATTTGTCCAGACCGGTCTGGCCATATTGCGCCATTCCACAATCGGGAAAACATTGCGCGGGCTGGTTCTCCCGCAGACCGGCGTTTACGAAACTCGTGGTTGCCCTCCTGCAGAAACAGACCCGCGCAGTGTACCGCCAGTCCGGGTGATCGCTGCAGGTCTCGGGACAACCCGATGGGGACTGGCAGGGCGGCTGGCGATCCGACCCGCCCTGTCCAGGCGTGTTTCCGGCTGTCCGACGCCGTTCACCGTGCCGCTGGCCCTGTCTCCGGGCCCCACCGCCGGCGGGAATGCTAGCAGCGATATACGCCAACCGCTCAACGCCGCACCGTGCGCCGCGCCACCCCGGCAACGCTCACCGGGGTCAGCGGGCGTCCGACTATGGCTTCGGCCTCAGGTATCAGACCGTGAACGCCGGGGATTGAAAACCGCTCCCCGATTTCCGATGCGCAGATCACGATGATCCCGGCAATCAGAAAAATACCCCATCGCTTCGGCATGGTCATTGTGCTTCTCCTGTCTTGAAATGTTCCGGCAATTCATCCGTACCCTCAAGATTCTTGAGGTCTACCTTGCTGGCCTCCGTTGGGTTCCTGAAGCTGAAATCAGTTGCTGCGACCTCATCACCGGTCTTCCAGTCCCTGAGCTGAATGGTGTATTGCGGCCCGCTGGTAATAAGCTTGGAGGTGATGACATACCGGCAAGGATAGGGGCGTTCCCCTTGTGCGATCCAGATCTGCCAATCAACTTCCTTTGCCCGGAAGGCCAGGTAATCGCATTCAACGCCGCCGACCACGCCGCTGCCAAGGTCCTTTACATCGACAACGTCATTCATCAGCGCATCGTAGGAATTCGACAACAGCAAATCCGCGGCAGGGAGTGGCCTGTTATGTTTGACCCGCAACTCATCGATCAGGTGATCGACCGTGCCAGGTATGTCTTGCTGCGCATAGATGTTCAGATTCTTGCCCAATATGGTCAGCGTTTTCCCGTTAAAGGACATCTCGACATCCGCAAAACCGCCGGAGCGCGTGGCAAGGATCTTGTCAGGCCGGTTGAGAACGAGCGTGCCTGAACTCGCCAGCGCGAGTTTCTGATCATCTTTGGTAACGACCTCAAGGGTGGCATCGTACGCGAACGAGAGGGCCTTCTGCGCCGCCAGGTAATCGGACATGGCCTTGAGCAGTCTCCTGGCATCCGCCTCATCGGCTCTCGCTCCCGTGGACGCCCCCAGCACAACGATCAGGGACAGGGCCACGGCGGTCATGCTGCGTACAGAAAGCCTCACTAAATTTCGTCCTGTCTTTTTCATCCAGGTACACCTCTTTGAAATGGGATTCCCCAATTGGAACCCTCCCGGCATTGGAGTCTAGCGCAAAACCTGCAGGCCTACCTCTCTTTCACATGCATCTTGCGGTCAACCTTGTGCTGTAGGGGATCAACCCGTTCATTGCCGATGGTTGAGATCAGCAGAATCAGTCATCAGCACGCCTACCGCGACGGTGACTGCAATATATTCATATATATACATGAGAAACCTGAACCCGTGATCAGCACCTGTCCCGAAGGACCGGTTGTCAGCGGATTTTCCATGCCTGTACAGCAGGCAGCCACCTGCAGCACCAACAGCCGCACCGATCGCAGCGGCCGTAACGGATCACCCTTCCACCGGCGGTACCGGTCACAGCCCCCGACACGTGCGCTGCCCGGTCGTACCCGTATTCGAACAGCATGTCGGACTGTCCGCCGGACAACACGTCAAAACCGGTCTGGAACGCGCCGGTCTCGTCATCGTCCTGGATAACCCGGTATGATCGGGTTGCGACGTCCGGCTGCACCGCGGGGAAGCGGACTCTCGACCGGCGGGTGCCTCGTCGCGCGACGGATTTACCGGAGCATATTACATTGGGCGAGTACTCAGGACTGTTTCGCATCTGCATGCTATTGCTGGTGCTGTGCTCGCCTGTCGCAGGCGCGACCGATAGCGGACATCCGCTGGAACCACTGGACACGTCCAGCCCCAGGGCAACATTGAACAGCTTGCTGATGACCGGGGACGCCTATTTTCGCCTGGTGAGTAACGAGTACTGGGATACCCCGAACCGCGCAGTTGCTGCTCGCCTGCATGAAATGGAAGTCAAGGCGGAACGCACGCTCGATCTGAGCGAGGCTCCACCCGCGGCCCGTTTCGAGATGGGCCGGGACGGGATTATCTACCTGTACGATGTATTGTCCCGCATCGAGCTCCCGCCCGAAGCGGACATCCCGGATGCGGCATCCTATGCAGACTCCGGGGAAGGCAAAACAGCGAATGGCCAGCCTGCAAGCTGGACCATTCCGCATACCGAGATCACCATTGCGCGCGTTACGGATGGCCCGCGCGCCGGGGAGTTCCTGTTCAGCCCCCAAACGGTGGCCCGCGCCGGCGAGTTTTATCAAATGGCGCGCACGCTTCCCTACCGGCGCGACGTCCCCCTGAAATACTACGCCGAAATGCGCAATTACCTCAGCATGGCCAGCTGGATAATTCCACCGCGCGCCATCGAAGGATTGCCCGACTGGCTGAAGCACAGTGTGTTCAAACAGGCGGTGTGGAAGTGGATCGCCCTGGCAATACTGATAGCCGTCACCATCGTGGCGGTTGTGGTCGTCCACCGGCTGGCGCGACACGGACTTTCAGGTCAATCCACCACCACCCAGTTGCGCCGCCTTGCGACCCCGCTGACCCTGCTGCTGTTGACGCCGCTGGTGCTCGATATGGCAAACCGGGAGCTTACCCTGACGGGCTGGGTAGCCGAGGACTTGACACTGGTAGCCGCCGCGGTCGCGTATATCTCGCTGGCATGGATAGCCTGGACGGGTTCGATGGGCCTCGCCGAGGTGGTTATTGCCTTACCAAAGATTCCTGACCAGAGCCTGAATGCCCACCTGCTGCGCCTCGCTGCCCGGATCGTCGGCAGCACGGCTGTCATCGCCATTATTTTCTACGTCAGCAGCCAGCTCGGGGCCCCGCTGTACGGTCTTGTTGCGGGTCTCGGCGTCGGCGGTATCGCCATAGCACTTGCTGCACAGAACACGATCGAGCACTTCATCGGCAGCCTCGCCCTGTTCGCCGACCACCCCGTGCGTGTCGGTGACCTGTGTCGCTACGGCGAAGACCCGACTGCAGACTGGCAGCGCATCGGCACGGTCGAGTCTATCGGGCTGCGCTCTACGCGGATTCGGGGCATCGATAATACAGTCACGACCATACCCAATGGCGACTTCTCCAAGATGCATCTCGTCAATTTCAGCTTGCGCAGCCGAATGTTGCTGTTCACCGTCCTGGGACTGCGTTACGAAACTACGGACGACCAGCTGCGTAATGTGCTCGTTTCACTGCGCGACATGCTGCTTGCCCATCCCCGGGTCGTCGATGTCGAGCCCAGGGTGCGGTTCGCGGGCTTCGGTGATTTCGCCCTGAAGGTGGAGATCCGCGTCAACATCAACACCAGTGACCGGGATGAATTTCGTGCCGTGCGTGAAGACATCTTTTTTCGCATAATGAAAATTGTAAAGGATGCCGGTACCGGTTTCGCGTTTCCGTCACGCACCGTCTACCACACCCGCGACGCGGGGCTCGATGCCGGGCGCCAGCAGGAGGCGGAGGCACAGGTGCGCACCTGAGGTGCCGCCCGGCAACTGCCGTTCCCGAATTTCACCGCCGATTACAGCAAACAGGCCCGTAACACACTCCACTACCCGCCGGAGGAATCACCGCAGAGCGGCGCGTAACGGTCCGGGACGCTTCGCCGGGAAAGCCCCGATTCTCCAATCCCCTCACATATTTCGAGAATGCGGTTGTGAACAAACCCGGGTGACATTCTCCGCAAGCCCGGGAGCGGGCATTCCGGCCCACCTTCAGGCCGCGCCTGCCCCGTCGCTGGCGGATATCATCACGAATCAAGACCTGCCACCAGGGCTGTATGGCTTTTCGGACCCCGGGAGACGGCCGGAACGGGTACGCCCGGCGAAATGGCAGGTATCACCAGCTATGATAGAGATTTCCAGCATGTCCTTCAGGAGCAAAAGTCATGGGAACCTTTATAGCAACAATAGCTACCGTAGTAATTGCCGTATTCACGGCGCTCGTATGGAAAATCAACAGGCGAATGGAATGGCTGACTGGCGCAATGGAATCTCATTCAGCCCTGATGCTCAGAATGGAGGCCGAGAAGAAGGAAATCGAGATAGAATGGTGGGATCCTTCCATTGAAGATTTTCCGAGAGAAGGAAAGCACCAGGAACCGTGCAAAATAAAGAAGATCTATGTAGCCATTCAGCCAAATTTACGGAAATATCAATCAGACTCGATGTGCTATCAGCTTGGGCTTTTCGTTCGTGACTTTCGGGAGAAATTGCAGACCTGCTGGGATGATTTCCTGGAGGGCAAAAGACCCGAGGAAGTTGACGACTGATATCGGACAACCCGGATTGTATCGGACAGCGGCCCAGTTCAGGGCCGCGCAAATCACAGAAATACGCCGCACCCGGGGCGCTCAAGGTTGCCGAAACACGAGGCATCACAGCGACGCCGCATACCTTGCCACCGGCTGTTTCCGTTGCTCACGTGCATGCGTCGCTGGAATTGGCCGCGAGCGGTTCACCTCGTATGACCCGGTACCGGCAGTGAACCGTCGCAGCCGTCTTCCGTTCTAGTTGACTTCGCGCTCGTCCCTCCAGGCTTTCTTCTCCATACGCTGTACGCGCAACTTCGCCATTTCGGCCTGTTGATCCGGCGTCAGCACCCCTTGCACCCGATGCATGGTATCGATGCGCGCAACGGTCAAATCCGCATGAAGTTTTGCCTGCTGATCTGCCAGTTCCCGCACGCGGTCGAGGTTATAGTCGTTGCCGGCAACCAGGTTGCGCATGGCCTTGCGGCTGTCGCGCAATTGTTGACGGGCGGTTTGCGTATCCTCGCGGCTGGCCTCGATAATGGCCTTGATTTCCGCCTGCTGGGCGTCGGTGAGATCAATGTGACGCATCAGACGTTTCAACGGGTCGTGGTGAGCTTCACCGTAGCCCATGCGTTCGGCGTGCGCGCCGTGGCGATCCCCACAGAACGGGCCGGCCTGGCTGATAGTGGCGAAACCGGCGGCGGTCAGGCCGCCGGCCAGGAGGGTGGTGAGTATGAGATTGCGATATTTCATGCTGGAGTCCTCTATGGTTTTACATACAGCCGGGACAGGGCCCGGGATGCAGGCAAGTATGCGTAGTGGCGATGCAAACGGGTGTCGTGAACGTGTAATGGCATGTAAAAGTATGTAAAGGCCGACAGCTGGCAGGCGGATTGTGGCAACATGAGGACACTATGAACGGGGGCTCCGCAATTCAGCTCTTGCTGATCGACGACGATACCGAGCTTTGCGGCATGCTCGGCGAATATCTCGTGCCGGAAGGATTCGCGGTGACGGCGATGCACGACGGCGAGTCCGGCGCACGCGCCGCACTCACCGGTGCCTTTGATGTGGTGGTGCTGGATGTGATGATGCCGCGCCTGAACGGTATCGATGCCTTGCGTCGCATCCGCACGGCAAGCAGTGTGCCGGTGTTGATGCTGACCGCCAAGGGCGATGACGTCGACCGCATTGTCGGACTGGAGCTCGGCGCCGACGACTATCTGCCAAAACCGTTCAACCCGCGCGAACTGGTTGCCCGCCTGCGGGCGATCCTGCGTCGTGGTGCCACGGCAGCAGATACCACGCTGCTGCATGCAGGACCGCTTGTCGTGCGGCCCGCCGAACGGACCGCCGCCTGGCGCGGTCAGGCGCTGGAACTCACCAGCACGGAATTCAATTTGCTCGAGGTTCTAGCACGGCATGCCGGCCATGTGGTGAGCAAGGTTGATTTGACCGAGCAGGCACTGGGACGCAAGCTCACGCGGTACGATCGCAGCATCGATATGCACATGAGCAAACTGCGCAACAAGCTCGGCATGCTCGATGACGGGCGTTCGCCGATCCAGACGGTGCGCGGCATGGGCTATCAACTGATAACCTGGTGACGGAATAACAATGGGACGCCTGTTCTGGAAAATATTCCTTGGCTTCTGGCTGTCGCTGGTGGTGATCTCCGTCGCGGTAGGGACCGCCGTCAACCTCTACAACCAGGCACGCTGGGAAGAACTTGATGAACTTGCGGCCGGACCACGTGCAGAGCTTGCACTCAACGCGGTGGCCGTCTCGCTGCGCCATGGCGGGCGTGAGACCGTGGCGGAACTGTTCGAGGACATGCCGCGACGTTTTCGCCCGCGGGTGCTGATCGTCGACGCGCAGGGCAAGGACCTGTTCGGCCACAGCGTACCAGCGGCCGCGCTGCAACGCGCCAGACAGGATATCGGCGATTCCTTGCGCGCGCGGGGACTGCGTCGCGTGCAGATGGCGGATGGCGCTGAATACCTGTTGTTCATCCCGGACGAGCCGCGCGGTGATCGCTCATCGCACCGCCACACGCGAAATCACCCGCTATTCAATTTGTGGCTGATCCCGGCCGGACTGACCGGCCTGCTGTTCAGCGCCGGGCTGGCCTGGTATCTCACGCGCCCTGTGCGACACTTGCGCGATGCCAGCCGGCAACTGGCCGCCGGCCTGCTCGACACCCGCGTTGGTCCGCGTATCGGCCGTCGTCGCGACGAGATTGCCGACCTCGGCCGCGATTTCGATCATATGGCCGGACAGCTGCAATCACTGGTTAATGCACAACAGCGCCTGCTGCACGATGTCTCGCACGAATTGCGTTCCCCGCTGGCACGGTTGCAGGTTGCCATCGGCCTGCTGCACCAGAACCCGGAAAATGCCGGGCAGACGCTCGAACGCATCGAACGCGAGAGCGGTCGACTCGATGAACTGGTTGGACAACTGCTGACGCTCTCGCGTCTCGAAGCCGGCGTCAGTCTGCCTGCCGAATCCATCGATCTGACGCAGCTGCTGCACGACATCGCCATGGATGCGCAATTTGAAAGCAATGCACAAGACAGGAAAATCACGCTGCATAGCGAGAATGGACTGACATTGATCGGCAATCCTGAGGTACTGCACCGCGCACTCGACAACATCGTGCGTAATGCGCTGCACTACACTCCTGCAAAGTCCAGCATCGTAATCAGTGCCGCGCGAAAGGTAACGGGGGGCATTCACATCAGCGTCTGCGATGACGGCCCCGGCGTGGCCGAAGACAAAATCGCCTCGCTGTTCGAACCCTTCGTACGCGCCGACGACAACGCTGCCCGGGACGGTTACGGCCTGGGACTCGCCATCGCACGGCGTGCAGTCGAGGCCCACGGCGGGGCTATTCGCGCGGTCAACCGGAAGGAAGGGGGATTGTGTGTGGAGTTGGATTTGCAGAACACAAAAGGAGTCGGCAAGGAACGAAAGCAGTAACTACAGTGACCATCGCATCTGATTTACCCGGGGTTCAAGATTCCGGCGCGGTACATGGCACGCTGAACGCCAGCAGGGAACGCTAATCAGTTTTT
>Ga0210112_1000524_pt1 | contig 10281 bp, 8 predicted proteins | sample Joice_ThreeSqC_D_FD_184875 | JGI IMG/M metagenome (GOLD analysis project Ga0210112, IMG submission 184875) | Wetland microbial communities from San Francisco Bay, California, USA, that impact long-term carbon sequestration - Joice_ThreeSqC_D2... | ecosystem: Environmental > Aquatic > Marine >... | reverse complement strand
GTCGTCGACGGCTCCATCCCGACGAAGGACCCGGCCTTCTCGACCATTGCCGGCATCAGCAACGTGGACATGCTGCAGGAGGTGGCCGCCGGTGCCGCGGCCATTGTGTCGGTAGGCACCTGTGCGGCGTTCGGCGGCATTCCGCATGCCAAACCGAACCCGACGGGGGCCATGCCGGTGTCCGAGCTGGTCAAGGACAAGCCGATTATCAACGTGCCCGGGTGTCCGCCCATCCCGGTGGTCATCACCGGCGTGCTGGCGCAGTACCTGACCTTTGGCGCGATCCCGGAACTCGATGAGCTGGGCCGCCCGCTGGCCTTTTACGGCAAGAGCATTCACGATCGCTGCTATCGCCGGCCGTTCTACGACAAGGGCCTGTTCGCCGAGACCTTCGACGACGAGGGCGCAAAGAAGGGCTGGTGCCTGTACAAGCTCGGCTGCAAGGGCCCGATCACCTACAACGCCTGTGCCACCACGAAATGGAACGAGGGGACCAGCTTCCCGATCGAGTCCGGGCATCCCTGCCTGGGCTGTTCCGAGCCCGATTTCTGGGACGGTGGCGGTTTCTACAAGGCCATCTCGACTCCCACGGCGGACATCTCGCGTACCGCGGTGTTCGCCATCGGCGCCGGTGCGGCCGCCGGCGTGGCGCTGGGTGCGCTCAATCGCGCCAAGAAGAAGCGCCTGGAGAAGGAACACAAGAAGGTCGGTGTCGACGACCTCGAGAAGGGTGGCTGATCATGTCCGAACCCGAACTGCTGATCTGGATTCGCGGACCGGCCCTGCAGATCGCCACGGTAATCTTTCTGCTTGGCGTGGTGGTGCGGATTTTCGAGATCCTGGTGCTGGGCCGCAAACCCAATCTCGCCGAGGCGCGCGGCTCGGCCGTGGCGGGCGGCCTGCGCACCGTGTTCGCACGGTCAATCCCGGATCGGGGCACGCTGCAGCGCTCCACCTTCAATCTGGTGGCGGGCTACATCTTTCACACCGGTATCTTTATAACACTGTTATTTTTCGCCCCCCACATTCTGCTGTTTCAGGACACCCTGGGCCTGAGCTGGCCGTCGCTGCCCACGCAGGTCATCGATGCGACGACCGTGGTGACGATCATCGCCCTGCTGGCCGTGCTGGTGCATCGCGTGGCACACCGGGTGATGCGCTACCTGTCGCGCTTCCAGGACTACCTGGTGTGGCTGGTGACGATCCTGCCCATGGTAACCGGCTACCTGGCCTTCCACCGCATCGGGCTGACGCCGCAGCACCTGATCACCATCCATATCGCCAGCGTCGAGTTGCTGATGGTGGTATTTCCGTTCACCAAGCTGATGCACGCCTTCACCCTGTTCATCGCGCGCTACTACAACGGTGCCATGGCCGGCTACAAGGGAGTTAACTCATGACCGCCAGCCTGGAACGTGGCCTCCATGCCTTCAAGGAACAGATCGATGCGCCGGTGGCGTCGTTCTTCAGCAGCTGTGTGCGCTGCGGCCTGTGTGCCGAGGCCTGCCTGTTCTTTACCGAAACCGGTGACCCGTCGTATACGCCGATTCACAAGCTGGAGCCGCTGCGCCGGGTGTGGAAGCAGGAATACACCTTCTGGGGACGCCTGGCGAAGGCCGTCGGCCTGAGCAAGCCGGTGACCGATACGGAACTGGCGCAATGGGAAACGCTGGTCTACGACAGCTGCACGCTGTGCGGGCGCTGCTCCATGGTGTGTCCGGTCGGCAACGACATTGCCTACATGATCCGCCGGATGCGGGAAGGGATGGCGGCCGCCGGTCATGCGCCGGAGGGGCTGATCGGTGCGACCACGCGTGCCGTCACCATCGGCAGTCCGATGGGTGTGAAGCTGCCTGCGCTGCTGGCGCAGATCGGCCATACCGAGAAGGATATCGGCATGAAGATCCCGGTGGATGTGGCCGGGGCCGACTACATGCTGTTGCTGTCCTCTATGGAAATCATGAACTTTCCGGAATTCATCGGAGCGGTAGCGAAAATATTCAGCAAGGCCGGGGTCAGCTGGACGATATCCTCCGAGGCCTTCGAGGCCACCAACAGCGGCATCCAGATCGGTGTGTCGGAGATCGCCGCCCAGCTGGTGCAACGCATTGTCGATGCCGCGGAAAAACTCAAAGTGAAAAGTGTCATCAGCCCGGAATGCGGCCATGCCTACATGGCGATCCGCTGGGAAGGCCCGAATCTGATAGGCAAGCCATATAACTTCAAGGTGGTACACATCCTCGAGCTGCTCGACGACCTGCGCAAGCAGGGCCGTCTGAAGACCTCCGGCAAGGAAACTCAGCGGCTGACCTATCACGACCCCTGCCAGATCGCGCGGCGCGGCGGCGTGGTGGACCAGCCGCGCAACCTGATCAACATGGTGGCGGAGAATTTTGTCGAGATGCCGGAGACCGGCACGATGAACTGGTGCTGCGGCGCCGGCGGCGGTGTCAGCGCCAACGAGCGCGCCGACGAACTGCGGCTCGCGGCCTTCAAGCGCAAGAAGAAACAGCTCGATGTCGTGCGGCCGGACGCGCTGGTGTCGGCCTGTTCCAACTGCCGTATCCAGCTAGAGGATGGCCTGGAGGAAAACAACATGGATATCCCGGTGCTCAGCCTGACCGAAACCATCGCCGAGCATCTGGTGGACGACTGACAACTCTCGGGACGCAGGCATGACAATGATTACCAACGACAGGGAATTCAGGGCGGTACTCGACGGGCTCGACGCCAGGCAGCAGCGCCTGGCGGCGGTGCGTTTTGTGGAGGATGTTCTGCCGCTGTGCACGGACGAGCGCATCAATCGCGCCATGGTCGTGGCTGCCGACGGCGGGGCTTCCGCCACGGCGCTGGCCGATGCGCTCAAGTCGGTAAAGGCCGCCACCATCGACTGCCATGCCCGCTGCGGTGCGGAAGGTGACTGGGAGGCGCAGGCCGGTTATTTTGTGGCGCGTGCGGCCATTGCGGCGCTCACACCGCTCGGACAGCTGCCCGGAGGTTCGGCCTGGCAGGCGGCCATGAGCTGTCGCATGGCCCAGACCTCGAAGTCGATCGTCAGTGGTGAAAATTCCGGCGAGCTGGAGAGCGAACGTCAGTACGCCATCCTCTCCGCCTACATGAATTCATAACAGAGACTACGATTATGAACGAGCGCGTTGTTGTTGATCCGATTACCCGCATCGAGGGCCATCTTCGCATCGAGGCACAGATGGATGGCGATCGCATTGCCAAGGCCTACTCCGCCGGCACCATGGTGCGCGGCATCGAGATTATCCTGCAGGGGCGCGACCCGCGTGATGCCTGGGCGTTTGCGCAGCGTATCTGCGGCGTGTGCACGCTGGTGCACGGCCTGGCCTCCATCCGTGCGGTGGAGAATGCCCTGGACTACAGCATCCCGCCGAATGCCCAGTTGATCCGCAACCTGATGAACGGTGCGCAGTACATCCACGACCATGTCATGCACTTCTATCACCTGCATGCCCTGGACTGGGTCGATGTGGTATCCGCGCTGAATGCCGACCCGAAGGCAACCTCGGAACTGGCGCAGTCGATCAGCAGCTACCCGAAATCCTCGCCCGGCTATTTCGCCGACATGCAGAAGAAACTCAAGGACTTCGTCGAGGGCGGGCAACTCGGAATCTTCGCCCAGGCCTACTGGGGACACCCAGCCTACAAGCTGCCGCCGGAAGCCAATCTCATGGCGGTGGCGCACTACCTCGAGGCGCTGGCGTGGCAGCGTGACGTCGCCAAGCTGCACGCCATCTTCGGCGGCAAGAACCCGCATCCGAATTTCCTGGTCGGCGGCGTCGCCTGCCCGATCGATCTCAACTCCGACTCCGCCATCAACAGCAAGAAGCTGGCGCAGGTGCAGGAGATCATCACCAAGATGAACAGCTTCGTCGATCAGGTCTATATCCCCGACCTGCTGGCGATCGCCGGCTTCTACAAGGACTGGGGATCGCGTGGCGAGGGGCTGGGCAATTTCCTTACCTACGGCGATTTCCCGGAAAAGGGCATGGACGACCCGTCCAGCTACCTGATCCCGGGCGGTGCCATCCTGAACCGCGACATCACGACCATTCACGAAGTCGACATGAATGCCGCGGAGGAAATTCAGGAACAAGTGGCGCATTCGTATTACGACTACAGCCAGGGCAAGGACGCCGGCCTGCATCCCTACGACGGCGAAACCAGCCTGAATTATTCCGGACCGACGCCGCCGTATGACATGCTCGACGTGGAGAAGTCCTATTCGTGGCTGAAGTCGCCGCGCTGGAAGGGACATGCCATGGAGGTCGGACCGCTGGCACGCGTGCTGGTGCTGTACGCCAAGGGCCACGACCAGACCCGCGAACTGGTCAACATGACCCTGAACAAGCTGGATGTGCCGGTGACGGCGCTGTTTTCCACGCTGGGCCGCACCGCGGCACGCGGGCTGGAGACCAAGATCATCGGTGACATGATGCAGACCTGGTACAACCACCTGATCGCGAACATCAAGGCCGGCGACACGAAAACCTTCAACGAGAAGCTCTGGGCGCCCTCCAGCTGGCCTAAGCAGGCCCGTGGTGTCGGTTTCATGGAGGCGCCGCGCGGTGCCTTGGCACACTGGATCGTGATCGAGGACCAGGTCATCAAGAATTACCAGGCGGTCGTTCCCAGTACCTGGAATGCCGGTCCGCGCGACCAGAACGGCCAGCCGGGGGCCTACGAGGCGGCGCTGCAGGACAACCACACGCTGTACGACCCGACGCAACCGATCGAGATCCTGCGCACCATACACAGTTTCGATCCCTGCATTGCCTGTGCGGTACATGTCACCGATCCAAATGGCGAAGAGTTGATCAAGGTCAAGGTTCGCTAGCATAAACCTGATAGAATGCATGGTATTGATGGCAGGCCTGCAGACATCCAGCAAACGATGAGCAACCGGAGTAAAAGATGCAACTGAAAGTGATTCTTTCCGCCGTACTGGCACTTATCTCCATACTGGCCGCACCGATCGCGGCAGCGCACACCGGCGTACACCTGACCGGCGGGCTGGTGGACGGGTTCATGCATCCGGTCAGCGGCCTGGACCACCTGCTCGTTGCCATCGGAGCCGGTTTCTGGGCGGCACGTTCGGGAGATCACGGCGTCCGCGACATGTCGTATTTCCTGGCGCTGTTTGCCGGCGGCATGCTGCTGGGTGTGGCCAGCCAGTCCTGGCCGCAGCTGGAAATCACCACCCCGCTGCTGTTTCTGCTGGTCGTGGCCGTCATCGCCGTGGCGATCGCCAATCCCTCGTACTTCCTGCACGCCTTCTTCGGCAGTTTCGCGATCTATCACGGCCTGGTACACATGCTGGAGATGCCGGCACATGCTGCGCAGACCGGTTTTGCCATCGGCCTGCTGCTGGCCACGGGCGTGCTGCTGACGCTGGGTCTGATCCTGCGCGGGGTCATTGTCACGCGCCGGCCGCACAACATTCACAGCCACTGACCGCAATACCAGTTACCGCAGGGCTGTGCATAACGGGTGAAGCCACGCCCGCGCGGCGCAACGGCGCCGCGTTTTCTTAACAGAAACGTCATATTCCCTTAACGGCACTGTCACGGGCACCGCCCAGGATGGCGCGCATGTTCGAGAGTGTGCGACAGCCAGGCGAACTTGCACCTGCAGCCGATATCGGGGAAGCCATCTCCCGCCAGCGCGAGATGCTGACGGACCTGCTGACGGTCTCCATGTTCAAGGCGGCGCGCCGTCTCGCACCGCTCATCGACATACGCCATGCACTGGAGCTGCTGCTGATCGACGAGATCGAGCACCTGCGCTACTGCAGGAACCTGTACGTGCTGGATACCGCCGGCAATCAGATCACCGCCAACATCGGTCGCGATGGTGTTGATCGCAGTCACTATGCGCGCAACCGCGCCGGCCGCGATTACATGCAGAACATCATCGGCGTGTCCGACTTCCGTCTGTCGGAAGTCTATTTCAGCGAGAACAGCACACGCCCCTCGATCACCGCCATCCAGGTGATGCGTGACCGCAGCATGCAGCGTGCCGGCTTCCTCGGCGCCGACTTCGACCTGCGCGAACTGCCGCATACAGGTGCCATCTACAGCGAGCTGCAGCAGTGGCGTCAGCTCAGGGGCGATCCGGCAATCCGCGGCGGTCTGTTCAGCCAGTGCCGCGAGGACAGCGTGATCGACCGTCGGCTGGGGGACGTGCTGAGTCTGCTGCACGAGTTGATGGCCGAGCGCGGCGTGTTTCACGGCAAGCTGCATTTTTCCAGCAACCGGGCGACCGTGTGGCTCACCGACGATCCATTCCGTTATCGACTGCTGGGACTCGATGAACTGGTCAGCCCCGACACCTGCCTGGCCTACCCGCGCCGCCCCTACCCGGACACGGCGCAGGTGCCGGCCGAATACGTACTGCCCGTGCTCGAGCATTTCCGGATGCTCCGCCAGGCCGATGAAAACATCTACCTGCGCTCCGGTTCGCTGAATATATTCAACGGCACGGTCGGCCTGAACTTTTCCTGCGACGGTTCACATTATATGAACTTCCGTGAATTTCTCGGGAAAGACGCGCAATTCTGGTTCGGCATGCGTTGCGCGGTGTGACGGTTTTCGACTGTCGGCGACAGGCCGGCACGGAAGAATTTGCCAGGCGGTCTGTCACATGAACACAGGGCATGAAGGATTCCTGCGGTCGTGTGAGTAATGGCCGGGTGCGTTACAGGGCCGGTTATCCCCGAATATTTCGTTCGATTGTTGTTCTGCTGACCGGCTTTCCTGCCTGTCCGTCAACGCCGTCTGGCAGGGATCGCGATGCAACCCGGGACCGTCACTGCAGATGCTGGCAGGCTCAACCGAAGCGGCCGGTGATGTAGCCCTCGGTCAGGCGATGCGACGGATTGGTGAATACGTGGTTGGTATCGCCCACCTCGACCAGTTCGCCGAGGTGGAAGTAGGCGGTACGTGATGACACGCGGGCCGCCTGCTGCATCGAGTGAGTCACGATCACGATGGTGAAGTTCTGGCTCAGTTCGTCCATCAGTTCCTCGATCTTCGCCGTGGCGATCGGATCCAGTGCCGAGCAGGGTTCGTCCATGAGAATGACCTCGGGCCTGACGGCGATGGTGCGCGCGATGCACAGGCGCTGTTGCTGGCCGCCCGAAAGGCCGGTGCCCGGGTGGTGCAGCTGGTCTTTCACCTCGCCCCACAGCCCGGCCTTGCGCAGACTGGTTTCCACGACTTCATCCAGGTCGACCTTGCTGTCGACCAGGCCGTGTATGCGCGGCCCATAGGCGACATTCTCGTAAATGGATTTCGGAAAAGGGTTGGGGCGCTGGAATACCATGCCGACCCGGGCCCTGAGCGTGACCACGTCGGTCGACTTGCTGTAGATGTCGTCGCCGTCCAGCTGGATGCTGCCGCTGACCCGGCAGGTCTCTATGGTGTCATTCATGCGATTCATGCAGCGCAGGAAGGTGGACTTGCCGCATCCCGATGGCCCGATCATGGCGATGACCTCGTTCTTGCCGATATCGATGGAGACGTTCCTGATGGCCTGTTTCTCGCCATAGAATACGTCGACGTTGCGGCACACAAAGCGCGGGTCCTCGATCGTGATATCGCCGACGGTTTCGTGGACGTGTTCCTGATCGCCGGTTCTTTCAAGGTTGGCGAAATCGATGGCGGTTTTGGCACCGGTGAATTGGTTCTGCTCCATGATGCTCTCGGTCACTGTTTCACTCCAGCCAGACTACCACTTTTTCTCGTAGCGTTTGCGCAAATAGACCGCTGTGGCATTCATCACGACCAGGAAGGCAAGCAACACCATGATGGCGGCGGCGGTACGTTCCATGAATGCCCGTTCCGGGCTGTCCGCCCACAGGAAGATCTGTACCGGCAGCACCGTTGCCGGATCGAGAATGCTGCCCGGAATGTCCACGATAAATGCCACCATACCGATCATGAGCAGCGGCGCGGTTTCACCCAGTGCCTGGCCCATGCCGATGATGGTGCCGGTCAGCATGCCCGGCAGCGCCTGCGGCACCACGTGATGGAACACCATCTGCACCTTCGATGCGCCGACGCCAAGCGCCGCCTCGCGGATGGAGGGCGGCACGGCCTTGATTACCGCACGGCTCGAGATAATGATGGTCGGCAGCGTCATGAGCGTCAGCACGAAACCGCCGGCTACGGGCGCCGAGCGCGGCACGCCGAAGAAATTGATGAACACAGCCAGTCCCAGCAGGCCGAACACGATGGACGGCACGGCAGCAAGATTGTTCACGTTGACCTCGATGAGGTCGGTCCACCGGTTCCTGGGGGCGAACTCCTCGAGGTAGATGGCGGCGCCGACCCCGATGGGGAACGACAGCAGCAGCGTGACCAGCAGGGTGAAGAAACTGCCGACCAGCGCGCCGCGTATGCCCGCGAGCTCCGGTTCGCGCGAGTCGCTGGCGGTGAAGAACGTGGTGTTGAAGTGTTTCTCCAGGCGTCCGTTTTCGCGCAGGACCCTGATCCAGGCGGCCTGCTGGTCATCTAAACGGCCGGTCGAAGTCTCCCCGGTATTGAAGTTGCCCTTGACGAACATGTCGACATCATCGTTGGCGGGCAGCCAGACATCCGCGGCCTTGCCGATCATTTCCGGCGACGCCATGATGCGGTCACGCAGGACGTAAACGGCACCCGGGCTGATCAGCTGGTAGAGTGCGCGCCTGTCGCGCCGGCTGCTGGCTTCGGGGAAAAGGGCGTACAGTGCATTCTTGATGAGCCCGGCATAATCGACCGCATAGAAGCCGTCGATGTCCTCCACGGAGGCGGGAAATTCCACGCTGGCAAGATCGACGGTGAGCCTGATCTGGGTCTGCTGAAAGGCGGTATATCCCTTGCCGAAAATGCCGATGAAGAGGAACAGCATGAACATCAGCGCCAGCAGAATGGATACCAGCCCGTAGAGCTTGAAACGCCGCTCCGCTGCGTACCGCCGCCGCAGTTTGCGCTGCATCCTCTCAGCCGTGCTTTGCCCGGCAGTGTTTCCGTTGTTCCGGCTATTCATATTGCTCCCGGTAGCGGCGTACCACGTGCAGCGCGATGACATTCAGGACCAGCGTGATGACAAACAGCACCAGCCCGAGTGCAAAGGCGGCCAGCGTCTTGGCACTGTCGAATTCCTGGTCACCGACCAGCAGCGTAACAATCTGCACGGTGACCGTTGTCACGGCCTCCAGCGGGTTGGCGGTCAGGTTGGCCGCCAGGCCGGCCGCCATCACCACGATCATGGTCTCGCCGATGGCGCGCGACACCGCCAGCAGCACGCCGCCGACGATGCCGGGCAGGGCGGCGGGTATCACCACCTTGCGAATGGTTTCCGACTTCGTTGCGCCCAGGCCATAGGAGCCCTCGCGCATGGCATTCGGCACGGCGGTGATCACGTCGTCCGAGATCGATGACACGAACGGCACGATCATTACGCCCATCACCAGCCCGGCGGCGAGCGCACTTTCCGAGGCCACGCCCAAGCCGACCGCCTCGCCCAGGCCGCGGAGCATGGGCGCCACGAACAGCGCGGCGAAGAAGCCGTATACCACCGTAGGAATGCCGGCCAGTATTTCCAGCGCCGGCTTGAGTACGGCACGCGCGCGCCGGTCGGCGTACTCTGCGAGATAGATCGAGGACATCAGCCCTACGGGAAAGGCCACCAGCATGGCGATGGCGGATATCAGCAGGGTGCCGGTAAACAGGGGAATGGCGCCGAAGGATCCCGAGGCGCCGACCTGATCGCTGCGGATGGCGGTTTGCGGACTCCATTCCAGGCCAAACAGAAAGTCGGTGATCGGTATCTCGTGGAAAAAACGCAGTGATTCGAACAGCACCGACAGGACGATGCCGAGGGTGGTCAGGATGGCCAGCAGGGAGCAGCCGATAAGGGCGTAGACAACCATGCGTTCAACGCGGTGTTGCGCCGGATAATCGATGCGTATGTGTTTCCAGGCCCACGCCATGCCCGCTGTACAAAGCGAAATCGTGAGTATCCACTGCAGGAGCCCGGCGCGCCTGGCAAGTTCCGTGTAGCGGGCGGCGAGTGACCCGATCAGGGCGGTGTTGCTGTTGCTGCTGCCCACGCCCTGCAGGCTGTTCTTGACGTCATTCAGCAGCAGTTCGAGTTCCGCTGCCGGCCGGTCCAGCATGTCCGCCGGTAAATTCGCCAGTACCATCCTGTCGATCACGGTGTGCGAGAGCATCGACCAGGCGAACAGCAGGAACAGCGCGGGTACGGCGG
>Ga0210112_1000523_pt1 | contig 10293 bp, 6 predicted proteins | sample Joice_ThreeSqC_D_FD_184875 | JGI IMG/M metagenome (GOLD analysis project Ga0210112, IMG submission 184875) | Wetland microbial communities from San Francisco Bay, California, USA, that impact long-term carbon sequestration - Joice_ThreeSqC_D2... | ecosystem: Environmental > Aquatic > Marine >... | reverse complement strand
ATGGCGAAGACGCGCGGATCGAAACCGACGTCGTTGAGTGATACCAGGCGGTTGTAGACATAAAATGCCGTGTCCTCCATGCCCTTGGCCATCACCGGGGCGGTATACTGCTGGAAGCGCAGCGCAAACTGAATGATTCTGCGTTGTATGTTCACGCTGTATTCATCAAGACGGGCCAGTACCAGCATATCGAGAATGAAATCAAAAATGGCAACCTCAGCGGCAGGGGTGTGTTTCTTCGCCTTTGCAATTGCCCAGTGCACATAGCGCCGGTCTTCCTCACGGATGCGCCTGGAAGTGATATAGGTGCGATATACCGGGAACCGGGCTGCCACTTCGCCCAGCGCGTAACGCAGGCCCTGATAGGTGAAGTCACGGGTGTGGCGATCAGACCGGGCGATGTAGATCAACAGGTTGGCAAGTACCGTCAGTTCGCTTGAAAGTGCACTGCGGATGATCAACTTCTTGCTTTCAATGAGCAGTTCATCGAAGTCCGTCCTGCCTCCGGTATATCGCCTGTACAGCCGGTCGAACTGGCGCTCCGAGCCAGGATAGACGAACAGGCCGTTGAGCAGATAGGCAGCCTCGTAGCCGGTGGTGCCGGCGACAGGCCAATCGGCCGGCAGTCGCTCATGACTTGCGAGGATCTTCTCAACCAGTAGATAGCAGGAATCATCGGTATCGGGTGCCGGGCTATCGCTGGTCTCATCTATCAGTTTCTGCAGATTGCAGAAGTAGTCATAGGGATCGGACAAACCATCAGGGTGATCGACGCGCAGGCCGTTTATCGTACCGGTGGTGATGAGTTGCTGTATGAGACGATGGGTGGCCTGGAATACCTCGCTGTTTTCCATGCGTATCCCGGCCAGTTCATTGATATCGAAGAATCGCCGGTAGTTGATCTCGTCCGAGGCGACCAGCCAGTACGCCAACCGGTAGGCCTGAGCTTCGAGCAGGTGGTGGAGCAAATCGAAGCTTTTCGCTCGACCGGCGATGCCGTTGAATCGGGCCAGATTGTTCCGGACCAGGGTGTGGATTTCGACTCGATTCCTGCAAAGCCCGGCTAACCGGCGTTTGTATGCCGCGGTTCCTTGCCGGCGTTGTTGCCGGCGCTTGGCAGATAGCTCCGTGCGTCGCGGCAACGACTTAAAGTCGGCGAGGAGTGAGCTGAGCTTGCTGAAAGCGTTGTCACCGGAACCGCTTTGCTGCTCCAGGGTATCGATGCCAATGGCAAGGATCTGTGGGTAGGTTCGGGGATCGATGGGAAACAGGTGCTCATAGTAATGAACACTGAACGACCCGCTGTCGGGGTCATAGCCAAGGCTCAGTTCACCCTGCTCCAGCACCGTACCGTAATGATCACCCAGGAAGGGCAGGAGTACCTTGTTGCGCAGGGCCGGGTTTACGGGGTGCCAGTCAATGTCGAAATACGACGCGTAGCGGGAGGCTTCGCCGTGTTCCAGTATGTCGAGCCACCATGTGTTGTCACTACCGCCCACGCCCATGTGGTTCGGAACGATGTCCATGAGCTGACCCATCTGATGCCGGTGCAAGGTCTCGACATAGGCGGTAAAACTGGGGGTGTCGCCGATCTCCGGGTCCAGGGCATTGTGATCCACGATGTCGTAACCATGGGGACTGCCTGAGCGTGCCTTGAGAAAAGGGGAGGCGTAAACATGGGTTATGCCCAGCAGGTGCAGATAGGGGATGATCGCCGTCGCATCGGCAAAGGTAAAATCGCGATTGAACTGGAGTCGGTAGGTTGCGCCCGGCCCCGCTGGCGCCTTCATGGTGCGGCCTCCTTGCGCTGCAGATACCAGCTCACCGACCAGGGCGGCAGCACTCCGCCGTGGCGTTGTCCGGGCGCGGTGGCATGCGTAGCGTACAGGACCGGATACGGCGGGGGATCTGCCCCCGAATGCGCCTGGTTCGCGAAATTGGCTATGAGAATCAACTCGGAGCCATCGCCAAGAACCCAGTGTGCGGACAATGCCCCTGCGCCGAGTTGACTGCAGTGCCTGCCTTCGGCCGGGAGTTTGTGAAGTCGCGGAATCAGCTCGCGCCGGCGTATTGCGAGTAGTTCACGATAGAAATTGAGCCACTTTTGATGCTGCGGATGGTCATGGGCGTTCCAGTCGAGTACGGCGGTCTCGAAGGTACTCCTGTCCATCGGGTCCGGAATTTGTGCGCGTGCTGAAGGATCACGGAATTGCGGGAAACGGGAAAATTCGTCGCGGCGTCCTGCAACCACCTTGTCTGCAAGGTCGGCGCCGAAATCACAGAAGAATAAAAACGGCTTGGTGCAGCCCCATTCCTGGCCCATGAAGAGCAGTGGCGGCGAGGGGACGAGCAGCAACAACGTCATTACAGCACGCAGTGGTGCGGGTTCACTGAGTTCGCTGATGCGCTCGCCAAAGGCCCGGTTGCCCACCTGATCATGGTTCTGCAGAAACGCCACGAAGGCGGTGGGTGGCAGGAGCGTGCTGGGCTCGCCCCGTGGCGCGTTCTTGCGATAGGCCGATGGTTCGCCCTGGTAGGCGAAGCCTTCGGCCAGACAGCGGGCCAGATAGAAAACCGGATCCCTGGCGTAGTCCATATAGTAGCCGTCAGTTTCCCTGGTGAGCAGAACATGCAGGCTATGGTGGATATCGTCGTTCCACTGCGCCACATAGCATGGGTGCCGCTGCCCCTTATCACTGGCCAGATAGTGCGAGGCATTGCGGTCGTTTTCCAGTACCAGATGAATACGGCGCTGCTCGCCAAAGCAGCGGCGAACGCAATCGGCCAGTTCGGTAAGGATGTCCGGCCTGGAGTCATCCTGAATTGCGTGCACGGCATCGAAACGCAGTCCGTCCAGGTTATATTCCTCCAGCCAGTACAGCGCGTTGTGGATAAAGAACTGTCGAACCCAGTAACTCTGCTCGCCATCGTAATTAATGCCTGCGCCCCACGGTGTCGGGTGTCGGTCTGTAAAGAACTGCGGCGCATAGACATGGAGGTAATTTCCCTCCGGTCCGAAGTGGTTGTACACCACATCCAGAAACACCATCAGACCCCGCGAGTGGGCTGCATCGACCAGCGCCTTCAGGTCATCGGGTCTGCCGTAATGACTATCGGGTGCGAACAGGTAAACCCCGTCGTAGCCCCAGTTGCGGGTGCCGGGGAAGTCCGCCACCGGCATGAGTTCAAGCGCGGTGATGCCCGTTCCCACCAGGTAGTCGAGTTTTTCTTCAACGCCAGAAAAGCTCCCCTGGGGAGTAAAAGTGCCTACATGCACTTCATAGAAGATGGTCTCTTCCCATTCGCGGCCGGACCAGTTCGTATCCTGCCATTCCCAGGCGCCCGGATCGATCACCTCGCTCGGACCATGAACATCCTGCGGCTGGAATCGTGAGGCGGGGTCGGGGACCTGCATATCGCCATCGATGCGAAAAAGGTAGCGGGTTCCCGCCGCGGCCAGCCCGGTCGTGAGACCGAACCAGCCACCAGGCTCGGCCTCCATTGGCAGTGCCTCGGGGCAGTGGCTTCCGCTGTCATGGTCTGGCAGGCAAACCTCCACCCGTCCGGCCGCCGGGGCCCAGAGTCGAAAACGTACGCGTCCATCCTCGAGCAGCTCGGCGCCAAACGGCATACAGTGAGAGCGCCTGACTGTTGTCATTGCGGTATCCTATGTCAGTTCGATGCGATCTCTGGCGCCGTTCAGCAAGGCAACCATGAGCGTCAGGTATTCACGCAGGTGGCGAGTGATGAGAAAGTTGTCACGCACGAAAATGCGGGCCTTTCTGCCCATCTCATCGATCTTCTCAGGCTGATGCAGCAGGTAGCGGATACGAAGTGCCGCGCCTTCGGGGGTATTTACCAGAAATCCGGTGTGGTGGTTGATTACCTGCAGGCGGATTCCGCCAACGTCGCCACCGATAACGGGTTTGCCTTTCCACATGGCCTCGGTGACGGTCAGGCCAAAGCCTTCGCGGATGGACTTCTGCAGCACGATCTCCGCGATGCGTTGCAAGGCATTGATTTCCCGATGCGCATCGGGGGGTAGCAGCAACACGTGTATATCGGGATCACCGCGTGCGGATGCCTGTACCTCACTCAGAACCGCTTCTCCTTCAGGATCATCGGCGGCCCCACCGCCGGCGAGTAGCAGCTGCAGTGCAGGCACGAACTGTTTAGCCAACTGGTACGCATGAATCACGCCGACAGGATCCTTGAACCGGTCGAAGCGGGAGATTTGAGCGACTACTGGCCGTTGAGGGTCGATCCGGTATTTCCCGGCTGTATCCTGGATTACATTCGAGTCGAGTTCTACATTCTTGTCGCTGAGGGGGTCGATACTCGGTGGTATAAGGTATTGCGGATGTGGCAGTTCCTGGGCAAAGGCCGCGAGCGAAAAGATGCTGGCATCGTAGGGAGCCACAAACTCATGTAAATACTTCCACACCGGTCGATAGGGGTGACTGGCGTCGATATGGCAGCGCCAGACCCATTTTCCCTTCCGTTCGGGGCAATGATGCAGCAATGCTGCGGGTTGCGGATCATGGATGAATACGAAATCCGCGTCTTCGAGTGCCGGTCGCAGGATTTCCGCATTACGGGCGTTGGTCTCCTCGTATACCCTGAGGAGTCTTTCGCCCAGGGGGATACGGTTGCCCTGCAGGGTATTGTGCATGCCCTTGGTACACTCGAAGAACTCGCTCTCTCCGGTGATGACTTCCCAGCTGGTGTTAATGCCCAGTTCCTGCATCAGTGGCACCAGCTTGGTCAGGATCTCGGCAACCCCTCCGCCGATGCGCGTCGAATTGACGTGAACAACTCGTGCACCAGCCAGGGGGCTGGCGAGCTGGCGCAATTGCGCAACAACATCGCCACCAGCGACTTGTGCATAGTCATCCAGCATGCTCATGAGCGCGGTGCCTTAAAATAGGCGGTAAACAGCAGCGCAAGCTCCTCACGCAGCTCACTCAGACTGCTGAAATAAGGGTCTATGCACGCGAGTTGCTCCTGCAATGAGCCGAATTCATTGCCGAAGCCGGTCAGCCAGTCGCTGAAATCATCACGATAATCACTAGTGCGACGACGTGCATCGATAAAGTGGTAAAAGATGCTGCTCGTAGTGAGATTTGGCATGGAGGTCGCCAGCTCCGCTGGCTTTCCGAGCCGTCTTCCCGTGTCGAAAACAACGATTTGTGAACAAATGAACTCAAACTGACCGGTGGCGCGCGCCCACATCAAATACTCCATTTCATCCATGCGTGTGTCAATCAGTTCGATAATTTCCCGTCGCAGTGCTTCGAGATCGGGAAAACCTGTGGGTGCTAATGCCGCAACACGTTCCGCCAACACAGCATCGTGTATCCCGTGCCTGATCCAGGCTGCGAAGTCATTGTTATATTCGCGTTCCTCGAAACGTGGCAGCAGTAGCCCGCCCCAAAAATGATGATAGATGCTCGCGGCGTCTATTTCGGCCATATGACTACGGAATTCCTGCAGCATTCGTGCTTTTTTTCCAGTAGCCAGTGCGACCAGTGCGCAGTCTTTGATGGAAAAAATCTTTTTATCTCCGTAGGCGCTTTCCTTGCGTTGCGCCCGCGGAGTCGGGTCTGTCACATCGCGAGCTGCCTCGGTGGCTGTATCAGGGCTGCCGCCTTGCAGCCGCGTGCGGGTATCTGGTTTCTCTATCTGTGTGTTCATTGTATCCAGTACTTGCCCGGTTCCGGCGATTATCGAGCCCGCCTACGCTGCGGAGTAAGCTGCCAGCTTTCCCGACATCTCAATCTATCCAATCTCGATGCTATATCTTACGTCAGTACCTGACGATCAACGGCTTCTCACAACCTCGACTGCGGAACCCTGAAAATTACAACTGGCCGACTGCGATCACCGGGTTGATAATCTGTACATTTATTTCCTTGTGCGCCGAAATGCGTATCACAATTGTTTACTATTAGCTCAAAAACCCGGCTGTCCGACATTGAAAAATATCAATGCTATTTGCACGGTCTTGCATAAACTCTCTAGAGACTGCAACGTCATGCTATTCACGGCGAATGCTTTAATCAGTCATTCATCTGTCCGATGAAGGTCATTCAGGCAATCTTGCGCTGAATTATTTGTCTTTTGCTTGGCAGAAGCGCCGTGAGGGCAAATTTGTCGTCTATCGAGGTTATCTGGCTTGAACGCAGTACATGACGACCTTGCCGTGCATCTGTCATACTTGATTTCTCGAATACGGAGCTCATTAAACATTAACAGGTAAGCGGTGAAAATTTAACGCCGGCAGCTCATGCTGATCCCACTCTCGCTAATTGCCACGGCACTGCTTGTCATTGCCTACATCGTCGGCAGTGAAATGTGTCTGCCTAGCGCTCGCTACGCCTTGCGCACGGGAAACCTGCAGTTATGGAAATCCGCCTGTTACCTCGTCGCACTGGGAGAATGGGCTATGATCGGCATCGTCCTGAGTTTCCTGCTGCTCGCTGAACATACCTGGCATCTGTTTACCGGTGCGTCGCACGTCAGACTTGCCGGCCTGTTGATGGCCGGGATACTTGCCGGCGTGGCGGTCTGGGAACTTTTCTGGCGCACGCAGAGAAATTACGCCAGGGTGTTGAGCAGTGCCCTTGATCTGGTGCTGCCGGCGAATGGTGTGCAGCGCGAGATCTACACCAGCCGGCGACGGCTGCTCGAATCCGGTTCTCCTGCAGAACAGGAACACGTGCTGCAGCATCTTTTCAATCAAACCCGCTAGTCGGGAAAATGATATGGCAGCTAAAGCCAGCGCCCATGCATGGGGACTAGTTATCAGGCCGGTATCTGTTGCTGAATTAACCCGTGGCTGGGGGCGCGTTAGCGACCCCGGACAGTCACTTTGAGCGGCTCATAAAACTAAAGCCCCCGGCTTTGCCGGGGATACTTGCTAGAATCAGAACCCTGGCTCCCGACGCCGCCACTTGGCGCTCTGATTGGTGCCGAGTGGCCCGCTCGTACGCCGCGGCGCCAGTTGAACGCCACATTCCTTCCATCCGTGCTGTAGACGGGCAAACCCACACCGTTTCGGTGCAAACAGCTCGCCCAAGGTGGATGCACACCCTGGTTCGGCAGTTTGAGTCCAGGAGATCCCCGGCTAGCTGTAAGGGCGCCAAGAGTTATTCTGGCTTGAGGTTGGTAATTTGTGGGCAGGTGACCGCTTAATGGACGAATCGAAGGATAGCTGATAGCCACTGAACCTGTATGTCAGCTTCAGTACTTTCCTGCCGTCCAGTCTGAAACACTTCACCTCCAGGTTGGATCGTGTGTCGCCATTTGCCGGCTTCTATTAATGGCTGAAACGAGCCTATAGTGGCCGTTTAACCTCGAATATAAACGATCTCTTAACCGGAACTTCCGATCCTGTCCGCACCTCTGGTGTTCTGAAAAATCGGTTTTGTAAAAGCCGTAATACACAACTAACCGAATGCTCTCATTTTGCAAGGTTGCAGTTACAGCACGTGAACTATACTTCCGTTCGAAGATGTAATTATGAAACGCTTCGAGCATACGTAAGGGATTACAAGCCAGACTCGCAATGAGCCGGTTAGCGGAGTGAAGGAGAAACACTCGGCGTCTGCTTCCGCGGGCCAATCCGGCCAAAGTGTTAAAACAGGAGACGCGATGAAATATAAGGAATGGGTTGCGAAAGCAGCGAAACAGCCGATGGTGCTGGATGCAGTTGATCCCGGACCGCTCGGGGTCGAGGGCGTTGAAGTCCTGGTCGAAACCAGCGGTTTGTGTCATTCGGATCTCTCTGTCTTTAATAATGAGTGGGGTATTTCGCAGCACCCCCGTGATTCTCGGCCACGAGGTCATCGGTCGGGACACGGCCACAGGCCCGAATGCCAAGGGTCTCAAGGTAGGAGAGCGCGTCGGTGTCGGCTGGAACTCGGGTAGATGCATGCACTGTCACCGGTGCATGTCGGGAAGGCATCACCTTTGTCCGCAAGTGCAGCCGACCATCGTCGGTCACCGCGGCGGGTTCGCCAGCCATATCCGCGCGCACTGGGCCTGGACCATCCCGCTCCCGGATAAGCTGAACTTCGCAGAAGCCGGGCACCTCTTGTGCGGGGGGATCACCGTTTTTGCGCCGATGGTGATGTACGTCAGACCGACCGACCGGGTGGGCATCATCGGCCTCGGCGGGTTGGGTCACCTGGCGGTCAAATTCGCGGCGGCCTACGGGTGCGACGTGACGGCGTTCACATCGAGCGAGCGCAAGTTCGATGAAGCCAAAGGTTTCGGAGCGAATCACGTCGTCTCGAGCAAAGACTCGACGGCGATCGGGAGGCTTAGTGGCAGCTTCGACCTTCTGATCAGCACCGTCAACGTGAAACTCGATTGGGACGAGATTATCGGCACACTCGCGCCGAACGGTCGTCTGCATGTCGTCGGTGCCGTGCTGGAACCGATCCCGGTCGAGGCATTCTCGCTCATCATGCAGCAACGGAGCGTCTCCGGTTCGCCGACCGGCTCACCGGCGGTGATCAAGACGATGCTCGACTTCGTCATAGCAAATTCCCAGGACATGACCCAATCCACCGAGGTCGCGGATTCTCAGACCGCGAACAATAGACTTTCGGCGAAGGGCCACTCCTGATCGACCCACTGCGCCTCGCAGTGAAAACCCGCCTTCGTGGCGAGTTCTGGCACTTCATCTGCCGCATATTTGTGGCAGCTCTCCGTCCAGATCGTCTCGCCCTCATGCAGCGTGAGCGCAAGCCCGACCGCGCGAAGGATGACAGTCTGTGTGCAGATGGAGCGCAGGTGCATCTCGATGCTGCGAGCGACGGGGTTGTAACGGGCGAGATGCCGGAAGCGTGGCAGCATGAAGTCGGCATCGAGTTCGCGGTTGATGCGTGCGAGCAGGTTGAGGTTGAAGGCAGCCGTGATCCCGAGGGGATCGTCATAGGCGGCAAGCAGCTGCGCGACCGGTTTTTCGAGATCGGCGCCGAGCAGTAGCGAGTCACCCGTCCGCAGTATCCGCCGGACTTCGCGCAGGAACTCCACCGCCGCAGGGCGCTCAAAGTTGCCGATGGTGCTGCCGAGAAACAGCACCAGCAGATGTTCGTCGGAGCGCCTACGGGCGGCCACCTGTGCGAGACCCTCCAGGTACTCGCCCTCATAGCCGACAATGCTGATTGCCTCGATATCGCCCAGCTCGCGCCGGCACATGGCCAGCGCACTGCGGGAGATCTCGATAGGGCAGTAACACGACGGCCGGCGCCGGGCGATTGCCTCGAGCAGCCAGCGGGTCTTCTTGCCGCTACCGGTGCCCAGCTCCGCCACGATGACCGGCAGCGGCAGGCGTGAAACGATATCCGGTGCATGCCGCTGCAGCAGTCGCACATCGGCGCGAGTCAGGCCATATTCGGGCAGCACACTGATAGCTTCAAACAACGCGGAACCCACCTCGTCATACAGGTATTTCGAGGGCAGCTCCTTTTGTCCGGACCGGGTCAGACCTGCGCAGATATCGGCGGCAAAGCCGCTGCTGGTTTCTGCGTGCTGTGGTTGTTGCAGCATGTCGCTCCTCCTGTAGTTTCGTGCTTAACCGCTCACACAACGGAAACCCGCGTACACGTAGGGGTAGTGCGGCTGGAACCAGTTGCGGAATGAATGACGCAACATACAGGCCGCGGTGCGGGCGGAACCACCCTTCAGCACAAAGTGCTTCCCGTCAAAGAAATCGGCGGAGTAGCCGGGATAGCAGGCGAACGCTCGAAACCCGGCGAAGGGTGCAAACTCAGTCGAGGTCCATTCCCAGCCGTTGCCGAGCAGCCCCATGACGCCGAAGGCGCTGTGGTTTTCGGGGAAGGCACCTAGCGGGACGGGATCCCACCCGCGGAAGTTAAAATTCCCGAGACCGGAATGAGGCGGTACATCGCCCCACGGATAGGCGTTCTCGCGGCCTTCCGGGGTGCCATAGGCCGCGCGCTGCCATTGTGCCTCGGTGGGCAGGGTCTTGCCGGCCCAACGGGCATAAGCGCTTGCCTCCGCCTGGCTGACATAAACGGGCCATTGCTTCGGCAACGGCATGTGATCGAACATCCCGCGGTAATACCAGCGGTCGTCGCGTCGGGTCCAGAAGGCGGGGTGGCTGATGTTCTGTTCACTGCGCCAGCGCCAGTCGCTCTCCGACCAGCAGGCGGGCTCCTCGTACCCGCCAGCCGCCATGAACTCGAGGAACTGGCCGTTGCTTACCGGGTAGCGGTCGATGGTGAAGGCGGGCACCTCGACGCTTTGTTCCTCAAGTTCGTT
>Ga0210112_1000522_pt1 | contig 10297 bp, 9 predicted proteins | sample Joice_ThreeSqC_D_FD_184875 | JGI IMG/M metagenome (GOLD analysis project Ga0210112, IMG submission 184875) | Wetland microbial communities from San Francisco Bay, California, USA, that impact long-term carbon sequestration - Joice_ThreeSqC_D2... | ecosystem: Environmental > Aquatic > Marine >... | reverse complement strand
CGCCCCGACCTCCAGCACGCGGTCGCCCGGCTTGAGCCGAAGGGCGTCCATCCAACCGGCGACGAGCCCAGCCCGCTGTGTTTGCCTTTCATACACCTGGTCCCAGGTGAGATGGCTCAGGTCTTTTCGAAAGATCTGCTCCATGCCGGCTCGCGTCAAAGACCGAACCGCGCGACCGACCACGCCAGCAGCCCGAGCGTCACGAGGATCGAAATCACGCCCATGACCCGCGTCGACTTGGGGCGCCTGGAATCGCGTATCTGATACGCGATCACACCGACCATCACCAGCGACATGCCCAGCATCGCGTCGCGAACCGCCGGCGCCGCCGTCATGAATTGCATCCCCGCCTCCCCCAGCCCGAACGCGAGGAGGAGCATGTGGAGGGTGTGATGCTGGCTGGCGAGAAGCGCGAGCACCACCGCGCCGATCGAGGCGATCCGGCCGCCTCTGACGGGCGCCGGCCTGACGGCACCGGTGAGCGAGGGTTGAACCATGACCCTGCCGAGCGTACGTCGCCCGCGTCGGCCCACATATGACTACGGTCATACGGGCGCCGGGTCATTGCGGCTAAGCTGGCGGCTGCCGTTTTCTTACGAAGGAGCACCATGAAGCTCAGGATTTGCGCGGCGGCCCTCGGCGCCGTCGTCCTCGCAGCCGGCGCGGCAGCGGCGGCGGCCGACGGGCAGCACTCGATGTCGATGAGCCACGAGGCGATGCGACCTTCGGAAATTCCGGACACCCGCGAGCTGGTGCATTTCCCCGCACCGCTGATCAAACACGAACTCGCCAACATGCGCGACCACCTGATCACGCTGTCGCGCATCCAGGAGTACCTGTCGAAAAAGGACTTCGACAAGGCGGGTGAGCTCGCCGAGAAGCGCCTCGGCATGTCCTCGTTCGGGCTGCACGGCGCGCACGAGGTCGCCCCATACATGCCCAAGGGCATGCAGGAGGCGGGCACCGCCATGCACCATGCGGCGAGCCGCTTCGCGATTGCAACTCAGCGGGCCGCGATCGACGGCGACGTCGCGCACGCGCTCGGGGCGCTGAACGAGGTAACGCAAGCCTGCGTCGCCTGCCACGCCGCATATCGGCTGCGCTAGACCGGTCGCACTGCGGAACCGCGCGGACGCCTCAAAAGTAGTACCGCGCGTAGAGCTCGACCTTGCGCGAGTTTGCCTTCTCGCCGAAGTCGGTCGAGCTGCCGCCGTGCAGCAGGTACAGCCGCAGGCGTAGCTCGAGGTTGTTGAAGCCCGTGTATTGCAGCTCCGGCGTCACCTGAACGCTGCGATCGTCCAGATTCACCATCGCGAACACGGCGGGTTGGAAATAGACGATGCCGAAGGCGTCCGGGTGCTGGGCGCGAACGTACAGATAATTCTCGCCGTTGAACGGCCGGGCGTAGCTGCCCTGCCCGAGCGCGAGGGCCTTTTGCAGGAGCGGGTTCGGCTGAGGCTGGGCAAAGGCGGCATCGACCAGCTCGTAGAAGCTGTCGGCCTCGGCTTCCGAGTAGCCCATGCCGTTGTGGTAATACTCCGCGATGTAGGTCGTGTTGCCCTGCGTGAGATAGCGCAGCCCGAGCAGGTAACTGGTGGCGCTCCCCATTTCGGTCGTCAGGCGCCCGCTCGCGTCGGTGACGCGTTTTGTGAACTCCAGAATGCGCGCCCACTCGCCGTGGATCTCGAGATTGGTCTTCAGGTTGCGCGCGAAATCGAAGCCGAAGCGCGCCGGACGACTGCCCTTCGCCTGCCAGGCGAAATCGAGGTCGGTGTCGCGGTACAGGGCGTAGAGCTTGAACGCGGGGTTGAGATGGCCGTTCGAACCGAAGTCGTTGTTGACGTCGCCCGACACCGGCAGCAGCAGCGGTGTGAAGGCCACGGTCTTCAGCGCGCCGCCCGGGTTCCAGATGAAATCGCCGTCGGCCATCACATAGCCCTCGCGCGCGAGCTGCGGATCGTTCGGATCCTTGGGTCGCTGCACGAAGCCGATCGCGTTGAACGCGTAGCCCTTGCCCCAGCTGAGCGCGCGCTTGCCCGCTTCCAGCGTCAGGCCCGGCTTGGGGCGAAGGGAGAGGGCCGCCTCGTAGATCCTGCTGTTTCGGTCGTCGGCGAGCTGATCCTGCGAGGCATCGGCGTGAACGCGGAAATCGAACGTGCTGATGCCCTGCCGCAGCTTCCCGGCCAGCTCGAGCGTCTCGGTCCCTCGGACGAGCGAGTCGCGCTGAGGCTCGCCGAAGTAGTTGAGCTTGTAGAAGGCGCCGTCGCGGTTGAGCGCGAAGTCTTCGGCTTTGAGCTCGACGTAGCCGTTCAGCTCGAATGGCTTCTTCTCGTACTTCGAGACGTCGAAGCTGTACTCGTCGGCTCGCGCGCCCGCCGCCAGCAGCAGCAGAACGAGCGACCAGAACCACCGCCGCCTCTGCGGCGCCTTCATTTGCGCAGCTCTTCGACCCGCGGCAGGTAGTTGAGCGTGAAGATCTCGTCGCCGAAGGTCGCCTTTTTCAGGCCCGACCACAGCATCACCGATTTGTAGCCCTTGTACAGCGGACTGTCCGTTTCGAGCTGCGCGGGCCGCTTGATGCCGCCGCCGAAGTCCTTGATGTCGCTAAAGTGCAGCGTCTTGAGCAGCAGCCCGCTCGCGGCGTAGCACTCGATCTTGACCGGCAGCAGGTGCCGCTTGTCGACCCACATCTTGAGGCGGTCGTAGGCGACCTCGTCCGTCTTCGCCTTGAGCTCCAGGATGTACTGATCGTTTTCCTCCTCGGCCTTCTTGACGTCGTACTCGGCTGCGTAGTCGATGCGGAGGATGTCGGCGTTGTTGAACACGCTACCGGTCACCGATTGCAGGCTCGTGATCCGGATCGGCTTGCCCACGGCGGGCATGTACAGCCACATGTTCTCGCCGAGGCGCAGCGTCACCCGGCCCTTGTCGGCCGGCGGCGAGAGAAACAGCGCGAGCACCTTGTCGCGCCCCTTCTTGGCGGTCCACAGCACGTACTCCTTGCGGCTGCCGTCGGGCTGGATGTCGATCAGCTTGCGGTAGGACTCGTAGGACTCGGGCTCGAGGTTGCGGTCCACCTTTTGCAGGATCTGCTGCCCGTCGAGCGCGAAGGCCGGAAAAGCAACCACCAGCAAGCTCAACAGGAGGAGTACGGCTCGCATGCTCAGACGTGCCCCAGTGCGCGCACCGGATCCATGCGCGAGGCCTTCCACGCCGGCTGCAGGCTCGCTAGGAGCGCCATGACCACCACCAGGCCAGCGATCGTCGCGACGTCGATCAGGCCGACCGAAGGCGCGAGCACCAGTCCCTGCGTTCGGGCGAAGTTGAAGACGATCTTGTGGGCGTTCAGCGCCCCGATCACGGCCAGGCTGACCGCGGTGCCGAGCGCCGCGCCACCGATCCCGAGCAGCAGCCCTTCGCTGAGGAAGATCGCCATGATCCGTCGCGGCGGCGTGCCGATCGCCGAGATCGTGCCGATCTCCCGGATGCGCTCGTACACGGCCATGATCATGACGTTGAGCACGCTGATCAGCACGATCGACACCAGCATGATCTTGATGAAGACGGTGAGCAGGTCGATCATGCTGACGACGCTGGAGAACGGCGACAGCTCCGCCCAGGTGTGCACCTCGAGCATCGGCTTGCCCTGCTGGTTGACGGTCCCCGCGAACGCCCGCTTGAGCTGCGCGTCCACCCGCTGCAGCTGTTCCGGTTTCTTGAGGCGGATCGCGATCTCGTTCACCTCAGGCTGCGTAATGCGCAGCAGGCTGCGCGCGTCGTTTATGTCGATGTAACCGTCGCGCCCGCTCGGCCCCGAGGCGCCCTCAAGCACGCCGCGCACGACGAAGGTCCTGCCGTTCATCGATCCCTGCAGGTTGGTCGCCACCAGCACCACGTTGTCGCCCACCTTCACCTTGAGGCCCTGCGCAATCAACGCCGGGATCAGGATTTCGCCCGGCTTGAGAAGCGGCGGCGCCTTGCTGCCGGCAATCAGCCGGGTCGGCATCAACGGCACGGTGGCGGCCTCCCTGGCCGGGTCGACGCCGTTCACGCGGATGCTGGTGGTCTCCGTGAAGTTGCTGAACATGGCGCCGAACTTGAGGCGCTCAGAGTACGTGTCGATCTCCGGCGTCTTGTCGAGCACCTGCTCGACCTTTTTCACCAGCGCCGGCTGCATGTTGAGGTTGAGCGGCGCGTTGTCGATCGAGGCAACGTAGCCCTTGCGGTGCACTTCCAGGTTGCCGAGCATGCCGTCCGTGAACTGGCCGATCATCAGGGCCTTGAACGAGCCCGAGACGCCGATGAAGAGCAGCACCGCGACCACCCCCAGCGTGATCAGGCTCGAGGTGAGCAGCGTGCGCCGGCCGTAGCGAACGAGATTGCGGAACGCGATCTTTATGACGTTAAGCATGAGCGGCCACCGGCGTCGGGGCGGCTGCGGGCGCCCGGATCCGCCCGTCCTCGAGCGTGAACAGTACCTCGGCTTCATCCATGATCTTGGGATCGTGGGTCGAGAACAGGAACGTCGTGCCCAGCTCATCGCGCATCTTCTTCATGAGCCCTAGGACCTGGTACGCGCTGTCGTGATCGAGGTTCGCGGTCGGCTCGTCGGCGAGCACGAGCTTCGCGTTGGTCGCCAGCGCGCGCGCCACCGCGACCCGCTGCTTCTGCCCGCCCGAGAGCTGGTCCGGCCGCTTGTGCGCCTGCGCGGCCATCCCGACCGCCTCGAGCAGCCGCGTGATCTGCGCGCGGCGCTTCTGCTCGGGCCAGTCCTGCACCATGATGAGGGGGTACTCGATGTTCTCGTAGGCCGAGAGCACCGGGATCAGGTTGAAATCCTGGAAGATGAAGCCCATGTGCCGCCCGCGGAACTCCGCGGCCGCGCGCCGGTCGAGCGAGGCGACGTCGGTGTCGACAACCGTCAGCTTCCCGCTTGTCGGATGGTCGAGGCAGCCGATCATGTTGAGCAGCGTCGTCTTGCCGCTGCCCGAGGGGCCGACGAAAGCGACGAGCGATCCCGGCTCGATCGTGAAATCGACCCCGCGCACCGCCTGGACTTCGATTTCCCCGCTACGGTAGGTCTTGACCAGCTTCTCCGCGCGCACCTGGCTCATCGGATAGTCCGCAGGAATTCGCCCGTCGGTATTCTTACCCTGCCCGGGTGGCGCGTATTGATTTGAGTCAATTCGCCCGAAAGCTGACACGCGGCGTGACGACGCGGCCGGTCAATCGACCGTGCCCGCCGAGGCCGACGCCTCGCGAGCCGCCATCCCGACCGATTCGCTGAGCGTCGGATGCGGGTGAATCGCCGCGGCGACGGCTTCCACGGCGATTCCGGCGCTCACCGCGAGCGCTCCCTCTCCGAGCAGCGAGGCTGCGCCTTCGGCCAGGATGTGAACGCCGAGCACCACACGGCTCGTCTTGTCGTAGACCAGCTTGAGCAATCCTTCGGGATGTCCCGACACCTGGGCCCGGGCGTCCGCCCGGAAATCGTAGCGTGCGATGCCGATGTCGTGTCCGGCCGCGCGTGCCTCGATCTCGGTCAGGCCGGCCATCCCTACCTCGGGCGTGCTGAAGATGACCGCCGTGTTGGTCGCCGCCGCAGGAAATCGGGTTACCCGACCGAGCAGGTGTCGTGCGAGCGCGAGCGCCTGCGCAGTGGCCCAATGGGCGAACATCGGGTGGCCCACGACGTCGCCGATGGCGTAGATGCCCGGCTCATCGGTCTCCAGCTTCGCATCCACCTTGACGCCGTGATGATCGTGGCGCACGCGGGTGCGCTCGAGGCCCAACCCCTCCACGTTGGGGCGGCGCCCGGTGGCCTCGAGCACGACCTCCGCCTGGGCCTCGTGCTGAGCGCCGGCCGCATCGCTGTACTGCACGCCGACGTGATCCCCCTTAGGCGCGATCGCTGCGACCGCCGCGCCGAGCTCGAGCGCGACGCCTTGTCGCTGGATGTGAGCGTCGAGCGCGAGCGCGATCTCCTCGTCGACCGGTGCCAGGATGCGCGGCCCCGCCTCGAGCAGCGTAACTCGGCTGCCGAAGGCGGCGAGGATCTGCGCCATCTCCACGCCGATGGGGCCCGCGCCGATCACCACCAGACGCGCCGGCACGCGGTCGATCTCGAGTATCTGCTCGCTCGTGAGCACCTGCGGCAGATCGACCCCCGGCACCGGCAGCCGGTTCGGCAGGGAGCCGGTGGCGATGATCGCGCTGCTGAAGTCGACTTCCTCGGGCGCACCGTCGCGCGGCGTGAATCGGGCCCGCCGCGGCCCAAGCAGCGTGGCGCTGCCGAATCGCACGTCCAGCGTGGGAATCTGGCGCGCGTGCTGCAACGCGCCGGCGGCGCGTCGGTGCAGGATCTCCGCCTTGCGTTTCATGATGGCGGCCCAGTCGACGCCGATCTCGCCCGCCGGAACCTGCAGTCCGAACTCCTTGGCGCGCCGGATGGCCTGCAGGCGCTCCGCGCTCTCGCGCAGGATCTTGGAAGGAATGCAGCCCTCGAACAGGCAGGTGCCGCCGAGCCCCGCGCCTTTTTCGACCAGAAGCACCCGGCGCCCCGCGCCCGCGAGCGCCATGGCGGCGGGCGTGCCGCCCGGTCCTCCGCCAATCACTAGTACGTCGACCGTTGCCATGTCCGTGTCCTGAGTCGCATGTGCATCCCCTGACGTCCTTGATAGCACGCGCCGCGGCGGCGGGATTGATCTCGCGCAATACGCCGCCGTGCCGCTGCGGTCGCCCGGCACTAAGATGCGATTGAGCATGTCTTCAATCCCCACTTCCGAGCCGCTCGGCCTGTCGGACGCCGAGGCTGGACGGCGCCTGCGGGAGTTCGGGCCGAACACGGTGCCGGTGGAGAAGCGCCACCCGCTCCGCGCGCTGCTTCTCAAGTTCTGGGCGCCGGTTCCGTGGATGCTCGAAGCAGCGGTGGTGCTGGAAATCGCGCTCGGCAAGATCGACGAGGCGGCGGTCATCACGGCTTTGCTCGTGCTCAATGCCGTCCTCGCTTTCGCCCAGGAGTCCCGTGCCGACCGCGCCCTGGCGCTGCTGCGGGGGCGCCTGTCGGCCCTGGCGCGCGTGAGGCGCGACGGTCGCTGGCAGGTTATTGCCGCCGGAGAGCTCGTTCCGGGCGACGCGATTCACCTGCGCCTGGGCGACATCGTCCCGGCGGACGTCCGCGTCGGCGCAGGGGAGATGCTGCTCGATCAGTCCGCGCTCACCGGCGAGTCGCTGCCCGTGGAAGCCGCCGGCGGCGCCACGGCTTACGCCGGGTCGACCGTGCGCCGCGGCGAAGCGACCGGCGAGGTGACGGCGACCGGCACGCGCACCTATTTCGGGCGCACGGCGGAGCTCGTGCGCACGGCGAAGACGGTCACGCACCTCGAGGGCCTGATCTTCACCATCGTGCGCTATCTGGTCGCGCTAGATGTCGCGCTCGTCGTCACGCTGCTCGCGTACGCAATCGTCACCGGGCTGCCGCTCAGCGACACGCTCCCGTTTGCGCTGGTGCTGCTCGTCGCCTCGGTGCCCGCGGCACTGCCTGCGACTTTCACGCTGGCGCAGGCCTTCGGTGCGCAGGAGCTGGCGCGCCGCGGTGTGCTCTTCACGCGCCTGTCGGCGATCGAGGAGGCCGCGGCGATGGACGTACTCGCGACCGACAAGACCGGCACCATCACCGAGAATCGTCTCACGCTCGCCGCGCTCGAGCCGAGCGCGGCGCACACCGAAGACGAGCTGCTGCGCCTGGCCGCGCTGGCGAGCGACGACGCGACCCAGGACCCGATCGATCTGGCCGTGCTCGCCGCGGCGCGCGCACGCGGGGCGCTGCGCGATGCCCCTGGGCGCCTGAGCTTCGTGCCTTTCGATCCCTCGACCAAGCGCTCGGAGGCGCTCGTGCGCGAGGGTGATGTGCGCCTGCGGGTAGTGAAGGGCGCGCCGCTCGCGGTCGCCGCGCTCATGGCCGGGACATCGGACCTAGGTCCGGCGACCCAGCGCCTCGCCTCCGGCGGCCAGCGGGTGATCGCGGTCGCAGCCGGGCCCGAGGGCGCGCTCGAGCTCGCCGGGCTGCTCGCGCTGCGCGACCCGCCGCGCGAAGATTCGGCGCAGCTGATCGCCAGCCTGCGCGCGCTCGGCGTGCGCGTGATCATGGTCACAGGCGACGGTCTCGAGACCGCACGCGCGGTCGCCGCGCAGGTTGGGATCGGCGGGCGCGCAAGCGCGGCGGACGCGTTGCGCGAGGCGGAGGCCCCGCCGGCGCTCGACTACGACGTCTACGCCGGCGTCCTGCCGGAGGACAAATTCAACCTGGTGCGCGCGCTGCAGCGCGCCGGCCACGTGGTCGGCATGACCGGCGACGGCGTGAACGACGCCCCGGCGCTCAAGCAGGCCGAGGTCGGCATCGCGGTCGCCTCCGCCACCGACGTCGCGAAGGCATCGGCGAGCGCGGTCCTCACCAATCCCGGGCTGGCCGAGGTGGTCGCCGCCGTCGAGACCAGCCGGCGCATCTACCAGCGCATGCTGACCTATACGCTCAACAAGATTGTCAAGACGATCGAGATCGCGGTGTTCCTGAGCGTCGGGGTCATGCTCAGCGGCGTCTTCGTTGTCACCCCGCTCCTCATGGTGCTGCTCCTGTTTACCAACGACTTCGTCACCATGTCTATCGCGACCGACCGCGTGTCGTTCTCGCCGCAGCCGGACCGCTGGCAGGTGCCCGAGCTGATGCGCACCGCCGCCGCGCTCGCCGCGGTCATCCTCACGCTTTCCTTCACCGTGTTTTTCTTCGGCCGCGACTGGCTCCACCTGCCGCTCGCCCAGCTGCAGACGCTCGTCTTCGTGATGCTCGTGCTGAGCGGCCAGGGAACGGTCTACGTGGTGCGCGAACGGCGCCACTTCTGGCATTCGCGCCCGAGCGCGTGGCTGCTCGCGGCGACCGCAGCGGACATCGCGCTCGTGGGCTACCTCGCGCTCAACGGCATCTTCATGGCGCCGGTGGCCCCGGCGCTGCTTGCGGGGCTCGCTGCTGCCGTGCTCGCCCTGCTGTTCGCGCTCGACTTCCTGAAGCTGCGCATCCTGCGGCAGCGGCTTTAAGGAAGCCTTAAGCGCCGCGTGTCACTGTCGTTCCATCGAAGCATAGAGTCGCATCATGACCGCGCAAATGACACCTCAACTTCTCGCGGTGCTGAGTATCGTCGCCATCGTCGCCATCGCCGCCGGCATGTACACGTTCTACGAGCGCCGGTATGAGCGCAGCCGGCACGAGCCCCCGCACGATCGGTGAACCTGCCTCCGGCACCCGCTCATTCGGCTCCGCCCGCGGCATAGCCGCGGAAGAACCGCACGTACAGCACCAGATAGCCCGCCTGAAGGACCGCCGCCACCATGAACGGCGTGCGCAGCATGCCTGCGTGCAGCATCAAGCCCGCGAGCAGAGGACCGATCGCGCGGGGAATCTGGATCGAGACGTTTTGCAGGCTCACTGCGAGGCCTCGCCGCTCGCGCGTGAGGCCGACGACCAGCGCCTGCCGCACGCCCGCGGTGCCCTGGTTGAACCCGGCGCGCAGCGCGTACAGCGCCGCCGCGATGGCGAACGACGGCATGAGCGGCACCGCGATCAGGAAGACGAGGCCGAGGCCGCGCATGATGACCACCGGCCCGATCAGCCCAAAGCGGCGCACGAGCCGCCCCGCGACGATCGAACCGAGCGCGCCGAACACGAAGCTCGCCGCCAGCGCCGGCCCGATCGACCCCGGCCCGTGGTCGAAGCGCAGCGCGAACCAGTAAGCGATGAGCGGAGCGATCATGCCGATGCCCAGGCCGTTCAAGGTATTGGCGACGACGAGGCGTACCAGCATGCGGTTTTCGCTGCGGCGCTCGGAGGTCGCAGCCGCGCGCGCGGGCGCAGGCGACCGCTCCGGCTCGCGCAGCGACGCGATGAGCGCAAAGGCCGCGACCGATCCCGCGAGCGAGAGCAGGAACAGCGGACGGTAGGCGAGCGCTTCGCCGAGCGGACCCACTAGGAACTGCACGCCGCCCGCCAGAAGCGCGCCGAGCGCCATGCCGCCGAAACCGATCGCCGCGTTGGCGCTGAACACCGCGCCGCGCATGGCCGCGGGCAGCGCCTGCGCCAGCCACGCCTGCTCAAGCGGCGAAAACGGCCCGGCGCCGCCGTTCGCGCCGCGGCCGAAGCCGCCCACGATCGCCGCGAGCACCAGGATCGGTGGCGATGCGGTGAGCAGAGCGAGGAGCGCCGCCGCAGCCTGGAGCAGCTCGTAGGCGAGCAGGAAGCGGCGTCGGC
>Ga0210112_1000520_pt1 | contig 10308 bp, 7 predicted proteins | sample Joice_ThreeSqC_D_FD_184875 | JGI IMG/M metagenome (GOLD analysis project Ga0210112, IMG submission 184875) | Wetland microbial communities from San Francisco Bay, California, USA, that impact long-term carbon sequestration - Joice_ThreeSqC_D2... | ecosystem: Environmental > Aquatic > Marine >... | reverse complement strand
TGAACAGCGGTCGCAGCGACGGGTCCAGTTCGAACAGCTTGCCGTAAAACAGGTCTGCCGCGGTGAGCGCGATCGGCACGACCTGGTTCCAGCTGTCCTTAACCAGTGTGATTTGTCCAGATGTCAGCATGATTTCTCTCCTGTGTATTAAATGAGTCACAACGGCCTGCAAGGGTTGTAGCTTCTTCATGGCGAAGGCCATCGTGCCGGCTCAGTTCAGTCGCGAGTCGCTGGCCGATGGCACGTACTGTTGCGTTACCCTTGGCAGAAACTGTGCCAGCCCGTGTGCCGGCGGTCATTCGCTGAATCAGTGTCGTTTTGTGACTGGTCAACGCATGGCGCGGTGCCAGGATCGTGCAAGCCTGCTACTGTTCGCACTAGAGCGGTGCACCGGTGTCAGATCAGCACGTCCGCCACGGCAATAATCTCGCTGGCCACTTCTCCGATGCGCCGGTTGCGATCCATCGCCAGCTTGCGCAGTATCTGGTAGGCCGCGTCTTCGCTGATGCTGCGCTGGCGCATTATGATGCCCTTGGCCTTTTCCACCGTGTTGCGTTCAGCCAGTGAGGTCTTTGCCCGCTGCAGTTCCTTTTTCAGCTGCCGGTATTCGGCAAAACGCGCTGCCGCAATCTCGAGCAGTGCACCGATGCGGGCGACATTGCTACAGTCGACCACATAGGCGGAAACACCCGCCGTAACCGCGGCGCGGATCGACTGCTGCATGGAGTCACCGGTGTACAGCACCACCGGAAGCGGGTGCGTGCCGTTGAAGGTGCGGATGGCCTGCAGCACGCGCTCATCGACGCGCGGCGCCATCAGCACGACCGCATCGGCGTGCAGGCTCGCGAGCATGCCGGGCAGCTGCGTGTAGTTCGACTCGCACGCCAGTTGCCAGCCGGCCTGGCCGGCCGCCTTGATGATCTCGTTGTTGTGCCCGGGCTGATCCGATACCAGTGCCAGTCGCATCTATCACTCCGCAAGCCATACCCGTATTCCGACTAACAAGTTTCATGCCAGCCGCGGCCCGTTTACCGAATACAAGGGGAAACAGAAGCTTGCCGCAGTCACGGCAACCGACCACGCCGCGTGCGGCCGTACGGCGCGCCAGCATGGCGCAAGCGGCGGAACCCGTGCATCAAGCCGGTGCCGTCATACGTTCGCGCCTGTCGCGCGACCGGCGACCGGCGGGCAGCATATAGCAGCATATAAAGGTGCGCGGCGACGGCCTGTGCGCCAATATGGTGCGACACGGGATGCCTCCGAGGTCGATAACCGGACCGGCCCGCACCAGAATAGCAATTTCGATTCAAGCGGTTACAACATTTATCCGGCCAAAGCACCGGACTGGTATGGACCTTGCTAATCCACTGGCAATGCTTGGTAACCAGTACGGGAAATGGCAATGAAAGAAAAACTCATCCTGGTCGGCAACGGCATGGCGGGCGTCCGCACGCTGGAGGAATTATTGAAGCTGGCGCCGGACCATTACGACATCACCGTGTTCGGCTCGGAACCGTACGGCAACTACAACCGCATCATGCTCTCGCCGGTACTGGCCGGCGAGAAGACCATCGATGACATCATGCTCAACGATGACCAGTGGTACCTCGACAACGGCATCCGCCTGCACAAGGGCAAGACGGTCACCACCATCGACCGGGTGCGGCGCCGGGTAATCGCCGCGGACGGCACCACCGCACACTATGACCGCCTGCTGCTGGCGACCGGCTCCAACCCGTTCGTCATCCCCGTGCCGGGGCACGACAAGGACGGGGTAATCGCGTTCCGCGACATCCACGACGTCGACACCATGCTGGCGGCCGCACGTGACTACAACAAGGCCGTGGTGATCGGTGGCGGCCTGCTGGGACTGGAGGCGGCCAACGGCCTGATGAAACAGGGCATGGACGTAACGGTAGTGCATCTGCTCGACTCTCTGATGGAACGCCAGCTCGACAAGCCGGCGTCCGGGCTGCTGAAACGCTCGCTGGAGCAGCGCGGCATGACCTTTTTAATGGAAGCACAGACCAGCGAGATCCTCGGCAACGGCCGCGTGCGCGGCGTGCGTTTCAAGGATGGCAGCGAAGTCGAGGCAGACCTGGTGGTGATGGGCGTCGGTATCGTACCGAATACCGCCCTGGCGAAGAGTGCCGGCCTGTATTGCGAACGCGGCATCGTGGTCAACGACGTCATGCAGACTTACGACCCGCGTATCTACGCCGTCGGCGAATGTGCGCAGCACCGCGGGATCGCCTATGGCCTGGTCGCCCCGCTGTTCGAGCAGGGCAAGGTCGTGGCCAACCAGCTCGCCGGCCTGGGCTATGCGCATTACAAGGGCTCGGTCACCTCGACCAAGCTGAAGGTCACCGGCATCGACCTGTTCTCGGCAGGTGAATATAACGAATCCGAGGACGACGAGGTGCTGGTGCTGCAGGATGCCGCCGCCGGCACCTACAAGAAACTGGTCATTCGCGACAACCGGGTCAGGGGCGCGGTGCTGTACGGCGATACCATCGACGGCAGCTGGTACTTCCAGCTGATGCGGGAAGGCACCGGCATCGCGGATTTTCGCAAAACGCTGCTGTTCGGCCAGCACGACCTGGGCGACGCCGGTCACGGTGACGAAACGCGGGTCATGTCGCTGCCCGACAGCGCGGAGATCTGCGGCTGCAACGGTGTGTGCAAGGGCGACATCACCAGGGCCATCAGCAAGCAAGGCCTGTTTACCCTGGAAGACGTGCGTGCGCACACCAAGGCCTCCAGTTCCTGCGGTTCCTGCACCGGTCTGGTCGAGGCACTGCTCGCCAGCACGGTGGGCGAAGGCTACGATGCCTCGCGCAACAGGAAACCGATGTGCAAGTGCACCGAGTACAGCCACGACGAGGTGATCGCGGCCATCAAGCAGAACGAGCTGAAGGACATGCCGGCGGTGCGCGATTTCCTGGAGTGGAAAAATCCGGACGGCTGCGCCGCCTGCCGCCCGGCGCTCAACTACTATCTGCTGGCCTACTGGCCCGGCGAATACCAGGACGATGCACAGTCGCGCTTCATCAACGAGCGTGCACACGGCAACATCCAGAAGGATGGCACCTATTCGGTGGTGCCGCGCATGTTCGGCGGGCTGTGCAAGCCGGATGAACTGCGCGCCATCGCCGATGCCTGCGACAGGTACAACGTGCCCGAGGTGAAGGTCACCGGCGGCCAGCGCATCGACATGTTCGGCGTGAAAAAGGAAGACCTGCCGCTGATGTGGAAAGACCTGTCAGAGGCCGGCCTGGTATCCGGCCATGCCTACGGCAAGGCACTGCGCACGGTGAAGACCTGCGCCGGCAAGACCTGGTGCCGCTTCGGCACGCAGGACTCCACCGGGCTCGGCGTGCAGCTGGAGCAGATGACCTGGGGCTCGTGGATGCCGCACAAGTTCAAGATGGCGGTGTCCGGTTGCCCGCGCAACTGCGCCGAGGCCACCATCAAGGACTTCGGCGTGGTGTGCGTCGACTCCGGTTACGAATTGCACGTCGGCGGCAACGGCGGTATCAAGGTACGTATTACCGATCTGCTGACCAAGGTCGAGACCGAGGAACAGGTGAAGGAGTACTGCGGAGCGTTCATCCAGCTGTACCGGGAGGAAGCGCATTACCTGGAACGCACCGCGCCATGGGTGGAGCGCGTCAGCCTGAGCTACATCAAGCGCAAGATTCTCGATGACGCTCAGGGACGCAAGGTACTGTACGAGCGCTTCCTTTATTCCCAGCAGTTCACCCAGAGCGACCCCTGGAAGGAACGCGCCGAGGGTTACGCGGCGCACGAATTCACGCCACTGAAGATCGCCTGAAACACAAGCCATTGAGGACACGGAGATGCGCAAGAAAATTGATGTCAACCTGGAGCTTCGCCTGCAGGAATATGAATTCGGAAAATCCGTAAAACCGGCTTCAACTATTGCACGGCTAACGGCCGGCGGGGAAATACCACAGCAATTCGAGCATAGGAAGAAAGTTGTTGTACGTGTAATAAAACAATTCAGGCATTGATTCGTGCCCGTCGTGTTCTGCGTGGCGAATCTCATGAAAGGTAACACCATGACCAACTGGACTGAAATAGCAAGGCTCGAGGACATCCCGCGGCTCGGCGCGCGTGTGCTGAAGACCGATACCATGAACATTGCGCTGTTCCGCACCGCGCTGGATGAAGTGTTCGCCGTCAAGGACGAGTGCCCGCATCGCAAGGGACCGCTGTCGCAGGGCATCGTGCACGGTACCTCGGTGACCTGCCCGCTGCACAACTGGAAGATCGACCTGGCCAGCGGCCAGGCACTCGGACCGGACGAAGGCTGCACCAATACCTTTGACACCCGGGTCGAAAACGGCAGGGTGTTCCTGGCGCTGAAGGCCGACGATGTCGCCGCATAAATAGGGGTCAGATCCTGGTTTTTCCTTATATTCCTTCGATAAATTGAATTTACAAAAAGGAATATAAGGAAAAACCAGGATCTGACCCCGAGCGAGAAAATTGACATGCTGTTTGGCCGCAACAAAAAGAACCCGATCAGGATCGCCGACAAGGGCGTGCGGGAATGGCGATACGCCACCTGTGGCTACTGCTCCACCGGCTGCTCGATCGAGGTAGGCCTGGATGCCGACGGCGAACCGGTCGCGTCGCGCGGCGTTGCCGATGCCGACGTGAACCGCGGCAAGCTGTGCATCAAGGGCATATTCGAGCACGAGCTGTTCCGCAAGACCGCCGGGCGCGGTGACACGCCGCTGGTCCGCAACAACCGCTGGGAGGCGTTCACCGAAACGACCTGGGACGCAGCGCTGGACCGCACCACGGACGAGATCAAGCGCATCCAGCAGACCTGGGGGCGCGACGCGTTCTCGATCGTCTCCACCGGCCAGATCATGACCGAGGAATTCTACACGCTGGGCAAGCTGGCGCGCGGCGTGATCGGCACCAACAACTACGACGGCAACACCACGCTGTGCATGTCCTCGGCGGTGTCCGGCTACAAGCGTTCGTTCGGCTCCGACGGCCCGCCCGGCTGCTACGACGACTTCGAACACACCGGCTGCCTGCTGGCATTCGGCTCCAACCTCCCCGAACAGCACCCGATCATCTACTGGCGTCTGCAGCAGGTCCGCGAGCAGCGGAAATTTCCGATCATCGTGGTCGATCCGCGTGTCACCATGTTCGCGCAGTTCGCCGACATCCATTTACCGATCGCGCCCGGCACCGACCTGGTGCTGCTGAACGCACTGGCACACGTGATCCTGAAAGAAGGGCTCGAAGACCGTGCCTTTATCGAGGCGCACACCCGGGGCTTCGAGGAATTCGCCGCGCTGGTGCAGCAGTACGACCCGGTCACGGCATCCGGCATCTGCGGTATCGACGCGGACACCATCCGCAACGTCGCGAGGGCGTACGGCAAGGCCGGTGCCGCCATGACCATCTGGACCATGGGCATCAACCAGAGCACACACGGCTCCGACGGCGTGGTGGCGATCAACAACCTGAATCTCATCACCGGCAACATCGGCAAGCCCGGCGGCAGTTCGCTGTCCATTACCGGCCAGTGCAACGCCATGGGCACGCGCGAGTGGTCGTCGTGCTCGGGCCTGCCCGGCTACCGCGCCCTCGAGAAGGAACAGGACCGCGCGGAGATCGCGCAGTTCTGGGGCATCGACCCGGAGTTCTTCCCGAAACAGCGCGGAATGTTCATGACCGATATCCTGCCGGCCATCGAGACCGGCCAGATCAGGGGACTGTGGCTGATCGCCACCAATCCGATGACCTCGATGGCGAACACAGCCCGCATCCGCAGGACGCTCGAGAAGCTGGAATTCCTGGTGGTGCAGGACGCCTACCGCGATGTGGAGACCAACGAGTACAGCCACGTGTTCCTGCCGGCCGCGGTGTGGGCGGAAAAGGAAGGCTGCTTCACCAACACCGAGCGGCGCGTGAACCTGATCCGCAACGTGTGCAGGCCGCATGGTGATTCGAAATCGGACCTGTGGATCTTCAACGAAACCGCGAAACGCTTCGAGCAGGGCCGTAAAATCCGTTTCCCGGAAACCGCCGAGGGCGTGTTCGACGAACTCAGGATACTGTCGAAGGGGCGCATGCTCGACTACTCCGGCATGAGCTACGACCGCATCGAGGCCAGCCGCGGCATCCAGTGGCCATGCAACGAGGACACCGCACCGGAGGGCTCACAACGGCTGTACACGGACGGCGTGTTCCAGACCGCCAGCGGGCGGGCGAACCTCATTGCCTTGCCGTTCTTCGACGACAACGAGCGCCCCGATGCCGAGTACCCGTTCTGGCTCAACTCCGGCCGCGTGGTGGAGCACTTTCACACCCGCACCCGCACCGGCAAGGTCGGCAACGCCAACAAGTTCAGCCCGACGCCGTACATGGAGATGAACCCGGACGCCGCCGCCGGGCTCGGCATCGCGCACGGCAGCTATGCGCGCCTGACCTCGCGCCGCGGCGATGCCGTGGTGCTGGTGCAATGCACCCACCGGGTGCCGCGCGACATGGTGTTCATTCCGTTCCATTACCATGAATGCGTGAACCGGATCTCGCTGGGCCTGCTCGACCCGCACTCGCGTCAGCCCGCCTACAAGCAGTGCGCGGTACGCGTGGAACCGGCCGGCGACCAGACGGCCGCCGCCGAGCGCAACCGCACCGCGAGGGCGTATTAATGGGGTCAGATCCCGGGGAAAAGTCATGTTTGAACCACGCCCAAATGAACAGTCCTATGCCTTCGTACCGCAGGCCGCTCACCCGGAGAGCAATCGCTACGGCACACCCGTCGTGACCGTACCGGTAGGCCATGCGCTGCGCGGCCGGTCACTCAACATCAACGGCGACGGCAGCGTGCCGGACAATCCGGACCGCTACAAGCAGCACGGCTTCTATTTCAACGCCGACCACTGCATCTCCTGCCACGCCTGCGAGGCGGCCTGCTCGGAGAAGAACGACCTGCCCGCGCACATCGCCTTCCGTTCGGTCGGCTACGTGGAGGGCGGCAGCTATCCCGCCTACCAGCGCCTGAACATCTCCATGGCCTGCAACCACTGCGACGACCCGGTATGCCTGAAGGGCTGCCCGACCCGCGCCTACACCAAGTTCGCCGAGTACGGTGCGGTACTGCAGGACCCGGACATCTGCTTCGGCTGCGGCTACTGCACCTGGGTGTGCCCCTACAACGCACCGCAGCTCGATACAAAGGCCGGACATGTCTCCAAGTGCAATATGTGCGTGGACCGGCTGGAGGCGGGGCTGAAACCGGCCTGCGCGGCGGCCTGTCTCGCCGGCGCACTGGACTTCGGCATCATCGAAACGAAGCCGGACCATCGCGACCAGCTGGAGACACGCATTCCCGGTTTTCCTTCGCCGGATATCACGCATCCGAACATCCGCTTCCAGCAGACGCGCAGCCTGCCGCGCGAAATGACGCGCCCGGACAGCATGCCGGTACGCTACGAACGCAGCGGCGATCAGGGAGACCCGTACCGTCCGAAGGTGGATGAAGCACGGCGCACACGCGCCTGGAGCCTGAACAGGCTCGGCACGCGCGAAAACCCGCTGGTGGTGTTCACGCTGGTTTCGCAGCTGGTGATCGGGGCCTTCATCACGCTGTTCCTCGCCCCCCTGTTCGGCCTGGAAACGCTGTCCATGCAGGGCCATCCGGTAGCCATGCCGCTCACGCTGTTCGGCCTGATCGGCATCCAGACCCTGGCGCTGGTGCTGTCCACGCTGCACCTCGGCCGGCCGCACCGCTTCTACCGCGCCTTCAACAACCTGCGTTACTCGCCGGTCAGCCGCGAAGTCGCGGGCATCGCGGTGTTCTACAATTTCCTCGGTGCCTATACCCTGCTGAGCGCCCTGCCCGTGCTGTTCGGCTGGCTGCCGGCGGCACTGCTGGCCGTACTGGTGCAGCTCAGCGGCTGGGGCGCGGTGCTTTCCGGTCTGGCTGCCCTGTATTTCATGCACCGTATCTATCGCATCGCGGCACGCCCGTTCTGGAATCACTGGCAGGTGCTGACCTCGTTTTACGGCAGCATGCTGACTCTCGGTCCGCTGCTGGTTACCCTGGTGTATGCCGGCGTGCAGCTGTACCACGGCTCGGCCTGGCACGAGACGGCCGCACGGCTGGCCGGCATCATGCTGGCCGGTCTGGCAATGGAGGCCTTCGGCCTGTACCGCCACGCACACGACCTGCGCGCCGGCAGCGGCGAGGGCCAGGCATCGCACTACGAGCAGACCACCACCTTCGGCAACACCTACCTGGCGCGCAATGCCGGACTCGGTCTCGCCATGGCGTCGCTGCTGGCGCTGCTGGTGACGGCACCGGCAGGCGTGCCCGGGCTGCTGGCCTGGCTGGCCACGGCCGCCATCATCGTCACGACTGCCGCTATCGGTCGCGCGCTGTTCTATGCACTGGTCATTCCCACCACCATGCCGGGTGCGTTCTTCTGGCGCAACAAGGGGTTCGAACAGCACGCCCGGGAAACCGGGCTGGCGCAATTGCCGCAGGTCGGCGTGCTGCCTGACTGCCATTGAACAGACATACAGATTGCGCGGTGGTTACCTTGTCGTGGACAGCGGCCGTACTGGATAACGGCTACTGAATCCACGCAAGGACACGGAAATAGCACTTGCACGACACGGCGTGTACCGTGAGGGTGAAACGTTGAAGAAGCTGTCTTCAGCGCGGGAGTAGAGACGCGTTTCAGGACATGAAAAATCCGTGGCGATCGTTTCTTTGCGTCCTGGCGCGAAATTGTTGATAGTTTATTTGCGTATCCAGCCATTTTCAGCATGATTGCCATTATCACCCGGGCAAATCCACATGAACGCATCGACATCCAGACGCCTCGCTGACATCCGCAACGATTTCGAACGCGGCGTATTCCTCGCGCTGTACAACTCGCGCCGGCAACGGATGCACCGCATGATCGCGCGCGTGATTCTCTGCTTCAAACATGGCCTGCGTGGCACCCTGTTCAGCTGGCCCCTGTATCTGCTGCCGCTGGCTGCATGGATACTGCAGGTGGCATACCTGCCGGTCATTTTGCTGTTGCTGCTGCCAGGCCTGTACATTTCAGCCATGATCCTGCTGCGTGGCGTGCGCGAGGACTACACCCGCCTGGTCAGCGGCTTCATCCTCCGGCCTGGCTATCCCGGCCGAATACTCTTTCCCGGAACTTTCGGCACATGACAGGAAGCTTACCCGTACTGGGTTTTGCCGCGTTCAGTGGAACCGGCAAGACCACGCTGCTGAAAAAACTGATTCCATTACTGGAGGCAAGGGGCGTGCGGGTGGGCGTGATCAAGCATGCGCACCACAACTTCGACATCGACAAGCCAGGCAAGGACAGCTATGAATTGCGCAAGGCAGGTGCGCGGCAGATGCTGGTAGCCTCCGCCAGGCGCTGGGCCCTGATGACCGAAAATGACGTTGAGGGCGATCCGCAACTGGATGTCCTGGTCAAACACCTGGATCCGGACATTATCGACATGGTGCTGGTTGAGGGTTTCAAGCATGTACCTTTCACGCGCATCGAGTTGCACCGGCCTGCGCTGGGGCATCCAGGACTGTACCCGGAAGACAGCAGCATTATCGCGGTGGCTGCAGATGCCCCTGTCGACAACTGCGACCTGCCGGTGCTGGACCTGAACGATGCCGCCGCGATAACAGATTTCATCCTGGCATGGCTGAAGTCGCAGTCAACGGAGTAACACCGTGGTACCACAACCCTGTCGATTACCGGTTGCCACGGATAATGAGGTTTATTTGCCGGCCCCCCCGGACGGGAAGAAACCATTGCCCTGCAAATCGCAGCCGCGGAGAACATTCATATAACCGGCGCACACCGGGAAGTCGTGCATTTCGTGGTTCGTATGGCGATTTGCATCAAGGCAGGTGGAAAACCGCAACCTGCTGGAACGTTGCGCGAACGGCACGGACGCGGAGTGGCAACCCGGAAAATTCCTGCAGGGACTGTTTCCACCGCGGTTTCGGCAGGCAGGGCGGCAAGATCGCCGGCCTGGGGAATCCGCTCAAACCCTGCATGGCCTGCAGCCCGGAGTTAAACAGCGAAGCCTGTTGTGCAGCACCGGCATCACACCACTGGCGCGATCATGTAACGCGCTCAGCCTTTCTCAAGCACCCGCGGCATGAGTTCCACCAGGTTGCAGGGACGCGTACGGTAGTCGAGCTGGTGGCTGATCAGCTTGCCCCAGCCGGTCCGGCAGGCGCCCGTGGAACCCGGCAGGCAGAAGATGAAAGTCGCATTGGCA
>Ga0210112_1000516_pt1 | contig 10341 bp, 9 predicted proteins | sample Joice_ThreeSqC_D_FD_184875 | JGI IMG/M metagenome (GOLD analysis project Ga0210112, IMG submission 184875) | Wetland microbial communities from San Francisco Bay, California, USA, that impact long-term carbon sequestration - Joice_ThreeSqC_D2... | ecosystem: Environmental > Aquatic > Marine >... | reverse complement strand
CTCTACATCGCCGATGGCCATCATCGTTCCGCTGCCGCCTCCAGGGTGGCCGCCAGCCGCAGGAATGCGGCGGGAGATGCCGGCAGTGCAGGGTATTTCCTGGCGGTGATTTTTCCTCACAACCAGATGAAGATTCTCGACTACAACCGTGTGGTGAGGGATCTCAACGGTATGACCCCGGAAACTTTTCTCGCCAGTCTGGGCGGCAATTTCACCGTAAGCCCCTGTAAAAGTGCTTGTCGTCCGCGCGCACCGGCCGAGTTCGGCATGTACCTGGGCGGTCAGTGGTATCGCCTCAATATCCATCAAGACAGGATCCCGGATGATCCCGTGGGTCGTCTTGACGTCAGCCTGCTGGCGGATAACCTGCTTGCACCCATGCTGGGCATCGCGGATCCGCGACGCGACAAGCGGATCGATTTCGTCGGCGGCATCAGAGGTCTCGAGGAACTGGAACGGCGCGTGGACAGCGGTGAGATGCAGGTTGCCTTTGCCCTGTATCCTACCCGCATGGAAGATCTCATGGCGGTGGCCGATGCCGGTGAGGTAATGCCACCCAAGTCCACCTGGTTCGAGCCGAAACTTGCCGATGGCCTGGTTTCCCATGTGCTCGGCTGATCGTGTCGTGGCATGAACCTGACCGGAACCCGGATTTGACAGGGAGCCGTGCGCAGTGGTCACTTCTTCCTTCCGGCGACCCGGCGCGTTGACCGGGGCAGACCGTAAGGAGACGCCGGCATTGCGCCGTGTCACTGTGTGTGATTCAAACGTTGCTCCGGTTTGATCAATTATGACAAGGCGAAGAATTTTTCCCTCGTTCACCGTGTGACCTCGCATGACTGCAGCAGGTGCATGAAATGCCTGAAAGGGAGGGTGTATAACGTCTCTTCCTGGCATGGACCCCGACTCACAGTTTTTCGGCAATCAGGACAAACTCTTAAGGTCACGGCTTTTCTCGACCTGATTCTCCCTGAAACCCAGCCACACGGCGTATGCGGTCGAAATGGCAAGTGTGGGGCCCGATGCAAGCGCAGAGGTGGCTCCGGACCCGGGCTGCAGGACCGTCTGCCGCAGGGACGAAGCACAGGGATGTGCAAGTGTCGCGGGGAGGGCAGAACGCCCGGAGCGACCGCGGCAGTCGAGCCTACAGGGAGGTATTTACGGCGCCCGGGTCCGGATGCCGCGTTTCTCTGTCGCGGTTGAGTTTCAGGGATAATCAGGTTTCTCGAAGGTGAAGGCTTGTCGGCGGTATGATCCGTGGGAGTTTTCCCTGCGGTCAATTCCTGATAGCATGCAAGTGTCTGAAATGGAGAAAAATTCAGATTAACCGGGATCCGATGCCGGTGCTTTCAGAACAGTTTTTCAACTATCCGAAAATGGAGTGAGTAATGCATGCGATTACTGTCAGGCCCGAATCTCCGGAAGACGTTCGTGCCATTGATGTCGTCCATATCAGCGCCTTTGGCGGGGAAGCCGAGGCGCGCCTGATCAGCGCCTTGCGCGTATCCTCCTCCTATAATCGAGAGCTCTCGCTGGTCGCCGAACTGAATGGCCGCATCGTTGGTCACGTCCTGCTGACGCGGGTGCCGTTGCGCAGAGACGGTACAGAAAAAAACGTGCTGGCACTGGGGCCGATGTCGGTGGTGCCTTCACAGAGTCACCGTGGCATCGGATCGGAACTCATCAACGCCAGTATCAATCTGGCCCGGGAGAAGGGCTATGGCGCTATCGTTGTGGTCGGGCACCCCGAGTATTACAGACGCTTCGGGTTCAGGCCGGCAAAAGAGTTGAAGGTGACCTGCAACCTGCCCGCCCCTGAAGATGCCCTGACGGCAATGGAGATCGTCGACGATAACCTCGCCGGCGGGGGACATGTCGAATATCCGGAACCCTTTATCGAACTGTACTGACCATCCGGTTGTTGCATCCCGGTGGATCAGGATTCAGTGGCCGTTACGAAGTGAAACCGGGCGAAACTTCCGGTATTTTCCAGCTGCCGGACCAGCATGATTTTTTTATCCCCTCCCTCTCGGGTCAGCGTGGACACGCAACCAGTACGAAATTGCAGGGAAGGCAGTAGCAACGACGTCTGTTGATCGAGAGTTTTGTTCTCGGGAAGCAAAATCCCCAGCGACTTGTTTTCAGCCACTGACTTGTCCGCGCACAAGCATACACGGACCGGCGTGGCGCCGGATGCGATCAACTGCACACCCAGTTCCAGTCCTCGCTCGGGTGTGAACTTCATCCAGCGGATCACACCCAGCGTCCAGTCATCGTTACTGCCCCTGGCGCCGGCCCTGATCGCAACCAGTTCGCCCACTTGCGCACTGGAGATATCGTTACTCTCCCACAGCAGGCAATAGCCACCGGCACTGACGTCAACCATTTTCCAGGACTCGACAGGCAGGCTCTCGCCCGCGTCGGCGGTAGTGTTCTGCGGTTCGAGTGCGAAAGCGCCTTTCAGCGGATGGTCGCCTCCAGGGAATGCCCTGTTGTTCTGCCAGCCGCCACCACCGACGGTCCTGCCCCTGTCGGGATGGTTTGTAGCAATCACCGTGGGTCGTTCAAGAGTCGGATCGACCAGGAAATCCGCGCGCTCAGGAACCTGTGTGGCCCTGGTCGCTGCACCGGCCTCGCCCAATCCCGGCTCTGTAAGGAGGCGATGGATCGCGGTGATCCCGAGTACCAGTTGTACGGGTGCTTCCTGGCGACGGCGGGTGGTCTGGCGCTCGGGCATCACGCCCCAGGTCAGCATCAGGCGTTTCAGGGTGCTCTCGCCCGGGAGGCTGTTTCGCAGGCCTGACTTATCGTGAAGTTCGGTCAGCGTCGCGTTGGCGGGTTCCTTCATGCTGCTGGTATCCAGAATTCGCCACTCATCATCCAGACGGTCCCGCCGCCTCAGAACCAGGTAGGATGGCGGGTCGTCCGATGCCAGGTGACAGCTGAAGAAACCAATGTTGTCATGATCCTTCGCTGCAAGAAGTCGACTGAAAGGTGCCCACCGTCCCAGCAGATTGTAGACCAACCGGATTTCACTCTGACGCAGTCCATAGGGGCCGGCAAGGGATAGTAACAGGATCTGCTTGTAGGCGGTCTCAACGGTTGTCAGATCGGGCTTATGCAAGGTCGTGTCGGTTTCCTGGTGTGCCTGCAACCCGTGTTTTGCTGCCAGCGCATACAGTGTGTGCAGGTCTTCCCAGATCCCTGCCCGGTGCGGGCTGTAGATTTGATAGCTGGCGATCAGCGACTCGGTGAGGTAGCGAATAGCCCGCTGCATCGGCGTTGCAAGCCGCGCGTCTTTATTCATCTCCCTGTTGAGAGACACGACCAGTAGCTTGTATCCGGTTGCCATGGCAAGGTACAGGCCGATGACCTGATTTGACTTGTTGAGATGGTCCTTGCCAAGCGGAAATCGTTTCCCCAGGTACTTCTTTTGCAATGCCCCGGTGACATGCATGACCGGCACCGTCAGTAATTCAAGGATTTCAGTGCGGGCAGCGGATGACAACTCGACGCTGTTGATTTCGGACAAGCCGAATTCAAGCTGCCCGGCACTGATTTCGATATCGAACAGTGGCAGGTTTTCCACCCATTTCCTGAGCGACTCCAGGTTGGTCTTGAAGATGCCACCGCCGGGTTTTTTGAGTTTTGGGACCCTTAATTCCATTGTCTGCCTTGCGTAATCCGGGTTTTCGTAGATCGGTATGGACAGCTATTCGATTAACCTATATCGGCATTCGTGGCATAGAGTAAATACTTGGGTGTTTTCATCTGCAGGCTATCCGGCGTTGACCCGTCTGCACCGCAACAGCCCTCACCCGTGCGGGGCTGGCCAGAGCAATTGTTTGCCACTTGCCCCGGGTGTTTCCCTAACCAGCCGTGGAACCAGGTATCCCGGCAGGGTGGCATGGAGATTATCCATCAGTTTGCGGGCAGCGCGGTCGTTTACCTCGAAATGCGCGCCGCCCTGGACGCGGTCCAACTGGTGCAGATAGTAGGGCAGGATGCCGGCTTCAAACAGCGCCTCGCTCAGCCGGGTGAGTGTGACCGCCTCGTCGTTGATCCCCTTCAGCAGGACAGACTGGTTCAGCAGGGTAACCCCGGCCTGTCTCAGCTCGCGCATGCCTCCGATGACGGTGTCATCGATCTCGTTGGGATGGTTGCAATGCACGACGAGTACCGTGCGCTGCGGGTGATCGCCTAGCCAGGCAAGCAGATAGTCATCGATTCGTTCAGGCAGCACGATAGGAAGGCGTGTATGGATGCGCAGGGTGCGCACGTGGGGTATAACAGCGAGCCGCCGAGCCAGTTCACCGAGGCGTGCATCCGGCAAGGCCAGGGGGTCCCCCCCGCTCAGAATGACCTCACTGATTTCCTCGTGACGCTCGAGATAGGCCAGCGCCGCGTCCCAGTGAGCGGCAGCCGGATTGGCCTCGCCATACGGGAAATGCCTGCGGAAGCAGTAACGACAGTGCACGGCGCAGGCGCCCGTCAGGGTGAGCAGCGCCCGCCCGTTATATTTATGCAGCAATCCAGGGGTGGCCATGACCTCCCGTTCACCCAGAGGGTCCTGCCGGAATCCGGATATTTCATGCCACTCCTCGTGCACCGGCAGAACCTGTCTCAGCAAAGGGTCGTTCCTGTTGCCGGCTTCCATGCGGCGTATGAAACTGTGTGGAACCCGCAAGGGAAACTCCCGGGCATCCAGGGAAATATCCGATCCGCTGACATCAAGCCGAACCAGCCTGAGCAGTTCCTCCACGGAACTCACCGCCTGGCGCAGCGCCGTTTGCCATGCCGGCAACTGTCGTGATGTGTTCATTCGGGGTATCATGGCCGCTGTTTTTAACATCATTTCAGGACTTTGCTTAGTCGAAAAAGGGCAGATATGGCAACGTACAGTACCAATGAATTCCGTGGCGGTCTCAAAATCATGCTGGATGGCGATCCCTGCTCCATCATTGAAAACGAGTTCGTCAAACCCGGTAAAGGCCAGGCGTTCAATCGCGTCAAGATCCGCAACCTGAAGACCGGGCGTGTCATTGAGCGCACCTTCAAGTCGGGAGAGTCCGTGGAGGGCGCGGACGTCATGGACACCTCGCTGCAGTACCTGTATTCAGATGGGGAATTCTGGCACTTCATGGACCCGAGCAGCTATGAACAGATCGCCGCGGATGCCACGGCCGTTGGTGATGCCACCAAATGGCTGAAGGAACAGGACACGTGCGAAGTCACGCTGTGGAACGGCGTGCCGCTTGCCGTTACGCCGCCGAATTTCGTGATTCTCACCGTCACGGACACCGATCCGGGCGTGCGTGGTGACACCTCGGGCGGCGGCGGCAAACCCGCCACGCTGGAAACCGGGGCCGTGGTGCGCGTGCCCCTGTTCATCGAAATCGGGGACATACTCAGGATCGATACCCGCACCGGGGAATATGTGGCGCGCGCGAAAGAGTAGGTAATCCGGCGGCTCATAACCTGGCGGGGTTGGCGTGTTGAGGGAAGAACAGGAGTGGCGGCCGACGGCGTCACTGAATCTCCTCAGGCTGAGGGCCATGCTGCTGACGCGAATCCGGGAGTATTTCGCGAACGCCGGCGTGCTCGAAGTAGAGACGCCGTTCCTGTCGGCGGCAGGTACCACCGATCCCGCCATACAGAGTTTCTCCACGACCTATCACGGACCGGGCCCGTGCCATGGCGCCCGGTTGTACCTGCATACCTCGCCGGAATATCCCATGAAGCGCTTGCTGGCCGCCGGCGCCGGTTCAATCTACCAGATCTGCAAGGTGTTTCGCGACGGTGAATCCGGACGTCGCCACAATCCGGAGTATACACTGCTCGAATGGTATCGGGCCGGTTTCGATCATGTGGCGCTCATGGTTGAAGTGGAATCCCTGCTGCGGGAGGTGTTGAGGGATATCCTGCCTCTGGTGCCGGCCAGGCACTGGACCTACCGCGAGCTGTTCAGGAACTATGCGGGTATTGATCCCTTCGATACCTCGGTAAATGAAATTCGGCAGGCATTACAGGCAAAGGGAATCGGTGCGCCTCCGGGGTTGACGGAAGAGGAGAGCGACGGCTGGCTTGACCTGCTGCTGACACACATCATTGAACCCGCCCTGGATGCGGGGCTGATTTTTGTCAGCGAGTATCCTGCCAGCCAGGCGGCGCTGGCCCGGCTGCTTCCCGGTGAGCCGTCGGTTGCGGCGCGTTTCGAGGTGTACCTTGACGGTGTCGAACTCGCCAACGGTTACCACGAACTCACCGACGCGGTGGAACAGCGCCGACGCTTTGAACAGGACAACACCCGCCGCGGCGCCCGCCAGCTCGCCACCATCGAGCCCGACTGGCGCTTGCTGGCGGCCATGCGCTCGGGATTGCCGGACTGCGCCGGCGTTGCCCTGGGAATCGACCGGCTGTTGATGATTGCCGGCGGAGCCAGGCATATCAACGAAGTCGTGGCATTCCCGTTGGAACTCGCCTGAATCATGCGCGATCCATGGACACCGGCATAGTGATACCCCGAGGGAAGGATCGCATCCCGACCGGGATGTTTGTCGGCAGTTACATGGATTGTCGGGCAAGGCAGAAAATGGTGTCGGCTTGTCCCCGATTTCCATCCGGTTGATTTACTCCCATGCTGTCAAATATTCGTGTGGCATTGCTAAATACCAGCCATCCCGGAAATATCGGGGCCACGGCCCGTGCCATGAAGACCATGGGCCTTGCTGACCTGTGGCTGCTGAATCCGCTGCACTTCCCCGATGCCGATGCCACAGCGCGCGCTTCGGGTGCGGATGATCTCCTGGCACGGGCACAGGTTCGTCGGCAGCTGGATGACCTCATCGAAGACTGCCGTCTGGTCGTCGGCGTCAGCGCCCGTACCCGCAGTATCCCGTGCCCGGTGCTCAGTCCAAGGGAGTGCGCGTCCATGGTCCGGGAGGAGAGTGAACAGGGGAGGGTAGCCGTGCTTTTCGGCTGTGAACAATCCGGACTGAGCAATGCCGAGATCGACCGCTGCCACTACCTGGTCCGGATACCGGCGAGCCCGGTTTACGCCTCCCTGAATCTGGCAGCCGCGGTGCAGGTTATTGCCTATGAATTGTTCGTGGCGCATGTTACAAAGGAGTCCAAGGAGATCGGTTGTTCCCCGGAACAGGTACCCGTAAGCGCTGGCGAGATGGAGCGTTTCTACGAACATCTCGAGGCGACGCTGGTGCAGCTGGAATTCCTCGACCCGGTCAATCCGCGGCACCTGATGCGCCGCCTGCGGCGACTGTACAATCGGGCAAGGCCCGATGAGAACGAAATCAATATCCTGCGCGGTATTCTTACAGCGGCACAACAGGCAGACAAGTGATGGAAAGCAACCGGGACGTGATTTACACGTGGTTGTGATCAAACGCTATGTTCGAAAGAATCAAAGAAGACATCCAGTGCGTCTTTGAACGCGATCCGGCCGCACGCACCGCCTTCGAGGTACTGACGACCTACCCGGGCATCCATGCCGTGCTGTTTCATCGCCTGAGTCACCGTTTGTGGAACATGAGACTCAAATGGCTGGCCAGGATGCTCTCCAATCTTGCCAGATTGTTCACTGGAATCGAGATACATCCTGGCGCGACCATCGGGCGGCGTTTCTTCATCGACCATGGCATGGGAGTGGTCATCGGGGAAACCACCGAAATCGGCGATGATTGCACCCTGTACCATGGCGTCACGCTTGGGGGTACCACCTGGGACAAGGGCAAGCGCCACCCCACCCTGGGCAGGGACGTCGTCATCGGGGCCGGCGCCAAAGTGCTGGGTCCTATCATGATCAATGACGGCGTGCGTATCGGGTCCAATGCGGTGGTGCTCAAGGACGTGCCGGAAGGCACCACCGTCGTGGGGGTTCCCGGTCGCGTGGTGACCATCAAACCTCCCGCCGAACCGGATTCCCGGCGCCAGGCGATCGCCAGGAAGATGGGGTTCGATGCCTACGGCGCGACACGCGACATGCCGGACCCGGTGGCGACTGCGATCAACGGAATTCTCGATCATATGCATATCATGGACGAGCGGCTCGAGCAGATGTGCCGTGAACTGAGAAGCCACGGTGTCGATCTGGCTGAAATACGCATGCCGGATCTGGGTCCCTGCGAACTGAATCATGTGGAAGACAAGGAAATCCATGTGCCCGGTGAATCCGACGCCCCGGGACTACCGGATAATCTATCGGGTAAATCTTGACTGAAACAGTGGGTTATGTCACCTTAACGTGATGTTCATTTCCTAATGGCCCGGTCACGTGAAGCTAACCAGTAAAGGACGTTACGCAGTCACTGCTATGTTGGATCTGGCCTTCCATTCCCAGGCGGGGCCAGTCACCTTGAACCAGATTTCGCTCCGACAGAATATTTCCCTGTCCTATCTCGAACAGCTGTTCACAAGACTTCGTCGACGTAACCTTGTCAGCAGCACCCGTGGTCCGGGCGGCGGGTATTCACTCAGCCGCCCCGCCGATCGGATCGTGATCGGCGAGATTATCGCGGCCGTTGATGAAGCGGTTGAAACCACACGCTGCAACGGCGCAGGGAACTGCCAGGAGGGCCGGCGCTGCCTGACGCATGAACTGTGGGATGATCTCAGCCGGCAGATTTACCGGTTCCTCAATGACATTACTTTGGCAAGCCTGATGGATGAACAGCTAATCCAGGAAGTCGCCATCCGGCAGGATCGCAAAATGAGTGAGCGCCCGGAGATTGGTCTGGCCATGCCCGGACGCAGAACGAACCCGCATCATCTCTAACCAGCCTGTCCAGACGGGACCGGTTTGTTATTCCGCTGCAGTCTGCCAGACCAGCAGGCGATTATTAACCGGCATGGCATAATCCTGTTTCAGGTGCAGGCCACTGGCACTTCCCAGTTCAACCAGATCCTCGAAGTTCCGCAGACCGCTCTGCGGGTCCCGCTGTTTCAACCACAGGTCAAAGCGTGCGTTACTGTCGCTGGTGTAACACCGGTTGTAGTTAAACGGCCCGTACAGACAGAAGATCCCGCCTGTTTTCAGTACGGCGCCGATTCCTGTGATCATGGTGACAACCGCAGGCCAGGCCATGATGTGCGTGGTGTTCGCACTGAACACGCCATCAACGCGGCAGTTCGGCCAGTGGTCGCCGGTGACATCGAGGAGCAGCGGGGGCAGCAGGTTGGCAAGTCCCGCCTCGCATCGCCAGGCATCGATGCTGGCATGGTTAATCTCAAGATCGCTAGGTTGCCACGTCAGGTGAGGCAGATGACGGCTGAAGTAAACCGCATGCTGCCCCGTGCCGCTGCCGATTTCCAGCACTGTCCGGCAGTCGACCAGCTCCCGCCGCAGGACGTCCAAGATCGGATCCTTGTTTTCCTCGCAGGCTTCCGAGTATTGCTTCATTCGCGGTGTTCCAAAGGGGTAACCCGGTTAGTTCATCACAATCGCTGCTGCAGGACCGCGGTGACCTCGCCGTCGGTCAGGACGACGGGATTGGTCTTCATACTGCTTCCCCGGCTGTTCGCGACAATTCGTGCAAAGTCGTTCTCCTTCACTCCGAACCGGCCGAGCCGGGGAATATCCAGTTGCCGGACCCAAGTCTCCAGAAGATCGATCAGGGCGTCATACGCTTTCTGCGCATCGGAAAACCGCGTGTCGCACAGCAGGCACGCCAGCCGGACATATTTGTCCAGGGCGGGATTCTCCGGTTCACGCGCCTGTAGTGCCTCGATGTTTACCCGGGTAGCGGCGGCCACCAGGGTGCCGCAGACCACGCCGTGCGGAATCGGGAAAAAAGCTCCCAGCGGGGAGGCGAGACCGTGTACGGAGCCCAGACCGGTTTGTGCCAGGGTGATGCCCGAGAGCAGCGCGGCATAGGCCATGCCCGCGCGGGCGTCGGACGCCGCGGCGGGATTTTCGTAGAGCGTCAGCAGACTGGCCCTCGCCGCCCGTATGCCGTCCAAGGCCAGGGCATCCGTCATCCGGCTGGCACGGGTCGAGACATAGGATTCCATCAACTGGGTGAGGGCATCCATGCCGTTGGCCGCAATCTGCGCGGGCGGGCAGGTGGACAGCAGATCGGGGTCGACGACGGCGTATTCCGGAACCAGCCGTTCGTCCCGGAAGGATTTCTTGAAGCCGTGTTCGCCCTGGATGCTGAGCACCGCGTTCTTGGTCGCCTCGCTGCCGGTGCCGGCGGTCGTGGGCGCGGCGATGAAGGGCACGGCGGGTCCCGTGTAGGGCTTTTCCGGTCCAACGCCTTCCAGGTAATCCATCACCGAGTCGCCCGTACGCAGCAGTCCGGCGATGGCCTTGCCGGCATCCAGAAC
>Ga0210112_1000514_pt1 | contig 10367 bp, 13 predicted proteins | sample Joice_ThreeSqC_D_FD_184875 | JGI IMG/M metagenome (GOLD analysis project Ga0210112, IMG submission 184875) | Wetland microbial communities from San Francisco Bay, California, USA, that impact long-term carbon sequestration - Joice_ThreeSqC_D2... | ecosystem: Environmental > Aquatic > Marine >... | reverse complement strand
GGGTGCAGGCGATCCAGATCGAGGACCAGGAGATGCCGAAGAAGTGCGGCCACACGCCCAACCGGCGGGTGGTGCCGCTGGCGGATGCGGTGAAGCGGGTCGAGGTGGCGGTGGAGGCGCGCCGGAGCAGCGACTTCCTGATCGTCGCGCGCACGGATGCGCGTACGGGGCTGGGGCTCGAGGAGGCGATCCGGCGCGCGCGGGCGTTCGCGAAGGCGGGCGCGGACGTGCTCTTCGTCGAGGCGCCGGAGTCGGAGGCGGAGTTCGCCCAAGTCGGCGCGGAGCTCGCGCGCGAGGCGAAGCTGCTCGCCAACATGGTGCCCACCGGAAGATCGCCCATGCTGCCGGCGGCGACGCTCGCGCGCTGCGGCTTCTCGATTGCGATCTATCCCAGCGCGGGGATGGGCGCGGCGTGCGCGGCGCTCGAAGGCGCCTACGGCTGGCTGCACGCGAAAGGCTCGCTCGAAGGCTCGCCGGTGCCGGCCTCCGACATGGCGCGGCTGCACGAGCTGGTGGGCTTCGCCGACGTGTGGGACTTCGAGCGGCGCCACGTCGAGCCGCAGGACTGAGGCGGCGTGCTAGCGGTAGCTGCGGAACTGCCCCACCACCACGCCGAAGATCTCGAGGTCGTCCTTCGGCCGGATCACGGGATAGGCCTTGTTCTCGGGCCGCAGCACGATGCGGCCCTTCTCGCGCGCGAGGCGCTTGAGGGTGAATTCGTTGTCGAGGATCGCGACCACGATATCGCCGATGTCCGCGGTGGTGCGCTTTTCGACCACCACGGTGTCGCCGTCGAGGATGCCGGCGTCGATCATCGAGTCGCCCTTGACCTTGATGAGGAGCGTGCGCGAGGGGGTCGCGACCAGGTGCTCGTCGATCGTCAGGGTCTCGGCGGCGGTGTCGGCGGCGGGGCTCGGCATGCCGGCCCGCACGTGCTCGGCCACGGGGCGCTCGAAAAAGCGCTTGCCGGGCTTGAGCCGCTTGTCCGGGGTGCTCTGCAGGAACCCTTCGCCCTTCAGGCGCATCACCATCCCGGCCACCGACGCCTTGGAGGCGAGCCCCACCAGGCCGCCGATCCGCGCGTAGGAGGGCAGCACGCGGTGCTTCGCGTAGTAGTCCTGCAGCCGCCCCAGGTACTGACCGTCGTCCGCCATCCGGAAACGATACCGAACGAACGTTCGGCGGTCAATCAGGCTCGAAAAGCCCGGATCGGGAGGAAAATCGATTCTGACCCCGATTTCAACAAAGGTCCGATTCGATGCACATCTGGGTTGACGCCGACGCCTGTCCGCTGGTGATCAAGGAGATCCTGTACCGCGCGGCGGAGCGGGCGCAGGTTTCGCTCACGCTGGTGGCGAACAAGATGCTTGCGACGCCGCGCTCGAAGTTCGTGCGCGCGATCCAGGTCGGGCGCGGGTTCGACGTCGCGGACGCGGAGATCGCGCGGCGGGTGGAGGCGGGGGACCTGGTGGTGACGGCGGACGTTCCGCTCGCGGCGCAGGTGATCGAGCGCGGCGGGCATGCGCTCAATCCGCGCGGGGAGTTCTATTCGCCGGACAACATCCGCGAGCGGCTGGCGATGCGCGACCTGTTGGAGAAGCTGCGCGAGACGGGGGTGCAGACGGGAGGGCCGGAGCCGCTCGGGCAGTCCGACCGCAAGCGCTTCGGCGATGCGCTCGACCGGTTCCTCGCGCGCCAGGCGAGGCCGAAGTAAGCTAGCCGGGGTTCGGGACGACCGAGGCGGCAAGGAGGGTCAGGCCATGGGCTTCGACTGGTCGGGTCTGCGCGAGCCGGCGCCGGGGACGCTGGCGGCGGCGCGCGAGGTGGCGCACTACGCGCTGCAGTGGGTGGCGCGGGCGGCGCGGGCGAACCTGCGCGCGGCGCCGGACGACAGCCACAGCGCGCTGACCTGGGATGCGGGGCTGGGGGCGCTGGTGAGCGCGCCGCTGCCCGAGGGGACAAAGGCGGGCACCCGGGTCGGCCTGCAGCTCGCGACGCTCGAGCTGGAGCTGACCCGCGACGGCAAGGCTGAGCGGCTGGCGCTCGAGGGCTGCACCACGGGCACGGTGAGCGACTGGCTCGACCTGAAGCTCGCGGCGCAGGACCTGAAGGCCGCGTCGAAGGTTGCGCTGCCCTACGAGATTGCGCCGCAGCCGTTGCGCCACCTGCCCGGGCTGGCGGCGCTCGCGCGCTGGTTCGGCGCGGCGGAGGAGGTGCTGGAGGAGGTGCGGGGCAGGACCGCGGACATCCGCCCGGGGCCGGGCCCGGTGCGCTGCTGGCCGCACCATTTCGATATCGCGGTTCTGGTGCGGCTCGAGAAGGGCGCGGCCGAGTCGGCGCGCTCGATCGGCGTCGGCGTCTCGCCCGGCGACGGCTACTACGCGCAGCCCTACGCCTACATCAGCCCGTACCCGGCGCCGAAGGATCCGAAACTGCCCGCGCTGCCGCCGGGCGGGCACTGGCACAGCAAGGATTTTTTCGCCGCGGTGGCGACGGCCGAAGCGCTGCTCGCCCAGCCCGATCCGCGCACGGCGCTGGTGGCGGTGATCGATGCGGCTTTCGAGGTCGAACGGAGGTGGCTGCATGGCTGACGAGGCGAAGTGGCAGGACCTGGGGCCGGCCGAGGAGTTCCGCCGGGCGGGCCTGTCCGAGGCCGTGCTCGGGCGGCTCAAGCTCGCGGTGTCGTTCCGCGACGGCCGCTTCGGCGTCGTCTCGGGCACCTGCAACCACGTCGGCGGGCCGCTCGGCCAGGGGCGCCTGGACGGCGAGTACATCGTCTGCCCCTGGCACAACTGGAAGTTCCACCGCTGCAGCGGCAAGGGCGAGCCGGGCTTCGAGGAGGACTGCATCCCGGCCTACGAGCTGCGCGTGAACGACGGGCGGCTCGAGGTGCGGAGCGACAACCCGAGCGCGCGCAACAAGAAGCCCCACCCGCCGCATCCGTTGGCGAGGAAGATCGAGCGCGCGCCGGGCGAAATTCGCGTCGTCGGCATCTCGACCACCAGCATGGACGAGGCCAACCCGCGCTACTCGACCTCCGACGCGCTGCTCGAGGTCTCGCTCGATCACGCGCGCGACGCGCTCAAGTGCGAGACGAAATTGATCAGGCTCTCGGCGCTCGAGTTCAGGAACTGCGAGGGCTACTACTCCAAGAGCGCCCACGCCTGCACCTGGCCCTGCTCGATCACGCAGATGGACGACAAGGACGAGCTGACCGAGGTCTACGAGGCGCTGGTGCACTGGGCCGACGTGGTGCTGGTGTCGACCCCGATCCGCTGGGGCGCGGCGAGCGCGCTGTACTTCAAGATGGCCGAGCGGCTGAACTGCGTGCAGAACCAGGTCACGATCCGCGACAACGTGCTGATCCGGCGCAAGGTCGCCGCCTTCATCATTACCGGCGGGCAGGACAACGTGCAGGGCGTCGCCGGCGGGATGCTGTGCTTCTTCTCCGAGCTGGGCTTTCACTTCCCGCAGTTCCCCTTCATCGCCCACTCGCGCGGCTGGACTGCCGAGGACATGGAGCGCAACGTCGAGCACGTGATGCACAGCGCCGAGCTGCGCGAGGGCGCGCAGCAGCTCGCGCTGCGCGCGGTCGACCTGGCCAAGACCCTGCTCGCGACCGCGCCGGAGGGCGAGCGCACCCCGCGCGGCGGGCGCAAGGCCTACCGGCTGGAAATCGAGCGCGGTTGAGGAAGGCTAGCCGCATGGACGCCGCCAACAACCGCCCCTGGCAGCGCGACTACACGATCAAGCAGACGCTGGTGATCGCCGAGACGCCCGAGCTGCGGGTGATCGACCAGACGCTCGCTCCGGGCGAGCGCGTGCCCTGGCACCTGCACCCGGACAACGACGACCTGTTCATCTGCCTGCGCGGCACGTTCGAGATTCGCGAGATCAACCCCGAGCGCACCACCGTGATGAAGCCGCTCGACCGGCACCTGGTGCCCAAGCGCAGCCCGCACACCGCGCTCAACGTCTCGGGCGAGGATTGCCAGCTGCTGACGGTGCAGGGGCCGGGCAAGTACGACTTCAGGCGGCTGCCGAAGCTGGACGGAAAATAGGGCCCGTCCCTAGTCGGGGGTGACGATCGGGAACACGCCTTTGGCCTTGTGGAACAGGGCGAAAAAGCGCACCAGGTCGATCCTGCTGCCGCCGGTCTTGAGCTCGTCGCCGGTGAGCAGGTCCTTCAGCTTTGCGCTGCCGGTCATCATGGCGAGAAAGAGCCGCTTGCTCATCATGAGCGACGCGTCCGCATCCATCGCGGGCGGGGCGCGGCGGTGGTGCAGCACCGCGTTTTCGATCCACAGCACGTAGGACTCCTTCGCGTCGGTGATCTCGAGGTTGATCTTGTAGCGCTTGCCCTCGGCGGCGGGCCCGTCGAGGCTCGCCGCCATTGCGTCGAGGAAGCGCTCGGTCGGGGTCCAGGCGAGCATGTCGAGCAGAATCGTGCGGTCGAGGCCCTTCTCGGGCGGGCCGTTGCGCAGCTCGTAGGCGCCGGTCAGGTATTCATTGCGCCACGTGCCCGACTCGGCGGCGTGCGGCGCACGGCCTTCTCCCTCGCCGGCGATCGAGCCGGCCGGATCATTATCTGCAGCCGCATGCGAAAATTGGGGACGGACTCCGTATTTCCCGCAGTCAAATCAAGACGCTGCGCCGGAAATCGGGGTCTGTCCCCGGTTTTACTACAGCCGCACGAACTCCTTGCCCTTGTTGCCGGCGACGAAGGCGTTGAAGATTTCGTTCACCTGGTTCCAGGTCTTGAGCTTCCTCATGTTGCCGAGCCAGCGCTGGATGTTGGGGTAGGCGGCGAAGTCGATGCCGACCAGCTCGCCGATCGACACCAGGCCGGCGCCGAAGTAGTCGGCGATGGTGATCTCGTTGCCGCACAGGTACTGGTTCTTCGGCCCGATCCAGTAGTCGTTCAGCACCTGCAGCCAGCGCTTGGCGCCTTCCTGCCCCCAGGCGATCGCGCCGCCGTGCGCCTCGTCGCTGCGCCGCTTGTGGTGCGGGAAGATCTGCGGATACACCAGGCCGTAGCCGAAGTCGCGGTAGAACTGGGTGTTGAGCCAGTCCATCATCTCGTTCACCTTGGCGCGCTTCTTCAGGTCCTTCGGGTACGAGGGCAGGTTGTGCTTGTCGGCGAGGTACTTCAGGATCGCCGAGCCCTCGGTCAGGCGCAGGTCGCCGTCCTCGAGCATCGGCACCAGCTTGTTGGGATTGATCGAGGCGTAGGGCTCCTGGTAGTGGGCGCCCTTCAGGATGTCGACCATCACGTCCTCGCACGGGATGTTGTTCTCGGCCAGGAACAGGCGCACGGGGCGCGTCGCGGTCGAGGCGGGGTGCATGTAGAGCTTCATTGACGCTGCCTCCTCCATTTGGGTTGGCGCATTCTAGATCAGAGCGCAACCGCGAGGCCGTGGCGTGCGCCGACGCCGACCAGCTTCTCGAAGTCGGGCTGGGTGGGCGAGATCTCGCGGTCGATGTCGGTGAACATCTCCGAGGCGCCCAGGCGCGAGGTCATCGAGACCATCTGCCCGCCGCCCTCGCCGAAGCGGAACCAGTGCGTGGTGCCCGCGGGCAGGTGGACCAGGGTTCCCGCGACCGCGACCAGCTTGTCCTCGCCGATGCCGAATTCGATCCTGCCTTTGACGACGTAGAACGACTCGTCCCAGGGGTGGCTGTGCGGCGGCGGGCCGCTCGCTTCCGGGCCTTCCTGGAAAAAGATCTCGTAGCCGCCGGTGGCGGCGCCCGAGGCGAGCACCGTGATCCGCTCGCCGACGACGTTGAGCTCCTGGGGACGGTTCATCGGGGTGACGACGAACGCTTTGGCGTTCATGTGAAACCTCCTTTTGGTTGAGTTGCGGCGCCATTACATCAATTGCCTTGGAGGAAATAAACGTCCAAAATGCAAGTTAACTATGCACAAAAAGTAAACAGTCATGGCGATCGACGTCGTTGCTGCAATGCGAGTGTTCACTTCGGTGGTAGAGGCCGAGAGCTTTGCCGGCGCGGCCGACAAACTGGACCTGTCGCGGGGCATGGCGACGCGCTACGTGGCGCAGCTCGAGGCTCACCTGGGGGTGCGGCTGCTCAACCGCACCACGCGCCGGCTCTCGCTCACCGAGGCGGGCAGCGACTACTACCAGCGCGCGACCCAGGTGCTGGCGATGATCGAGGAGGCCGAGACTTCGGCGGCGCAGAACGCCTCGGTGCCGCGCGGCACGCTGCGCGTCACTTCGTCGGTGATCTTCGGCGCGCGCCACCTCGGCGCGGCGATCAGTGCCTATGTCAGGCGCCACCCGCAGGTGCAGGTGGAGCTTTCGCTCAACGAGCGGGTGGTGGACCTGGTCGACGAGGGCTTCGATCTCGCGGTGCGCGTGGGCGTGCGGGTCGATCCGGGGCTGATCGCGCGGCGCATCACCCCGGTGCGGGCCTTTGCCTGCGCTTCGCCGGCGTACCTGAAAACGCACGGGACGCCGCAAGAGCCCGAAGAGCTCGCCGCGCACAACTGCCTGGTCTACGCGCATCCGATCCACCACGGCGGCTGGCATTTCAAGCGCGAGGGCGAGGAGCGCATCGTCCCCGTGAGCGGAAAGCTGCGCGGCAACAACGGCGACTCGCTGGTGAGCGCCGCAATCGACGGCCTGGGGGTGATCTTCGAGCCTACGTTCCTCGTCTACGAGGCGCTGCGCGAGAAGACACTGGTGCGGATCCTGCCGGACTGGCAGTCCGAGGAGCTGTGGGTGTTCGCTGTCTATCCCAACCGCAAGTTCCTCGCGCCCAAGGTGCGCAGCTTCATCGACTTCCTCATCGAGCGCTTCGGCCCCGAGCCGTATTGGGACGCCGGCGCGGGGAAATAGGGGTCAGACCCCGATTTCCGGGACCGCGCCAGTTATTCACAGGATCTGTGGACAAAGCTGTGGATTAGCGTTGGATAACCGGTATCGCCGCCGCGCGAGAAACGCGCCTTTTCCTGGCGGGCTAGAAATTAGGCAGGAAATTCCGCAGTCGCATTAGAGCGTTGCGCGAAACAATCGGCTTCCGCGACGCTGCGGCGTCGCCGCGGCCATCCACGCTTGCCGCCGAGGTGCGCCCGAGGGGTGACGCGGATAGAATCGTTCGTCGGCGTCGTATCCTGCGCAAAGGAGCCTGAACATGATTCGTAAGCTTCATCACAGCGCCTACCGCTGCCGCGACTCGGAGCAGACGCGGCGCTTCTACGAGGACTTCCTCGGCCTGCCGCTGGCCGGAACGCTCGAGATCAAGGAGAGCAAGACCGGCCGCGCGACGAACACGCTGCACACCTTCTACCGGCTCGATGACGGCTCGCACATCGCGTTCTTCGAGGCGCCCGACATGCCGTTCGAGTTCAGGCCGCAGCACGACTACGACCTGCACATCGCGCTCGAGGTCGAGCCGCAGGTGCTGCCGAAGATGCTCGAGAAGGGCCGCGCGCAGGGCCTCGAGACGCGCGGCGTGTCGGACCACGGCTTCATCCACTCGATCTACTTCCGCGACCCCAACGGCTACGTGGTCGAGTTGTGCGCGAAGCAACCGAGCCACGACCGCGCGATGGACCCGGCGCAGAACCGCGCGCGCGAGAAGCTCGACCGCTGGACCGAGGCCAAGGCCGAAAACCGGGGACAGACCCCGATTTCCGCCGTAACGCCTTGATCTGCAGGTAGAGAAATCGGGGTCTGTCCCCGGTTTTAAGCGAGCGCGTGCTCGCGCTCGAGCTCCATCAGGCGCCGGATGCGCTCGTCGGTGGAGGGGTGGGTCATCAGCCAGCCCGGCGCGCGCGCCATGAAGAAGCGCTCCATCCAGCCGCCGCGCTGGCGCTCGAGCTTGGCGAGCGCGGAGGCGAGCCCGCGCGGGTCGCCGGTGATCTCGACCGCGCCCACGTCGGCGTCGTACTCGCGGGTGCGCGAGAGCGCGAGCTGCAGCAGGCCCGAGATCGTCGGCGCGAAGATGAGAAGCAGGATCGCGAGCAGCGGAACGCCGTGGCCGCTGAGCAGCGACACCGGGATCAGGACGAAGAGCAGGATCTGGCCGACGAAGGACAGCACCGAAGTCATGCGCCCGACCACCGCGGCGAGCGACATCACCCAGACGTCGCGCGCTCGCACGTGCGAGAGCTCGTGGGCGAGCACGCCGGCGATCTCGCGCGGCTCGAGGCTCGCGAGCAGGCCGTCGGTGACGGCGACCGCGGGGTTGTCGCGGCTGCCGGCGGCGAAGGCGTTCAGCGCGGGCGCCGGAACGCGGTAAAGGCGCGGCGTGCGCGGCAGCCCGGCGCGCCCGGCGAGCTCGCCGACGAGGCGATAGAGTCCCGGCGCCTGCATCGGCGCGAGCGGCTGCGCCCGCGTCAGGCGCAGGATCATCTCGGCCGAGCCGCCGCTGCCGAGCAGCGCGAGCACCGGCCCCAACGCGGCGGCCCACAGGCCGACCTCGCCGAACAGGGTCCAGCCGAGGAAGCCCGCCAGCGCGGCCATCGCCGCGAGCAGGGCGAGCGTCTGGAGCGCGTTTTGCAGCCGGTGCGCGGTGCTGAGGGGACTGGTCATGGCCGTTATATGGGGTCAGAGTCGCATTTTTCAAAAAAGGTCCCCGCTCACATGCCGAGAACGAAACTGACGATTCCCAAGCTGGCGGAAGCCGACCCGGGACTGTGGTCGAACTGCATTCGCGCGGGCGAGCTGCTGTTCATCTCCGGCCAGGTCGCGCGCCCCTTCGAGGGCGGCGCGACGCTGGTGGGCGAGGACGAGTACGCGCAGGCGAAGCACATCTTCGCGCGCATCCAGCGCATCTGCGAAGGCGCGGGCGGCAGCCTCGAGGACCTGGTCAAGATGACCATCTTCATGGTCGACATCAGGAAGAACACCGAGGTCTGGCGCGCGCGGCGCGAGTTCTTCCGCGGCGACTTTCCGGCCTCCACGCTGGTCGAGGTGCGCTCGCTCGCCGGCGCGGAAACGCTGGTCGAGATCGAGGCGGTCGCGTACCTCGGAAATTAAGGTCGCGCCGCGTAGTTCAGCGCGAGGTCGAAGGCGTCGAAGTTGCGCAGCCGGCGCCCCGGGGCGAGGCCTTCGATGCGGCGGTTGAACAGGAGCGGCACCTTCTGCTCCGAGACGCCGCCGTGCGAGCGCAAGGGAGCGTCGAGGCCCGAGAGGTCGTGGCGCGACTTCGAGGTGCCGATCACGGTGTCGCGCCGCGAGACGATCACCAGCTCGCCCAGCCGGTCTTCGGGCAACTGGAAGCGGCAGCAGGCGTCGAAGCGCTCGAGCGCGAGCTCGATGCCGTGCCGCGTTGAAATGCGCGCGGCGAGCCCCGGCGCGTCGGCGCCTTCGGGCAGGTAGACGGTGGCGAACGAGCCGAGCGCCCCGTGGTGCACGACGTAGGGGTCGGTGATCGGCAGGATGACGCGCGCGGCGCCCGCGCCGAGCCATTCGTCGAGCAGGTCCTGCAGGTAGATCACGTTCGGCGAGCCGTCGGGGCCGTGCTTGTCGTTCATGCCGTGATCCGCGGTGAGCGCGATCGCCGCGCCCGCCGACTCCAGGCGCGCGAGGTAGCCGTCCATCATGGCGTAGAACGCGTTCGCCGCCGGCGCGCCGGGCGCGGCCTTGTGCTGCACGTAGTCGGTGGTCGAGAGGTACATCAGGTCCGGGCGGCGAGTCTGCATCAGCTTCGCGCCCGCGGCGAACACGAACTGCGACAGCTCGGCGCTGTAGACCGAGGGGCGCGCCATGCCGGCCAGCGCGAGCTGCACCTTATTCGCCTTCTCGGCCGAGAAGCACTCGCCGGCGAGGCCGTGCCCGAGCAGCGCGCGCAGCTTGTCCTTGGCGGTGACGACCGCGACCGAGGCGCCGGCCTGCGCGAAGGCGGCGAGGATCGTTCCGGCGCGCAGGTACTTCGGGTCGTTCATCATTACTTCGCGGCCGCTGTCGCGGTCGTAGAAATAGTTGCCGCAGATGCCGTGCAGCGAAGGCGGCGCGCCGGTCACGATCGAGAGGTTGTTCGGATTGGTGAAACTCGGCACCACGCAGTCGGCGACGAAGGCGGAGCCTTCGGTCAGCGTGCGCGCGAACCACGGCGCGACGCCCGCGCGAACCGCCTCGTCGATGTACGCGCCTTCGCAGCCGTCGACGCACACCACCACCAGCGGCTCGCGCATCCAGCGGTAGCGTCTGCCGTTCACTTCGAGGAACGATGTTCCTTCCATGGCGGACGATCCTAGCGCAACGTCAGGATGGTGCAAAGTTTGTTGCGATGCGTCGCAGTAAACTGAAAAAAGAAGAAGCGCATTCACGCGCCGTCACGGTCAGCAGCGGAGATCTTCTTTTCAGAGGAGTGGTGCAACATGAGACGAATCTTTCCCC
>Ga0210112_1000512_pt1 | contig 10381 bp, 9 predicted proteins | sample Joice_ThreeSqC_D_FD_184875 | JGI IMG/M metagenome (GOLD analysis project Ga0210112, IMG submission 184875) | Wetland microbial communities from San Francisco Bay, California, USA, that impact long-term carbon sequestration - Joice_ThreeSqC_D2... | ecosystem: Environmental > Aquatic > Marine >... | reverse complement strand
GTACCCTGATCCGCTGACCTGCCGATCAGCTTTCACTATCGAGACTTAACCCGAATTCAAACCTGTCGATCTTGACGCCCTCGGGAAATGCGTTGTTCAGGCGTCGCTCGAACTCCTTGTAAACCTCCGCCTTGTGCTGCTGAATGTCGTAATCGCGACTGCCCGTGTCGATGCCTGCTACCTCGAGGTCCATCTTGAACTCTGCATCCGGAGCAATTTGAAACCGTACCTTTGCCATTGCGAACTCCTCCGTATCACTCAAATGTATCCAGGCCGCCCGATTCCCCCGTCCGGTCACTGTATGGGGACGTACATGATCGGGCAGCTGCAGCTGCCCAGCAGGCCCTCTTCCGTAAACTCCGCCAGGATGCCGTAAGGCAGGCGATGCCGGCGGCATCCCAGCACGATCAGATCGATATCCAGCCGGACGGACTCTTTCAGAATCGTGCTGACGGTTGCACCCTCGATCAGCAGCGCCTTCGCCTCGACACCCCGGTCGCGCGCGCAGCGCGCGAGCGTCTGCAGAAATTCGTGCTCGTTGCGCAACTCGGCTGCGGCCTCGTGGCGCAATGCCTGCTTGTCGATATTGAAGGGGGCGGTATCGCTCGAATGCGGGACAATGTGGATCAGCCACACCTTGCCGGAAAAGGCACGCGCCAGTTCCATGGTGCGTTCCATCAGGGGTGAGGTTATGGACGTGGTTTCAATTTCATCGATAGCCACGAGTATGTTTTTCACTGGCAGATACTCCTTCGTTGACCCGTCACCACACAGGCACACTTCGTCATAATCAAGCTATTCAATATACGGAAATAACGCCTTGATGTGTATCAACACAACAAGTGCATAACAGGGGTCAGTACCCTTTTTCCGCACGTGCTGTCAGGACAACAACGTGATGTACATGAAAAAGGGTACTGCCCCGTTTTACCCCTACACCCGCTTCACGTCGGCCACGTCGTTGCGCAGGTAGACCGGGATGGCCTGCTCCGGACTGACCGTACGCCCCTGTGCGAACGCCTCGATCGCCAGTCGCGCGACATCGGCGGCGCGCGGTTCCAGGTCGGGCAGCACGCGAACCACGCGCGCTTCCAGCCGCGGCATGAGGATCGCACCGTACGCGTCCCAGCCACTGCCCGCCGCCACCCAGTCGCCGGCCGCCGGTACTTCGACGGCTGCCGGTTCGCGCACCACCTCCTCGCCCTGCAACTGCAGCCGGCCGGCAGCGGCGTCCGCGTAGGCACCCCAGTACACCTCGCCCTTGCGTGCATCCAGCGCGGCAAGTATGGCCGCGCCGCCGCTTTCGCGCTGCGCACCCAGCGCCAGCGCCGCCAGCGTCGACACCGGCACCACCGGTCGCCCGGCCGCGAAGGCAATCCCCTGCACGATGCTGGCCGCGATGCGTACCCCGGTGAACGAACCAGGCCCGCGGCCGAAGGCAATCGCATCGAGCTGCGCCGCTTTCAGGCCGGCCTCCACCAGCAGCGATTCGATCATGGGCAGGATCAGCGTCGCGTGCTGGCGTGGCGCCAGTGCATAACGTTCCAGCACCGCGCCGTCGATGGCCAGCGCGGCGGAACAGGCGGCTGTGGCCGTCTCGATGGCCAGGATGCGTGTGGTCATGTCAGCCGGTGGTCAGCGGCTCGACATGCGTCGCGGCAACGCCTGCAAAGAATTCATGAATCGCGTCGACGTCGTGCGTACGCGGCATGCGCGGCAGGCTGTTGAGAAATACCCGGCCGTAGGACTTGCTGCGCAGGCGCGGGTCACACAGCACCAGCACGCCGCGGTCGGTGTGATCGCGGATCAGGCGCCCGATGCCCTGCTTGAGCGTGATCACGGCGTTCGGCAGCTGGTAGGCCATGAACGGATTCACGCCCTGCCTGCGTAATGCCTCGATGCGCGCCTGCAGCACCGGGTCGCCGGGCGAGCCGAACGGCAGCTTGTCGATGATGACGCAGGACAGCGCCTCGCCGCGCACGTCGACCCCTTCCCAGAAACTGCTGGTGCCGAGCAGCACGGCGTTGCCGAGCCGGCGAAACTGTTCCAGCAGTTCGCGGCGCGGTGCCGCGCCCTGCACCAGCAGCGGATACGGGCAGTCGCGTTCCAGTTGCCGGGCCGCGTTGCGCAGCGCGCTGTGACTGGTAAACAGCAGGAAGGCACGCCCGCCGCTGGCCGCGAGCACCTCGCGTGCACGGCCCACCACCGCATCGATGTAGTCCGGCGCGTTCGGGTCCGGCATGCCGTCCGGCAGGTAGAGCAGTGCATTGCGCCGGTAGTCGAACGGGCTGTCCAGCTGCAGCGTGTGCGCGTCGTTCAGCCCGAGCTGCGAGGCAAAATGCTCGAAGCTTTCGCCCACGGCCAGCGTGGCCGAGGTGAATACCCAGGCACTGGCCAGGTTATCGAGGCAGTTGCGGAACACCGGCGCGACATTGAGCGGCGTCAGGTTGAGCCGGAATGCGGTATGCTGTGTCTCGAACCAGTGTATGTACTCGCCGGCCTCGTGACTCATCAACTGCGCGAGCCGGTCGCGCAGCATTGCGGCACGCTGACGGCAATTTTCCAGACCCTTGCCGCGCTCTGCCGCCGGCACCAGCCAGTCTGTCAGCTGCGCGAGCGCCGCGGCCAGTTCCTCCAGTACGTCCTGCACGCGCGCGTCGGTGGCGACCACCGACCAGGCGGCGCGCCGGTCCTGCTGGCCAAGTGCCAGGCGCAGCCGGTGCGCCATGCCCTCGAGCCGGTCCGCGGACTCCGGCAGGTCCTGCAGGTCGCCGGCCTCGCGCAGGTGTTCCAGGCGCACGTCCCGCACCAGATCGCGCAGCTGGTGACTGCTGAGAGTGATACCGAAGAACACCGAGGCGACCTCGGGCAGCTGGTGCGCCTCGTCGAGGATGAAGGCATCGGCACCCGGCAGCAGTTCGCCGAAGCCCTCCTCCTTCAGCACCAGGTCGGCAAACAGCAGGTGATGGTTGATCACCACCACATCCGCCTCCAGTGCATTGCGGCGCGCCCTGATCACGAAGCAATCCTGGAAATGCTCGCACTCCTGGCCCAGGCAATTCTCGGCGGTCGAGGTGACGCGCGGCCAGACCGGCGAGTCTTCCGGCACCAGGCCGAGTTCGGCGATATCACCGTACGGCGTGCGTCCCGCCCAGGCGCGCACCTGTTCCAGTTCGTGCAGCTGCCGGCCGCTGATCTGGCGGCCATCACCGGCCGCGGTGTCGAGCCGGTGCCTGCACAGGTAGTTGGTGCGTCCCTTGAGCAGCGCGCTGCGCAGCGGCACGCCGAGCGCCGAACGCACCACCGGCAGGTCCTTGCCGAACAACTGGTCCTGCAGGTGGCGCGTCCCGGTGGAGATGATGACCTTGCGGCCGGACAGCAGGACCGGCATCAGGTAGGCAAAGGTCTTGCCGGTACCGGTGCCTGCCTCGACGATGAGCCGGTCACGACCGGCGATGGCCGCGGCCACCGCCTCGGCCATGTGTTGCTGTTCGGCACGCGGCGCAAAGCCCGGCACACTCGCGGCCAGCGGGCCGGTGTCGCTCAGCAGTTCGGTGATCTCGGACATTATCGGGATTGGCACCAGCCGTGAATACCTGTTCCGTGGCCATTGTCCTGAAAACATAGCCACGGAAATACACGGGAATACACGAAATGCTTTTGTATGGTTCCGTGTTCTTCCGTGTGTCCCGTACCCGTTCCCTTGAAACAAACAGCCACGGAACCCACGGAAAACACGGAAGGAAACCCAGGGCAAGCCGTCTGCGAGGAATGCGATCCGGATGTTTCCGGAAAGCATATATTATTTTTCCGTGTACTTCCGTGGATTCCGTGGCCATTGCCCGGTTCACATTTCACGATTCACATCTCACGCCTGCACGCGGTCCACATAGGCGATTTCCGTGTCATTCCGTGTGGTTCCGTGGCCATTGCCTTGAAAAGGCTGCCACGGAAGTGTGCGGAATGCATTTGTATTATTCCGTGTACTTCCGTGGATTCCGTGGCCATTCCCCGGTTCACGCATCACGTCTCGCGCCGTCATCGCCCTGCGAGTTCGCGTGCGCGCTGATCGGCCGTCGCGGCACCCCGCTCGTCGCCCTGCTCGCGCCGGGCGCGCGCGATCAGCTGCCAGTTGCGCGACTGCTGCACGGTGTTGCCGCTGGCCAGGCTGTTCGACTTGGCGGCGAGCTGTTCCGCGGCCTGCGCATCCCCCTGCGACAGGCGCACGGTGGCCAGGTGATACCACAGCACCGGATTGCGCGGATCGATGCGAATGGCGCGCTCCAGCGAGGCGGCGGCCGCCTCGAGGTCGCCGCTGTTGGCCTGGCGCTCGGCGGTGTCGAGCAGCGCCACCACGGCCGGCGGCTGGGGCCGCGTCACCGGTGCCGGCTGCGGCACACTGACCACGGGTGGCGGCTGGCGTTGCTCGCCGGGTAGCTGCGAGCCCGGCTCGACGACCGGCGGCGGCAGCCGCTCACCGCGTGGCGGATAATAGGTCGGACTGCAGCCCTGCAGCAGCGCCAGCAGCGCCAGCACGGACAGCAACCGGCGCGATGTATCGATCGATCTCACTCAAACAGCTCCTTGAACCAGTCAACCGCCTCCGGCAGGGAGCCGAGCCCCCGCACGCAGGGGGCGGATTCCGTCGGCGCGCTGCCCTTGATAAAGGGCAATTGTACGGCATCCAGGCAGCCGGCATCAGCCAGCAGGCCGGTCGCCGGATCGATCCAGTGGTATTCGATGCCGTCGATCAGGGTCTGGGTCCAGCCGGAATCGTTGAAGCCGGCAAACAGGTCGCGCCACACCCGCAATGCGCCGGTGGATCCGCTCAGGCCGGTCGACTGGTTGTCGTCGCGGCCCACCCACACCACACCAAGACGGTCACCGGTGAAGCCGGCGAACCAGCTGTCGCGCAGGTCGTCCGTGGTGCCGGTCTTGCCGGCGACATTGCGGTCCGCCGGCAAGGACTGGTAGACCGACCGGCCGGTGCCTTCGCGCACGACGTACAGCAACGCGGTGGTGATCAGGTGGTCCGGCCCCGGCTCGATGGCCGCCCGGACGTTGAGTGGATAGCGCTGCAGCGGCGTCTTGTCCACCGCCAGCACGGCCGTGATGGCGCGCAGCGGCGTGGCGAAGCCGCCGCTGGCGAAGGTCTGGTACATGCGCGTCACCTGGAACGGCGACATCTCCACGGCACCCAGCAGCAGCGACGGATACGGATTCAGTTTCTGTTCGACACCCAGCCGCCGCAGCGTATTGATGACCTTGTCGACGCCCAGCGTCAGGCCCAGACGCGCCGTGCTGATGTTGTAGGAATGCGCCAGCGCCTGGTACAGCGGCACCATACCGTGGTTCTGCTTGTCGTAGTTTTTCGGCTCCCAGATGTCGCCGTTGCGCGCCGTGTAGGTCAGCGGGCTGTCATCGAGCAGAGTGGCCAGCGTGTAGCGCTGCGGCTGCTCCAGCGCCGTCAGGTAGACCGCCGGCTTGAGCAGCGAACCCACCTGCCGGTAGGCATCCAGCGCGCGGTTGAAACCGGCGAAATTCGGATCGCGTCCGCCAGCCATGGCCAGCACCTCGCCGCCCTGCACCGAGGTCACCACGGCCGCACCCTCCAGCTTGCCGCGCTCCATGCCCAGGCCGCGCTCGAGTTCGTCCAGGCGCTTGGCCAGCACCCGTTCGAGCTGCCACTGCGCCTGTGGATCCAGCGTGGTGAAGATGGTCAGGCCTTCGGAGGTAATGTCCTCGTCACGGTAGTCGGTCTGCAGCTGGCGCCGTACCAGGTCGAGAAACGCCGGGAAGGTGTTGATCGCCTTGCGCCCGACACTGCCGACACCGAGCTTCTGGCTCCTGGCGCGCGCCGCATCCTCCTTGCTGATCAGCTGCTCCTCGGCCATCACATCCAGCACCAGGTTGCGGCGCGCACGCGCGCGTTCCGGGTGTTTCCACGGATTGTAGTAGGACGGGCCCTTGACCAGACCGACCAGCAGCGCGTACTGGTCGACGCTCAGTTCCACCAGCGGACGCTCGAAGTAGAAATAGCTGGCCAGGCCGAAACCGTTGATGGAGCGGTTACCGTCCTGCGCCAAGTACACTTCGTTCAGGTAGGCCTCGAGGATTTCGTCCTTGCTGTAGTGCAGCTCCAGCAACACGGCCATGATCGCTTCATTGATCTTCCTCACCAGCGAGCGCTCGCTGGTGAGGAAGAAGTTCTTCACCAGCTGCTGCGTCAGGGTGCTGCCGCCCTGCACGACGCCGCCGGCGCGGATATTGACCCAGAGTGCGCGCAGGATGGCGAGCGGCGCGATGCCATGATGCTGGTAGAAACCGCGGTCCTCGATGGCGATCAGCGCATCGGTGAGGCCGGCCGGCACCTGGTCCAGTTGCAGCAGGACGCGGTCCTCGTTGTGGGCGGGGTAGAAACTTCCGACCAGTACCGGATCGAGGCGCGCCAGCGCGATGGCGCTGCCACTGGCGCGATCAGCCAGCCGGGCGACCGTGTCGCCCGTAAAACTGACGCGCAGGTTGCGCGCCGGCTCCTCGCCGTCCCAGAAAGTGAACGGCCGGGTCATGATGTGAAACTCCTCGCGGTTGCGCGAGTACTGGCCGGCCTGCTGCACCGAGCGCACCGGACGGTAATGGAGCGCATCCAGCTCCGCGGCCAGCTGCTCCGGCGTCAGTTCCTGTCCGGCATAAATATCCAGAGGACGCGCATACACCCGCGCCGGCAGCGACCAGCGCTTGCCGGTGAACTGTGCGGTCACCTGGATATCGAGCCAGACGACATAGCCGCCCAGCACCAGCAGCAGGACAAGCAGCAGCTTGAACCAGGAAAACGGCTTGTGGTTGCGCTTGCGTCGGGACGACTTGCGCCCGCGCGGGCGGCGTCGGGTCATGACAACGGGCCTTAAGTAATCAGCAGGCCGCGGTTCACTTGCCGCCGCCCCGGGGAACAGAAGTGGGTTAGTTTACCCGATCAGGGCTAATGGCTGCCAAACACTTTCTTGAGCAGATCCGTGGTTCGGGCCATTGGATTTTCGCGGATGCGTTTCTCTTCCTCGGCCACCATCAGAAAGAGGCCGTCGAGGGTCTTTTCCGTGACATAGCCATCCAGGTCAGTCGCATTGGATGACAGCAGGCTGGTCATGCCGCCTGCCCTGGACATCATGTTCTTGTAGGAAGCCGTAACACCAGTCGCTGCCGTGGCCTCTTCGACGATGGGCCGCATCTTTTCCGTCAGCGTAGCCGAGGTGGTCTTGCGGAAATACTGTGTAGCGGCATCGTCCGGACCGCTGAGGATACCGCGCGCATCCTCCAGCGTCATCTGTTTGATGGCATCACCGAACACCGCCGCCGCTTCCGGCACGGCGCGCTCGGCCGCGTGGTTCATGGAAGCTACGAACTCGTCCGCGAGCCTGTCCTGGTGCAGGGTACGCAGGGTTTTTTCCACCCAGGAAAGACTCTTCGGCATCGGGATGCGCACGCTGGCATTATCCAGGAAGCCACCCTCCTTGCCGAGATTGTCCACCGCGAACTGCGTGCCCTTGGCGAGCGCCTCCTTGAGACCGGAGATCATCTCGTCATTGGTGAGTGCGCTCATGGCGCTCGTCGTGCCCGGGGTCTGACCCGTCACGCTGCCCTTCAACTTGTCGAAATAATCGGACAGGCCGGCATGCAACGTACTGCTTGCCAGCAGCACACCGAGCAGGCCGGCAGAAATGAGAAGTCTCTTGTTCATGATGAGCAACCTCGCGCTGGTTGGCTTGACTGCAAGGTAGCACAAAAGCTGCCGCTTGGCATGGCGGACATCCGTATCAACAGACCCGGGGCCGGCACCCGCTCGCGGCCCGCGCGGGAGTGTCAGCCGCGGCGACGGGCATAACCGATCAGACCAAGCAGGCCTGTCCCGAACAGCCAGATCGCCGGCGGGGCCGGTACGGGTGCAAGCGTATCCAGCTCACCGAATCCCTGATAGACGAGGTTGTCCTGGTCATCGAACTCGCTGATGAAGAAGAATGCGCGATCGATATTGCCCGACTCGGGCGGGAAATTATCGAACCCGGTGCCGGAGAAGGCCGTACTGTCCAGTGTAACGAAGGTCAGACCGAATACGATGCTGCCACCGGAGGTATACAGATATTGCGTATCGATATCCGCCGTATCGACCGTATCACCTGCCGCAAGGGTGGTACCCAGAATGGCATTGACAATGGCTGCGGAGGCCGCATCGACGATCTGGTCGTCGGACACGGAAACCTGCACTATTTCTCCGGGTGCTCCCGTGGTCTGCGTGGTCCCGTCCGTTATCGAGCCGCTATAGGGCGGCGTGGAAAAATCGTAGTCACCCGGAAACTGCGGGTCGGTCGTTGCATCGGCGAGCGTGCCATAGGAAAAGACGCCGGAAAACAGCTGGCCGGGCGACGCGCCCGCATAGCGACCAGTGCCGGTATTGGTTTCGATGAGGTCCAGCTGGCCGGAAAAGCCCAGCGTTGCCGCCTGGCTCAATCCGGTCCATGCGCCGAGCAGGCCGAGGGCCAGCATACGAAGAATACTGCGGGATTGTTGGATATACATGCCGTTCCCCCTCCAGTACTTGCTTGTATACACAGGTCAAGTCGCCAGTAAAAAAATCCCCCCCGGTCGTTACCCGAGCGGGGGAAATTTACGGAGACCAAAAGCTGTCAAACCCCATTCCGAAAAAATCCCCCCGGTCGATGTTTGAGCCGGGGGAAATTTACGGAGACTTTAAACGCTTCAGAGCTTGCGTCCGCCGCGGCGCGCGATGCCGGCGATACCGAGCAACCCGGAGCCGAACAGCCAGATGGCGGCGGGCAGGGGTACTACAGCGGTTTCCTGTCCGATTTTTGATAACAGGGCAGTCTGGAATTGCGTGAAGTCAGATGCTGTTATCACGAAGCCAGCCGGGCTGGCCGACGGGTTGACGCCAACCAGCGCGTCCAGGAATATCGTATCCACGCCTCCGACGCCAAGTGCGTTGACCGTGATTCCGGCGGCGCGTGCATTGTCCGCGGCAGCAATTGCAAGGTCACTGTCGGCCTGGTTCGGCGTTCCGCCACCGTTGGGTTCGGTCGGCACACCGTCCGTCGAGATATCGATAACCAGCCGGTCACCGTCATAGGCATTGTTCAGCAGACCGGCAGCCGTGGTCGTGAACGGCGGCTGCTGAGCGGCTGTCGGGCTGCAGATACTGGCATCCAGACAGCTGACCTGTCCCCCGTTGACGGCGATATCGATGGCCCCGCTGGTATGTGTCGTGCCGCCGGGCTGCGGCAGACCGGCGAACTGTGCGCCGAATGCCGACGCAGTCGCGTCACTGTCGATCAGCGCCCAGTCGATAAAACTGCTGACAACGACGTTATTCACGTAATCTGTACTTCCGACAGTGACCGTTTCGGTGTAACCACCCGAAAACACATAGGCGGCGACAGCGATCTGGTCGAACTGGCTCGGTACGATGAAGTTCGTGTAGAAATTATTCTGGAATACGGACTGGTAGGCGCCGATCTGCAGACCCCAGTCCGGACCCGACATATTGCCGTTAGGACCGCTGATACTGCTCGATCCGTCGATGATCAGCGCCAGTTCCAGCAATTGGGCGCTCGCCCGTTGCGGCGCAGACATGATGGCAATCGCTGCAATCATACTCGCCAGATAGACAGAAATGCGGTTTCTGGTCATGATGCTACCCTCCTTACCCGGCGTTCCGCCGGATAATGGCCGGCATCCGCCTGATTATTTGACGTCTCTCCAAAATTATTGTCCGACCGTTGATCGAACTGGACAACAATTTACCGAGATGATTGACCCTTTGCGTTAACTACGGCCCCCACGAAACTGACGGTGGCTGATTTATGGAGGTCTGTACCCTTTTCATACGGCCGGCCGACGACGCGCGATGCCGGCAAGACCGAGCAGCCCGGAGCCGAACAGCCAGACGGCGGCGGGCAGGGGTACCACCACGGGGCGATCACCGAAGAAGTAGGCGCTGGTGATGTGCTTGCAGCCATACCCGCCTTCAGAGCCTTCATGCTCACCCTCACCGCTGACACATTCTCCGCCGATGAAATCAAAACCGGCCACATGGGCTGAAAACCCGGCAAGTACGTCCTCAAGTTCAAGACCGAGTACGGCAAAATGCAGCGGATCCTGGCGATTGTTGCCATTGCCCAGCAGGCGCACATTAAAACCGTCTTCGCCTTGATAGCCGCCTTTGCCAAGCTGTACTTCCCAACCGTCGGGCAGGATAAAATCCTTGGCCATCAGCACACTATCCAGCCTGCAGAACTGCCCTTCGCCATGCCAGCCCTCGTTGCCCCAGCGGTTTGCTTCACTGTTGCCGTACTCGCGGTGCGTGCTTGCAACT
>Ga0210112_1000509_pt1 | contig 10414 bp, 9 predicted proteins | sample Joice_ThreeSqC_D_FD_184875 | JGI IMG/M metagenome (GOLD analysis project Ga0210112, IMG submission 184875) | Wetland microbial communities from San Francisco Bay, California, USA, that impact long-term carbon sequestration - Joice_ThreeSqC_D2... | ecosystem: Environmental > Aquatic > Marine >... | reverse complement strand
CTGACCCCTATCCGTCATTGCTTGCGCGCCGTCTTGCGCTTAAACTACCCGATTGAAATTATTCACTAAGCTCCCGTTTTCTGGCGGGTTTCTTGTTTCCAGGCGTTATTTACGGAGTATGGCATGGCAATTGAACGGACCTTTTCCATTATCAAACCCGATGCGGTCGCCAAGAACGTGATTGGCGAGATCGTCAGCCGTTTCGAGAACAACGGGCTGCGCGTCATCGCGATGAAAATGCTGCACCTCACTAAGGAGCAGGCCCAGGGCTTCTATGCCGTGCACAAGGCGCGTCCGTTCTACAATGACCTTGTCGAGTTCATGACCTCGGGTCCCGTGGTGGTGCAGGTGCTGGAAGGCGAGAGTGCCATCAGCAAGAACCGCGAGCTGATGGGAGCCACCAACCCGGCCGAGGCCGCCCAGGGCACCATCCGCGCCGATTTCGCCAAGACCGTGGACGAGAACGCCGTGCACGGCTCTGACGGCCCCGACACCGCGAAGCAGGAAATCGAGTTCTTCTTTAGCGAAGGACTGTGTCCGCGAACCCGCTAGAACCGACAGGGTCGAACCTGCATGACCGCCACCTCCAGAACCAATCTGCTGGACCTTGACCGTCCGGGCCTGGAACACCTTTTCACCGGGCACGGCGAAAAGGCGTTCCGTGCCACGCAGGTCATGAAATGGCTGTACGGCCAGGGGGTCGCGGACTTCGCCGCGATGACCAACATCAGCAAGGTGCTGCGGATGAACCTGGCCGAATGGGCCACGGTGGGCCTGCCGGAAACCGCGGCGGACAACCTGTCTGCCGACGGTTCGCGCAAGTGGCTGTTCAGGCTCGCCGACGGCAATTGCATCGAGACCGTGTTCATCCCGGAGGTGGAGCGCGGCACGCTGTGCGTGTCTTCACAGGTCGGCTGCATGCTGAACTGCAGCTTCTGTTCGACCGCGCAGCAGGGTTTCAACCGCAACCTGTCCACCGGCGAGATCGTCGCGCAGGTGTGGATGGCGGCGCACCTGCTTGGCCAGCGGCCGGATACCGAGCGCGTGATTTCCAATGTCGTCATGATGGGAATGGGTGAACCGCTGCTGAACTATGACAACGTGGTGCGTGCGATGCGTATCATGCTGGATGATTTCGGCTACGGCCTGTCGAAACGGCGCATCACACTGAGCACGGCGGGCATGGTACCGGCGATCCGGCAGTTGCGCGATGACTGCGATGTCAGCCTGGCGGTGTCGCTGCATGCGCCCGATGACGCGCTGCGTGACGAGCTGGTGCCGCTGAACAGGAAGTATCCGATCCGGGAGCTGCTGGAGGCCTGCCGGGAGTATGTCGGCGAGGGGCGCCGGCGCGTCACCTTCGAATATGTCCTGCTGGCCGGGGTCAACGACACCGACCGGCATGCGCACGAACTGGTGCGCTGTCTCGAGGGTGTGCCGGCCAAGGTGAACCTGATTCCGTTCAATCCCTTCCCGCAGACACGCTACCGGCGCAGCTCGAACAACCGTACCCATAAATTTTTCGAGATCCTCAACCAGGCCGGCATCGTGACCATCACCCGCAAGACCCGCGGCGATGACATCGATGCGGCCTGCGGCCAGCTGGCCGGGCAGTTCCAGGACCGGACACGACGCCGCGTACGTCACCAATCCGCCAACCAGGTGCCATGAACATGATGACAAGGATACTCACGGTCTTTGTATTGCTGCCCGCGCTGCTGGCAGGCTGCGCAACCAGCAATATCAGCAAGGAAAAGCAAAAGGAGAAGACCTTGGCGGCGGCGCGGGCCAACACCCAGCTGGGCGTGGAATACCTGCGCAAGGGCGAATACGAGACTTCGCTGAAAAAACTGAACAAGGCGCTCGATATCGATCCGGACTATGCCGACGCACACGACACGCTCGCCGTGCTCTACGAGAAGGTCGGCAAGCTCGATCTTGCCGAGCAGCACTACAAGCGCGGTATCAAGCTCGACCCGGATAACTCCGGTGCCCATAACAATTATGGCCGCTTCCTCTGCAACATGAAGCATTACAAGGAAGCCGAGAAGGAGTTTCTGATCGCGGCGAACAATCCGTTTTACCAGAACCCGGAGCTGCCGCTGCTGAACGCGGGCCTGTGCATGGAGGCGCTGCCGGATGCAGCGAAGGCCGAAATGTACTACCGCGAGGCGCTGGAGAAGGCACCCGCCTTCGGCCCCGCGCTGCTGCAGATGGCCAGGGTGAGCTTCGAACAGGAGCAATACCTCAACGCACGCGGCTACCTGCAGCGCTACGAGCAGGTCAGCAGGCAAACGCCCGAGAGCCTGTGGCTGGGTGTGCGCACCGAGTACGCCCTTCATGACCGCATGGCCTGGGGCAAGTATGCGCTGCAGCTGAAAACCAATTTTCCGAACAGCACGCAGACCACCTTATTGATGGAGTGGGAGAATGGGCGCAGGTCAGGAAACTGATGCAACGGCACCTGCATCCCCTGACCGGGATATGCCCATAGGCCGGCAGCTTGCGGCCGCCAGGGCCGGCCGCAAGCTGGATATCGAGACGGTCGCGCGCGAGCTCAAGCTGGATGTCGCAATTGTCAGGGCGCTGGAAAATGACGATCGAGAGGTCTTGCCCGCACCGATTTTCGTGCAGGGCTATTTGCGCAGCTATGCCCGGCTGCTCGATCTGCCCGTGCAGGACCTGTTGCAGCGCTACGCCAAATCGACCGGCGCGCCGCCGCCGCTGACGGTCACCCGCGTCGAGCACAGGACGCCGTTCATGCAGTTGCCTTCGACGCGGCTGATCCGGAACATCGTGCTGCTGCTGCTGATGGCCATCCTGATCTGGCTGGCATACCCGATTGCAGAACAGCTGCTGACATCACGGGGACAGGACGTGGAGGAGCAGGAGCCGGGCCACCTTGAGCTGCCCCCGGCTGACAGGTAGCTGTACGCAGCGCCAAAGGACAGGACAAGTACCGGACCAGGCCGGCTGTGCATGGCACGCCGACAAGCAGGAATCTGCACAAGCGCATGAGCAAGACTATCCAGGCCGTCAGAGGCATGAACGACACCCTGCCGGAGGACACTGCCGCCTGGCAGTACCTCGAGGCGGTGCTGCGCGATGTCGTGCATGCGTATGGCTATCGCGAGATACGCCTGCCGGTGGTCGAGAAGACCGAGCTGTTCAAGCGCTCGATCGGCGAGATCACAGACATCGTCGAGAAGGAAATGTATACCTTCGAGGACCGCAACGGCGACAGCCTGACGCTGCGTCCGGAAGGCACCGCCGGCTGCGTGCGTGCCTGCATGGAGCACGGCCTGCTGCACAACCAGGTACAGCGGCTCTGGTATGCCGGCCCGATGTTCCGGCATGAACGGCCGCAAAAGGGCCGCTATCGCCAGTTTCACCAGCTGGGCGTCGAGGCCTTCGGCATGGCAGGGCCCGACATCGATGCCGAGATGATCTTCATGAGCGCGCGCATCTGGCAGCGTCTCGGGCTCGGGCATGCGGTGTTGCAGCTCAATTCACTGGGTACGCTGGACGCGCGCGCCACTTACCGTGCCGCGCTGGTCGGGTATCTGCGGTCGCGCGCGGACGAACTCGACGAGGACAGCATGCGGCGCCTGGCCGGCAATCCGCTGCGTGTCCTGGACAGCAAGAACCCGGCGATGCAGGACGTGATCGGGGGCGCACCCAGCCTGGCGGATTATCTCGATGATGAATCGCGGCAACACTTCGACGATTTATGCAGCCTGCTGGATGCGGGGGGTATACGCTACGAGCTCAACCCGCGGCTGGTGCGCGGCCTGGATTACTATTCGAAGACCGTGTTCGAATGGGTGACCGACCAGCTCGGCGCGCAGGGCACGATCTGTGCCGGTGGACGTTTTGACGGCCTGGTCGAATACCTCGGCGGCCGGCCCACACCGGCGTTCGGTTTCGCAATTGGCCTGGAACGTCTGCAGGCGCTGCTGCTGGCGGGAGACACGCCGCTGCCGGACTCCGGCCCGCACTTCTACCTGGTGCTGGACGGTGAGCGCGGCATCCGGCACGGCCTGGTATTCGCCGAAGCGCTGCGTACGGCGGAACCGCGCCTGCGCGTGCAGACAAATTGCGGCGGCGGCAGCTTCAAGAGCCAGTTCAAGCGCGCGGACCGCAGCGGGGCGGCCTACGCGCTGGTGATCGGCGACGAGGAGGCCGCGCAGCAGACCGTGGTCATCAAGCCGCTGCGGGACGCGACCGAGCAGTTCGCGGTACCGCAACAGCAGCTGATGGAACGGTTGCGGGGAATGTTGAAAATCTAGCGGTCGCCCGACCGTGTCGGGCAGCTGATGTAACTACGGAAACAGGAGTACCTGATGGAAACGCATGTAACCGACGAGCAGCAGCTCGAGACGATCAAGAAGTGGTGGCAGGAGAACGGCAGTTCTATCGTCACCGGTGTGATACTCGGCCTGGCCGTGCTGTTCGGCGCCAAGGCCTGGTTTGCCTGGCGGGAGAACATTGCCCAGCAGGCGTCCGACATCTACACCGCGATGATGTCCTCGCTGCAGCAGGGCGACAGCACGGTAACGGCGGAACGCGCCGGCATGCTGATATCCGATTACAGCGGTACGCCGTACGCCGCACTGGCGGGGCTTGCGATTGCCCGGCTGAGAATCGAGGAGGGTGCGCTGGAGGCGGCGCAGACGCAGTTGCAATGGGTGGTCGATAACGCGGACACCGAGTATGTTCGCACCGTAGCGCGCCTGCGGCTGGCCCGTGTCAAGCTGGCGCTGAAGGATGCCGACGGTGCCGAGGCCGTGCTGAACGGGGCAGGTGCTGCGGCCGACACGGACGTGATGTTCGTGGAACTCAGGGGCGATATTTACAGTGCACGCGGGGACCAGGCGCAGGCCGTCGCTGCCTACCGGCAGGCACTCTCGGTCATGGTGCCGGGTTACCCTGGCAGCCACCTGCTGCAGCTCAAGTATGACAATGCGCGCGCGCTGGCCGGGGCCGTACCGGAGGCCGGGCAGTGAAACGCAGCCTGATGGTGGTCCTGCTCGGCGGCCTGCTGTCCGGCTGTTCGACGATGTCGTCCTGGTACGATGGCCTGGTGGGCGGGGAGGACAACGCTGAACCGCCGACACCGCTGACCGAGGTCGAACAGTCGGTCCACCTGAACAAGCGCTGGAGTGTGGATGTCGGCGTCGGATACGACAGGCAGTTCGTCAATCTGCAGCCGGCCATCGCCGGCGACCGCCTGTTCGCCGCAGATCGCAAGGGCCGGGTGGTGGCACTGGAAGCGGCCAGCGGCAAGCAGCTGTGGTCCACCGCGACCGATGCCGCGATTGCGGCCGGTCCGGGCGCCGGCGAGGGCATGGTGGTCGTGGGCAGCAGCGATGCGGAAGTGATTGCGCTGGACGCCGAAACCGGCGCCGTGCGCTGGAAGGCGGAAGTCAGCAGCGAGGTGCTGTCGGTGCCCAGGACCGACCTCGACAAGGTGATCGTGCAGACCGCCGATGGCAGCATTGCCGCGCTGGACGGCGCGGATGGCAGGCAACTGTGGATCAACGACAGGACGGTGCCGGTGCTCACGCTGCGCGGTACCAGCACGCCGGCGGTGCAGCTGGGGCTGGTGGTCGCAGGCTTCTCCAACGGCAAGCTGGCTGCGTTCAGCGCCGAGAAGGGGTTCGTGGTATGGGAGAAGAGCATCGCCATCCCGCAGGGGCGCTCGGAAATCGAGCGCATCGTCGACATCGATGGCAATCCCGTCATCGCCGGCGGTGCCGTGTTTGTCACCACCTTCCAGGGCCGTATCGCCATGCTGGATCTGCAGACAGGCAATGTCAGCTGGGAACGCGATATGTCGTCCAGCGCGGGCCTGGGGGTGGACTACTCACAGGTCTACGTCACCGACGACAAGAGCAATGTATGGGCGTTGTCGCGCAGCACGGGCGCTTCGGCGTGGAAGCTCGACAGCCTGGCCTGGCGCGGTCTGACTGCACCGACGCCGTTCGGCGATTACGTAGTTGTCGCCGATGCACTGGGCTACGTGCACCTGCTGTCGCGATATGACGGACACATCGCCGCACGTATCGAAGTGGACAGCGAGGGTATCCGGGCCAGGCCGCTGGTGGCCAAGGATGTGCTGTACGTGTTCGGAAATTCCGGCAAGCTGGCTGCCTATACCCTGGAAGAAAAATAACCGGACGGCACGGGCCGCCCGGGCCACAGCCGGTTACTTCACGAGACCTGACGATTCTTCATCCCGCGCCATGCTACCGGTTATCGCACTCGTTGGTCGTCCGAACGTCGGCAAGTCGACCCTGTTCAACCGCATCACCCGCACCCGGGATGCGCTGGTCGCGGATTTCCCCGGCCTGACCCGCGACCGCCAGTACGGCGACGGCAAGCTCGGCGATCGACCGTACATTGCCATCGATACCGGCGGCCTGACCGGCGACAGCGATGACCTCGAAGGGCGGATGGCGCGCCAGGCCTGGCAGGCCGTGACCGAGGCGGACCTGGTGCTGTTCATGGTTGACGCGCGGGACGGCCTGACTGCGCTGGACGAGACGGTTGCCAGTGCGCTGCGCCGCACCGGCAAGGCGTCCATCCTGGTCGCAAACAAGACCGATGGCATCGACGCGCCGGCCGCGCTGGCAGAATTCCACGCCCTCGGTCTGGGCGACCCGGTGCCGATAGCCGCCAGCCACGGGCGTGGCGTTGCCGCGCTGATGGAACTGGCCATGACACGGCTGCCGCCAGCCGCCGTGGCTGCCGAAGACGCGGTGAGCGACGACGACAGCATCCGCGTCGCCGTGGTCGGCCGGCCCAATGTCGGCAAGTCCACCCTGATCAACCGCATGCTGGGCGAGGAACGCGTGCTGGTTTTCGACATGCCGGGTACCACGCGTGACAGCATCTTCATCCCCCTGTGGCGCGACGAGGTCGACTACACACTGATCGACACGGCCGGGGTACGTCGCCGTGCGCGCGTGCACGAGACCGTCGAGAAGTTCAGCGTCATAAAGACACTGCAGGCCGTCGATGCCGCGCACGTGGTCATCCTGGTGCTGGACGCGCAGCAGCAGATCGGCGAACAGGATGCCAGCCTGGCCGGTTACATCACCGAAAAGGGCCGGGCGCTGATCGTAGCGGTCAACAAGTGGGATGGCCTGGACGGCCACGCACGTGACCGCATCCGCGACCAGCTTGGCCGCCGCCTGCCATTCCTCGATTTCGCCACCACCACATTCATATCCGCGAAACACGGGACCGGGGTGGGCGAGCTGTTTCCGCAGATCCGGCAGGCGTATGCCTCGGCGATGCGCGAGCTGGCAACACCGGAACTGACCCGGATACTGGAGCGTGCCGTGCTGGAGCACCAGCCGCCGCTGGTGCGCGGCCGGCGAATCAAGTTGCGTTATGCGCATCAGGGTGGCCGCAATCCGCCGGTCATCGTGATCCACGGCAACCAGACCGAGGCGGTGCCCGCTGCCTACAGGCGCTACCTGGTGAATACCTTTCGCGCGGCCATGCAACTGTCCGGAACGCCGATCAGGGTGGAGTTCAGGACCGGCGCGAATCCCTATGAGGGACGCAGAAACCGGCTGACCCCGCGGCAGGTCAAGCGCAAGGTACGCCTGAAGAAACACGTCGGGAAGAGACGCCGATAGCCGGGGACCTGCAGGCGATGGCACTACCGGCAGGGTATGCCGGCCCCGTTGAATAGTTTGCGAAGCAGGGTAGTGCCCGCATAAAGCGAGGAATGACAGGTTGGTCGGGAGTGAATCACGGCGATTGCTGAGCGCCAGCTTACACGGGGAATCGAAACTACCTGCACAGAAATAACCACGCGGTATTCCTGAATGCCTGCAACTGGCAATAACGTTGCCGTTCCCGGTTAGAGAAAACCCCGCCGAGACGGGGTTCCTGCACCGGTTACATTGCCATGCAGGGCCGGCGAATAGCCGGCCCTGCATGGACTTGCTCTACCGCTAGTTCCTTGTTTTGGTGATCGGGACCACGGTGGGTGACTGATAATTCGTTACCGTGTTCAAGTGAGAGCGATTATCCAATCCTATGCGGGTCGGAATGATCTCGCCACCATGCTCGAATGCGAAATTCCTCACCGCCACGATCTGCAGGAACCAGGTCTGGCATATTTCATTGACCGCGGTTGGGGCCGCCTCCAGCTGGCCGGCATCTTGTTTGTTACATGGATCCAGGACATCGCTGGCCCTTGGATCGGTACTGGTTCTCGTAATCCAGTGTATGTGGGTGTAACTACCCGGCTGGGGGATCACCATGCCCGGTACCGGTGCACTAACCTCTTCGGCACGGTTCACCATCCAGATCGGATGGTCGTCGCCATTGACACCGGCATGCGAGACAAACTTCGCCGCGCCCGGCTTGCCGCGCATGCGCCACCCTACCTTGCAAATGATATTCGGCGATATACCGCATCTTTCGTCATGCTTGACTGTCCCGTCTGCATTCAGTTCCAGTCCACGGGGGTGACGTGCTATCGGCAGACCGGATCCCTGGTCAATACCGAGTGATACACCCTGGTCGTCAGTAAAGATGATATAAAAAGCACCCATCAGGCTCTTTGGATCTCCTCTGGCTGTGGTATTCAGATTGAGTTGTATGTGGGTATCAATGTGATTGCCAAACAGGAAGTCAAAAGGGGCGGCATGGAATGTATCACCGGGGTAAACATCACCCGGCCAACCCCATGCCTGGACCGAGCTACCTGCCAGGGTCAATGCCATTGATATCAGGCCAAAAACGAGTTTTTTCACAAGTTCTTTCATAATCAGTACCTCCAGCTTGTTATCGTTATAGCCAGGGTCAACTCACCAGTTGCCGCCATGGACGGTAACCCCATGTTACAGGTACAGGAGTGCCCCGAGCTGCTGCTCGACAACTACAAGCATAGACCATCGTCTGTTGAGTGCATGCAGGGCGGAACCAACAACCCTGCCTGTTCCATGGTTTTACCTGCCGGTAACGCAGCGTGCCCGTCAGTTAATCAACATTGATTCCAGCAGCGAGTGGAACCTCGCAACGGTCGCCAACACTCACCGGCAGGTAGCGGTGCACTAACCATGGAGACAGGAAAGCCTGCCGGCAGCATCGGGGTCTGTAGTTCCCGTTAAGGAGACTCTGAACAAGTCATGCCGCACGTCACTGCGAGCGCAGCGAGGCAATCCCGTAGCTACGGAATCAGTCAGTTGGAGATTGCTTCTCCACTGCGTTCCCCGTAACCGCTCCTGCGTCGCCTGAGGCGCCTGCTTTTGGTGCTCTATCTCCTGCATGGGCCCAGGCCAGCCTCTCGACCGGTTCCCGGTCTCACCTTCTCCAGGCAGTCGTCGGTAACTGCTCCTGCGTTACTCTACCTCCTGCATCCATGCAGTCGTCGCAATGACGACTTGATAAGAGAGATATATAAAACGTTGCCGAAACGCAGGACTCAAGGTACGTCAGCGATGGCGTGCGTTCTGCCGCACGGCTCCGTGCCGCTGGCGTTCCTTCCTGAGTTGCTTGACGGCGCGGTTTTCCTGCATGGTCGCGTGTGCCGCTGAACCCATGTGATGTTCGCCGCGCGCGCTGGCCAGCCGTGCCTGCTTCTCGCGCTCCGCGAAGCGCGCCCGCTGCCGCGGACTGAGCGTGCCGGTGCAGTGCGGGCAGCTCACACCCGGCCGGTAATCCGCACTGGCCATGTCGCTGGCCGAGAGCGGCATGCGGCAGGCATGGCACTGTTCGTAGCTGCCTTTCTCCAGCCGGTGGTTGACCGTGACGCGCTCGTCGAACACGAAGCATTCGCCCTGCCACAGCGACTCCTGTTCCGGTATCTCCTCCAGGTATTTCAGGATGCCGCCCTGCAGGTGATAGACCTCGTCGAAGCCCTGCTGTCTCAGCCAGGCAGTGGATTTTTCGCAGCGGATGCCGCCGGTGCAGAACATCGCCACCTTGCGGTGCCGCGCCGGGTCGAGCCGGCGGCGGACGAACCCGGGGAATTCGCGGAACGTGGCGGTGCCCGGGTTGACGGCGTTCCTGAAGCTGCCGACGCGTACCTCGTAATCGTTGCGTGTGTCCACCAGCAGCACGTCCGGGTCGCTGATCAGCGCATTCCATTCGGACGGGGTGACGTAGGTGCCCACCACTTGATTCGGATCGATGTCCGCAACACCCATGGTGACGATTTCCTTTTTCAGTTTTACCCGGCTGCGCTTGAACGGCGGCCGGTCGGTCACGGATTCCTTGCACTCGATGTCGGCCAGGCGGCTGTCGCTCCGCAGCCAGTCGAGCAGGGCGTCGATTGCCGCGCGCGTGCCGGCGACCGTACCGTTGATGCCTTCCCGTGCCAGCAGCAGCGTGCCGCAAACGTGTTGCTGTTCCATCACCGCCAGCAGGGGCGCGCGCAGTGCCCGGTGAT
>Ga0210112_1000508_pt1 | contig 10421 bp, 8 predicted proteins | sample Joice_ThreeSqC_D_FD_184875 | JGI IMG/M metagenome (GOLD analysis project Ga0210112, IMG submission 184875) | Wetland microbial communities from San Francisco Bay, California, USA, that impact long-term carbon sequestration - Joice_ThreeSqC_D2... | ecosystem: Environmental > Aquatic > Marine >... | reverse complement strand
ACTCCAATATACAGGATTTGCCGCCGACTTGACCGAGAAATATTTTTTCAGAAACCTGAAAAACCCCGGTTCCCTGAAATCATGGTGTCCGGTTGTAGCCGGATTCGGGCATAGCAGCACCCTGTCACTGGTTTCGCAGTGCCTGGACTTTCTCGCCGCGCGGATGGTGTATTCATAGTCGGACAGATAGTGAGGCAGAATTCGGGGATGGAAATCGCCAATAACCCTGATGTCCCCAAACCGGACGAACAGACCTCTGGTAGGCAAACAATTCACTTCCTCTCCGGCATTCGCAACCCTGAAAGAAAGACGCTTTAAATCTGCAACCACGCCTGATTCGCTAACGGTATTGCCGCCATCGCAGGAATGCCTGGAAAGCAGCAGCAGGCCGGGTCTGTCCATCATCGCCGAACGTGCCAGTGCCAGATAATCAGGCCCGAAGGTCACATCATCGTTTATCAGCAAAACTATTGCGGAGTCGTCGGCACCATTTTCCTTCAACCAGTCAATGCCTTTTTGCAAACACCCTGCCCACCACCAGTGACCATTGCCGTGCAATACGGTAAGTGAGGGTATGTATTCACGGACCATTTTCTCCGTGCCATCTGCCGAGCCGTCATCAATCAGGACAAGATGATATCTGGTATGAGACTGTGCCTTGAGGCACTGGATAAAACTGCGTGTTATCTCCCTGCGATTGTGCACCGGAAGGAGAATGTATAACTCGTCACTCATGGCTTGCGTAAGATATAAATACGGTTATCGCCCGCCCCAATCAGGTCGAACAGCCGTGTAACCAGGTGATTGACTTTCAGGTAATGCACGACATTCAGGCTCTTCATGAGTGCCCGGCGCATTCCCCCGGCACGCGCACCTGCGGACCAGAAAGCGGAAGGCTTACCAGGCGCGGGGTAGGTGGCAAGATGCATCCATTGATAATGCAGCCATTCCGAATTTGTTATTGTTTTGACATCAACAAGCTCAAAGCCGGCATTTTTGGCGGCAATCAGCATCGACTTCATGCTGAAAAACTGTTGATGGTAGGGCGCATGCCAGTGGATCCATTTTTTTCCGAAAAGCCGCCGTCCCCAGCCCTGTGCATTTGGCGTACTGATAATCGTTATACCGCCATGTTTCAATACCCTGTTTACACCCCTCAGGAAGGTAACAGGGTCTGACACATGCTCGATCACCTGGTCCAGTGTCACGTAGTCAAAGCTGTCCGGATCGTAGTTGTCCGCATCGAAGAGTCCGACCCTGACGTTCAAACCATATTGTTCGGCAACACGCAGTATGTTTTCATCGGCCTCTACTCCGTGTGCGTCACATCCACGCGCAAGCAGATAACCGAGTGACTGGCCGAACCCGCAGCCGATATCAAGGACCCGGACGTCCGGTGGAACCCATCGATAGGCGGATGCCCTGAGGCCTCCCAGCCATGTCTGAATTCCGGATGTGTCGCGTGGTGGACTCCATGTTCCGACATCCAGCCCGGAGCGCGGGTAATAATTGGTATACAGGTCCTGGATCTGGGCCGGCGTCATATCAAGGTCAAGTGCCCGGTGAGCACATGTGCTGCATGACCTGAGGGTGAAATAACCGGGGTACGCATACCTGTCATCGAACAGCTCGTATTCTGCTGTCAGGTTTCCGTTCTCGCAGATCGGGCAGGGCATGCTCACGCCGAGTGCACAAAAAAGTAGTTATAATACCTGTCGTTGTGCTTCGTGTACCTGGCCAGTTCACCGTCGTCGTCTACATAAAAGGCCGAATAACCCATCTCCGACAACAAGGCTACTGTCTTGTCCGGATCGGGGTTTGAATTCTTGCCCGCATATATCTCGACGAACAGCACGGGTTTGTGTGTCCGCAGCGTATCCGGCATCGACTGGATCACTTCGTGCTCGAGGCCTTCAACATCGATCTTTATGAAATCTATTTTCCGGAACGCGCCGGACATGGTATCGAATGGCAGCGTCATCACGAATTTCCTGGCAAGTATTTCCTTGCGCTTCGTGTCTTTCAGCGATGAATATGCATTGTCTTTGGCAATAAAGAACTCCGTGAGCATACTCTGCGAGTTGATGGCTATGTCTATCGGTATCACATTTTCGAGCTTGCGGACGTTACGCAGCAAGGTGTCGAAAATGGTTAATTGAGGTTCGAATGACACGACCTTTCCGCTCGTCGCCAGTTTCGAGAAGAAGATGGTATGTATTCCGATGTTTGCGCCGATATCGATGACAGTGCTGTCCTTGCCGATGAATCTTTTGCAGATTTCCAGTTCCTTCTTCTCGAAATCCCCGTAAAAGTACAGCCTGTTCCCGATATCGCTGCCCAGGAAATATTCAACGAAATCGTCGCCGATCCTGTCACGGACCCTGCTGCGGGCAAGTGACCTGATGCCAAGCCATACCCCCAGGGTTAACCTGTTTGCCAGCCTTCGAAGGAGGTATTTCAACTGCCGGTCCTCCAGCTGGCCAGCCTGACCGGGGAAAAGGATTTCACGATCATCATGAGGTGGACTCTTGTCTTGCCGTTTCTCAGCAGCAGCAGATATGGAAGTGTCTGGGCCAGTACCGTTGCATATGCGGCACCTTGCAAGCCGAGGCGCGGTATAAGGTAAAAGTTGAGCACCAGGTTTATTAAACAACCGGAAGTCGTGTACAGCAATCCGTATTTCTGGAGGTCTTCGGCGAGAAGCCACTTGCCGTGTACTGCTGAAATGGCAACGCCCACCCCGGCCCAGACATGTATTGCCAGCACGCTTCCGGACTGCGTGTATTCTTGCCCGAACAGCAATACGATCAGCTGTCCGGAAAGGAATGTCATGGTGATGGCCACCAGCAGGGATAGCAGCGCCATCAGATCGTATAGTTGTTGCAAGCGACTGGAGTACAGATGCTCGCTTTGTTTTTTCGTCTCGATAATCGCCGGAAACACGGAAGAGGCAATTGCGATCGGGATGAAATACCAGACTTCACTGATCCTCACTGCGGCGGAGTAAATGCCCACGGCCTCGTCACCGAGCATCTGGCCGAGCATGATCTGGTCGATGCGCATGTACAGCATGATGGCCAGTCCGGACAGGATCAGTGGCCAGCTGTCTTTCAGCAGGCTTATCGCGCGCTCGTATTGTAGTCGCCATGCGCCGGGGCTGCCGCGTCGCCAGACATAAACTGCCAGTAATCCCGCCGCCGCGAGCGCGCCCTCGGCGAAGGATGCCCATACAAAGGCCATTAGCGGGGCGTGTTTCAGGATGAGGAATATCCTGATCGCGCAAAAGAGCAGGAAGACACCGCTTTCCGACCATACGGTGTATTTGGTCTGAACCTGAGATTCAAACCAGTACTTCACCACCTCGGTGGCTCTGAATACCATGGCAAACCCAAGCACAGACACCATGAGCTTGGCCAGGGTGTCGTCCGGCCGGGCGAGGGTAATGGCGACGATGGCGCATGCCAGGGCAAGCAGGCCGCCCAGAATCTGGAGCAGGAAGGTGGTGCCAAGTGTGATATCGGCGCTTTCCGGTTCCTTCACCAGGTCGCGGACGACAATGCCGTTGAGGCCGAGTGTGGCGATGGCGCTGAATAGTGCTGCAAAGGCGATGGCGTAATTGAAGAGGCCGAATTGCTCGGGCCCCAGGTAGCGGGCCATCCATGCGCCCACCAGCAATCCCATGCCCATGCGCAGGAGGCGGTCACCGAACAGCCAGCCGGTGTTGGACAGGGCATTGAGCAGTTTGGGGCGATGCTCAATGTCGGCCCGGATAGTTCCTGGCAGGATGGCCAGCCATTTGGGGCGTGTTTCCATGAATACGTAAAATCGGCTCTAAAGTGCAATTCTACAATGTTGTTCAGAGGGCAAGCTGCGGTAGTATCGCTGCTGCAGGTGCCGGCCAAAGCAAGAGGAATACGGACGAGCTGCGCATGGCTCATCTGATTGCAACGATACCAAATATACAGCCCGAAGAAAGCGGGATATAGCCACGCACAGGCGAAAGTTGGAAATAATTCTGAAATCATAATCGCGTTATGTCTCTCGTCAGGGTGAGGGAGAGCTGCAGCGTTGCAACCCGACCATCAGTGGCGGCATTCAACTATGACAACAGGCAACAGGAATCCCGGCCTCCGTATCGTGATGGCACAGCTCGACTTCCTGGTCGGCGCCGTCCCGGCCAATACCGACAGGATTCTCGATGCCTGCAGGCAGGCGCGCGACCGGCACGCGGCCGACGTGGTGGTGTTTCCCGAGCTGGCACTGACCGGCTACCCGCCGGAAGACCTGCTGTTCCGGCCGCATTTCATGGAACACGTGCAGGTCGCGATCAGGCGCCTGTGCCGGCACATCAGCGGCGTCACGGCGATCGTCGGCTGTCCGTTGCAGGAAGACAGACTGCTGTTCAATGCCGCGCTGGTCATCCGGGACGGCCGCATCCTCGCGCAGTACAAAAAACAGCTGCTGCCCAACTACAGTGTGTTCGACGAGAAGCGCTATTTCACGCCGGGCGAAGAGCCCTGCATCGTGACGCTGGGCGAACTCCCGGTCGGCATCACCATCTGCGAGGACATCTGGCAGGCCGGCCCGGCACAGCAGGCCGCGGCGGCGGGTGCGCGCCTGCTGGTCAATCTCAATGCCTCGCCGTTCCATGCCGGCAAGCGCGACGAGCGCGAGCAGGTGCTGGCACTGCGCGCGCGCGAGAATAATTTGCCCATCGTCTACGTCAACATGGTCGGCGGCCAGGACGAACTGGTGTTCGACGGCGGATCGTTTGTCGTCGATGCGCAGGGCGCGGTGACGCAGCATGCACCGGCCTGTGTGGAGGGATTGTACCCGGTCGACATCGCGGCAGGGGCGCCGGCCACCGCCGACTGCGCGCCGCGTCTGACGCTGGAGGCGGCCATCTACGACGTGCTGGTACTGGGTGTGCGCGACTACATCCGCAAGAACGGCTTCGACGGTGCGGTACTGGGCCTGTCCGGCGGCATCGATTCGGCACTGACCCTGACGCTGGCGGTGGACGCCATCGGGGCGGAGCGGGTGGAGGCGGTCATGATGCCGTCGCGCTACACCGCGCCGATGAGCCTGGAGGACGCGCGTGCCGAGGCCACGGCGCTGGGCGTGCATTACCGGGAAATCGCCATCGAGAAACCGTTCGAAAGCTTTCTCGGGGTGCTGGCGCCGGTGTTCGCGGGCCTCGCCGCGGATTCGACCGAGGAAAACATCCAGGCGCGCTGTCGCGGCATCATCCTGATGGCGATCTCGAACAAGCAGCGCCGCATCCTGCTGACTACAGGCAACAAGAGCGAGATGTCGGTCGGCTACGCCACCCTGTACGGCGACATGGCAGGCGGCTTCGCGCCGCTCAAGGATGTGCCGAAACTGCTGGTCTACCGCCTGTCGCGCTACCGAAACAGCCTGGCTGCCGTAATCCCGCAGCGTGTGCTGGAGCGCCCGCCGTCAGCGGAACTGGCGCCGGACCAGAAGGACGTCGACAGCCTGCCGCCCTACGAGGTGCTGGACCCGATTCTTGAGCGCTATATCGAGCATGACATGAGTGTCGAGCGCATCGTGGCGGAAGGGTTCGATGCCGCGGTGGTGGCACGCGTCGCCGCCATGGTTGATCGCAATGAATACAAGCGCCGTCAGGCGCCGCCCGGCGTGCGCATCACGCAGCGGGCATTCGGCCGTGACCGGCGCTACCCGATCACCAGCGGCTACCAGAACTTCCAGAACGGGGGCGATTGATCGGCGGGAAACCCGCCAGGCGATTCCAGCAGGGCGAGATCGGGGTTCTGCGGGTAGTTGAGGCGCAGTACCTTCAGGGCATCCGCGGCCAGGTCATCGGCCTCGAGGATGCGGTAGGCACGCACCAGGTACACCAGCGCGTCCGGCACGGACGGTGTGCGCTGGTAGTTCTCGATGACGTACTTGGCGCGGTTGACGACGGCAACATAGGCCTTGCGGCGCATGTAGTAGTCGGCCACGTGCAGCTCGTATTCCGCCATGCTGTTGCGCAGGTAGATCATGCGCTGGGCGGAGTCCCTGGCATAGATGCTGTCCGGGTAGCGCTGCACCAGCTGGTTGAAATCATCATAGGCCGCCCGCATGGTGTTGGTGTCGCGTTCGGTCGGATCCTGCGGCAGAACACGGTCGACCAGGCCCCTGCCGCGGTTAAAGTTCACCAGACCTTTCAGATACCAGGCGTAATCCACGTTCTGGTGACGCGGGTAGATCTTGATGAAGCGGTCGGCCGCCGTGATGGCCAGGTCGGGCTCGTCGAACTTGTAATAGGCGTAGGCGATCTCCAGCTGTGCCTGCTGGGCGTATTTCCCGAACGGGTAACGTGCCTCCAGGCTCTCGAAGTACTTGATCGCCTGCTCGTAGTTCTGTTGCGACAGCTCTTGCTTGGCCGCGCTGTAGAGCTGGTTGGCGGACCAGTCCTTGGTCTTGTCGATCTGCTCGGGCAGCAGGGAGCAGCCAGTGGAGGCAAGCAGCAGGGCGGCCAGGAATAAACTCGTCAATCGCATTGCTTGTGATGTGTCAAAATGTCCCGGGAGCGGACGCCGCAAAGGGGCGCCGCGAGAGTATAACCCAAATCTCGAAGTCCGCATGATGCCAACCGTACAGCTGCAAGTGACCATTCCGGATGCCCTGCGTGGCCGCCGCCTCGACCTCGCCCTGGCCGAGCTGGTCCCGGATTACTCGCGCTCACGCCTGCAGCAGTGGATCCGGGCCGGGCAGGTGACCCTCGACGAGCGCGTGGCGCAGGTCAGGGAAAAGGTCAGTGGCGGCGAGGTCGTGCGCATCGCGGCGGAAATTCCCGAGCAGACCGGCGATGCGCCGCAGCCGATCGCGCTCGAGGTGCTGCATGCCGATCCGGACCTGCTGGTAATCAACAAGCCGGCCGGACTGGTGGTACACCCGGCGGCCGGCAATCCTGCCGGCACCCTGCTGAATGCGCTGCTGCATTACGATCCGGCGCTGGCGGCGCTGCCGCGCGCGGGCATAGTGCACCGGCTCGACAAGGCGACCAGCGGCCTCCTGGTGGTTGCGCGCAACCTGATTGCCCACAAGCGGCTGGTCGAGGCGCTGCAGACGCGCCGCGTGCGACGCGAATACCTGGCCGTTGTCAACACGGTGCTGACCGGCGGCGGCACCATCGACGCCCCTGTCGGCCGGCACCCGGTGGACCGCAAGCGCATGGCCGTCACGGGCGGGGGCAAGGCGGCGCTGACACACTACCGGGTCGAGGAACGCTACCGGGCACACACGCTGGTGCGCGTCAGCCTGGAGACCGGCCGTACCCACCAGATCCGCGTGCACATGGCACATAACCACACCCCGATTGTCGGCGATCCGGTCTATGGGGGGCGCCTGCGCCTGCCGGCCGGTGCCGACGCCGACCTGCAGGCTGCCCTGACCGGTTTCAGGCGCCAGGCGCTGCACGCAACGCGGCTGGAGCTGCAGCACCCGGCCAGCGGCGAGACGATTGGCTGGGAGGCCGATGTGCCGGATGACATGGCGCGTCTTATCAATGTGTTGCGAGAAGATGCTGAGGGGATGCGTGATGGTGTTTGACGATACGGTCAGGCGGAAGACCGGTTTACCGTGTAATATAGTGTATTATATCAATGTGTTGCGTTCATGTATTGAGGAACTGCCTGATGATGCATGACTGGCTCCTGCCGGACTGGCCGGTGCCGCCGGCGGTGCGCGCGGTGACCACCACACGCCACGGCGGAGTCAGTCACGGTCCCTGGGCCAGCATGAACCCGGCCGACCATGTCGGCGATGCTGCCGCTGCCGTAGCGACCAACCGGGCGTGGCTGCGCAGCGCGTTGGTACTGCCGGCGGAGCCCGTCTGGTTGTCGCAGGTCCACGGCGTCGGGGTGGTCGATGCGGCGCGGGCCGGAGACCGGCCCGCGGCCGATGCCGCCTGGACCGCGCAGCCGGGTGTGGTCTGCGTCGTCCTGACCGCTGACTGCCTGCCGGTGCTGCTTGCCGATCGCGCCGGGTGCTGCGTGGCGGCCGCGCATGCCGGCTGGCGCGGGCTGGCGGCCGGCGTGCTGGAGGCGACGGTCGCGCAGCTGCCGGTACCGCCCCGGGAACTGCTGGCCTGGCTGGGGCCGGCCATCGGCCCGGCGGCATTCGAGGTGGGTGTCGAGGTGCGTGCCGCCTTCATGGGACAGGATGCGCAGGCGGCCGGCGCCTTCACGCCAGGCACGGACGGGCGCTGGTTTGCCGACCTTTACCGGCTGGGGCGGCAGCGGCTGGCGGCCTGCGGGGTGACGGCTGTCTACGGCGGCGGCTGGTGCACGTTCCGCGACAGCGGACGGTTCTATTCCTATCGCCGGGACGGCATCACCGGGCGCATGGCCACGCTGGTCTGGCTGGCGGGGCAGTGAGCGCGTGCGTATCATGACCGCCTTCCGAGTACCCGAGACCGGTTGATGTCGCTGATTGTCTGGATCGTGCTGTTCTGCCTGGTCGGGGGCGTCCTCAGCGTGCTGGCCGCCGCGGTATTCCTGGTGCTCAGCGAGTCGCTGCGCAATCACCTGCTGCCGCACCTGGTCAGCTTTGCCACCGGTACGCTGCTGGGCGCTGCGCTGCTGGGGCTGCTGCCGCATGCGCTGGCGGGCGTTGCCGGCACCGACACCCACGCGATTCCGCTGGCGGTGCTGCTTGGCCTGCTGGGATTCTTCCTGCTGGAAAAGCTGGTGCTGTGGCGGCACTGCCATGCTGACCACTGCGAAGTGCACGTGCCCGACGAGCATGACCACGCGCCGCAGCGCTCGGCCGGCACGATGATCCTGATCGGCGACGGCCTGCACAACTTCCTCGATGGCGTCCTGATCGCCGGCGCGTTTCTGACCGATATCCACCTCGGCATCGTCACCAGCCTGGCCGTCGCCGCGCACGAGATACCGCAGGAGGTGGGCGACTTCGCGATACTGCTGCAGAGCGGCTTCGCGCGCGGTCGCGCCTTCCTCTACAACATGCTCACCAGCCTGACCACGGTCGTGGGTGGCGTGCTGGCCTGGTTCGCGCTGCAGGAGACGGAGGCGGTGCTGCCCTACATCCTCGCCGTGGCGGCGTCGAGCTTCATCTATATTGCGGTGGCCGATCTCATCCCCACCCTGCACCGGCGCGTCGAGGGCAAGGCCACGGCGCAGCAGGTTGTCCTGATCGCCTTCGGCGTGTTGCTGATCTACGCCACCCACTCCACCCTGCACTAGCCACTGGCTGATTTCCCTGCAGCTTCTTTAAATCAATGGCCACGGAACCACACGGAATTACACGGAAAAAACCCATTTCACCCCGTCCCGCGTGATTCCGTGGCTATTTCCAATCACAGCGCAAGGCTGTTTGCAGGCTTGAAATGCTCGCTGATCCCCCCTATGTAACGGGGTATATACCGATACTCACTGCGGAGAGATGTACTCATGCGAATGGACAGAATGACCAGCAAGTTCCAGCAGGCGCTTGCCGATGCCCAGAGCCTGGCGGTGGGGCGCGATCACCAGTTCATCGAACCGGCCCACCTCATGACAGCCCTGCTGGACCAGGAAGGCGGCACGGTCCGCCACCTGCTGGCCCAGTCCGATGTCAACGTCAACCTGCTGCGCTCGCGCCTCGGCGAACTGCTGGACAAGCTGCCGCAGGTGCAGGGCGTGGCCGGCGATGTCCATCTTTCCAATGATCTCGGGCGCCTGCTGAATGTCACTGACAAGCTGGCTCAGCAACGCAAGGACAGCTACATCTCCAGCGAACTGTTCGTGCTGGCGGTGCTGGAGGACAAGGGCCAGCTCGGCGAGCTGCTGCGCAAGGCCGGCGCCAGCAAGGGCCTGCTCGAACAGTCAATCGACCGGATGCGCGGCGGTCAGAAGGTCGACGATCCGAATGCCGAGGACCAGCGCCAGGCGCTGGAGAAATTCACCATCGACGTGACCGAGCGCGCCGAGCAGGGCAAGCTCGACCCGGTGATCGGGCGCGACGACGAGATCCGCCGCACCATTCAGGTGCTGCAGCGCCGTACCAAGAACAACCCGGTGCTGATCGGCGAACCCGGCGTCGGCAAGACCGCCATCGTGGAGGGCCTGGCCCAGCGTATTATCAACGGAGAAGTGCCGGAAGGTTTGAAAGGCAAGCGCCTGTTATCCCTTGATATGGGCGCGCTGATCGCGGGCGCCAAGTTCCGCGGTGAATTCGAGGAACGCCTCAAGGGCGTACTCAACGACCTGGCCAAGCAGGAGGGCCAGGTGATCCTGTTCATCGACGAGCTGCACACCATGGTCGGCGCCGGCAAGGCCGAGGGCGCCATGGATGCCGGCAACATGCTCAAGCCGGCGCTGGCGCGCGGCGAGCTGCACTGCGTCGGCGCCACCACGCTGGACGAGTACCGCAAGTACGTCGAGAAG
>Ga0210112_1000504_pt1 | contig 10492 bp, 12 predicted proteins | sample Joice_ThreeSqC_D_FD_184875 | JGI IMG/M metagenome (GOLD analysis project Ga0210112, IMG submission 184875) | Wetland microbial communities from San Francisco Bay, California, USA, that impact long-term carbon sequestration - Joice_ThreeSqC_D2... | ecosystem: Environmental > Aquatic > Marine >... | reverse complement strand
ACGCTATCACATGTGTATAGCCTGAATTCAATCGGAGGCATGCCGCACGTACGTCCCGGGTCGTCCCGGCACGGCGGAGTTTGCTATTTCGCCAGGGCAGCCCTGGCCCGCTCCAGACGGCCGCGCACTTCACCGGCCAGTTGCGCCACAGCCTCGCTGTCGACCAGGCCGAGCACGGCCGCCGGATCCATGAAACCGACGGTGATGGAACCGTCGTCTTCCTCGCGCAGCACTACATTGCAGGGCAGCAGCAGGCCGATGTCGGGATCGATATTGATGGCCTGGTTGGCCAGCACCGGGTTGCAGGCACCGAGAATCAGGTAGGGCCTGCGCTCGACACCGAGTTTCTTTTTCAGCGTCGCCGCGACGTCGATCTCGGTAAGCACGCCGAAACCCTCCTTCTGCAGTTCAGCCGTCACCCTCTCGCGGACAGTCTGCAAGTCACCTTGCAACGAAACATTGAAGCCATACATAGCTCATTTCCTATCAATTAGATTGGATGCAATACGGTATCACGCTCTCTTGCACAATCTTGAGATCGCGCTTGCGAAGCGCTCCTGTACCAATAGTCGCTGCTTGAATACGTGTTTCACGTCTCACGCCAGCGTTCTGCATGCGTTGTAATATTTCCGTGTTCTTCCGTGGATTCCGTGGCTATTCTCATCCACGCATGCCCGCGCACCTGCACCCGACTGACTCAGGTACCCGTCAGCCGCAGCTGCGCCTCGCGGTATTTTGCCGCGGTCTTCTCCAGGATCCCGGCAGGCAGGCGCGGTCCCGGCGCGGTCTTGTCCCAGTCCAGCGTTTCCAGGTAATCGCGCACGAACTGCTTGTCGAAGCTGACCGGGCTGGTCCCGGGCCGGTAGCTGTCGGCCGGCCAGAAACGCGAGGAATCCGGGGTCAGCACCTCGTCGATCAGCACCAGGCCGCCCTGCCGGTCGAGCCCGAACTCGAACTTGGTGTCGGCGATGATGATACCGCGCTCCAGCGCATAGGCCGCACAGCTGGAATAGATCTTCAGGCTCACATCGCGCACCTGCGCAGCGGTCTCCGCGCCCAGCAGTTCCCGGGTGCGCGCAAAATCGATATTGATGTCGTGGGCCCCGGAGTCGGCCTTGGTCGACGGCGTGAAGATCGGTTCCGGCAGGCGGTCCGCCAGCCGCAGGCCGGGCGGCAGCGCTATCCCGCAGACCGTGCCGCTGGACTGGTAATCCTTCCAGCCCGAGCCGATCAGGTAGCCGCGCACGATGGCCTCGACCGGCAGCGCCGCGAGCCGCTGTACGACGACGGCACGGCCCTCCACCTGGGCGCGTTCACGCGGGTCGGGCAACACCTCCGCCAGCGGCATGTCGGCAAGATGATTGGCGACGATGCCACGCGTGAACCCGAACCAGAAATTCGATACCGCCGTCAGCACCGCGCCCTTGCCCGGCACCGGGTCCGGCATCACCACGTCGAAGGCCGACAGCCGGTCGGTGGTGACGATCAGCAGGTGGTCATCACCCACGGCATAGACATCGCGCACCTTGCCGCGCATCAGCAGCGGCAGGCTGCTCAGGTGGGATTCGTACAGGGTCTCCAGCATTCCGGGCTCCGGTGGCGAAATGAGCGCATTGTACAGCCAGAACCCGGCGGCCGGGACCGCGGCACGCAAAAAATCGCCACGCGTCACCTGTTTCAGGTGCCGCTTTGGGTGCTAGAATGACCCGCTTTCGTTTTTCACAACAAATGGATAGAAAATGAGCGAAGCAGCACGCGTGGGCCTGGTCATGGGCAGCACCAGCGACTGGGACATCATGCAGCATGCCGCAGACGTGCTGACGCAATTCCAGGTCCCGTTCGAGCAGCATGTCGTGTCGGCCCACCGCACACCCGACCTGCTGTTCGAGTACGCGGCGAGTGCGCGCGAGCGCGGCCTGGCCTGCATCATTGCCGGCGCCGGCGGCGCGGCACACCTGCCTGGCATGCTGGCGGCGAAGTGCAGCCTGCCGGTACTCGGCGTGCCGGTTCCGACGCGCTACCTGAAAGGCCTGGACTCCCTGCTGTCCATCGTGCAGATGCCGAAAGGGGTGCCCGTTGCGACCTTCGCCATCGGCGAGGCCGGCGCCGCCAACGCGGCGCTGTCCGCCGTAAGCATCCTGGCAATCACCGACGGCACGCTCGCCGCCCGTCTCGACCGCTTCCGCAAGGACCTGGAAACCAGCGTCCTGGAAATGAAGCTGCCACCACAATCATGATACTGCCGGGCGCAACACTGGGTGTACTCGGCGGCGGCCAGCTCGGCCGCATGTTCACACTGGCCGCGCACAGCATGGGCTATCACGTCGTGGTGCTCGATCCCGATCCGCACAGCCCGGCCGGGCGCATCGCCGGCCAGCATATCCAGGCCGGCTATACCGATCATGCCGGGCTGCAGCTGCTGGGTGACGAGTGCGCGGCCGTCACGACCGAATTCGAAAACGTCCCGGCCGACAGCCTGGACTACCTGGCAAAATTCTGCCCGGTGCGGCCGAATGCCGGCGCCGTGCGCATTGCCCAGGATCGCATCCGCGAAAAGACCTTCTTCCAGGAACACGCTCTCGCCACCGCGCCGTTCGCAGTCATCTACGAGGCCGCCGACCTGGGGGATGCCTTTGCAGAACTCACCCCGCCCTTGCGGCTCAAGACGGCCACCCTGGGTTACGACGGCAAGGGGCAGGTACAGGTCGACACGCCGGAACAGGCCGAGGCCGCGCTCGAGCAACTGGGCGGCAGGAACTGCATACTGGAAGAGGTCATCGATCTTGCCTGCGAAGTCTCCGTGATTGTTGCGCGCAGTATCGACGGCCACATGGTCAGCTACCCCGTTGGTGAAAACCGGCACGTGAACGGCATCCTGGACACCACGCTGGTGCCGGCCCGCATCGACGACGAAATCAGCGCACGCGCGATCGACATGGCCCGCCGCCTGACCACTGCGCTGGACTATTGCGGTGTGCTGGCGGTGGAATTTTTCGTCACCCGCGCCGGCGCGCTGCTCATAAACGAGATGGCGACACGTCCGCACAACAGCGGCCACTATACCGTTGATGCCTGCGTGACGTCGCAGTTCGCGCAGCAGGTGCGCTGCATGTGCGGCTTGCCGCCGGGCGCCGGTGACCTGCTCACCCCGGTGGTCATGACCAACCTGCTCGGCGATATCTGGACCGACGGCACGCCGGCGTGGGAACACATACTGGGCGAACCGTATGCGCACCTGCACCTGTACGGCAAGCACGAGGCTCGGCCGGGCCGCAAGATGGGACACTTCAACTGCCTGGCCGACGAAGTGGACAGTGCCCTGCAGGCGGCAACCAGGATACGCAACAGACTCGGTTTCTGAGCCTGCCGTACGGGCAGGACCGGTAATAGCGTGGAGGTGATATCCATGAACACAAGGTTCCTGCTTGCCTGTTTTGCCGTGTTCGTGCTCTGGATGGGCGTGGACTTTCTGTTCCACGGCGTGCTCCTCGTCGACAGCTATCAGCAGACCGCAGCGTTGTGGCGTCCGGAGGAAGAGGCGAAAATCGGGCTGTATACACTGGTCGTGCTCGGTTCCGCTATCATTTTCAGCACCATCTATGCATTTCTCGTCAGCCCCCGCTCCATCCGCAACGCCGTACTCTTTGGCGCGTTGTTCGGCACGGCCGGCGGCCTCTCGTTCGGCTACGGCATGTATGCCTTCATGCCTCTGCCCCATGACATGGCCATAACCTGGTTTTGTTCCGTGCTGGTCGAGGGTGTGCTGGGCGGTCTTGCGCTCGGTTTCATCCTGGGGAACTAGCGCCCGCGGTGTCTCTGCTCGCTCGCTTCCTCGATTTCACGCCCGGCTCGGTCAGCCACACCGAGCGGCTGGTCTCGGCGCTGGGCGGCGGCGTCTCGATATTTGCCATCCTGGGCATCTCGGCGCACGACCTCGGCATCGGTGGGGCGTTGCTGATCGTGCCCTCGATGGGCGCCAGCGCCGTGCTGCTGTTCGCGGTGCCGCACGGTGCACTGTCCCAGCCCTGGAACGTGCTCGGCGGCCACGTCGTCTCCGCCCTGATCGGCGTCACCTGTTTCCTGCTGGTCCCGCACATGTACACCGCGGCCAGCCTGGCGGTCGGGCTGGCCATCGGCGCGATGTATTACCTGCGCTGCATCCACCCGCCGGGCGGTGCAACCGCGCTGGCCGCCGTGATCGGCGGCGAGGCCACGCATGCGCTGGGATACCGGTTTGTGCTCACACCAATACTCGAAAACGTGCTGGTCATCCTGCTGGTCGCGATCATCTTCAACTACTTCTTCAAATGGCGCCGCTACCCGGCATGGCTCGCGGTGGAAGAAAAGCCGGCTGGCAGCAGCGACAAGCCACCCATCGAGCATGCCGACCTGGTCTCCGCGCTCGCGCAGATCGATTCCTACATCGATGTCTCGGAGCATGACCTGCTGAGGATCTACGAACTGGCCACCGGGCAGGCCGACCGGCGCAAGCTGTCAGCCGACCGTGTCGCACTCGGCCATTACTACAGCAACGGCGCCTTCGGTGCCGACTGGTGCGTCCGCCAGATCGTCGACGAATCGCCGCATACCGACCCGGACAAGGACATGGTGGTATTCAAGGTCGTCGCCGGCAAGGGCCTGCGCACGTCCGGCGTCGTTACGCGTGCCGATTTCGCAAGCTGGGCAAGTTACGAACTGGTGCGCGACGACGAGAACTGGAAGCGCCTGCCATGAAGCGCACCACTCCGGACGGCCGGACATCGCGGCCCGCGGCTGGCGGGACCGACGATTGACTGGGCCTTACCGCTTCGACCTGCCACAACTCGCGCTGCTGCTGGCCAACCTGTTGCCGCTGTTCGGTGTTTTCTGGTTCGACTGGGACGTGGGCTCGATCGTCGTGCTGTACTGGGTGGAAAACCTGATCGTCGGCGCTTACACTGTGCTGAAGATGCTCGTCACGGGCGGTGTCAAGGCCCTGCCCCGTATCGCGTTCTTCTGCCTTCATTATGGCGGCTTCTGCGCCATCCATGGCCTGTTCGTCCTCAAGCTCACACAGTTCGCCAGCCTCGGGCATGCGGGGACAGCGACCTACAACTGGCCCGGTCCGCTGGTCGTGGTTGAAAAATTCATCGCCCTGTCGCAGCAAATACTGGCGGCCGCGCCGGATCAATTCCTCTGGGCCTGCCTGGCATTGCTGATCAGCCATGGTGCCTCGTTCCTGCTGCTGTTCATCGGAAAGCAGGAATACCGCCACACCACGGTAAACAAACTGATGACCGCCCCCTACAACCGCATCACCGTACTGCATATCGCGGTGATCGCCGGTGGTTTCCTGGTCAAGCAACTGGGTTCACCGCTGGGTTTGCTGCTGGCACTGGTTGCGCTGAAAACCGGAATGGATATCATGCTGCATAATCGTTCACACCGGGAGCCGGCCCCGGCCGCACCGGCGGCCGCACCGGCCGGGAAACATGCGGGAGAATAGCGTTCGATCAGGGCATGCGATACAGGATATATTCCGGTGTTCATCAGGCATATCGCGACAACGCATGCCCCTGATACCGGCAGTCCACCGAAAGCAACTGGCGGGGCGACATGATAGAACAGAAATACCACACCATCGAAGAGCAGATACTGAAGGAGAGCATTGTCAGTGCTGCCGGTCTGAATGCCGATACCCTGCAGGTCGGCCTCAAGGGCGATCCCTCCATGCGCGAGACGGCGTTGCAACGCAAGCGCTATCGCAACAGCATGGACGACATCATCGACACCATCGCCCTGAATCTCGAGGATATGATGCTCAACCGCGGCATCTACTGCGTATACGTCGGCTTCAACAGCGGCGAGATCCGCACGCTGTCCATTTTCGACCCGCTGCGTTCGGAAATCCATGCCGGCGAAAAACTCGCGGACCGGCACTACATCGAGCGCCAGTTCCCGACCATCCCGTTCGAGGACAAGATCGAGCTGATGCGTGAACTCTACAACGCGCTGCGCGCCACGCGGTTCTACCAGCGTCTGCCGGGTTACTGGCAAAGCATCCTCGAGCGGCGCTCCGGGGTCTGGCAGCCACTGGGCCGCGAGGAGATCAACGCGGTATTCAACTCGCTCAGGGCACTGCGCGAGATGCAGGAATACTACCTGCGCAACATCACCGTGTGCATGGTCCAGGGTATCGTGCACATGCAGTTCAACTGTGACGGCACCCAGATCATCAATGCCAGGAACGTCAGGCGCTTCATCAGCGAAAACATACCATGAGTGGCACGCCGGAAACCGGCCAGGACGGCCCGGACGTGCACATCAACCCGCCGATGACCGCCGCGGCCGGCATGCTCGGCGGGATCATCCTTGAACGCATGCATCCGCTGCCGCTGCCGGGCGACCTGCCGGGCACCCTCATCGGCACCGCAGTGGTCTGCGTCGCCGGCGCAGTCGCGATCTGGGCATTTCTGCAGTATCACCGCGCCGGCACCGACATGAGGCTGGACCAGCCGGACAGCGTATTGATCACCGGCGGGCCCTATCGCTTTTCACGCAATCCACAGTACATCGTGCTGGGTCTCCTGCAGGTCACCGTCGCGTGCTGGCTGAACACCCTGTGGATCCTGGCGCTGACGCCGGTAACGATGATCGTCATCACGCGCTATGCCATCGTCCGCGAGGAGCGCTACCTGGAAAATCGCTTCGGCCAGGAATATCTCGACTACAAGAAGCACGTGCGGCGCTGGCTCTAGATGCCATGGGACTATTCGACAGACTGTTCGCGAAGAAGCCGCGCAAGCCCACCGCGACCGATGAAATCAACAGCATCATCGGCCGCTTCACCACCGCCACCATCATGGGCGTGGATCGGGAGGAACTCGGCCGCTACCCCGCCAGGCAGTATATGGTCATGGCATTTCACTACGGCGCCATCGAGTACCTCGCGCGCCAGTACGGACTGGACGAGACACAGACACTCGGCATTTTCGTGGCGTTCATCGACCGGTATTTCAATATGCCGATCAGCGAAACCGGCAGCATCAGCGAACGCCTGCAGGGGTTTCACGACAACGCGGACGAGCGCCGTTATCTCCTGGCCGGCGTCGACGTGTTCCGGCGCTGGCACGAGCAGAACGAGCGGCGTGCCCCGCTGCTGCTGGGCGAAATGCTGAAGGACGCCTGAGCAGGAGAAGTCCCGCACGACGGCTGCACCGGGTGCACAGCTGTCGTGCCTGCGCGGGACGGAATCGCGATGACGGTGCGCACGGTGCCCTCTGTGTCCCCGATGCGTCGCCCGCTTTACCTTAATTTTTCTGTTGTTTATCACGGGCCGCGCGTGCTGGCGGACGCGGAACTGCCTTATAACGCGCCGTTTGCAGCTTTTTACGGCCTCCCTTGCTAGAATTCCCTACCAGGTCCGCCATGCCACATACATACCAGCTACTCAAAACCATTCACGCCCCGGCCGACCTGCGTGGCTTCAGTGACGCGCAGCTGGTACAGCTGGCGGCCGAGGTACGTGAATTCCTGCTGGAATCGGTTTCCACGACCGGCGGACACCTCGCGGCCGGCCTCGGCACGGTGGAACTGACCATTGCCCTGCACTACGTGTTCAACACACCGCATGACCGGCTGGTCTGGGACATCGGTCACCAGGCCTACCCGCACAAGATCCTCACCGGGCGGCGCGAGGCCATGCACAGTCTGCGCCAGCGACATGGCCTGAGCGGCTTCCTGTCGCGCGACGAAAGTGAATTCGATGCCTTCGGCGCCGGCCATTCCAGCACCTCCATCAGCGCCGCTCTCGGCATGGCCGTCGCGGCCAGGCAACAGGGCAGCGGCCGCAAGACCGTGGCCGTGATCGGCGATGGCGCCATGACGGCCGGCATGGCCTTCGAGGCCCTGAATAATGCCGGCGACCAGGAATGCGACCTGCTGGTGGTGCTGAACGACAACGATATGTCGATCTCGCCGAATCGCGGCGCCCTGCACAATCACCTGTCGCGGCTGCTGTCGGGCCGCATGTATACCGGTATCCGCGAGGGCAGCAAGCATGCACTGAACCGCCTGCCCGGGGCGCGTGATTTCCTGCGCCGCTGGGAAGAGCACCTGAAGGGCATGATCATGCCCGGCACGCTGTTCGAGGAACTCGGCTTCAACTATATCGGGCCGGTGGACGGGCATGACCTGCCCACCCTGCTCGGCACGCTGCAGAACATGCGCAAGCTGAGCGGACGTCACCTGCTGCATATCGTCACCCGCAAGGGCAAGGGTTACCCTCACGCCGAACAGGACCCGTGTGTCTACCACGGCGTGACACCGTTCGATCGCGCCACCGGCGAACAAAAGCCATCAAGCGGCAAGACCTACACACGCGTATTCGGTGACTGGCTGTGCGACATGGCCGGCAGCGACAAACGGCTGATCGGAATCACCCCCGCCATGTGCGAAGGTTCCGGCATGGTAAATTTCTCGCAACGCTTCCACGAGCGCTATTTCGACGTCGGCATCGCCGAGCAGCATGCACTGACCTTTGCCGCCGGCATGGCCTGCGAAGGACTGAAACCGGTGGTCGCCATCTACTCGACCTTCCTGCAGCGCGCCTACGACCAGCTGATCCATGACATCGCCCTGCAGAATCTCGATGTGACCTTCGCCATAGACCGCGCCGGGCTGGTGGGTGCCGATGGTGCCACGCACGCGGGCGCGTTCGACCTCAGCTTCCTGCGCTGCATCCCGAACATGATCGTGATGGCACCGGCGGACGAACAGGAATGCCGGCAGATGCTGAGCACCGCCTACCAGTATGAAGGCCCCGCCGCGGTGCGCTACCCGCGCGGCGCCGGCCCCGGCGTCGTGCCAGCGAACACGCTGGAAACCCTGCCGATCGGCAAGGCCGAACTGCGCCGGCGCGGCAGCCGGGTCGCCGTCCTCGCCTTCGGCAGCCGGGTCGCGGCCGCGCTGGAAGCGGCTGACGGCATCGATGCCAGCGTGGTCAACATGCGTTTCGTCAAACCGCTGGACATCGACATGATTACCGCCATGGCGCATGAGCACGACATCATCGTCACCGTCGAGGAAAATGTCCTGCAGGGTGGCGCCGGCTCCGCGGTGAACGAGGCCCTGCTGGCACTGGGCACCGGCAACCGGATTATCAACCTCGGCATCCCGGACGCCTTCATCGGGCATGGCGACCACCAGCAGCAGCTGGCCGAATGCGGACTGGATGCGGCCGGCATACGGGCCGCCATCGAGACCACCGTCACCTTCAATAAAACGGGAACCGTCGCCGGCCTGCAGACCGGCAAGCAGCTCAACGCCTGATCCACTGGCCTATATGACCCCCCTGCGGGTTATTCCAGCCGCCCTGGCTGCAGGCCAGCGCTGACCGCTTCCTGCCCGGCCCACCCCACTCGGTCGCCCTGTTGACCGCCGGCTATACCCGCCTGCGGCCTTTCCTGAAACTCGTTATCAGCTCCAGTGACATCTCGGCCGGCGGGTACAGCCGTGTAAAGCGGAATATCAGGCCGCGCGCAGTCAGGCGGCGCACGCGCCGCAGTTCACGCAGACGCCGCAATCCGATCACGGCCACCAGCAGGCGCATCAGGGCCGAGCAGGCGAACACGCCATACAGCGCATAGTCCAGGGCAATCTCCCGGCCGAACAGCGGGATGCTTGCCGGCCAGTGCTGCGCCAGCCAGCCGCCGGCAAGCGCGCCGAGGAATACACCCACCGCGGTACACACGGCGCTGACCGCCATGAACGCTGCCAGCCGCCTGCCCGGCAACAACTCGTAGAGGTAGTTACCGCTCGACAGGCTGAAGCCCGCCCACACCAGGCCACCCATGCACTGCACGATCAGCAGGTACCAGAAATTCGCCGATACCAGCCACAGTGCCGGGATGACCGGGATGATCAGGCCGGTGATGCGCTGCACGAGGCGGCTGCCATAGGCATCCGCCACCCGGCCCCAGGCCGCCAGCGTGAAGAACTTCATCACCACCGATGCGGCGGTCAGCGCCATGAACTGCAGGTAGCTGAAGTGCAGGTCATTCAGCATGTGCACGGTGAAGAACGGCGAGGCGATGGCGGTCGCGCCCTGGAACAGCGCCATGAACACCACGAAACGCAGAAAGGCGGTCCCGCGCAGTTCGGCCAGCCACACACGGAACGGCCGGGGCGGGGTCTCTGCAGCCTGTGCGGTCCCGGCCTGCGGGTCGTGCATGCGGGCCAGGTGGTAGACCGAGATCACCCGCGCCAGCATGGCGACAAGAAACACCAGCAGGTAGCCCAGCAGGGTGTAGCCGCGTTGCTGGGCCAGATGCAGCAGCCCGCCCGCGGCCACCAGCGAGATGAAATTGGTCAGCGTCGAGAGACGCGAGCGATGCCCGAAGTAGCGCCCGCGCTGTCGCTCCGGCACCAGGTCACCCATCAGGCAGCCCCATTGCGGCGTGATGAAATCGCCCGCCATGTGCAGCAGCAATACACAGGCGATGAACAGCTCCAC
>Ga0210112_1000502_pt1 | contig 10539 bp, 11 predicted proteins | sample Joice_ThreeSqC_D_FD_184875 | JGI IMG/M metagenome (GOLD analysis project Ga0210112, IMG submission 184875) | Wetland microbial communities from San Francisco Bay, California, USA, that impact long-term carbon sequestration - Joice_ThreeSqC_D2... | ecosystem: Environmental > Aquatic > Marine >... | reverse complement strand
GCCGGGAGGGGCGCTCAGCGACTCGCGAAGCGCTCCAGGAACGCGCGCTCGTCCGGCGTGAGGCTCTTGACCCCCTGCTCGCCGATCTTCGCGAGGAGTCGGTCCACCTCGTCGCGGTTGACGGGGTGGATGTCCTCCCGGCGGATGCTCTTCCACCGATCCAGGGTCTGGGAGGATTCCCGCGGGGTGGGCGCGGCGGGCTGCGCCTGCTGTTTGAACCGCCGGGCCGGCGAGCGCCAGTCCATCCACTTGAGGTAGAGGAACCCGCCGAGGAACCCGCCGAGGTGGGCGAAGTGGGCGACGCCTGACTCCGCTCCCCCGAAGCCCGCCCAGAGGGAGAATGCCGCATAGAGCACGACCATCCAGCGTGCCTCGATGGGGAGCACGGCCCAGATGTAGATCCGCTGCTTCGGCCAGAAGTGGGCGAAGGCGAGCATCACCCCGAAGATCGCGCCCGAGGCGCCGACGATCGGAGCGTGCGGCATGAAGAGCAGCGAAAGCAGGGCCCCCGTGATTCCGCTGATGAAGTAGAGGCCCAAGAAGTGCCGTCCCCCGAGCCGAGCCTCCACGGCGGGCCCGAAGAAGTACAGCACGAGCATGTTGAGGCCGATGTGCAGGAACCCGGCGTGGACGAACATGTACGTGATCACCGTCCACGGCCGTTCGGGGAGCAGCACCGGCACGAACGCCAGCGTCATCTCCATCGCGGGACGTGCCTGGGTGAGCACGAACACCGCGACGTTGGCGAAGATGATCCGTTTGACCCAAGGCGTCATGGTCACGAAGCGTAGGCGGAGGCCGATACGGATGCCGGCATGGGGGGCGGGGTGTGGATCAGGCCAGCTTCTGTCGACCCTGCTTGCCCTGCGTGAGGATCTGCGAGACGAGCTCCTGGTTGTCCTTGGTGCGCCGCATCAGCTCGAGCAGCTCCTTCATCGCGGATTCGGTGGGCAGGCTGGCCAGCCAGTGCCTGAGCGAGCGGCTTGCCTCCAGCATCTCGGCGGAGAGCAGACGTTCCTCGCGCCGCGTGGCGCTGGCGTTGATGTCGATGGCCGGGAAGATGCGCCGCTCCGACAGCTCGCGGCTCAGCACGATCTCGCTGTTGCCGGTTCCCTTGAACTCCTCGAAGATCACCTGATCCATCTTGGAGCCGGTGTCGATGAGCGCGGTGCCGATGATGGTGAGGGAGCCGCCTCCCTGGCGCGGGTCGATGTTGCGCGCGCTGCCGAGGAATCGCTTGGGCCGCTCCATGGCGGTCGCGTCGAGACCACCCGACAGCGTCCGCCCGCTCCCCTTCTCGAGCCGGTTGTAGGCGCGGGCGAGCCTGGTGATCGAGTCGAGGATGATCACGACATCCTGACCCAGCTCCACACGGCGACGGGCGCGCTCCAGCGTCAGCTCGGCCACGGCCACGTGCCGGCTGGCCGGGAAGTCGAACGTGGAGGCGATCACTTCGCCGTAGCCGCACGCCTCCATCTCGGTGACTTCCTCGGGGCGCTCGTCCACGAGCAGGATCAGCAGTTGTGATCCCGGCCGGTTCTTGGCGATCCCTTCGGCAAGTGCCTGGAGGACCATCGTCTTCCCCGCCTTTGCCGGGGCGACGATCATCGCCCGCTGCCCCATCCCGACGGGGCAGATCAAATCGATTACCCGGTTGGTGAAGTCGGGAGAGCCGAGCCGGTGCAGTCCGCAGTCGAGCGTGAGCTGCTCGTTGGGATGGATCGCGGTGAGCTCGTTGAACTGCGGCCGCTGGGACAGCTCCTCGGGGGAAAGCCCGTTGACCCGGGTCACCGAGACGAGGGAGTTGCTCTTGCCTCGCCCGCCGCCGTGTCCCACCTCCCCGGTGAGTTCGTCCCCGGTGCGCAGGCGGTACTGCTGCAGGATCTTTCGTCCAACGTGGACGTCATCGCGGCCGGGCAGGTACCCGTGCTCGGGGCGGCGGATGAATCCGGCGCCCTTCGGGGTTACCTCCAGGACGCCAAGGGTGGCTTGGTCAGTCACGTGCTCGCATTGGACGTTGGTCGAACCAACGTTTCTCAGAGGTTGCTGTCGTCGGTGGCGCGCGATGGAGCGGGAGGACCCGCATCGGACAGAGGGACTGCCCCTTGGAAGGTACCCCGAGGCCGGGGTGCCGCAAGGGGCCGCAGGCGCGGCCGGATCAGTTCTTGTGTCGGAACGTGATCCGTCCTCGAGTCAGGTCGTACGGCGAAACCTCCACCGTGACGCGGTCGCCGGCCAGCACCCGGATCCGGTTGCGGCGCATGCGGCCCGCGATGGTGGAGAGCACCGTATGCCCGTTCTCCAGCAGGACACGGAAGGTGGCGTTGGGCAGCACCTCCGTGACGGTACCCTGCAGTTCGATTGCGTCTTTCTTCGCCATCAAATTCGCCAGGAAATCGAGGCCTAATGCTAGTGGGTGGAGGGGGGGGAACGAAAGGGGCCGTCTTTCCCGACGGTCGGACGGCCCCCCGCACGGCTTGGACCTTCCCCGTGGCTACTCGGCCATCGGGGCGACGTTTTCCGCAGCCGGACCCTTGTCACCGGCGATCAGGTCGAACTCGACCCGCTCGCCTTCCTTGAGAGACCGGAACCCGGTGGCCTGGATCGCCGAGTAGTGCACGAAGCAGTCCTTGTCTCCACCGTCCGGTGTGATGAATCCGTACCCCTTGCCGTCGTTGAACCACTTGACCACGCCTGTCGTACGCATCGCCCATCACCCTCGCAAATTGCGTGTCGGCGTCCGGCTTCGCCGCACCGTCCGACCCTGGTTCCGCGCGGTTTCACACCCCCGCGCCGGGCGGATCGTCCCGCCGCGCCCCCCCACCGCCGGGTGACGGACGCGGCCGGAGCAGCGGTTCCGGTCACGAAAGGAAAGGGGCCCAGCCGTCGGGCCGGCCCCCTGGCGTCAATCAGCGCCCTTCGTGCACCGCGAACCCCGATCCCATGACCGCGACCCAAAGTACGGTCCGGGTCCGGACCCGTCAAACCACGAGCCGGGCCAGGGGTGCCCCTGCGTCTTCTTGCGGGCTGCCCCTAGCCCTGATGCCGGACGCTCTCGTCGACCGCCAGCACCGCGGCCCCCTGGAGCGCGCCGGACCGCAGGTCGGCGAGCGCCTCGTTGGCCTGCCCGAGCCGGTAGGGTCGCACGGTGGTTTGCACGCCGGCGCGGTGGGCGACGTCGAAGAACTCGTCGCCGTCCTGGCGCGTGAGATTCGCCACCGAGACGATCGAGCGCTCCCCCCAGAGTAGGTCGTAGGGAAACGCGGGGATCTCGCTCATGTGGATGCCGGCGCAGACCACCCGCCCGCCCTTGACCGTCACCCGCAGGGCGGCGGGCACGAGCGCGCCTACCGGGGCGAAGATGATCGCGGCATCGAGGTGCTCCGGCGGCGACTCCTCCGAGCTGCCGGCCCACACCGCCCCGAGGCTCCGCGCGAAGGCCTGGCCATCGGCGTCGCCGGGCTTGGTGAAGGCGAACACGCGGCGGCCCTGGTGGGCCGCGACCTGGGCGATGATGTGCGCCGCGGCCCCGAAGCCGTAGAGACCGAGCCGCTCCGCCTCGCCGGCTGTTCGCAGGGCGCGGTAGCCGATCAGCCCCGCGCAGAGGAGGGGAGCGGCCTGGAGATCGGAGAATTGCTTGGGGATCGGAAAGCAGTACCGCTCATCCGCCACCGTGTACTCGGCATAGCCGCCGTCGATGGTGTAGCCGGTGAAGAGCGCCTGGAAGCAGAGGTTCTCACGGCCGCTTCGGCAGTACGTGCACTTGCCGCAGGTCCAACCGAGCCAGGGAACCCCGACGCGGTCGCCCGCCGCGAACTGCTCCACGCCCTGGCCGACCTCCTCGACCGTGGCGACGATCTCGTGGCCGAGAACCAAGGGGAGCTTCGGGTGCGTCAGCTCGCCGTCGACGATGTGGAGGTCGGTCCGGCAGACCCCGCAGGTGAGGACCTTGAGCAGCACCTGGCCCGCGCTCGGTTTCGGCCGGTCGAGCAGCATCTCCGTGAGCGGTCGGCCCGCCCGTTCCAGCACCAGTGCGCGCATCGCTCACCCGCCTCCCTTGAATCGCTCGATATCCCGGCGGTCCCGCTTGGTCGGGCGCCCTTTCCCCGCGTACGGCACCTGCGGCTGCAGCCTGAGCTGCGTCCGAAGGGTCTCCCGGGTGCGCACGCTCTCGTCGGTCTCGTGGTAGAGCTGCTGCGCGTCGGTGGCGGAGCCCCGCTGCTCCGACGCCTGCCGCACCTCGAGCACGAACTCGTAGGGAGGCTTGCGAACCCGCACGACGTCGCCCGCGCGGACGAGTGCCGAGCGTTTGACCCGTGCACCGTTCAGCTGGGCCTTCCCCCCGTCGATCGCGGTTGCCGCGAGCGAGCGGGTCTTGAAGAAGCGAGCCGCCCAAAGCCACCGGTCGAGGCGCACCTTGTCGGGAGCGTGATCGTTCGGCATTCTCCTCTGCGTTTCCTCCGCCGCGGCCGCTGGCGGTGCAGCAGCCACACGGGAGGAAAGATACCGGCGCTCGCCGATTCGTACATCACAGGAGCAGGAACCATGAGACGACCGCTCTTCGCCCTGCTGCTCGGCGGCGTACTCGCCATGCCCCGGGCCCCCGTCAGCGCGCAGACCTTCCCTACCGACGATTCCGTGATCCGGCAGATCTGGGCCGAGGGGATGGACAGCTCGCATCTCTACGTCCTCGCCCAAGCGCTGCTCGATTCCATCGGTCCCCGGCTCACCGGCGCGCCGGGGCAGCTGGCCGCACACGACTGGGCCGTCCGGGTGTTGGGCTCATGGGGGATCGAGGCGCAGAACGAGCAGTACGGCACGTGGATGGGTTGGCGCCGTGGTGTGAGCCATGTCGATCTGCTCGCGCCGAGGGTGAAGAGCCTCGATGGCATGATGCTCGCCTGGAGTCCGGGGACGAAGGGCAAGACGGTCAAGGGTGGGGTCGTCATCCTTCCGGAGACGCCGGATGAGGCGTCGTTTGCCGCCTGGCTGCCGCAGGTGAAGGGCAAGTTCGTCCTCGTCTCCTACGCGCAGCCCACCTGCCGACCGGACGACGACTGGCAGGAGTTCGGTGCGCCCGGCTCCTTCGACCGCATGCGGGCCGCCCGCGACTCGGCGCAGGCGTCCTGGCGCACCCGGGGGCGGTTCGGTGAGAGCGGCGGAGACCTGCACCGCCGGCTCGAGGAGGCCGGCGCGATCGGCATCCTCACCTCGACCTGGTCGGGCGGATGGGGCGTGGATCGGATCTTCTCCGCCTCGACGCGCGAGGTGCCGACGTTCGATCTCAGCTGCGAGGACTATGGCCTGGTGTTCCGCCTGACGGAGAACGGCCAGGCGCCGCTGCTCCAGGTCTCGGCCGACGCCGAGTTCACCGGCGAGGCCCCGCTGTACAACACCGTCGGCGTCATCACGGGCACCGAGAGGCCCGACGAGTACGTCCTCCTCTCGGCCCACTTCGACTCGTGGGACGGCGGCTCGGGGGCCACCGACAACGGGACCGGCACCATCACGATGCTCGAGGCGATGCGCATCCTGAAGGCCGTCTACCCGAACCCGAAGCGGACGATCCTGATCGGCCTCTGGGCCAGCGAAGAGCAGGGGCTCAACGGGTCGCGCGCCTTCGTCGAGGACCACCCCGACATCGTCGACGGGATGCAGGCCCTGTTCAATCAGGACAACGGCACGGGCCGCGTGGTCCGGATCTCGATGTCGGGCCTGGTCGATGCCGCGGAGTTCTTCGGGCGGTGGTTCGGCCGGATGCCCCAGGAGTTGGTCGGCGAGATCGACCTGAACATTCCCGGCACGCCGAGCGGGGGCGGGACGGACCATGCCTCGTTCATCTGTGCGGGCGCTCCCGCCTTCGGGCTCGGCTCGCTCGGGTGGGACTACTCGCGCTACACGTGGCACACCCAGCGTGACACGTTCGACAAGCTCGTCTTCGACGACCTGCGCAACAACGCGACCCTCGTCGCGATGCTCGCCTACCTGGCCTCGGAGGAGCCGGGCCGCATCCCGCGCGAGCGGCGCATTTTGAGGGTGAGCCGGCGCAGCGGCGAGCAGATGACCTGGCCGGAATGCCGGGCGCCGATGCGGACGTGGGAGAGCTATCAGGGGAGGTAGGGCGAGAGGAGTCAGGAATCAGGAATTACGGGCGCCGATACCCCCCGGACCCGTGGTCTCTGACTTCTGACTCCTCCCTTCACATCTCCCGCCCCATCAGCGTGTCGCGGTGTTCGAGGATGAGGGTGCGCATGTAGCTGCCGATGTACTCGCGCCCTTCGAACCCGGCCGCCGTCGCCGCCGCCTCGGCCTCGTCGGCGGGGATCGCGTCGCTCTCGGCGTAGTGCGACAGATCCCGGTACACACCGAGCGTGAAGACGTCCCACTCGGCTCCCATGAGTCGCGTGAAGATCATCGGTTGCGGCCGCCCCAGCGCCGCGCTGTAGGCGTTCTCCATCTTCCGCTCCTGCACCAGCTCGGCGTACATGCCGGGGAGCGCGATGAACATCTCGACGTGGAAGAACGTCCCGGCGTCGATGACGGTGCGTGCCAGCTCCGCCGGAGGCCCTTCGACGAAGAGATCCTGGCGCCACGAGGTCAGGTCCCGCACCCCCTGCTCGAAGGCGTCCTCCGACATCCCGATCGACTCCGCGGCGTCGGCGTGGCGTGAGACCCGCTCGGCGCTGAAATACTCCGCCAGGCTCCCGACGGGGGTGAGCACGAACAGGTCCCACTGGTCCCCCTGGCGGTGGCGCAGCACGATCGGCCGCTCCTCCCCCGCCGCGTCGTAGACGGCCATGCGGCTCCCGAGGAGGTCGATCAACTGGAGGAGGCCCCCCGGGGCGGCGCGGATGAGGGTCACGCGATAGACCTCCGACTCCGACGGCGCGCCGGACGGCGGCATGGCGAGGGCGAGGGCGAGCGTCAGGCTGAGAACGGGCACGGCGGGCTCCGGCAAAGTCGTGCGCCTAAGATCCGCCACGAGAGGGGCCGCGGCAAGACGGCGGGTGTGTGGGGAAGTCACAAGAACCGTTCATGGAACCCTCACGAAACCTGCTTGCCACTCCCGCGTCCCGCGCGCTATCATGATTCCATCCAACGGCCCGCCTTTGGGGGGAGAGGGGAGACGATGCGTCGGGCGCTCAACCTCTATCGCTCGTCTGTCGGCAAGAAGATTCTGATGGCCGTGACGGGCGTGATCTTCGTGCTGTTCGTCCTGGCACACATGTACGGGAACCTGAAGGCCTTCTACGGTCCCGAGAAATTCAATCACTACGCGGAATTCCTGCGCGACGTCGGCGCCCCGATGTTCGTGCACGGCCAGTTGCTGTGGATGTTCCGCATCGTCCTGCTCGTGGCGGTCTTCATCCACGTGCTCATGGCGTACCAACTCTGGCGGATCAGCACCAACGCGCGGCCGGTAAAGTACGTGCGCGGGCTCGTGCCCGAAGAGTCGACGTACGCCTCGCGCACGATGCGGTGGGGGGGCGCGATCCTCTTCGCGTTCGTCGTCTACCACCTGCTCCACCTCACGACCGGCACACTGCATCCGGGGTTCGTGCCGGGCGCCGCGTACGAGAACCTCGTGACGGGCTTCCAGTCGCTGTGGGTGGTGCTGGCGTACGCGATCGCCCTCGGGATGCTGTGCCTGCACCTGTACCACGGCGTGTGGAGCGCGCTGCAGACGCTGGGGGCGAACCATTTGCGCTACAACCAGTATCGGCGGCCGCTGGCGGTGATCGTGGCGGGCGTCGTCTTCGTCGGCTTCATGTCGGTCCCGGTCGCCGTCGTCGCCGGGATCCTCGCATAGGCTGGGAGGGGCTGACTATGGACCTCGATCCGAAAGTTCCTTCCGGACCGATCCAGGAGATGTGGGACAAGCGGAAGTTCGAGCTGAAGCTGGTCAACCCGGCGAACAAGCGGAAGTACGATGTGATCGTGGTGGGGTCCGGCCTGGCCGGGGGCTCCGCGGCGGCGTCGCTCGCCGAGTTGGGCTACAACGTCAAGTGCTTCGCCTACCAGGACAGCGCCCGCCGGGCCCACAGCATCGCGGCCCAGGGCGGGATCAACGCGGCGAAGAACTACCAGAACGACGGCGACAGCATCTGGCGCCTGTTCTACGATACCGTGAAGGGCGGCGATTACCGGTCGCGCGAGGCCAACGTGTACCGCCTCGCGCAGGTGAGCAACAACATCATGGACCAGTGCGTCGCCCAGGGGATCCCGTTCGCCCGGGAGTACGGCGGCTTGCTGGACAACCGCTCGTTCGGCGGCGCCCAGGTCTCGCGCACGTTCTACGCGCGAGGGCAGACCGGCCAGCAGCTCCTCCTCGGTGCCTACCAGGCGCTGATGAAGGAGGTCGCGGGGGGCAAGGTTCAGATGTTCACCCGCAGCGAGATGCTCGACGTCGTGATCGTCGACGGACAGGCCCGGGGTATCGTCGTCCGCGACATGGTCACGGGCAAGATCACCACGCACGCGGCCCACGCAGTGGTGCTCGCTACCGGCGGGTACTCGAACGTCTTCTTCCTTTCGACGAACGCCAAGGGGTGCAACACCACGGCCATCTGGCGCGCTCACCGACGCGGCGCGCTGTTCGCCAACCCCTGCTTCACGCAGATCCACCCCACGTGCATCCCGCCGAGCGGTGACTACCAGTCCAAGCTCACGCTCATGAGCGAGTCGCTGCGCAACGACGGCCGGATCTGGGTACCCAAGCAGCAGGGCGACACCCGGCCGGCGAACGCGATTCCGGAGGCGGAGCGCGACTACTACCTCGAGCGCCTCTATCCCAGCTTCGGCAATCTGACCCCCCGCGACATCGCCTCGCGGCGGGCCAAGGAGGCCGTCGACGGCGGTCGCGGCATCGGGGAGCTGCGCAACGGCGTCTACCTCGACTTCCGGGACGCCATCGAGCGTCTCGGGAAGGGCGTCATCGAGGAGCGCTACGGCAACCTGTTCGAGATGTACGAGCGCATTACCGGCGAGGACCCCTACCAGGTGCCGATGCGGATCTACCCGGCGCCGCACTACACGATGGGCGGCCTCTGGGTGGACTACGATCTCCAGAGCACGGTGCCGGGCCTGTTCGTGATCGGCGAGGCGAACTTCTCGGACCACGGGGCCAACCGTCTCGGCGCCAGCGCGCTGATGCAGGGGCTCGCGGACGGGTATTTCGTCCTGCCGTACACGATCGGCGACTATCTCGCGCGTGTCGGTCCGCAGCGGACCGATCCGAACCATCCGGCGTTCGCGGACGTGCAGCGCGAAGTCGAAGACCGCATGAAGAAGCTGCTCGGGACCAAGGGCAAGCGGACCGTCGACAGCTTCCACCGCGAGCTTGGCGGGATCATGCTGGAGCAGTGCGGCATGGCCCGGAATGCGCAGGGGCTCACCGAGGCGATCGAGCGCATCCCGGAGCTGCGCGAGCAGTTCTGGAAGGATGTCACGGTGCCGGGCAGCGGCGACGACCTCAATCAATCGCTGGAACGCGCGGGTCGGCTCGCGGATTTCCTGGAGCTGGCCGAGCTGATGTGCCGGGACGCGCTCAACCGCGAGGAGTCCTGCGGCGGCCACTTCCGCGAGGAGCACCACACCCCGGAAGGGGAGGCCAAGCGCAACGACGAGGACTTCGCCTACGTCGCCGCCTGGGAGTTCACCGGCGTCGGATCGGCTCCGAAGCTTCACAAGGAGCCGCTGAACTTCGAATACGTCCCCTTGTCGCAGCGGAGTTACAAGTAATGGACCTCGTTCTCCATGTCTGGCGTCAGGCCAGCCCGACGGCAAAGGGTGGATTCGTCCGCTACGAGGCGAAGGGCGTCAACGAGCACGCCTCCTTCCTCGAGATGCTCGACGTGCTCAACGAGCAGCTCACCGAGGCCGGCGAGGAGCCGATCGTGTTCGAGCACGACTGCCGCGAGGGGATCTGCGGGTGCTGTGGCGTCGTCATCAACCGGATCCCCCACGGTCCGCAGCACGGCGCGGCGACCTGCCAGCTGCACATGCGGCACTACAAGCACGGCGACGAGATTTGGATCGAGCCGTGGCGCGCCAAGGCGTTCCGGGTCATGAAGGACCTGATGGTCGACCGCGGCGCGTTCGACCGTATCATCCAGGCGGGCGGCTATATCTCGGTGCGGACGGGCAGTGTCCCCGAGGCAAACGCCGTCCTCGTCCCGAAGGAGAACGCCGACCTCGCCATGGATGCGGCGAGCTGCATCGGATGCGGCGCGTGTGTGGCGGCTTGTCCCAACGCGTCGGCCATGCTCTTCGTCTCGGCCAAGGTATCCCAGCTGGGCCTGCTGCCGCAGGGCCAACCGGAGCGCGTCGACCGGGTGCTCAACATGGTGGCGCAGATGGACGAGGAGGGCTTCGGCAACTGCACCAACCACGGTGAGTGCGAGGCGGTCTGTCCCAAGCAGATCAGCATCGACTTCATCGCGCGGCTGAACCGGGACCTGGCGAAGGCGTCGATCGTCGGCAAGCCCAAGCACGCCCTCGCTGGCGCGGGCTGAGCCCCGGCCGCGCCTCCGGACGACC
>Ga0210112_1000501_pt1 | contig 10551 bp, 8 predicted proteins | sample Joice_ThreeSqC_D_FD_184875 | JGI IMG/M metagenome (GOLD analysis project Ga0210112, IMG submission 184875) | Wetland microbial communities from San Francisco Bay, California, USA, that impact long-term carbon sequestration - Joice_ThreeSqC_D2... | ecosystem: Environmental > Aquatic > Marine >... | reverse complement strand
ACGTCATTCCGGCGAAAGCCGGAATCCAGTGATTTCAATATGTTCTGGATGCCGGATCAAGTCCGGCATGACGAATTCGAACTTTTTACGAGGCCATCAGATTTCAGATTTAAAAAAGGAAAACTCCTTATTTTAATCCTTGGCCATGAGCCTTGGGCCATGACCTGACCCAATTACCCTAAAAGCCCCGTCCGCCTCACATGAGTCCGCCTCAGGCGGACGACACGCCTGCCACCCAAGGCCGTTCCGCCTTGCGATGCTTGGCAAGCGGGCGGGCAGGCCGCAACTCGCAACCCGCAACGCGTAACTCGCAACGCGTCTAGAAAATTTCCTCTGCAAACAGGGCCGCTTCACCCAACTCTTCTTCGATCCGAATGAGCTGGTTATATTTGGCTAATCGATCGCTGCGGGACATGGAGCCGGTCTTTATCTGGCCACCGTTTACCCCGACGACAAGATCCGCGATAAAGGTGTCTTCGGTTTCACCGGACCGATGAGAAATCACCGTGGTGTATCCCACCTGATTGGCCAATTCTATGGCATCGAGGGTCTCAGTCACGGTACCAATTTGATTCAGCTTTATTAAAATGGAATTAGCAATGCCCTGCTCAATTCCTTTATTGAATATCTTGGGATTGGTTACAAAGATATCATCTCCCACAATCTGGATATCGCCCTCAAGCTGGTCCGTCATTAATTTCCAGCCTTTCCAATCCTGTTCCGCAAGACCGTCTTCAATGGAAACAATCGGATAGCGGCTGATAAGCTCGGCATAGTAGTCGATCATTTGAGCGGCCGATAATTTCTTCTTCTCTGATTTTAAGATGTATTTCCCTTTCTGATAAAACTCGCTTGCAGCAGCATCCAACCCGATCCCAATGTCTTTGCCGGGCTTGTAACCGGCTTCCTCAATGGCCGTTATAATAAGCTTGATGGCAGCTTCATTGGATTCAAGATTAGGGGCGAATCCACCTTCGTCGCCGACGGATGTAACAAGATGTTGAGTCTTAAGGATTGATTTCAGACTGTGAAATGTCTCCGCCCCCATTTGTACGGCCTGGGCTATGGATTTTGCTCCGAATGGAATGATCATAAACTCCTGGATATCCAGGTTGTTGGCAGCATGGGCACCGCCGTTGATGATATTCATCATCGGAACCGGCAGATACCTGGCATTTATTCCTCCAATATACCTGTAAAGGGGCATATCATAGGCCATGGCAGCTGCTCTGGCGGCCGCCATAGAAACTCCAAGAATAGCATTGGCACCCAGTTTGCCTTTGTTGGCCGTACCGTCCAATTTGATCATATGCTTGTCCAGAGCGATCTGATCGGCGGCATCCATACCCATTATAGCAGGCGCAATAACAGAAACGACATTCTTTACGGCCTGGGTGACCCCCTTGCCGCCGTAAGCCTTGGAGCGCTTATCTCTGATTTCGAGCGCCTCGCGTTTTCCGGTGGATGCACCGGATGGAACCGCCGCCCGTCCCACCGCACCGCAGGCAACATAAACATCGACCTCAACGGTGGGATTCCCTCTGGAATCAAGAATCTGCCTGGCTCTTACATCAACTATTTCGGTCATGTCATCCTCCTCTGCAATGAGACATTTGCAATTGAAAAATTGCAACAAACATCATGAATCTTGACAAATTTGTAAGAAATGTTACTCTGCTTCTACCGTTATGTCAAGTAGGGACAGGTAAAGTTCATGACCGTATTACTTCTTAATACAGCAGGTTAATATAAGCGCCATTTTTTGTTTAAATTCGTATTTCGAATTTCCGGATATTCCGGATCAGGGCAATTATGCAGGCTAACGATAAAAAAGACAGCTTATATTCCCAGGCCCACCTTATGGTGGCGGCTATCCGCGTTTTTGAACATAAAAACTCCCGGCCGCCGACCATAGAAGACCTGTGTCAGACGATCAATTTCTCCATCGAAAAAGCAAACTTCATCTGCCGCAAGCTTGAAGAGTTAGAAGTAATCGAAGCGGTGGAAGGATCCTATGGCACCCGTTTGTTCGTGCGCGATCATCTCAATATAGAAGATATCCCCCGTGCTGAGCCGGAAAACCACTTTGAAGACGAACTCAAAAAATTTCAAGACAACCGCAAAGCCTTTTCCCACAAAATAGAAACCTTTCAAGCTCAACAAAAGCAAAGGAAAAAAGATCTTTTTGCTGAAATGGAAAAAAAGCTCAAAGAAGAAATGGATAAAAAATAGTATGGGTTCAGAGGCTTGTCCGCACGCCAGAGGCGCATAAACCTCCGGCGGATTAACCGTATTGGGTTCCGGGTTAATAGATTGTTTTTCGATTGATAAACAAATTGTTATAATCTTCCTGCACCTTTCCTAAATAGCCCAAGGGTTATCTGCACCCGCTCGTTTACCTTAAATCCAACATTTCAAAATAGAGGTTATACCTATCCAAGTATTAAATATTATAATGAATTTTTTCCTTGACATAAAAACTTCTTTATCATTTACTTATAAGTATTCTAGCTTCTTTTTTTATTTTTTTACCCCAAAAATATGCCTAAAGGTTAAAAAATGGACGAAGGTCGGTCGGATGCATACTATCGCAAGGTAATCCGTAAAGATAATGATGCGGTTTCCCTGGATGCGGATATGATCCGCCTGCTGATAGCCATCGATGAGAACAAAAACCTGTATCAGATCGCTGAAGAGGTGGATATGGGAACAGCCGCATTTAAAAAGGCCCTATCCAAACTTCTTAATCAAGGTCTCATTGAGCCGGTTCAAAAGGACATCCCGGTCCTGGACCAGGCCTTCATTGAAACCCTCCGAATCAATTTATCCCGGGCTATCGGACCCATGGCCGAAATCCTGATTGAAGACATGGCGGGAGAAATGGAGCTAGATTCTTCGGCTATTCCGGTCAATCAAGCCGCTGAATTGATCGCCCATCTTTCACTGGAAGTGCCTGATGAAGACAATCGAATGCAATTCAAAAAATCCATGCTTGCTATCCTAAATAAAATTAGAGGCTAAACCCTTATCCAAATTGAGATCGGAAAAAAGAATGTAATCATTTATCACGAAAGCACGAAAGGATAAAAACACGAAAAAACAAATAAGAATATTTCGTGATTTCCATATTTCGCGTTTTCGTGATTGATTTTTTACTGGCCGGGACGGAGTACCACAAAAATAAAATAAAGGGATTTTAGATATGATGGAAATATCCTGTGACGCATGCGGAAAAAAATATCGGGTTGATGAAACCAAAATGAAGGGGGAGATGGCCAGAGTCAAATGTAAAGCCTGTAATAACCTTATGGTGGTAACCAAACCCCGCCCGGAAGTAATTACGGAACCACCGCCGACCCCTGAAATTTTTAAACCATCGATACCGGCCGATTTCCCGGAACCTCTCGTTACACCACCTAAATCGGTGCCGCGCAGCGTCGTTGAGCGAACCGCTCCCTCGATCGAGGATAAACCGGACGTCGCTAAAGAAGATTCGTCAGCTTTTTTAAGCGGCCAGAAAATTCGTTTTGGTTTGTTTGGAAAAATCATCATTGTTATGCTGATTGTCAGCCTCCTGCCGTTTGCCATCTTCTGGGGGATAACCCTCAGGGAAACCAACCAGCGCGTCCGCACCGAAACTGAGAAATTAATGGCAGAAACCGCCAAAGGCCTGGGAGAGCAGGTTGACGCCTGGATCGATAACAATGTGGCGGTATTGCGCATGGCCGCCGACATTGCCGAAATTTATTCCATGAATCGTGAAGAACAAGAACCGGTTTTAAAGGCCATCCAGCAGGAATACCCCTGGATGTATCTGGTGTTCACCGTCGGACTTGACGGTATGAATGTGGCCCGGGATGACGGCAACGCTTTAAGGGATTATTCCGATCGCCAGTATTACAAGGATATCATCGCTGGAAAAAAGCTGAGCTGGCAGACATTGATCGGCAAAACCTCAAAAAAACCGGCACTGGTATTGGCAGTTCCGATAAAAAATGGGGATCGCCTGGTGGGTGTCATTGCAGCCGCCATGACCATTGACGAGATCTCCAGCAATATTGCTAACTGGCGCCAGGGCGATACCGGCCTTGCCTTTCTGGTAGATGAAAAAGGTTTTGTCATCTCCCACCCCAATAAACAATATGTGAGCAAGCGTAAAAACCTCAACAGTCATCCGCTCATTGCCGGTTTTCGCAAAAAGGGCTGGCGGACAATAACAAGCACCTTCAATGAAACCGACGGCCAACCTACCTTCGGTCACGTAAGAAGTAATAATTACGGCTGGGCCCTTGTTCTGCAGCAGGAGGAAGGCGAGGTTTTTGCCGCCTATAACCGCACCCAGGAATTTGCATTGATCCTGCTTGCGAGTACGGTCGTTCTGGTGTTGATTATTGCCTGGTTCTCCGCCCGGGCCATTGTTACCCCCATAAGGAAGCTGACCGATGCCGCTGAGCGCATGAGCCTCGGGGAATTAAATGTCAAAATCGACGTTAAGTCAAAGGATGAAATAGGGCTGCTGGCCCAGGCCGTCGGCCGCATGCAGACCAGCCTCAGGCTGGCTATGAACCGCTTAAGAAGAAAGCGCTAAAACCGAGCATAAAACATTCATCTCGCGTCCATTGACGGCGTTATGCTCTGCTCCAAAATGCACACGTACTAAGGTGTACGCTCCGCTTTTTCGCCGTATTGCGCCTTGCCCTCGAACATTAGGCGCAGCCTGTTAACCAATTTATGTCAAAAGCAAATAATCTGAAAAAAATGACAAAATTCTAAAAATTCCATCTTTACATTTTTGATCGAATACCTTATGATGGGTTTAAAATACGGAAAAGATTAGAAGGTCTTTCAGAAGGAGAGGGCCTATTAAAATCCCCACTCAAACGATATCATCTTTAATTAATTTAAGTGATCGAAAGCCCCTTTGAGCATCGCACAAGGGGGTTTTCGCTTTTTTGGGAATACACTAACTAAAGAATTTGAGGTATTAACATGGGAGACAACACAAAATATATTTTTGTCACCGGTGGCGTCCTGTCATCTCTGGGGAAAGGACTGGCCTCGGCCGCAATCGGTGCCTTGATGGAATGCAGAGGGCTTACGGTCACCCTTCAGAAATTGGATCCCTACATTAATGTTGATCCGGGCACCATGAACCCCTTCCAGCATGGCGAAGTATTTGTCACCGATGACGGCGCGGAAACGGATCTTGATTTAGGGCATTATGAGCGTTTCACTCATGCCAAATTGGGCCAGAACAATAATTTTACCACCGGTAAAATATATCATTCCGTCATCACCAAAGAGCGCCGGGGCGATTATCTTGGTGGTACAATCCAGGTGATTCCGCACATCACGGATGAAATAAAAAACAGCATCCGCCTGGCTGCCAACGGTGTTGACATTGTAATTGTAGAGATAGGCGGTACCATTGGCGATATTGAGAGCCTGCCCTTTCTGGAAGCTATACGGCAGTTCCGGGCCGATGTGGGCAAAGAAAACGCCCTTTACATCCATCTAACCCTCGTGCCCTATATCGGCACCGCCGGAGAGGTTAAGACCAAACCGACCCAGCACAGCGTAAAAGAGTTGCGCAGCATTGGAATTCAGCCTGATATTCTGCTATGCCGCACCGACCGCTACCTTTCCAAGGACATCAAGTCGAAAATCAGCCTTTTTTGTAATGTCGGTGTTGACGCGGTGGTCACCGCCAAAGATGTGGAGTGTATTTATGAAGTCCCGCTGGTGTTTCACAAAGAAGGCTTGGACAGTAAAATCGTTGAACTGCTCAAAATTTGGACACGGGCACCCAGGCTTGAGGCCTGGTCGGAGCTGGTCCAGAGAATTCAAAACGCGCCAGAATCCGTGACCATCGCTATTGTCGGAAAATATGTTGATCTGACCGAATCTTATAAAAGTCTGAACGAAGCCTTATATCATGGCGGGGCTGCCAACGATTGTAAGGTGAATCTGGTGTTCGTGGATTCAGAAAAAATTGAAGATGGAACTTGCAGTGAAATGCTGGCAAACGCCGACGGCGTGTTGGTACCCGGCGGTTTCGGCACCCGGGGTATCGAAGGCAAGATATGTTCTGCCAACTATGCCCGGGTAAATAAAATACCCTATTTCGGCATATGCCTGGGTATGCAGACTGCGGTCATCGAATTTGCGCGCAATGTGGCCGGCATGGCCCAGGCCAACAGTTCCGAGTTTAATGAACTCACACCGGATCCTGTCATCTACCTGATGCTGGAGTGGTATGATGAAAGGACCGGCAGCACCCAGCGACGGGATGAATCCTCCGACAAGGGGGCAACCATGCGCCTGGGGGCTTATCCCTGCCGTTTGGGAAAAGATACCCTTGCCTACAAAGCCTATGGTGAAGAAAATATTTCCGAGCGCCATCGTCACCGTTACGAATTTAACAATGATTACAAGGCGCAGCTGGTTGAAAAGGGGTTGGTGGTCAGCGGGACTTCACCGACCGGGGATCTGGTCGAGATAGTCGAGATTAAAGACCATCCCTGGTTTCTCGGATGTCAGTTTCATCCGGAATTTAAATCACGCCCGATGGATCCGCATCCCCTGTTCAGGGATTTTATTAAGGCGGCGCTGGAGTTCAAAAAATGTAGAGTACGATAACGCTGCTGATTACCGTTTTCCGATTGTTGGTGGCTGGAATAATGTAAATGCCTAAAATGCCAAAATTGCCTAAAGTGCCTAAAATGAAGGTGTCGTTCCTCTCCGTCAATTTTTATTAAATGGACAGAATTCCTTAATTTTAGGCACGTTAGGCATTCTTAATTGCCGCCGACAAATGGAATAACGGTATTATTGTGTAACTGGCTTTTCCTTCTTAACCTTCAACTCCTCGTTGATAATCGCCTCCATGTTTTGCGTGCTGCGGTCATTCAACTTTCTACCATTTATAAAAATCGTTGGCGTTCCTCTGACTCCCAGGCGGAGGCCTTCTTCGTAATCCTGCCGTATCCGGGCTGCCTCGACGGGGCTCTTCTGGTCTTCAATAAATTTAGCTTGATCCAGACCGAGTTGGGTCCCGATTTCCTGAATTATTTGATCATTGAGACGATTGTAATTTTTAAATAGTTCGTCGTGAAATTCCCAGAATTTGCCCTGGCGGTCGGCTGCCAGAGCCGCCAAGGCGGCCTTAATGGCATATTTATGGCTTCGAATGGGAAAATTCTTGAAAACGATTCTCACGTCTGCCGGGTATTTTTCGAGCAACTGCTCGAGTTGAGGCAAAGCCCTTGCGCAGTACGCTCACTGAAAATCACTGAACACCGTAACAATGACCGGTGCGTCCGAACGACCCTTCGATGGTGAACCCATCACGTTGATTTTGCGGATAAAATTCAGCGCGATTACTTCGACTGTCTGGTTTTGGCGGCTGGTAGCAAAAAGCTGCTCACCCCCGGGACCGACCCGGATTTGGTCAATATGGGCGCCGACCTTGATGGTATCGTCTAATTTACCATCACTGTCATAAATAAGGATACTGCCGTCAGCGGTGAGTACGAAAATCGATTGCCCGTCCGGAGAGACCGCCACATCGAGCGGCGGTTGTCCGGTTTTAAGGGTATTTTCGATCCGCCATTCAACTCTGGCGCCGGCTGGAAATGGAATTGCCAAAAGCAATAAAATGGCCACCACCACGAATGACTTCATAGAATTTTTAACCATTTAGAACTCCTTCAGCTCTTATTTTATTCGTTAGCCGGGACTTTCTATTTAAGCACAGATCAGGTATTTAGACAACTGGATTGTCATTCCGGGCTTGACCCGGAATCCAGTGTTTTTTAATGTTGCTACGTACCTGGATGCCGGATCCGTCATCCCGGACCTGATCCGGGACCGGCATGACGGGCAGAAATTATCGGCTGATTTAAAGGGCTATTATCAAAGATATTTTGAGAAAAGAGGGGGTGCTTTTTCAATTAACAAATCACAAATAACGCCTGATTGAACCATAGGTTTCAATCAGGCTAGCTGCCTTTGCCGGTAAACGCGTCCATGGTTTTTTTGGCACAATCCGGACAATAGCTGGATGTTATATCAAGGTGGGCTTGTTCGTTAATAAATTTTTCAATGCTAATCCATTCACCGGTACCGGGTTGGCGGTTGGTGTCGTCCCGGATTTTTTTACAAACACAGCACATGGGCAAAATTTTTTGATAAAGTTTAATTTTGCGGGTCAACTCCTGCTTTTCAAGGCAGTTTTTTACCCGGAACAGCATCTCCTGGGATTCACAGGGTTTGAGCAGAAAATCATCTGCCTGGCTGCGCAGCGCTTCGACCGCCGAGTCGATATCTCCAAATCCGGTCAAAATGATTACCTGGATATCAGAATTGAGTTCTTTGGTTTTCTTTAAGACCTGGATACCGTCGGTGCTGGCCATGACAAGGTCGGTGATGACCAGATCAAAATGGTTCGATTCAAGGAGTTCGACGGCAGACTCTCCGCTGGAAGCACGGGTAACCTGGTAGCCGTTGCTTTCCAGATCTTCGCCGATGCCTTCGAGAATGAAGGGATCGTCATCCACGAGCAGCAGACGGTGTTCTTTCATGGCGTCCCTCTTTTTGGAGATGGTGTATACGTTGCCGTGGTTCAAACCCTTATTAAAACTCATAGCATAAATCCCAATTTAAAAAAATAGTATAATTAATTATGGCCGTTATAAGAGATATAAAATCAAAATTATCCTGACCGTGAGATATTTCGTCTACTAATATGCAAAAAATATTCCCTGAAATGGGGTTCATGTTTTTTACATATTATTTCAAGATGTTACGACCGAAAAGGTTTCTGAGTTCTGGAAGGGTATCCGGGAGGGGGGTATACAATTGTGAACAGGGTAGTATCGTATTTTGAACCGGCTATATTAACTGGGTCTTATAGTGGTTGTCAAAAAAACGTTCCGTTATTCAAACGTTTTTTCCTACAACCACTTATACCAGCCAGAATGTTTTTATGAAAAGCGGTATAAATTGGAATTTGGAGTTTATTTGTCATTTGGTACTTGGTGCTTGGAAATTTTACTATTTCATGACTCAATAGCACCTGATGATTCCATACGCTTTTTTTAAATTTATCGGCAGCAATTGCCCCTAGCTGATTCCATATTTGGCAATCAACCTTGACAGATAGGTTCGTTGAATTTTCATTTTCTTGGCTGCCACACTGCGATTGCCGTCGGTGTGTCTGAGGTTTAAAAGAATGAACTCTTTTTTGAATGCGTCGATAGCCTCTTTCAGAGATAGACCGACCTCCAGTCCGGGATACTGGGGGCGACAGGCAAAGGTCGGAAGGTCTTCGGGCAAAATTTGCTTGCCGTTGCCCATGACGACCGCGCGCTCCAGGGCATTTTTCATTTCTCTGACATTTCCCGGCCAGTCATACTCAACCATTAGGTCCATGGCAGCTTTGGATATAACTAAATCAGACGACCCGCTTTCCTTCTTGAAAACATCTAAAAAGTATTGCGCCAGAAAAGAAATGTCTTCTCTGCGTTCTCTTAAGGGCGGCATATGAATCTGAATGACATTTATACGATAATACAGATCTTCGCGGAATCTTCCCTCCGCAACATCATCTTCAATATTTCGATTGGTCGCCGATATAACCCGCACATCTACGGGAATAGACTTATTGCCTCCCACCCGGTAGAAAACGCCTTCCTGCAGGATACGAAGCAACTTGGATTGCATGCCAGGGCTCATTTCTCCAATTTCATCCAGAAATAAGGTGCCTCCGTCAGCCAGCTCAAATTTGCCGATTTTGCGACCGGAGGCGCCTGTAAAAGCACCTTTTTCATGACCGAATAATTCATCTTCGAGCAGTGTTTCCGGAAGGGCGGCGCAATTGAGAACGATCATGGGCTGATCTTTTCTGACCCCGACGCGATGAATCAAGCGCGCCAGCAATTCCTTTCCGGTACCGCTTTCACCCAGAATAAGGGTGCTGGCCTTTGAATTGGCAACTTTGATGGCGTCGGAGATAACCTTGCGTAGCGCTTTGCTTTCGCCGACGATTTCATATTTGCCCTGTAACTCTTGTCTCAGGTCTCTAATTTCATTTTTATCGTGTTCGATCTCACGGGCGTTGCCTATCGCCTGGGCGGCCAGATCGGCAAAAACGGACAGGATCTGTAAATCCTTTGCTAAAATGGAACTGCCATCGGATTTGTCGATAATCTCAACCACTCCAATGATGTCCCCGTTTAATTTCATCGGCACGCAGGCGATGGATTGGGTCTGAAAGCCAATGGACTCGCTTATCTCTTTATCCCAGCGGGGATCTTTGGCGACATCCGGTATCAAGAGCGGCTCCCCCGTCTCCGCTACATGGCCGGCAATGCCCTGGCCGAGGTCGATTTCGAACTGTTTGACATCGGTTCCTTTCTCACCGGTGGCAACTTTGAAATGAAGCTTTTTGGTTTTTTGATCCAGCAGGAGCAAAGAACTGGCTTTGGCATCCATCATCCGGGTGGCGGTTTCGATGATAAGTTCGAGGAGTTGATCAAGATCATGGACCGA
>Ga0210112_1000496_pt1 | contig 10565 bp, 13 predicted proteins | sample Joice_ThreeSqC_D_FD_184875 | JGI IMG/M metagenome (GOLD analysis project Ga0210112, IMG submission 184875) | Wetland microbial communities from San Francisco Bay, California, USA, that impact long-term carbon sequestration - Joice_ThreeSqC_D2... | ecosystem: Environmental > Aquatic > Marine >... | reverse complement strand
AAGGCCCATCGCCGACGGCAAGCCGGGACCGGTCACCAGGGAAGCCAGCGATCTCTACCTGAAGTCGGTCGGCGCGCTCTAATTCCTGTCATTCCGAGCGCAGCGAGGAATCCAGTCCTTCCCTAGATTCCTCGCTGCGCTCGGAATGACAGAGGAGTCGACCTGCTCAGACCGCTCTACGCAGCCGTCACGGCCTGCCGGCGCCAGCTGATCCGGTCAGTGCGAGATATTCTCCTTGATCAGACCGTAGCGAATGGCGAAACGCGTCAATTCGACCTCGTTGAACACCCCCAGCTTGTCGAACAGGCGGTAGCGGTAGGTGCTGGTCGTCTTGGGACTCAGACAGAGCTTTTCGGAAATTTCCCTGTTTGTATTTCCCTTAACGATCATCAACATGACCTGCGTCTCACGCTGGGTCAGCCTGTCGATCGGAGATTTGTCCCCGTTATTGATGAAAGACAGCGCAAGCTTCTGGGCTACCGTCGGGGTAATGTACTGCTTGCCGGTATGCACGGAACGAATCGCGTTGATGATTTCCCGCACATCGCATCCCTTGGTCAGGTAGCCGACTGCCCCGGCCTCCAGCAATCGCGCCGGGAACGGGTCATCATCGTGAATCGTGACGGCTATGATCTTGATGCCCGGCAGGGACTGCGCAATCTTGCGTGTCGCCTCCAGTCCGCCGATACCCGGCATACTGATATCCATGAGGATGACATCAGGCCGCTGCGTTCTTACCTGCCTGATGGCCTGCTCGCCGTTTTCCGCCTCGGCGACGACAGCTATGCCGTCCACATCGTCGAGGATACGCTTGATACCGTTTCTTACCAGCCCGTGATCATCGACCAGCATGACGTTGATCATATTCCCCCTCCTCCTGTCATCCATTACCCATTTTGTTTTCCCTAATACCACTTTTCAGCTAGCGAGACTAGCGTCCGGGAAACGCGCGGTAAATAGGAAAAATCCTACAAGGGTGAAATCAATCGAATACAAAACCGGCAGGTTATTGCCCCTGCTGGCCGCTCCGGAACCAGTCGAGCTTGCTGTGCAGGCTGACCACCGAGCCCACGATGATGATGGTCGGCGGCTTGACCGCGTGGCGCTGGGCGAGGCTCGGCAACGAGGCAAGCGTCTCGATATAGACACGCTGTTGAGGGGTGGTTCCCTGCTGCACCAGCGCTACCGGTGTATCGGGCGGCAGGCCGTGGGCGATCAGCTCCTCGCTGATCACCGGGATGCTGTACATCCCCATATAGAAGACGATGGTCTGCGCCGGTTTCGCCAGCCGCTCCCAGTCGAGATCGACACTGCCGTCCTTCAGGTGTCCGGTCACGAAGATGCACGACTGGGCGTAGTCACGGTGTGTCAGCGGAATGCCGGCATACGAGGCACAGCCCGATGCCGCGGTGATCCCCGGCACCACCTGGAAAGGAATCCCCTCCTGCGCCAGGGTCTCGATTTCCTCACCGCCGCGCCCGAAGATAAAGGGATCGCCGCCTTTCAGCCGCAGCACCCGCTTGCCTTCCTTCGCCAGCCGCACCAGCAGCTCGTTGATGCTCTCCTGGCTCAGCGTGTGCCTGTCACGCTCCTTGCCGGCATAGATCAGGTCGGCATCGCGACGCACCATGTCCAGGATCGGCTGCGACACCAGCCGGTCGTAGACGACCACGTCGGCCTGCTGCATCAGCCGCAGCGCCCGAAAGGTGATCAGGTCCGGGTCGCCCGGACCGGCGCCAACCAGGTAGACCTCGCCGCCGGTGTCGAAATTATCGCTGGTGTCGTCGATGGCCTCCTGCAGTGCGGCACGCGCCTTGTCTTCCTGGCCGGCAAAAAGCAGTTCGGCAACGCGTCCCTGCAGGATGCTTTCCCAGAAGTAGCGCCTTTGCCCGGCACTCGGGAAGCGCCGTTTGACACGCTGGCGGTATTCATCGACCAGGCGCGCCAGCCTGCCGTAGGCGGACGGGATGAAACTTTCCAGGCGCGCACGCAACAGGCGCGCCAGCACCGGTGAAGCGCCGCCGGTCGAGACCGCCACCTGTACCGGCGAGCGGTCGATGATCGAGGGCATGATAAAGCTGCACAGGCCGGGATTGTCGACCACGTTGACCGGGATGCCCTGCTGTTTCGCCAGCTCCGACACCTGGCGATTGACCGCCTCGTCGTCGGTGGCCGCGATCACCAGCACCATGCCGCTGATATCACCCGGCTGGAAACCGCGCTCCACGCAGGTCACGTCAGCACCGGCCGTCAGCGACTGCACCTCGGCGCAGCATTCCGGGGAGACGATCGTGACGCGGGCGCCCGCCCTGAGCAGCAGCGCCACCTTGCGCGCCGCGACCTTGCCGGCCCCCACCACGAGACAGGGACGTTCCCTGACTTTCAGGAAAATCGGCAGGTAATCCATGATGCTCCGGGCCGGCAGGAAATATCAGTCCGCTGCCAGCAGCGGATCCAGGCCGCCACGCTTGTCCAGCGCGGCGAGGTCATCGTAGCCGCCGATATGCCGTTCGCCGACATAAATCTGCGGTACCGTCCTGCGTCCGGTCAGCCTGACCATGTCCTGGAAACCCTCCGGCATGCCATCGATGAAAATCTTCTCGATCTCCGTCACGCCTTTTGACTTGAGCAACATCTCGGCACGCACGCAATAGGGACAAAAGGCAGTGCAGTACATACGAATATCAATCATATTGTCTTACCCGAAACAGTTATAAACCCCTGAGAATCGTGATCTGCTGCAACACAGGCTCGGTTACCGGAGCGAGTTTCCTGCGCATGACCGAGCCGATCGCGTCGGTCCTTGCGAATACCGGATCCAGCACCGGCTCATCCAGCAAGCCGAGAAACAGCATCGCGCGGATATGATGCACATTTCCGGGCAATGCCTGCAATACGGCGGCGAGCTCCCGCTGCGCGTCTCCGCCCTGCTCCGGCCCGGCAATCAGGCGATCGACCTCCGCTTCGATGTCCTCCACCCAGGCAAGGCGCGTGCGCGGCAGCGGCAACGTCCGGGCATGCGCGGCAAGGGCGTGCATCAACTCCACCACCACATCCTGGTTGGCCGGTTTTTTCAGCACGTTCTCGACGCCGTCAAGAAACGCCTGACCGGCTGGACCGAGCAGGCGGCATAGCTGCACCGCGAACGGATTACCCGCACGCAGCAATTCCTGCGACCCCCGGCTGGCGCGCTCCCATTCCGGCGCGGGCGAATTTCCGGCCGGCAGGTCATCCGGCACGGCCTGCAGGAAGCCGACATGGAATGCATTCCGGTGCTTGCCCTTTTCCCACAGGCGCTGGCGCTCGCCGGCAGTGATCAGTTCACCCTGCAACACCAGCCGCACCGACCTGATCTGGTCGCGCGCCTCTTCCTCGAACGGCAGGAATTCCAGCAGGAATTGCGCCAGTACCGGCCCCATGCGCCCCTGCACCACCGCCTCCTGGCGCAGCATGCAGCGCGCGTTTTCCGAGGTCTGCAACGCCCACCACGCGCGGCTGGCGATTTCATCGGTGATGCCGGGCGCATTGACGACGGCCGCCACCGCCTCGGGTTCGCCCAGCAACAGCAGCGACTCCAGAATACTGTCCCGCGCCTGGCCCATGCGCGTCCAGCGTTTCAGGTAAACCGGATAACCACCGGGAGAACCAAGCACGTGACTGGACAGTGTTTCGCGCACCCGCCGCAGGTAGGACTCGTCACGGCAATTCGGATTCAGCTGGATCTTCGCCTCGCCCTTGTCGGACAGCGCGTGCAGCGTCATTTTTGACTCATCGATACGCACGGCCTTGAGCGAACCGGCCAGCAGCACGTTCACACGCAGGGCATCTTCCGGTGTCAATTCCACGCGAGACCGGCCTGTTCAGCAACCGGGACAGTCAGAGGTCAAAGCCGGCCTCGGCGTACAACCGCTTCGCCTCTTCCGGATCTTTCTCTACGCCATTACCTTCCTGATACATCATGGCCAGGGTGGTGAGGGAACCCGCCAGGCCCTGGTCTGCCGCCTTCCGAAACCACTCGGCCGCCCTGGCGCTGTCCTGCTCGACGCACTCGCCCTCCAGGTACATGAACCCGAGACCGTGCTGGGCAATCGCGTAACCCTGTTCGGCGGCGGCCTTCATCATCTTGTAGGCGCGCACTTCGTTGCGCACCACACCCAGGCCGTTCTGGCACATGATCGCCACGCGGTGCTGTGCATCGGCATGGCCGGCGTCCGCCAGCGGCGACAGGAAGCGCATCGCCTGGGAAAAGTTCTTGGCTTCGAAGGCTGCCACACCGCTGCTGTACTCGGGACTGTTCAACTCGTCTGACATGCATTGCCTCATGTGTGTGGGTTTCCCGGGAAAGCCGGATTGGGATGGCACCTATGCTAGTCATTCAGGCCCGGGTATCGAATACCTCTAAAGGGAGAATATCTACGATTTTCATATGGATACAACGCAACTACCGGCAGCGTTCACTCTCCCCATCGGGATATACGGGGTCAATTTGGCCTCCTGTATACTCCCCGACTCGACTGTAAATCCAATTGAAACAACAAGCTAGCGAATGTCATGGTGGCACAGATGATAAACGGGACCGACACCGGGCTGTTGATGCGCAGCTGCATCCAGAAGGTGGCGACCGGACCGGAATTCAGCAAGAACCTGCCCTTCGCCGAGGCACGTGCCGCCATGCGCCACATCCTCACCGGCAACCCGGACCCGGTACAGGCGGCCGTGCTGCTGATCGCCCTGCGCATGAAGCGCGAGACCGACGAGGAAAATGCCGGTGTGCTGCAGGCCATCCTCGATACCATGCAGCCGGTCACCGCGGACGTCGATGACATCATTGACGTGGCCGATCCCTATGACGGTTATACACGCGGCCTGCCGGTGTCGCCGTTTCTGCCGGCCGTATTCGCGGCCTGCGGTTTACCGGCCGTGTCACACGGCCTGGACGCCGTCGGTCCGAAATACGGTGTCACCCACCGCAAGGTGCTGCGTGCCGCGGGTATCGACGTCGACCGCGACCCGCAAACCGCGGCGGCGCTGATTGCCGATCCCGCCATCGGCTGGGCCTACGTGGATCAGAAACACTCCACGCCCCGCCTGCATGACCTGATCCCGCTGCGGACCCGCATGGTGAAGCGACCGGTCCTGACCACCGTGGAGACACTGACCGGACCGGTGCGCGCGCTTGCCCGCACCCACCTGATGACCGGCTATGTGCACAAGGCCTATCCGGTGGTCTATGCGCGGCTGGCACGACATGCCGGCTTTGCTTCGGCCGCCATCATCCGCGGCGTCGAGGGAGGCGTCATTCCCTCGCTGAAGCAGGCGGCGAAGGTATTTTGCTATCATGACGGCGGCGCCGAATACCCGCGGGAAATACACCCCGACATGATCGGCATCGAGCAAGCGACCCGTGCGGTCCCGCTCCCGCAGGATATCGCGCCGTCCGCGGCGGAAGGCGACACGGCCGCCACGGTAATCGACTGCACGGCAGCGGCACAGGCCGCGGCCGCGGCCGGGCTGGCTGCACTGCGCGGAGCGCCGGGCGCGGCGCGCGACAGCCTGATCTACGGCGCGGCCATCATGCTGCATCACCTGCGGCGGCAGGGATCGCTGCGGGACGCGGCGGCAACGGCGGCGGCGGCGATCGATTCGGGGGTGGCACTGGCACACTTTACGGCGGCACGCGGCTAAACGGTTACAGAACGGCAAACCTTTCAACCCAAACAAAGACCCAGACGAGGAAGCAACGATGAACCAGGAATACTACAACGCAGTCACCAAGATGGAAGAGATGGGTGTCGATCCGGAATATATCCAGGGCTGGCAGGGTGGTTACCTGCTGAATCCGGAGCGTGAGGAACAGCGTGTCACCGAGGCCTATACCGCCGGCTATGAAGACGGCAAGGCGCGCAACATGGACAACTTCGGTGACTGGAAAAAATAGGCGCAGCGCCTGGTAGTTGAAAAAGGCGGGCCTTTCCCGCCTTTTTTATGTCACCGGCCGGGCAAACAGGTCGCGCAATGCCTTGTTCAGCGGTTTCATTGCCTCGGGCACCTCGACCTCCATCACCTGATCGGTGATCCACTGGTTGTCCTTTGCACCCATAACGGCGCGCACGTGCTCGCCGAAGTAGCGCTTCATGGCATAACCGGGTTCGCCGCCCGTCATGGAAAACTCGGCGTAGTCCGCGGTACGCGCGTTGAGCAGATCGATAAACGCCTGCCGGTATTCACCCTTGCCCTGTGCGTCGGTGCGGTTGTCCTGCACCTGATCCGCAAGGTGCCGTGCCAGCGAGCCAATGAATTCCTGGCGTTCCGCCTGTTCAAGGTCCGCTGCCTTGAGTCGATCCGCCAGGTGCACCAGAAAAGCCACAAACTCCGCGATGACATCCAGACGCTGTGCATTGGTGTCGGTCTGGAAACCCTCGTTTTCGAGGTTGAGTGTACCCTGCTGCGCGATACGCCACAGTATAAAGGCCGCCGCGCCGCCGATCTCGGTCAGGCTGCGTTCCCGATCCCTGATATTCCATCTGCTCTTGACTCTCACTCCGGCTCTCCCGCATGCCCGTTGCGCCTGCCGCGCCATGATGATGGCGAGGCATGATCGCACATGCTAGCATAGAAAAAACAGCGGAATATTCAGGGTATCGATCGTGAAAACCAGCGGCAGGGCCCGGCCATCCGGCACCCAGGCTGACTTCGGCAAACTGATGCCGACGCTGGATGCCGTGCGCACCAACTGCCACATTTCCGATGCGCAGTTTGCCACCAATTACACCCTCTGCGTCTACCTGCTCAAGATGCGCGAGTACTTTCGCTGGGAGCACGGCCTGCCCTTCGGAGCCGCCCTGCCGCACGATGAACTCACCGACTGGCTGACCCGCCGCGAGGATCACTGGGACCGTCTCGAACGCCACACCTTCGAGACGATACCCGTTGGCAGCGAACGCTTCAGTCCCTTCGACGCCCCCGCGATCAACGCGGCACTGAATCCACTCGGTTACGTTTACAGCAGCGGCTACGGCCCCGGCATGAAGCCGGTGTTCTTCCTGGGCATGCTGGAGGTACACCGGCAACACGACGACTACCTCCTGCTGGTTTCAGGCAGGGAACTGGCGCGTGATCTCGCCGCACCGCCGGCCATGAGCCTGGACGGCACCATCTTTATTCGCCGCGAATCACTGCGCAGGATGCTGTGGGAACGGCTCGAGGAATGGCGCTGGAACCGGCCAGCCAATGCCATGCAGCATGCCCTCGAATGCTATGACTTCGAGAATGACCCGGACACGTCGCTCGAGGCCATGACCGATAACGAGTTGCACACCATGATGCTGCACGAGATCGGCGAGGTGCAGGCCGGCAAACTGCTCGGGTCCGAATGGGAAGATATGCTGGCGGCACTCGGTCACAGCAAGGAGGAAATCATGCTGCGCGCCGTGCGCGACCACCTTGCAGACGCCCTCTCGACATTGCCCGGCCTGCTCGCAGCCGGCAACCCGGCATCACTTCACTTCTACATCGCCAGCCTGTCGAACATGCGCAAGGAACTCTTTCCGCAGCTGCTTGCGGCCTACGAGATCTGGACTGTGACCGGGAACACACGCGAGCTCGAGCGACTCGGCAACCGCTCGGCGACGCACTGGACGGCACTGGCCGAACAGCTGCTCGGACTGTTCCGCCGGCACGGCACCGTCTGCCGGCAACAGCTCGCGGCCACCATCGAGGCGAACACACTCTAGCGGCAAAGGAAGGAAACCGGTCATGAAGCAGTCCGCTCCGGCACAGGCCGAGCCATTGACAACCCTGCGCGAAGTAAAACCGCAGAGTTTCATTTTCGAGAAACCGCGCGCACTGGCACTCGACATCTGCAGCGAGATGATCCGCCGCTTCGAGGAGCGTACGGATGAACAGTATGCCGGGCGCGTCGGCCAGACGGTGCAGCAGGAACCGGACATCAAGCGCTCGACCGACCTGGTGGTAAGCGGCAACGAGCACTGGAAGGACATCGACCGTGAGCTGTTCCGTTCGCTGGGACTTGCCATCCGGGAATTCCGCAACGCGTTTCCCTTCTTCCGGGGGCCGTTCAAGGACAGCGGCTACGCCATCCAGCGCACCCTGCCGGGCGAGTTCTATCACTGGCACATCGACGGCGGCAGCCATGAATTCAGTGAGCGCCAGCTGGTGGCAGTCTGGTACCTGAACGACGTACCCGGCCCCGGCGGCGCCACCGAGTTTTCCTACCAGGACGTGCAGGTCCGGCCCGAGGCCGGCAAGCTGCTGCTGTTCCCGCCGTTCTGGACCCACGAGCACCGCGGCGCCAGACTCGAGCAGGGCGTGAAGTACATCGCCACTACCTGGGTCGTGTTCGCCTGAGACATCGCGTCCGGCACGGCATGCAGATCATCGAACCGGCTTGCGCCGAGGACTACCGGAATTACTACGACCTGCGCTGGCGCATCCTGCGCGCACCCTGGAACCAGCCGCGCGGCAGCGAGCGCGACCCGCAGGATGCCGGCAGCACCCACCTGATGCTGGTCGATGCACGCGGCAAACCACTGGCCGCGGGACGCCTGCATTTCAACACCATCCGCGAGGCGCAGATTCGCTACATGGCGGTTGATATCCCGTATCAGCGCAACGGGCTGGGCAGCCGGTTGCTGGCGGCACTGGAACACAGGGCACGCGCGCTGGGTGCGGCCGTCATCGTGCTGGATGCACGCGAGACCGCGCTGGGCTTTTATCGGAAACACGGCTACCAGGTGCTCGGCAGCGGGCACATGCTGTTCAACCGCATCGCCCACGTGCGCATGAGCAAGCCGCTCGGTGGTGCTGCCGTTCAGGGCAAATAGCCCTCCACTAGGCATATGCCGTCCGGACTGCCTGGCTGGTCACGGAGCGGGCGGAAAAACACCAGTCCTGCCGGAGAAGGTGAGACCGCATGGCGGTCGAGAGACTGGCCCGGGCCATGCGCGAAGCATTCCGCCATGTCGTCCCGGCAGCCGTCGGGAAAACGGATCATCAATGGCGCGGTAACGGAAAACAGGTCGGCCATGGCCAGGCGACCGGTGGCGCGGCGCGGTCAGCCCGTGACCAGTTCGGTTTCCATCATCTCGCCGTTGGTATCGATGCGGATACCGGTCACGCCTGGCGCCCGCGCGAGGATGTAGGCGGACAGCAGCAGCAGCATCTTCTTGTTGTCCTGGTGCATGGCGGTCAGCATCTTGTCACCGATGATCTGGCAGCGTTGTTCCAGGGTCGGGTTATCCACCCAGTCGCGGCTCATCTGCCAGCCCTTGTCCATGTCGGCATCCAGCTTGTCGAAGAAATCACCTGCCTCATTGATCAGCGCATCCGGCACCTTCACCGGGTAGACCTGCTCCTCTACCACCACCTTCAGTATCATGATTACCGCCCTGATTTTGGTTACACTGCCAGTCCCGGGTTGCATGTTACCGCATACCCGTCACCTGTTGCAGGACTGGATACATGCTGACCCATATCAAGGGTGTACTCGACAGCGGGCAACTGGCGAGCGCGGCGGCGCTGATAGCCGCCGGCCGCTTCGCCGATGGCCGCGGCTCGGCCGGCGCAGCGGCGCAGCGCGTCAAGCTGAACGAGGAACTGGCCCTCGACCCGGCGCGCCTGGGCGAACTCAACAACCTCGTCATGGGCAACCTGGTCAGTCACCCGGTGTTCCGCAGCGCGGCCATGCCGCTACGGACAGCGGCGCCCTACTACGCCCGCTATACCCCCGGCATGTCATACGGCGATCACGTCGACGACCCGATCATGGGCCAGGGTGACCTGTACCGCTCCGACGTATCGGTCACGGTCTTTCTGAATGACCCCCAGTGCTATGAAGGCGGCGAACTGTGCATCCGGACCGCGTTCGGCGATCAACGGGTTAAGCTGCCGGCCGGCGATGCCGTCATCTACCCCTCATCCAGCATCCATCGCGTCACCGGGGTCAGCCACGGCGAACGGCTGGTTGCGGTGAGCTGGATCCAGAGCCTGGTGCGCGAGCCGGAGCGCCGCGCGCTGCTGCACGAACTGAACCAGGCACGCGAGGTGCTGCTGCAGGAACGACCCGACACGCCGGAAACCGCGCAGGTCAACCAGTCCTACATCAATCTGGTGCGCATGTGGTCGGAGGTCTGATAACAGAGACCGGGGAAAGCCGGTTCATTACTACAGGCAAAGGAATAATTATCCCGATTTATAGACGAACGCTGTCCGTACTGATTTTAGGTGCTGCATCAGCAGCAAATGCGGGGATCTACAAATGCAGCGACGCTGACGGGCAGGTCATGTTCAGTGACAAGGCTTGTGACACGAACGTGAATACGATTGAACTGAAGTCGTTAAATACGCCCGCTCCTGAAGAGAAACCGGCATACAGCGACACACCGGTCTTGAGCTGAAAGGTCGCGCCCTGTCCGAGTGCAAGGAGGCTGGTGCCAATCGCACTGCCGTTGGTGATGGCGAGCGTTCCGCCGGAGAAAACCGAAACAATCGGACTCGTGAGCTGGCCATCGACGCGCAATATACCGGACTGAACATTTACGCTGGTG
>Ga0210112_1000495_pt1 | contig 10568 bp, 8 predicted proteins | sample Joice_ThreeSqC_D_FD_184875 | JGI IMG/M metagenome (GOLD analysis project Ga0210112, IMG submission 184875) | Wetland microbial communities from San Francisco Bay, California, USA, that impact long-term carbon sequestration - Joice_ThreeSqC_D2... | ecosystem: Environmental > Aquatic > Marine >... | reverse complement strand
GTTCTGCAGTTGTTCGAAGGCCTGCAGCTGTGGATTGTCGGCGCTGAAAAAAACGCGGTAATCGGTCTTGAACTCGAGGAAGCGCATCCCGCTGGCGGCCACGGCGACCAGCACGATTGTCGTAACCAGCACCAGGTAGCGCCAGCGCAGCAGCCATTCTCCGTAGGTCTTGCCCATTATTGTCTCTTTCTTGAAGCCATTCGGGTTTGCACTGTTTCCAGGACCGCTGGATCAGCAACCTGCAGGCGAACTAACCCTATGGCCGGCGATGGAGTCGAGACGCTATACTTTAGCCATGTGACCGTCAACCCGCAGGAAAGATGAACATGTCCGCGATGAGATGGACAGCACACGCCTTCGACCTGTGTGATAATACCCGACCCAGGTAACACGTTCCTCCGGCAGCTTTTGAATTCTGAATTGAATGCACCGCTCAGCACCACAACTCCAGGCGCACGCTTCGGTCAGCCTGCTTGAGCCGGTGCTGCCTGGTCAGCGTCGCGTCGTCTCCTGGACACGGCTGGCCGGCGACAGTCTCCCGCTGGCACTGGCGCACGCCGCGAGTCGTACCACTGGACCGCTTGCCGTCATCATGCCGGACATGCAAAGCGCGGAGGTGCTGCAGGAACAGTTGAAATTCTTTCTCACGGGGGACGCCGTCGGCATCCAGGCCTTCCCCGATTGGGAAACCCTCCCCTACGATACTTTTTCACCGCACCAGGACATCATTTCTGAACGGCTCGCCACGCTGAACCATCTGGCCGAAATGCGCCAGGGTGTGCTCATCATCGCCGTCACCACCCTGCTGCAACGCCTGCCGCCGCGCGGTTTTCTCTACCAGCACAGCCTGATCCTGCGTCGCGGGCAGCAGCTGGACCTCGATGCAATGCGCACCCGGCTCGACAGCGCCGGCTACCGCTGCGTATCCCAGGTCATGGAACACGGGGAGTTCGCCGTGCGCGGGTCGCTGCTCGATCTCTACCCGATGGGCAGCCCGCTGCCCCTGCGCATCGACCTGTTCGATGCGGAGATCGATTCCATCAGGACCTTCGATCCCGAATCCCAGCGTTCGCTGGCGGAACAGGATGCCGTCAACCTGATGCCCGCCAGGGAATTCCCGCTTGACGAGGAAGGCATCCGGGGGTTCCGCCAGCGTTTTCGCGCAAGCTTCGAGGGCAACCCGCAGGACTGCCCCATCTATCGCGAGATCAGTCAGGGAATCACACCCGGCGGAATCGAATACTATCTGCCGCTGTTTTTCGAGGAAACGGAGACCCTCTTCGACTACCTGCCCGACGACACCTGTCTCGCCTTCCTGGATGCCACCGAAGCGGCCTGCGAGGACTTCCAGCAACAACTCGTGGAACGTTATGAGTCGCGCCGACATGACAGGGAACGACCGATCCTGTCACCGGAGAGGCTCTATCTCGGTACGGCTGAACTGCAGGATTACCAGAACCGGTATCCGCTGATCCGGGTGCTCACGTCCGGCGCGACTGGCCTGCCGGACGATTGCACCCATTACGCCACGCGTCCGCTCGGCGACCTGAAAATCCGGCCGCGCCATGAGGCGCCCGCCGGCGCGCTGCAGACGTTCGTCGCCCAATATCCCGGGCGCATCCTGCTGACAGCGGAATCAAGCGGCCGGCGTGAAACCCTGCTCGACCAGCTGCAGGGCTTTTCGATCCGGCCGACCGTGGTCAGATCATGGGCGGAGTTCATCGCCACGACCGATCCCGTGTGCCTGACGGTCGCGCCCCTGGAACAGGGTATGGTGATGGATATTCCGGCCATCGCCGTCATCACTGAAACCAGCCTGTTCGGCGAACGCGCCCGTCAAACGCGCCGACGCAAACCGGAACGCGATCCCGCCGCGATCATCCGGGATCTCACCGATCTCAATCTCGGGGCGCCGGTGGTGCACGAAAATCATGGCGTTGGACGCTACCGTGGACTGGAGACGCTGACCGTCAATGCCATCCCGGCGGAGTACCTCTGTATCGAATACGACGGCGGGGACAAGCTCTACGTACCGGTCGCTTCCCTGCAGCTGGTCAGCCGCTATACCGGCGCATCGCCCGAAGAGGCCCCGCTGCACAAGCTCGGCGGCGACCAGTGGCAGCGCGCGCGGCAGAAGGCGGCGCAGCGTGTGCACGACGTGGCGGTCGAACTGCTCGATATCTATGCGCGCCGGGCCGCACATCCAGGTCATGCCTATGCCTCGCCGCAGGACGAATACGCGGCATTCGCCGCTGCCTTCCCCTTCGAGGAGACACCCGACCAGGAGAACACCATCGCCAGCGTACTCGCCGATATGCAGTCGCCACTGCCCATGGATCGTGTGGTGTGCGGGGATGTCGGCTTCGGCAAGACGGAAGTGGCCATGCGGGCGGCCTTCCTGGCGATCGAGGACGGCAGGCAGGTCGCCGTCCTGGTACCGACCACGCTGCTCGCGCAGCAGCATTACCAGAACTTCCGTGACCGCTTCTCCGACTGGCCGGTGCGCATCGAGGTGCTGTCGCGCTTCCGCAGCGGCAAACAGCAGGACGCGATCCTGGCAGGCCTCGCGGAGGGATCGGTCGACCTCGTCATCGGCACGCACAAGCTGCTGCAGGACCAGGTCAGATTCAAGCGCCTCGGTCTGCTTATCATCGACGAGGAGCACCGTTTCGGGGTCACCCAGAAGGAACGGCTGAAAAAACTGCGCGCCGAGATCGATATCCTCACGCTGACGGCAACGCCAATTCCCCGCACCCTGAACATGTCGCTTTCGGGGCTGCGCGATCTGTCCATCATCAGCACCCCGCCCGCTCATCGCCTTGCCGTCAAGACCTTCATCTCCGAGTGGAACGATGCGGGCATCCGCGAGGCCTGCCTGCGCGAGATCAAGCGTGGTGGCCAGATCTATTTTCTGCACAACCAGGTGGAGTCGATCGAGCGCATCGCCGGGGACATTGCGCGCCTCGTTCCCGAGGCGAGTATCGGGGTTGCCCACGGCCAGATGCGCGAGCGCGAGCTGGAACGGGTCATGCTGGATTTCTACCACCGGCGCTTCAACCTGCTGGTATGCACCACCATCATCGAAAGCGGCATCGATATACCGACGGCCAATACGATCATCATGAACCGTGCAGACAAGCTGGGACTTGCCCAGCTGCACCAGCTGCGCGGACGCGTAGGGCGCTCGCACCACCGCGCCTATGCCTACCTGCTGACGCCACCGCGCAAGGTGATGACAGCAGACGCCGTCAAGCGACTGGAGGCAATTGCCTCGATGGAGGAGCTCGGCGCCGGTTTCACGCTGGCCACGCACGACCTGGAAATACGCGGCGCTGGCGAACTGCTGGGAGATGAGCAAAGCGGCCAGATTCACGAAATCGGTTATACGCTGTATTCGGATCTCCTTGCCCGCGCCGTCAAGGCGCTCAGGGAAGGCCGCCGGCCGGAACTGGAGAAACCGCTGCACCAGGGACCGGAAATAGACCTGATGATGCCCGCTCTCATCCCCGATGACTACATTCCAGACGTCCATACCCGGCTGGTCATGTACAAGCGCATCGCCAGCGCCGCCATCGGCGAGGAGCTGCGTGAACTGCAGGTGGAAATGATCGACCGTTTCGGCCTGCTGCCGGCGCCACTCAAGAACCTGTTCCGGGTGACCGCCCTGAAACTCACGGCCGCCCCGATGGGCGTCACGAAGATCGAGGTTGGCGGACAGGATGGACGCATCCTGTTCGGACAGGAGGCCGCCATCGATACCCAAAAACTGGTAGAGTTGCTCCAGCGCCAGCCGGGACGCTATCGCTTCGAGGGGGGCAACAAGCTACGATTCGGCGGCAACTTCGAGCAAGAGGAAACCCGGTTTGCCACGGTGGCGGAGCTGCTCTCCACCCTGGCCTGCAAGGACAAGACCCAGGATGACCAGACCACACACACTATCTAGACCCGCCCGCGGACGCATGACCCTTACGGGACTGTTGTGCGTTCTGGCCGCACTGGGCTGTCTCGGCACCCGGGCCGTGGCAGCCACCCGCTACGATGTCGAGGTGATTGTCTTCCGCAATCTAGCCGCCAGCGACGACGGCGAGCAATGGCCGGCGAATACCACCGTCGCCGGTAACGGATTCGCCCGCACCCCCCTGCAGCAGGGGCCGGAGGATCTGCCGGACAGCCAGTTCGCCCTCAATGGCGTGGCGGGCGCGCTGCAGCGTTCCGGCGCCTATCAGGTGTTGGCACACCGGCTCTGGCGTCAGAGCGCCTATGACAGGCACAGCGCCGTTCCTTACCTGCTACACACCTCTCCGGGCAGTTCAGGGCGTGAAGTCGATGGCTCGATCACGCTCATCCGCGAACGCTACCTGCACCTGGCTGTCGATCTGACGTTGACGTCCCCGGACGTCCTGTACCGGCTGGACGAGACACGGCGAATGCGCAGCGGCGAGCTGCATTATTTCGATAACCCTCACATCGGCGTCATCGCGAGAATCACGCCCTACGGCGCTGACGATCCGACACCTGAGGATGCCGCAGGCGCGGGCGAATCCACCACAGTGCCCGACGAGGAGGCTGATACCGCCCCGGAGCCAGCGGGTGAGCCCCACTGACCAAACACTAAAGAAATCAACTCACCGCAAAGACGCAAAGAACGCGAAGAAACTTAATAGCAAAGAACTTAAATAACTTTGCGTTCTTTGCGTCTTTGCGGTGAAAATGGTTTCATGGATAACCCAACTCCAGGAATCGGAATCCGGTTATTACTGCGCAGGATAATCCCGTCAAGATCAATTATCGCCGCCGTCAAACCATTTTAATTTCTCGCGTAACTTCACCACCTCGCCCACAATAATGAGCGTCGGCGGTTTGATCTCCTCTCTCTCAACCAGAGTTGGAAGCGTGGCGAGCGTCTCGACGAAGACCCGCTGATCCTGCGTGGTACCCTGCTGAACCAGCGCCACGGGGGTGTCCTGCGGCATCCCATGGGCAAGCAGTTCCCTCGACAGGATTTCGATGCTGTGCAGGCCCATGTAAAAGACGATGGTCTGGGCCGGTCTTGCGAGACCTGCCCAGTCAAGATTGACGCTCCCGTCTTTCAGATGCCCCGTCACGAAAACACACGACTGGGCGTAATCGCGATGCGTCAGGGGAATACCGGCATAGGATGCACATCCCGAGGCGGCAGTGATACCGGGAACCACCTGGAAGGGAATGCCCTGCTCCGCAAGCGTTTCGATTTCCTCGCCACCGCGACCGAAAATAAACGGATCCCCGCCTTTCAGCCGCAGTACGCGTTTGCCCTCCCTGGCCAGTCGGACCAGCAGTTCATTGATGCTTTCCTGAGACAGCGTGTGTTTGTCCCTTTCCTTGCCGGCATAGATCAATTCCGCGTCACGCCTGACCATGTCCAGAATCGGTCGTGACACCAGCCGGTCATACACCACCACGTCCGCCTGCTGCATGAGCCGCAGCGCCCTGAAAGTGATCAGGTCCGGATCGCCCGGACCCGCACCCACCAGATAAACTTCCCCGGTTGTGTCATAGGTCTGGTCGGTATCCGCGATCGCCTCCTCCAGCGCTGCCCGCGCCTCGTGCTCGCGGCCCGCAAACAGCAATTCGGCAACCCGCCCCTGCAGTACGTTCTCCCAGAAATAGCGACGCTGTGTCGAATCGGAGAATCGCTGCTTTACCTTGTTCCTGAATTCATCGACCAGAACGGCAAGACGACCGTAGGCCGAGGGTATGAAACTTTCCAGGCGTGCACGCAACAGGCGGGCGAGCACCGGCGATGCCCCACCGGTTGAAACCGCCACCTGTACCGGGGACCGGTCAACCAGTGACGGGACGATGAAGCTGCATAACTTCGGCGTATCCACGACATTGACAGGGATTCGGTGGCTGTCCGCGATAACCGAGACCTGCCGGTTGACCGATTCGTTATCGGTTGCTGCAATCACGAGTACCATGCCATCGATATCGTCATCGCGGAATTCCCTGCCTGTGTAAAGAATCCGGCCTGATTCGCGCAGCCTCTCCAGTTCATCACACAGGGCAGGCGCCACGAGCGAAATCCTCGCACCGGCCCTCAGCAGCATGGCGACCTTGCGGGCCGCCACCTTTCCGCCGCCAACAACGAGGCAGGGGCGGCCTTCCAGCTTCAGAAAAACAGGGAGATATTTCATAAATGCCTATTCATGGACTATAAACGCAAACCGGCGGGCTAGCGGTCCATCAGCAGGGGATCCAGTTCACCCGAGAACTCCAGATCCGCCAGATCATCGTAACCACCCACATGCCGGTCACCAATAAAAATCTGGGGCACGGTGCGCCGACCCGTCAATCTGGCCAGTTCACCGAAACCGTCAGACATTGTGTCAATAAATATCTTTTGTATGACAACGCCCTTTGATTTCAGCAGGCGTTCCGCCTGAAAACAATACGGGCAAATAGCGGTACAGTACATTCGAACCTCGACCACGAAACATTCCCCCCGCGATAACCGCTTGCTAACGGTTTCTCAGCCTGTCGATACACTGCTGCAACGGTTCGGATACCGGTCTCAGCTTCCTGCGCATCACGGTGCCGATGGCATCGGTGCGTGAGAAAATCGGATTCACCAGCGGCTCGTCCACCATCGACAATACCAGCATGGCATGCACCTCTCTTTCCATCCCGGGCACCCTCGCAAGCAGTTCACCCAGGGCATGTCCAGGAGCAGAGGCGCTGATCATCAGGTCATCCACTGCAGCCAGAATCTCATCCATGGCTTGAAGCCCGGTATCGTCCTTCGTGCGGATGGTGTGAAAATACGCGGCGATTGCATGCAGCAAGGAGACCACCACATCCTGATTGGACGGTTTGTCGAGTACGCTTTCCACCGCGTCGAGAAAACCCTGACCTTCGCTGCCGAGCAATCGGCATAATTGTACAGCAAATAGATTCCCCGTCTCCGTCAGCCCTTCGAGCTTTCCACAGATCTCTTCCCCAAGCGGATGCGGTCCAACCCTGGACGGGAGTTCATCGGGAACGGCCTGCAAAAAACCGACGTAGTAGGCATTCTTGTGCTTCCCCCTGCCCCAGAGTTCGGCCCTGGTTTCGTTGCTCACCAGACCGGATTGCAGGATCAGGCGAACCGAGGCGATCATATCCCTGGCTTCCGTCTCGAAGGGAAGAAATTCGACCAGGAAATCCGCCAGCACCGGGCCCATATCACCCTCAACGACCGATTGCTGGGCGAGCATGCACCTCGCGTTCTCCGCCGTCTGGGATGCCCACCACGCCCTTCTGGCGATCTCGTTGGTGATGCCCGGCGCGTTGACCACTGCCACCACCGCTTCGGGTTCACCCAGCAGGAGCAGAGACTCGAGAATTCCGTCACGCGTCTGGCCCATGCGTGTCCAGCGTTTCAGATAGACCGGGTAGCCACCCGGTGAGCCCAGCACATGGCTCGATAACGCCTCACGCACACGACGCAGGTAAGTCTCGTCACGGCAATTGGGATTCAGCCTGACCCGCGCCTCCCCTTTATCGGAAAGCGCATACAGCGTCATGCGGGATTCATCGATTCGGACAGCCTTGACGGGACCTGCCAGCAGGACATTGATGCGCAGCGCGTCTTCCGACGACAAATCCATTGCATGGTGTCCGGCAGGATTCTGGATTGACGGCTGTCAGAAGTCGAACCCGGCCTCGGCGTAGAGTTTTTTTGCCATCTCGGGATCCTTTTCCACGCCATTACCTTCCTCGTACATCCTCGCCAGGGTTGTCAGTGATCCGGCAAGTCCCTGCTCCGCCGCCTTGCGAAACCATTCAACGGCCTTGGCGCTATCCTGATCGACACAGTCACCTTCAAGATACATGAAGCCGAGACCGTGCTGGGCCAGTGCGTAACCCTGCTCTGCGGAGGCGCGCATCATCTGTTCGGCCATTTTTTCATTGCGCACCATACCGAGGCCGTTCTGGAACATTATGGCGACACGATGCTGCGCATCCGGGTTGCCGGCATCGGCCAGCGGGTAGAGAAATTTCATCGCCTGAGAAAAATTCTTGGCCTCGAAGGAAGCTACGCCGCTGGAAAAATTCGCATCAAAGTCATTGGACAAGGAAGCTACGCCACTGGAAAAATCCGTGTCAAAGTCATTGGACATAGTGCGCCTCATAAGTTAACGAACACGAGGCCGGGAACACCCTGACCTGTTGGACATGAGTCTCTGTTGGAGAGGTTGCTATGCTATAGAGTCAGTGACCGGCTTCGAATACCCCGAAAGAGAGAATGTCACTGATTTATCTATAGAAACCACACAACATGCATCGATAATTTGCCCCCCCGATAGGGATATTCGGAGCTATAGGAGGCTCCTGTATACTTCGTCGGGTCTCAGGTAACCCTAATTGAAACAACGCGGTAGCCAAACTGCATGGCAGTGTTACCGATGTCCGCAAGCGCTTCCAGGTAATCAATGCGCTCTGATAATCGCGAGCACTTACACCAGGGAACGCCAGCGGGATCCACCGCAAGGATTCAAGGCAGCGGCGCAGGACCTGCCGCTGCCGGCAATTCGCTTTGCTTGTTTACTTATCAGACAACACGAGGAGTTGAAGATGAATCAGCAATATTATGATGCCGTCACCAAAATGGAGAAAATGGGTGTTGACCCGGAATACATCCAGGGCTGGCAGGGCGGCTACCTGCTCAACCCGGAGCGTGAAGAGCAGCGAGTGACTGAGGCCTACTCCGCGGGTTATGAAGACGGTAAGGAGAAAAATACCGATAACTTCTCGGAGTGGGTCAAGTAACCCGGGCGCTTGTGGTTCATCGCTCCCGCACGACGGACAGGATGTGCGAGAGCGACTATACCTACATCACTGTAGGCAAAAAAGGCGGGGCATCCCGCCTTTTTTTATTCGTTCCGATATTCCTCAGGCGGCAAGAGATCACGCAGTGCCTTTCTCAACGGCTTCAAGGCCTCCGGCACTTCAATATCCATAACCTGGTCGGTGATCCATTTATTGTCCCGCTCACCCATAACGGACCGGACGTTCTCGCCGAAATACCGCCGGAAAGCGTATCCGGGTTCGTTGTCTGAGAAGATAAATTCGGCATAGTCGTTCGCCCGTTCATTCAGCCGGTCGATCAGCGGTTGTCGGTACTCACCCTTGCCCTGTGCATCCGTGCGATTCTCCTGCATGGTATCCGCGAGATGTCGCGCCAGGGAAGAAATGAATTCTCGACGCTGCTCCAGGGTAAGCTGCTCTGCCGTCATCCGATCGACGAGATGCAGCAGAAAGGCCAGGAACTCCGTGATGATATCCAGCCGCTGGGCATTGGTATCGGTCTGGAAACCTTCATTCTCAAGATTCAGGGTACCTTGCTGGGCGATGCGCCACAGGATGAAAGCCAGGGCGCCACCGGTTTCTGACAAAGAACGCTCGCGATCCCTGAGGTTCCATTTGCTCTTAACTCGCACGTTTAACTCCTGATAAGGTTGAATCCGTTTTGTATTCGTCCACAAACACCATGTTCACCGCAGAGGCGCAAAGTACGCAGAGAAGATCTTTTACAAAAACAAATATACGACTTTGCCTTCTTTGCGCCTCTGCAGTGAGTTTATTACTTTAAGGATGGATACTATTTCGATAGCTGACGGTTGGCGGCTCATACAACTGGCGGTTGTCATTGTCGCATGCTAGCATAAATTACCTAGGTTTTCAGTCAGGTATTTGCCATGCCAAGCACACGTCGCGTAACGCCCCCCGACCCGCCGGAAATTCTCGATGAACTGGCGCACGTTCTGTCGGTCGTACGTACAAACTGTCATATCACTGATGCCCTGCACGCGACCGATTACACCCTCTGCGTCTATCTCCTGAAGATGCGCGAATACTACCGCTGGGAACATGAAATTCCGTTCGATGCCCCGATCCCGCAAGAGGCGCTCAGCAGCTGGGTAACCAGGCGCGAGGCGCTCTGGAATACCCTCGAGGGAGAATCCTTCGGAAGCATACCCCTGTCGACGCGGTTACACGATCCGTTTGATGCAGACACTATCAACAAGGTTCTTAACAGTATGGGCTATGTCTACAGCAGCGGGCTGGGTCGAAACATGAGACCGAATTTTTTCCTGGGAGCGCTCGAGCAACGGCGCGAGTACAAAGGCTACACGCTATATATCTCAGGCAAGGAGTACGCTCGCGATCTTGCTGCCCCGCCGGCAATGAGTCTGGGCAGGATGATCTTTATCCGGCGCGAATCGCTGCGTCGCATGTTGTGGGAGAGAATAGAGGAGTGGCACTGGAACCGGCCGGCGAATGCGATGCAGAAGGCGCTTGAATGCTATGACTTCGACACCGCGCCGGAGGATGCACTGGAGCGGATGACCGAGCGGGAAATCCGTTCGCTGATGCTGCACGAGATCGGCGAGGTGATGGCGGGAGAGGAACTCGGCAGCGGTTGGGAAGATCTGCTCTCGGAAATACCGCATTGCAAGGCCGAACTGATGATGCGGGCGGTACGTGATCACCTGGCGGATGCGCTCTCGACCCTGCCCGGGCTGCTGGACGAAGCGGATCCCGCT
>Ga0210112_1000493_pt1 | contig 10585 bp, 10 predicted proteins | sample Joice_ThreeSqC_D_FD_184875 | JGI IMG/M metagenome (GOLD analysis project Ga0210112, IMG submission 184875) | Wetland microbial communities from San Francisco Bay, California, USA, that impact long-term carbon sequestration - Joice_ThreeSqC_D2... | ecosystem: Environmental > Aquatic > Marine >... | reverse complement strand
TGAACTTTTCAACCGTTCCCCGCGAATACGTATTTCGACGTATATTGCGCTTTCTTCCATAGCCCACCTTGCCGCAAGGGCGGGCGCCGCCTGCCGGTCTGGTTGGCTGACGTCACCACTCCACATGTTCAAACCCGGCTGCTGTGCAGGCACGGCAGGGCTTCGGTTGCGCTGACCCCGGAGAGTTCGGGAAGTGAGCTGGCGAAGGAGGATTTTTGATGATGAGGGGCCCATCGGGGCAGCGTTTCGTGTTGGTGGCAGGGCAGCGACCTCGACCGGGCTCGCCATCATTCGTGAATTCTACGAGTTGACGCACCATTTGTGCTTACTATACTTGGTAGGAACGGGCCCGCGTTCGATGTGGGGTTTCGGTGAACAGCCGTCCTCGCGTGCCGTAAACGCCTGCCCTCGCGAGTGTTCATGGGCGCCGCTAGCTCCGACGGCGCAGCTCGTTGCGGGCACGATTCTGGCAGTGCCCGGGCAGCGTGGCGATCGGAAGCCCGCCATGCGCGGAGCGGGGCGGCGGGCGGCTACGACCGGCGGCGGCACGAAGAGACGGGCCTCTACGGCGTCGTTCAGCGAGAGCTCGAGACGTTTCTGGCACGCACCCGATCGCAGGAGGGCAGCGTTCCGCGCTTCGTCGAGCGCGAACTCTGCGCCTATCTCCGCTGCGGCATCCTTGCCCACGGGTTTGTGCGGGGTCCACGGGTCAACTTTACATGCATAATATCAATTTCTAAGGTGATTAGCTCGATTCCTCAGCTACGTCCTCGAAGTGGGCCATGGGTGCGGGTTGGCGGGACCGTCGGCGGCATGGATGCCGCCGTCGAGCCTAAAACGGATGTATTTACGGCGCGTCTCGCCAGGCCGTACCCATGCCCCCGCAACCAGCTGAGCTATGTGGCTAATCACCATTTCTAACATATTCTCGGATAGAGAGGACTAGAAGATGCGAATACGAATCTCCCGGGCGGGGCACAAGGTCGGCCGCCCAACGCTATTGTTATTGTCCGTTCTGGTGCTGTCTGTTGCCCCGCTTGCCGGCGCCGCGAACGCGCAGGTGAAGGCCCGCGGCACCGCGACGGCGTCCACGAGCACTGCCGTGTCTGGACCCGGAAACACGACCACCGCAGCCCCGGCCGACAGCGGCCCAGACTATTCAAACGTCTCGGATGTCCTCAATGGCCAACGGATCCTCGTCGACGTCACGGATCTGGTCGGGAACTGGTTCGTGAACGACGGGCCGCGCAATTCGCAGATCACGACATTGAACACCGCTAATGGGGGAGTCTCGAACTCGGCAGTGAACAGGCTTCCTAACATCACGTGCTTCAGCCCGGGCTCACTGTCTTATACTCCTCCGCTCCCCGACGCCTTCCGCATCGTTCGCCTCTTCAATAATGGGCACGACGCGATTCTGAAGGTCACCCCGTCACCAGCCGCCGTCGCCCCCAACTGCAGCGGTACGAACAACATGTGGGCCACGGTCCAGGACGAAAATCCCAACAACGACACCACGATCAGCTTCACGCTTCCCACCCCGGTCTGGCTGACTTCCGCCGTGGGCGATTTCGACTTCGACGGCTTCGACGATGTGTTCTTCATCGACAGCCAGAGCCTGTTCGTGGTGTCAGCCGTGGACACCGGGAATGGCCAAGCGGGCGTGCAGGTCTTCAACCTGCGGTCGCACGGCCTCCCAGCCACGCAAACGCCGCAGGCCGACGCGGTGACCGGGGACTTCAACAATGACGGCTTGATCGATGTCGCCTGGATTGGAGCGGAACCGGGCAACCAAAGCTACGCAACCGTATCGTTCGCAACCGTCTGTCCAGGTCCTGTCGCAAACACTGTATGTGCCTCAGCAACCCGTTTCCAGACCATCGTGTGGCCGACGACCTTCACGATAGACATTGGCCTTATGGGTTTCGATGTTTTGACCATGGCCATCGCGGCCGGCAACTTCGGCCCTCCACCGCACGACTACGTCCCGCACCAGCTGGCAGTGGGGGCCTGGTTCCTTGACGGCGATTCCATAGAAGCGAGAGTCCGGCTCTACAGCTTCGATGACAACCTGAACTCCACCCTGCTGTCGCAGCAGACCGTCCTGAATCTAGGTGGCTACTCACCAAGCAGTTTGTACCTGCGCTCCTTTTTCGACGGGTACAGCGGCCACGATCAACTGGTTTCTGGACTGAGCTTCAATGACCAATGGATCCAGCTGAACGTCATCACGGTCGATGCAACCAGCTTCTCCATGACCACTCATGCGCCCTACCAGGTGCACTCGGCCGGGTATTTCGGCGGCATGGACGTCGGCATCATGGGCGCATTGCCGACACCGGCGACCGATGCCGACTATACGCCACAGGTCGCTGGGCTGATATTGTCTTCTCCAAGTCTAGCCCAGATCGCGACGTTTTCCATTGATGCCGCAGATGGAAGCTACGGCCTCGATTGGACGCAGCTGTATACGGCCCCCGACTCGGTTCCCCCCGCATACTTTTACCCGACCTATTTCAGCATGCTTCGGGCCGGCGACCTGCAGGGCCGCTCGTTCCGGCTCGGCGAACCGACCGTTCTCCGGGCAAACCAGCAGCAGCCGGTCGTCATTCTCGGCGCTCCGCCCATGCACGCAGACTACATTGAGCCGATTGAGGCCCAGTCGACGCCGGACATCCTCAACTTGAGCGTCCTCCCGGACGGATTCAACACGAAGTACGACCTCGATCTCACCAGCACCACAACCTCGTCCACAACGACATCGACGAGCCACAGCTACGCCGTGTCCGGGGGCACTGACGAGCAGGCGAAGTTCGGGGTGCCGTTGGTCTCCGGAATCTCGGTCGACTTGAGCCAGAGCTGGTCGCATTCGGCTGAGGCCACGGGCTCCAATGGCAACAACAACTCCTCATCGACGTCGCTTGACGTGGCGAGCACGACCGGCCTCGGCGACGAGCTGTGGTATGTCACGTACAACTTCAACGACTACATCTACCCTGTCCTCGGCCAAACGGCATGTCCCTCGACCATCCCGGACTGCAGCGCCAACGAGGAGCAGCCGCTGTATGTCCAGTTCTCCGGTCCGGACACGGTGACCCACTCCGTAACAAATGGCGCGACCGCGGAGTGGTACCAGCCCGTGCACGAGCCGGGGCAGATCTTCTCCTACCCGTGGAGCCAGGCGATCCTCGACCTCAGCGCGGGGAACCTGCTGCCCTTGACCGATACCGGGTGGTTCTACACGGACGATTCCGGGGAGTGGGCATCCGCCAGCTGGACCAACAGCTCCGGCACTGATTGGACTACGGGCACGACCGACAACCACTCCTTCGACACGTCCAACTCCGTCACATTCGGGACGCCCAACCTCTCGGAGAAGGAGAGCGGGGTCAATGTCACCGGCAAAATTGACTACAACCGCAGCAGCTCCGTGAGCACGCTGCACACCGGCAGCACTGACGTTGCCGCCTCCGCCGGCGTGATAGTGACTAAGACGACCGACTTCCCCAACCCTCAGCAATACCAATACGGCTTTGCCCCAATCATCGCCGGCCAGGCCCTGCCCGACGGCAGCGATCCGACCCAACTGACCAACCAGACAGTAAACACCACAGGCCCCTTCCGCACGACCTTTCTGGCGGATCCGACAATCAAAGATTCGGGCAGCTGGTGGTCGTCGGTACATGATCCCTACAAGTGCCACATGGACGTCGCGCTGAACCATCCCGAGCGCTGGCAGGCTGCGCCGGAGAACGCCAACTGGCCCAACAGCTGCATCCTGCTCACGGGTCTGAACACCGACTGCGCCAAATTCAACTTCCCCGAGCCTGGTCCGAATGACGTCTGGACCAGCTCTTTCTACAACATGCGCGGTCTGTTCGTTACCGTGGGTGCGCCCAGCGGTCCGCAGCGCGTCACTGCCACGGACGGAGACACGGTTTACCTGCAGGCAAGGGTCTACAACTACAGCCTGATGGACATGGACGTGGTAGCGGACACCGACTGCACCCACGCCTCTCGCTATCCCAACGCAGTCGTGAAGGTGCGCTTCTACCGGCAGCCGTGGAACACTGAAAACAACACGCCGATCGGAGACAGCGTCCTGATCGCCGAAACGGCCATGCCGCCGATCCCAGGCTTCAACTCCGACGGCGACACCCCCAACTGGAGCACGACAACCGCCACGCTGGACACGACCGGCCTCGGAGACTCCTACCAGGTCTTCTGGGTGCTGGTGTGGGCGGAGGACGGCGAAGGCCACATGCTGCCCGAGCTGCTCGGACACGGTCTGGCCAGCGATCCCGCCAGTGTGACGATCAACACCATAGCCGACGTGCCGCTCGAAACCGTGAATGTTCCGGTGGATTTACCGAATCAGGTGGCCTCGTTCAGCAACAACGTCGCGATGTTTCATCAGGCGTTCTACGTGGCGCCGCCTGACACCGAGTCCACCGCAGGCGGGCAGCCGGCTGAAGGCGAGCTCCAGGTGGAGAACGTGCGGCTGTCACCCCACTCTCTGCGAGCCAACAAGCAGGTCACACTGAGCGCCGACATCCGGTCGGTAGGCGGTCCATCGGACGGCGTGACGGTAGCGTTCTTCGCTGACGAGCCGAAACTGAAGCGCTCCTTCGACACGGAGAACATCTCCTACATCGGTGCCGACAAGACCTACCACGTGGAAGTACCGGTCTCTGTCCGCGATGTCAGGCTGCGTCACGAGTTCCAGGTGGTCGCGGATCCCGGTCGTCCCCACGAAGCACGGAGTGTTGTCGTGCGTGTGGGTGGCAAGCGATGACCAGGCGCGTCGGCACGCGTCCAGCGTTCTCTGCCTGGGCACCTGGCCAGCGCCAGAGCGGGGAGGTAGCATCGCCCGTCGGCAATGTCCAAATGGCGTGGATATGGTCTGGCAAAATAACCATGGCGTTGACCTGCTCCCCGTGGTTCGCTCCGGGTGAAAAGCGCGAGCCCCCCCCCGCGGCGGGGAGGATCGATGTGGAAGAGTCGATGTACCGAGGAGCCGATCATCGCCGTCCTGAAGGCCGCCGAGAACGGCCAGAAGGTCACCGACCTGTGCCGGAAGCACGGGATCAGCGAGCACACCTTCTATCCCTGGCGCGCGAAGTACGGCGGATGGACGTGAGCGACGCCCGCGGGCGCCTTCCGGGCTGAACGAATCATTCCTGGCCGGGGGGAGGTCCTACGTAGGACCTGCGCCCCGCGGGGAACGCATCTTTTCGACCCGCGCCCCCTGGCTGGTCGCACCTCGGTACGCCTGCTAGTCTGAAGTGCAAGAGGAAATCGCAAGGATGCGATCATGTTGCCGTTGCCGGCTGGCAGTGAGGCGAGTTCGGGTGTCGGGGCGGCTTGCTACGAGCGCCACCGGCCGGAACGGACTCTCCTTTATCAGCTTGTCGAGGAATACAATCCCGCGCTCAAGGCCCATCTGGCGGACCAGGGAACTCGAGGACTTACCTCAAGTGCAGGCGGCTTGAGCATCGGTTCCTGAGGGTGCGCTGCAGAAAATCGTCGCCCTGACGGTCGCAGCCAGCCTGCCTCTTAGCTCCTGGAATACGGAGCCGATACGTCTCCAGCTCGCACTGGCCCGCGGACATCGGTGGCTGGCGATACTGGAATCGGGTGAGGCGGGATCCATGAAAGAGATCGCCATGCGTGAGGGAATCGACGACAGCTACGTGAGCCGGATGGTCAATCTGACCACGCTCGCCTCGGATATCGTCGACGCCATCCTGGACGATACGTTCCCGTCCGAGGTGACCCTGTTCGAGCTTGCGGCGGGGACGCCGGTGCTGTGGGAGGAACAGTGGGGGAGGGTTGTAAGGGATCGATAACCTGCAGAGGTAATGCTGTCGGACGAAAAGTTGGTTTGTGCTTCCTATCAACAATTATGTTCACAGTAATAGCCCATTACCCAGCCACGATACGGTTCTGTCGAGCAGCTACAAGTCGCGCATGAGTTGCCTCCACCATATAAGGGACCGAAGACTCCGGGTATGGCGCAACGCTGCTGACATTGATCTCGCAAAGAACATAGGTATCTTCTCGGTTATCTCCCTTCGGTCCGTACAGAAAGTCGCAATCCCATATTATGGGAAGACTCTCGGTTTCAATATTGAGTAGCTCCTGTACCTCCGGCAGCCATTGCTGCTCCAGCGTTGTCTTAAGGCCCTGAAACTCCGCTTTGGTCGGTGGATGATAGTAACGGGTGCCCGGCTGCGGTGCCTCCTTTGGCGAAGTGCCCGCAGCCGCCGGAAAGAGTGCATTCACGGCCTGGTGTCCAAACCCGGTAACCGTGTCATGGGTCAGATAGCACCGGATCATTCCTTCAGGGAGGCGCTCCTGGTACTCCTGATCCACCATCCGACCCGTGGCAGAGAAGTATTGTGCGCAGCGATTGACGAATTCCTCGAGTGGGATCTCTTCTTCATAACAACCGCGCTTGGCATGCCGTGCCCGAACTCGCATAGTTTGCTCGGGACATGCCATCGAGTCATGGCGGCCTTCATTCGAGCGTGTGTCGGCCGCCCGTTCGACTTTCCATACGCCGCTGCCGCCGTTACCACGATTTTGCTTGAGTACCCTGGCTTTGCCAGTGACCAGTCTAAGCGGCAACTCTTGATGCAACTGTTCGAGACTTCTGTAGATATGGGTATCACAGCCCCAACCGATTTCGCGTGTCCGATACAGAACTTCCTTGGTTCCCAACTTCATAATGATGTCGGGATCTGTGCTGACAAATGCGCCGTCAGCGGCCACGGCGCGTAGCATCGAATCGAGAATAGACCTGTCTCGTCCGCCCTCGAGTGGATTCACCCATACCAGAACACCGTCGACCTTCCTGAGCTGCGCAAGAACGTCATCGCAGAAGTCATCGTGGTATACGGCCGGTTCTGCGTGCATCCCTTTTGCCGCAAACGCCCTGAAAAGGTTTGCGAACCGGCTATTCTCGGGGTTTGCGTTCTGCCGATCTTCGCGGTTTCCTGGATACAGGATCGCGACTCGGAGACGGGCATTGATCACACTATGTCACACACAAGCTATTGTGTACCGGCAGGCGTCACGATCAGAGTGCCTTTCATACCGCGGTCGCGATGGCTCTTGAAGAAGAGCAGCTTCTTGTTACAGTAGAATTTGTACGTACCGGGAACCAGGGGTGTGATGTCAACGACTTCCGTCTTGCCTGCACTGACATCGGTGTTCACGTCCAGTCCGGCATTCTCTGCCTTCAGTGTAAAATTATGTGGCGACAAGCTGTCGGTATTGGTCAGCTGCAGCTGAACGGTCTCTCCGGCCCGTACGGTGATCTCGTCGGGGGTAAACCGGTAATTTCCCATCTTGACTGCGATACTGCGTGTGGGGGTCCCCGCCAGCAGTTCAAGAGGATTCAGGACACTCCCTCCGAATGATAAGACTGCCAGTATGACCAAAATGGTAGATTTCGTTGCAGTGTAATCGTTCATGGTAACGCTCCGTCGTTCCGCCTCATAAGCATGGCACAGGATAGTCTGGCTTCAAGCGGACGTTGCAAATCGACAGCCGGGATTCAGCCAAGGTTCAATTGCCAACCAGCCAATATCCCGAATGGCAGTTGCTCGCCTTGAAACAGCAGAGGGCGACGTTGCAGAGTGAATTGACTGGATCGAATGCTGCCCGGCAGCCGTTGCCTCAGGTGAGCTTAACCCCGGCATACTGGGCGGCAGGTGTATTGGAGGTCAGGAACGCCAGGCATCCACCATTTGCGCGGTATCCTGGTAGATGCGAAAGCGGACGATGCGCCCGTCCTCGATTTCCAGAAGCTGACATGAGCGCAACTCGAAAGGCTTCGGGTGTCCCACAAAGTGGCCGCGTTCTCGGCACTCGACATAGGCTCCGTTCTCCGTCTCCGTGCAGGAGATGACCTCGAAGGACTCGACCCGGTTGATCTCCCCGATGATGGAGAAGAAGCGCTTCACCTCGTCGAGCCCAACATAGAGGCCGAAATGCGGGACCTCCCTGGAGCCGACGAGCTCCCACTCAATTCGGGGGTCCAGCAGGGCGTATATCGCCTGAAGATCGCCGGCGAGGAATCCTTCGTAGAGCTTCTTTGCTATAGCGCAGTTCGGTTTTTCTTGTGACATGTGGGGCTCACTGTGTGTAGATGATGGTACAACGATACCGATTAAACCGACGAAAGTATCCGCACATCAGAAATCGCCGCAATGCTGCGGCTCTGGAACGGATTGTGTCGGTGCTCAAGCTCGACATCCACTTCCATGAAATATTGAAACGAATTCCATGAGCGACTCCCTGCATACCCGGTCCTTTAGTATTCTATTATCTGACTATCAGATCCGTCTGACAGCTTTGCGCACCCGCCGTACCAGACGCACCGGCTCCGCAGAGTCCCTGGCAACGCGGTTTAAACGAGAATACCAACGGCTTGCTGAGGCAGTATTTTCCCAAGGGCACAGATCTCTCGGTGCACTCGCAGGCGAAACTCAATGCGATTGCAAGACAGCTAAACGAGCGACCGCGAAAAACGCTACACTTTGAAACACCCGCTCAACGATTGAACCAATGTGTTGCGTCGATTGGTTGAAGCCACCCTCTCAAAGGCGTCGAGTTCTGTCAGTCCGTCGACGGATCAAGATGCACGGGCTGCCCGTGCGGCGTCCGCCGATAGGCCATCTCCCAATCCCGCTTTCGGTTGGCAAGCAGGTCCATCGACAGCAGTCCCTTTCGGTCTACCAGCCGTTCCAGCGTTGCGACGACGTGGCTGTAATAGGTCGTGCCGTCGGCCGGGTCCCCCGCGGCCCGGGCCTTTTCGATTTCGGCGCTCAGGGCCTCAGACCATTCGACGGCACTGATCAGCCCGGCCTCCTGGAGCGCGATGGACAGGGCCAGGGCTTCCACCTGCCAGGGCTCGGCCAGCTCGGCGTCGGCCGGGCGGTTTCGTTCAGGCCGGCTCAAGGTAGCTCTCCCACAGATCGGCGAAGACCGTATCGCCGCCCCTTGTGACATCATCCCACAGGTCCCGGGCGGGGAAGCCGACGCAGTACAGCGGCTCGGCCCTCTCCTCACCGTGGGCGCTGGCATCCGGCAGGACATGCCAGCCGCGGACCTGTTCTACCGTCCCGACATGACCGCGCAAATAGCGGGGCAGGCGGGTGGCTCCCAGCGGTGAATGGAAGAGCGCCCGCACGCGATCGCCCGCCCGGAAGACCGCATTGCCCTGGGGCGGGCGCCGGCTGTCGATGCCCTGCATGAGGATCGCCGACACTGCCTCAGGAGGTACCGGATCGCCCGTGCACGGCGCACGGCTCGCCGCCTTGCCCGCCTTCAGCTCGTCGATGGTCACCCACCCCGCGTTGACGAGTATTCCCGCCTCCCGCCAATACCAGCGGTCGTAATACTCGCTCGCCAGATAGGCAGCGGGCGGCATGCACTCCATGACATGGCGCATCCAGTCCAGATTGAACCCCCCGGGCTGGGTGTAAGCCAGTTCGATGCCGAACATGCGTGAGCGCCAGTCAGTCTCGGGCAGGGGCTCATCGGTCGCGGGGTCGACGGGGCCAAAGCCTTGCATGCCACCCATGTCGTGAACGCCGTCCATCTCTCAACCCTTGTGCGTGTGCATGTCGGCCAGCGCAGTGCCGACCATGGAGTCGCGGGAAACCAGTGCCGCCAGCGCCTCCTCGTCCAGGTGCTCGGTGCCGGCGGGCCGCTCGGGCAGCACCATGTAACGGACCTCCGAAGTACTGTCCCAGACCCGGATCTCGACCTCTTCGCCCAGCTCCAGGCCGAATTCCTTTAAAACGGCCCGCGGATCGCGCACAACCCGGGATCGATATTCGAACGACTTGTACCACGTCGGCGGCACGCCGAGCATTGCCCAGGGATAGCACGAGCACAGCGTGCAGACGACAATGTTGTGCCGCTTGGGTGTGTTCTCGACGACAACCAGGCTGGTGGCCTCCAGGCGCGGCAGCCCCAGCTCGTCGATGGCGTCGCCGGCATTGGTCAGGAGGCGTTGTTTGAAAGCCGGGTCCGTCCAGGCCCGCGCCACCACACGCGCGCCGTTCTTAGGGCCGACCTCCTCGTGAAAAACTTCGATCCAGCGATCCACCGTCGCGCTGTTCAGCAGCCCCTTCTCGACCAGCAGGCTCTCGAGCGCCTTGACCCGCAACACGGGATCCGGGGGCAGGTGTGAATGCAGCCGCTGCTGGATCCCGATGACGCGTTTTGTGTCTCTCGGTACGCTCATGTCATGCCCTCTGAGTAGAACGGCCTGGATCGGCAGAATCGTCGCGACCATGGTTGCCTGTTTGGACGAGCATACCGAATAATGATTAAGAAAAAAATCAATAGGATCAGACTCGATTGAGATGACGATGTCCTGTCGGATCAATGCAGTCTGACCCTCCCGTAATCTTCAGCCCCGAGCCCCGCCCGGTCCCTGGTTACAAGAAGCCGTAACGGCAGGTGATAGCGCATAGCGACATTTCTACGAAGCGTCGCTCATCTCGGGTGATGGTTGAAGATGCACCCGGTATTGCACCCGGCGCGCCTTCATAGCTAATAGACCATC
>Ga0210112_1000491_pt1 | contig 10627 bp, 11 predicted proteins | sample Joice_ThreeSqC_D_FD_184875 | JGI IMG/M metagenome (GOLD analysis project Ga0210112, IMG submission 184875) | Wetland microbial communities from San Francisco Bay, California, USA, that impact long-term carbon sequestration - Joice_ThreeSqC_D2... | ecosystem: Environmental > Aquatic > Marine >... | reverse complement strand
AGGTTGGCGCAGCGGGTGACGACCTCGCCCTCGAGCCGCACGGCCTGGTGCCCGCACACGGGGCACTTCTTCGGCAGCCGCCACTTGCGCGCACTCTTGTTCTTGCGCTTCTCGAGCACCACGCGCACGACCTGGGGGATCACGTCGCCCGCACGCTGCACTCGGACCCGGTCACCCTCGCGGATGTCCTTGCGCGCCACCTCCTCCCGATTGTGCAGGCTCGCCCTGCTCACCGTCACGCCGCCCAGCTCGACAGGACGCAACATGGCCACCGGAGTCACCACGCCCGTACGCCCCACCGACGGTATGATCGCCAGAATGCGTGTCACCTCTCGGCGCGGCGGGAACTTGTAGGCGAACGCCCAGCGGGGGTGGTGCGAGGTCGCGCCGAGCGCCTCCCGCGCCTCGAGGTCGTCGAGCTTCACCACGATTCCGTCGATCTCGTACTCGAGGTCGTCGCGGCGCGCCTGCAGCTCTTCGTGGTAAGCCACGACTTCGTCGAGCGAGCCGGCCGGGCGCGCCAGCTCGTTCACCGGGAATCCCCAGGCATCGAGCGCCGCGAGCACATCCTGCTGCGACGCGGGTGCCGCGCCTTCCGCCGCGAGGATGTCGTAGGCGTAGAGATCGAGGGGGCGCCGCGCAGTGATCTGCGGATCGAGCTGCCGCAGCGAGCCGGCCGCCGCGTTCCGCGGGTTGGCGAAGGGCTCCTTCCCCTCCTCGAGCAGCCGCTCGTTGAGCTGCTCGAAAGCGGCGACCCGCATGATGATCTCACCCCGCACGGCCAGCGACGTGGGGAGGCCCCCGGAGGCGTCTCGCAGCCTCAGCGGGACGGCGCGGATCGTCCGGACGTTCTCCGTGATCCCTTCCCCCACCGTTCCGTCGCCGCGCGTCGAGGCCCGGACCAGCATACCGTCCTCGTACACCAGCTCGATGGAGGCCCCGTCGAGCTTCGGTTCGAGCACGTAGCGCACGCCGGCGCCGAGCGCCTTGCGCAGCCGCTCATCGAAACGCCGCAGCACCGCCTCGTCCTGGCTCGAGTCGAGGCTCAGCATCGGAGCGGCGTGCCGCACCTTCGGAAACTCGTCGAGCGCGAGGCCGGCGACACGCTGGGTGGGGGAGTCAGGCGTCCGGAGATCCGGGAACCGTTCCTCGAGCGCCTTCAGCTCCTGAAAGAGCCCGTCATAGGCCTCGTCGGAAAGTTCCGGGGCGTCCTTGACGTAGTAGAGGAAGTCGTGATGCCGGATTTCGGCGCGAAGCTCGCGGAGGCGCCGTTCGGCCTGGGCATGATTCATGGGTAGAAAATGTGCGGTGAGGGTGTGGGAGAGGCAATCGCGACCGGACTTGGAGCCCGCGCCGAGCCACCCTCCACCGGAGTCGGCGCACGGCCGGCGTGGCGGCGTCGGCTGAGGGCGGCGAAACACACGATCCCAACTCGTTCATTGGCAACAGGATAGACATGCTGCCTTGGTCGGGCTCGGGTCGCGGCCAGCGCCCCGAAAGCCACGATGTAACGCCGAGCCCGCCAGCAGCATCTGTTACGTCGGACGGCCGGCCTCCGCTCGATGCGTCGACGCCGGCCGGACGTGAGGCCCGAATGGCGAGGTGGTGTAGTGCACAGCGTTCTCAGAGATCCGCAAACCCGGCGGGCCGTGGCACGCCCCGTCGTCGCGTTCATGCTCGCGCCGTTTCTGATGTGGATCGGCAGCTGGCTCGCCGTGGGGGTGCCGGTGTCGCTCGTCGAGGGGTTCACCACCCTCGGCTCGCTCACCGCCGTCGCGCTGCGAACGTTGATCGAGGTCGGACCGTGGGCCTACGCGGCGGAGGCCGTCGTCGGCATCCCGGCGTATCTCCTCATCACGCGGCGCCGTCAGCTCGACATCCAGCACTGCGTCTGGGTCGGGGCGGCGGCCGGCGTGGGGCTCGGACTGATCTCACCGATCCGGAATCTCACACTCCCGGTGCTCACCGCCCTGCTCGGCGCCGGAACCGGCTTTGCGTTCTGGAGCGTGTACGCGCTGGCCGGACGCGCCGCGCGAATCCCCACATCCTGAGATCCAGCCTCCCGCACGCCAGGCGTTGTCGGGACGGGTCCGCGGGGACATCCTTCGACGCAGATTTCCAACAGCGAGCGAGCATCCCGTGAACAGCCGGACGCCTCTTCCATTCATCGCCATGGCCACCATCGTGCTGTCCGCCGGCTGCGCCTCTCGACCGGCCACATCTGCCGACGACGATGGGGCCGCACGACAGGCCATCGCCGAGGCGGGTCGACAGTTCTCGGCGGCCTACGTCGCCGGCGACACGGCCACGATCGGCAGATTGTACACGCCCGATGCCATCCTGCTCCCGCCCGGGGCGGAGATCCGTGGGCGCGCGGCAATCACAGGCTATTTCGCGCCGAGCCCCAACCGACGCCAGCTCGCGCACGCCATGGTCTCCGAGGAACTGGTGGTCCGCGGGGCGACGGCCATCGACGTGGGACGGTGGTCGAGCACGTGGGAGCGCGGCGACGAGGAGCCGCAGACCGCCGCCGACCGCTACCTCATCGTCTGGGTGCGGGACGCGGACGGCGTGTGGCGGATCTCGCACGACGTGTGGCACCGACCGCCGGCGAACTAGGCACGCGATCATGTCCGCGCCCCTGATCCTCGCCGCGTCGCTGATCACCGTCGCGCTGATCTTCTATTCGCTGGGCGTCTGGTCGGAGCGGATCGCCCGCTATCTCAAACCGTGGCACGTCGCCGCCTTCTGGGCCGGCTTCGCCTTTGACCTGCTGGGCACGTGGTCCATGCACCGAATGGCCCAGGGGCCGTTCGACCTCAGGCAGCCGCACACCCTCACCGGGCAGATCGCGCTGTGGCTGATGTTCGCGCACGCCCTCTGGGCCACGCGGGTGGCCCGGCGCGGCAGCGAGATCGCTCGTCAGGGGTTCCATCGGTACAGCCTGGTCGTGTGGTTGATGTGGCTCATCCCCTACTTCGGCGGGATGTATCTCGGCATGCGGCAGTAGCCGGCGGTGGGCACCGCGCCCGCCGCTGACTTGCGCGATGATCCGTAGCCCGAACAGCTTCATCGCCGTCCGTCGATGAGCTCCAAACACCTGCGCCGCGAGGACCGATGCACACCGGACGTCTGGAAGCGTTCAGTGATGGCGTGCTCGCCATCATCATCACGATCATGGTGTTGGAGATGCGCGCTCCGCAGGGGAACCACCTCGCCTCGCTGGGCCCGCTCCTGCCGGTGTTCCTGAGCTACGTGCTGAGCTTCGTGTATCTCGGCATCTACTGGAACAACCACCACCACCTGTTGCACGTGACCAGGCGCGTGAGCGGCGGAGTGCTGTGGGCGAACCTGCATCTGCTGTTTTGGCTCTCGCTGGTCCCGTTCGTGACCCGGTGGATGGGGGAGACCCAGTTCGCGCCCGCGCCGACGGCGGTATACGGCTTCGTCCTCCTCATGGCGGCGATCGCCTACTTCATCCTCCAGGGGCGAATCCTGGCCAACGAGGGGCCGGAGTCGGTGCTGGCGGCGGCCCTCGGGCGCGATGTCAAAGGCAAGGGGTCGATGGTCCTCTACCTGATCGCGATCCCTTCGGCATTCGTGCTCGAGTGGGCCGCGGGGGCGATCTACGTCCTCGTGGCACTGATCTGGCTCATCCCCGACCGGCGCATCGAGCGGGCGCTCACCCTGGCCCGCTCCGGAGACGACCCAGCCACCCCCTGACTCCCGGCACCGGATGGGCGCGGAGCGGGAAAGCGACGCCGTGCGCCGCAGGGACTACGGCGCCCGCTCCAGACGGTAGACGGTACCGTTCTGGGACGCGATGTACAGCTCACCGGCGGCGTCCTCGCCGAATCCGAGCGGATTGCCAATGTCGCCCACCGGCCACTCCCGGTGGTCGGTGATCGTCCCCGGGCCGACGTAGCGGAAGCTTCGCAGCCAGCCACGGCACCAGTCGGCGTAGAAATAGTGCCCCGCCAACTCCGGCAGCGCGCTCCCGCGGTACACGTAGCCGCCGATCACCGAGCAGCCCTGGTCGTGTCCATACTCGACTTCCGGAAGGGTGAGCCCGCTCTGGTCGCAGGTAGCGCTGCGGAAGCAGTGCGTCCCCTCCATGACGTTCCACCCGAAGTTGAGCCCTCCCTGCGCCTCCGGGACGATGTCGATTTCCTCCCAAGAGTTCTGGCCCACGTCCGCGATGTAGAGCCGCGGCGCCCCGCGGTCGAACGAGAACCGCCACGGATTGCGCAGACCGATCGCCCAGATCTCGGCGCGCGCGTCGCCGCGGCCAACGAACGGATTGTCGGGCGGGATGGCGTACGGATCCCCGCCGTCGACGTCGAGACGCAGCATGGCCCCGAGGAGCGTCGCCGGGTTCTGGCCGTTCCCGTGCGGATCGTTGGCGCTCCCCCCGTCTCCCATGCCGACGTACAGCTTCCGATCGGGGCCGAAGGCGATCATGCCACCATTGTGATTGGCGTAGGGCTGGTCGATCGTGATCACGAGCTTCGCCGAGGCGGGATCGGCGACGTCCGGATCGGCGGCGGCGGAGTACCGCTCCACACGGGTGTTCCCGTCGAGGTCCGAGTAGTTGACGTAGAAGAAGCCGTTTGTCGCGTAGTCCGGGTGGAACGCGAGGCCGAGCAGTCCGCGCTCGCCGCCGGTGCCGACCTTCGACACGATGTCGAGGAACGGCGTATCGAGGAGTTGTCCGTCCTGCACGATCCGGATGCGCCCGGGCCGTTCGACGATGAAGATCCGGCTGTCGCCCGTCGGTGCCGTCACGAACAGCGGGCTCTCGAGGCCCTGCGTCACCGCAACGGCAGCGAGAGCGCTGTCACCGGGCTGGGGATCCTCGACGTTGTAGCCTCCCCCATTCTGCGCGCACGCCCCGGCGAGACCGCCGAGCAGCAATGCGATCCACGCGTTCGCCATGGTGCACCTCCGAAGGTCCGGTCACGGATCGGCCTGCCTGACGATACGCGGGGACGCTGGATGGAGAAAGCCCGAGCCGGTCTGGCATGACGGGCCCGGGCCGCGGAAGACGCGCCTCGTGCGGTGCCTCAGTCCACCGCGACCACCGCTTCGGGGCGCTCGGCACACCGCGCCCGAATCTCCTCCGCGATCCGCTCGGCGTTGGCGAGGATCGTGTGCGCGGTGTTCACCGCGAGCGAGGTCGGGATCGTCGACCCGTCGCTGATGAAGAGTCCCGGGTAGTCGAACACGGCCCCGTCGGGATCCACGACGCCGTGCCGCTTGGACGTCGCCATGCGGCACGATCCCACCTGGTGCGCAGTGGAGAAGTGGACGTCGGGGTACGGCGCTCCGTTCCGGTCGACGAACGCCGCGTCGACGATCCGGCAGCCGTTCCGCCGCAGGATCGAGTGCATGATCTCCCGGGTCTCCGCATAATACCGGCGCAGGCCGTCGTCGAGATCGAGCCCCGCGGTGAAGCGATCGCCGTCGGCGACGATGCGGCCGGCCGGCGGGGTCATGCCGAGGGCGACGAGCACCATCGCCCGATGGCGGAAGCGCCGCAACAGCTCCGTGTTCGCGGCGCCCCAGTACGCGGACGACGGCTGGCCCTCCAGCGTGAGCCGCGCAGACGTCAGGATCTGGAGCGGGAGCGGCTTCACCGCCGCGATCGAAATGCCGTGCGAGGGGAGGAACTCGTAGCTGATCATGCCGGCGTGCGACCGGCCGGCATAGAGATCTCCCTCGGACATCGCGTCGGGCATGATGCCCGCGACCTTCACCGAGCCGTTGAACGCGACGTTGCACCCGACCTGCTCGCTGAGCCGGGGAAGCTGCGGCCTCGACCGCAGTAGCAGCCGCGCGGTTCCGACGGTCCCTGCCGCGAGGATCACGACCTTCGCCTCGAAGCTCACGAGGTCTTTCGCCCCCGTGGTCCGGCGGCAGCACACGGCGTAGCGGTACGGCAGCCCCGCCAGCGGACCGGAGGCCGGCGTCTCCTCCACGCGGCAGCGCGTCTCGATCCCGAGGGCCTCGAGATCGGTCTCGACCGTCACGCCGGCGGCGACCGCCTGTGGGAGGTAGTTCAACAGCAGCGACTGCTTCGCCCCGAAGACGCACCCCGTGACGCAGTACCCCGCACCCATGCAGTTTCGCACGGCATAGGGCGCCCGCTCACAGCTGTACCCGAGATTCCGCATCATCTGCGCAAACAGCAGCCCGTTCCGCGGCACCTCATGCGGCGCGATCTGCTCCACGCGGAGCATGGCGTCGGCGGCGTCGTAGTGCGGATCGAGCGCGGTCCGGTCCACGTCCGCCGGCCAGAGTCGGCGGCCATTCTGATCGACCTGGTCGAACGCCACCGACGGCGCGCGCAGTGAGACCATCTCGTAGAATCCGGAACCTCCTCCCAAGGCCTCGGCGTACGTGAGGCCGAGATGCTCGCCCGGTAGGCACTTCAGGTACCGCGTCAGGTAGTGCGGGTCCTGGGTCATCCGGAAGTCTTTGAGCGGATCGATGTGCGGCCCCTTCTCGACGAGCGTGACACGATGCCCTGCTTCCGCGAGACGCAGGGCGGGCGCCGCGGCGCCGAAGCCGCTGCCGACGATCAGGAAATCGGTCTGGACGGTGCGCATGGATTCCTCCTCGTCACGCGGGGTTGCCGTCGGCGCTCACGCTGCGCGCGAGATACCGTTCCGGGTCGGGGAAGGTGGTCGCCTCGAGCCCGCGAAACCGGTACGCACCGTCGAAGTCGATGAGCGGACAGCCGCGTTCCGGGCCGTAGATCCCAGCGTAGTAGGCGATCTGCGTCAGGAAGATGGCCCCGCCATACAGCTGCGCCGCGGTGCCGCCCTTCGCGAGGCCGCGCTCGATCGTCGCGGTCCGTTCGTCGAGCGTGAGTCGCTCGAAGTCGCGCCCGAATCCGCGACGTGCTCGCGCGTTCAGGTCGGCGGCGAAGAACTCCGCGAACCGATGGAACGGGAGATTGGGGTCCTTGAGGGCGCGAAAGATCGATGCATCGTCGGGCGGCGCGCCCGGAATCACGGTGCGGCCGAAGGCGGCATGGATGCGATCTCCGGCGTCGGAACGGTCGTATCCTTCGGGATACAGGTGCAGCGCGTAGCTCAAAGGGGTACAGGCGGTTGCTGCAATCGCGACCGAGAGCTGGCCGAGGCGCTTCACGGCCTCGCGCCGGCTGAGCGGTGGGGCACGTCGGTGTGATTCGCGGGTCGGTAACATGGGTCGGCCTCCTGTCACCGCTCACGCTGTCCTGCCTCCGGCAAGGCAGCGTCAAGAGACCGTCCTATACGGCGTTAGACCATCTCCCCCAAACGTGAAGGAGCGCCGGCTCCGCATCCGGAACCGGCGCTCCCTCGCCTCCGACGACGCGCGCGCTCAGCCCGCGAACGCTCCCAGGCCGGTGATCGCCTCGCCCAGGATCAGCGTGTGGACGTCGTGCGTGCCCTCGTAGGTGTAGACGCTCTCGAGGTTCGCCATGTGCCGCATGGCCTGGTACTCCGCGAGGATGCCGCTGCCGCCGAGCAGGCGGCGCGTTTCCCGCGCGCACTCGCACGCCATGTCCACGTTGTTTCGCTTGGCCAGCGAGACCTGCACCGGCGTTGCCTCGCCGCGGTCCTTGAGCCGACCCAGCTGAACGCTCAGCAGCTGCGCTTTCGTGATCTCGGTGAGCATCTCCGCCAGGCGGGCCTGCTGGATCTGGAACCCGCCGATCGGTCGGCCGAACATGACCCGGCTGCCGGCGTAGGACACGGCCTCCTCGTAGCACGCCATCGCGGCTCCCACCGCCCCCCACGCGATCCCGTACCGCGCCTGCGTGAGGCACATCAGCGGGCTCTTCAGTCCCGCACTGCCGGGCAGGAGGTTCTCCTTCGGGATCCGCACGTTCTCCAAGACGAGCTCGCTCGTGTCGCTGGCACGCAGCGAGAGTTTCCCCTTCTGGTCCCGGGCGCTGAACCCCTCGGCGTCCGTCGGGACGATGAAGCCCCGGATCGACCGCACGTCGTCGAGGTCGCCCGTCTTGGCCCACACGATCGCCACGTGCGCCATCGACCCGCTCGTGATCCACATCTTGGCCCCGTTCAGCACCCACGCACCGCCCTCTTCGCGAGCCGTCGTGATGAGCCCGCCCGGGTTCGAGCCGAAGTCCGGCTCCGTGAGGCCGAAGCAGCCAATCACCTCGCCGCTCGCCAGGCGCGGCAGCCACGCGCGGCGCTGCACCTCGCTGCCGAAGGTGTGGATGGGGTACATCACGAGCGCGCCCTGCACCGAAGCGAACGAGCGGATCCCGCTGTCCCCGCGCTCGAGCTCCTGCATGATCAGGCCGTACGCCACGTTGCTCAGCTCGGCGCAGCCGTATTCCGCGGGGAGATTGGCGCCGAGCATGCCCAGCTCCGCCATCTCCGGGATCAGCTGCATGGGAAACCGGCCGTCCAGATAGTGCTCGGCGATGATCGGCATGACGGCGCTGTCCACCCATCGGCGGACCGTGTCGCGCACGGCGCGCTCTTCCTCGGTGAACAGCGACTCCACGTCGTAGAAATCGACTCCCTGAAACGCCATGCGTCCTCCTCCGTCCCTGCAGTCAGTCCGTCGGCAGCGCGCCGATCGCCTTGCGCGCCGCGGGCACGATGCCCACCTCCCGGGCCTTGGCCCGAAACGTCGCCCTGTGATCAGGCACCCGCCCGGTCTCGACCTGCCACTGGTGCACCATCTCGTGCAGCAGGGTGTCACGCACTTCCGCCCATCCGTCCCGCTCCACGTGCCGCCGACTGAGCGCGATCTCCTCCGCTCGGCTCGTGCCGCGGTCCACCGACAGCTCGCCCAGCCTCGTGGACATCCGTCGCGACAGCCGGATCGGCAAGGCGGAGAGCGCGCCGGCGAAGTGACGCCGGTTGAGCTCCTCGTGGCACCGCCTGAGCTTGGCGACCAGCGCGCGGTCAGCGGCCGGAACGGATCGGCCCTCGCGGCCCGTGGGCGCCGCCCAGCTGTAGCGCTCGGCCGGGAACTCCACCACCGCACGGCGCGCCGTATCGCGCGCCCGCCTGCTGGCGTCCGGACGGATGAAGGTAACCACGGCCTCCAGCGTCCGGTCGGGCGCGTACGCGTAGCCACGATGGATGCGGAGCACGCCGCGCTCGGTCAGGCTGACCATTACCGAACGGTTGACGTGGAGTTGGACGTCGCGCACCGGGGGCAGCCCCAGCCGGCGGAGCCGCGCGGCCAGGAGCGCCCGGTCGGCCTCCCAGCCCTCGCGGTCAGCCCGCTGCGGCGAGGGTGGGCGCGTCCTGCGCACGCCGCGCGCGGGGGAAGGTGGTGCTGTCGGATCGCCGGAACAGTCCGCGGTCCTGGTCCCAGCGGTAGAACTCGACGAGGATCGCGTCCTCCTCGACGGTGATCCGATTGAACACCGAAGGCCGGTGTCCCCGGGACCGCGTCGACAGGGTACCGGCGCAGGACACCACCACACGGCCCATCAACAGGTCCGCCTGCTCCTGATGATCGTGCCCGCAGAGCACGAGGTCGGCGCCGGCGTCGGCGATGCGCCGCTGGGCCTGCTGCCAGCGCGCCAACCCCATCCGCTGGGACAGATCGCCGCGCAGCACGTTGTGGTGCACGACCAGTACCCGCAACTTGTCCGGCTCCGCCTGGCGGAACAGCTCCGCCGCCCTCGTGATCTGCGACTTCGGGAGATGGCCCTTGACGGCGACGTCGCGGATGCGGGGCGTGAGCGATCCCCACGCCACGCCGTGTGAGGTGAGCGGGCAGGCGATCACGGCCTCCGGCAGCACCAGAGTCGGCGAGAGGACGGGACCGAAATAACGCTGGTACTTGGCGTACTTGGCCTGACTGCCGAATGGGATCAGCGGCCGCAGCCACCACTGCACGTCGTGATTGCCGGGGATGACGAGCACGGGCGCGGTGCGCTCGAGCTCCCGCACGAACGCCAGCGCCGCCTGGTACTCGCCGTGGCGGCTGCGCAGCGAGAGATCACCGGAGATCACGATCACGCGGGCGTCGAGATCCGGAATCAACTCCTCCACGGCGCGGATCTGGCGGAGGTCGGCGACCTCCCCGAAGTGGGTGTCGGACAGGTGAACGATGCGGAAGCTCACGCAGGGCTCCTGGCTACTTCGAGTATTCGCGAAGGACGCGCCGGACCACCAGGTACGTCAGGAGATACCACGCGGCGACCGCCCCGCCGCTCACCATCCGGGCCGTCGGGTCGCGGGGCACGCGCAGCATCACGTAGATGCCAAGGGCGAGCGTGCTGAGCATGGCCGCGAGCCGGGCGAGGCGCCTCGCCCGCGCGTCGATCGCGCGACGGCAGTCGGCGCAGATCTCCCCCAGCGGCAGCTCCACGGGCCGGCGACACCGCGGGCACTCGTGCTCAAGCAAGGCGCCGAAGGATGGCGTCCGTGAATTCCAGGGTCGTAGCATGTCCCCCGAGGTCCCGTGTGCGAATCCTGTCCTCCCGCAGCGTCGCGATCAACGCGCCCCGCAGACGGTCGGCGGCGCCGGCCTCCCCGAGATGGTCGAGCATCTCGGCGGCGGCGAGCATGAGCGCCGACGGATTGGCGACGCCGCGGCCCGCGATGTCCGGTGCCGAGCCGTGGACCGCCTCGAACAGGGCCAC
>Ga0210112_1000483_pt1 | contig 10713 bp, 11 predicted proteins | sample Joice_ThreeSqC_D_FD_184875 | JGI IMG/M metagenome (GOLD analysis project Ga0210112, IMG submission 184875) | Wetland microbial communities from San Francisco Bay, California, USA, that impact long-term carbon sequestration - Joice_ThreeSqC_D2... | ecosystem: Environmental > Aquatic > Marine >... | reverse complement strand
CAGCGGCACACGCTGCACCACCGCCGCAACAGATTCATGCTTCAGCTCATGGACGCCCTGCCGGAGATGGATGTCTACGGACGCGGCGCCCGGGCACTTGACGACAAGGCAGAGGCCCTGGACAGCTATCGCTATCATGTGGCCATCGAGAATCATATCGGCATCCATCACTGGACCGAGAAACTTGCCGACGCCTTTCTCGGTCTGTCGCTGCCATTTTACTGTGGCTGCACCAACATCACCGACTACTTTCCGCCGGACAGTTTCATTGCCATCGACATGTATGATCCGGAGGGCGCGGTGCGCAGCATACGCGCGGCGATCGCCGGCAACGAATACGGGCAACGCCTGCCCGCCATCATCGAGGCACGCCGTCGCGTGATGTACGAATACAATTTTTTCGCGCTTCTATCCCGGGAAATCGGCAAGCGCCACGGTCATGCCCTGCCACAGGAAAAAACCGCCAGGATCTACTCCCGTCATGCCCTGCGCAAGCTGAGCCTGGCGAATCGCCTGCAGGACATGTATGGCAAGGCCCGTGCGCGCATCCTGCACAGCGCAAGAAGCCGCTGAGCGGCAGCGAAAAACGTTGCGAGTGAAATTCCGGCTGTCTAATGACCCGCCAAACTGGTAAATTGCGGCTGTTGTCCAACTGAAGAAATTCCGAGCAACACATGAGCCTGTCGATCAAGCAACTCAGCCGCAGCCTGCGCCAGCCGTTTCACGCCCGTTACGCATTCAAACGTCTCGAGGAATATCACTCGCAACCACGCACGCTCGAAGAGGTCGTCGACTGGGCGATGAACTTCGGCGGCAACGGCTACATGCGGGTCAAGACGCTGCAGATCCCGGCCGAGATCACCCGGCTGGCACAAGCGGTACAACAGCTGCAACCAAAGATCATCCTGGAAATCGGCACGGCCAGCGGCGGCACGTCGCTGATCTGGTCGTATCTTGCAACACAGCGCGTCATCACCTGCGACCTGAACGACATGACGCACCAGGCCCCGCTGTTCACCCGCTTCCCGCCACCCGGGTCGCAATGCCGGGTGACACTTCTCAGCGGCAACTCGCACAGCCCGGAATTCAGGGCGCGTGTCGCCCGCGAACTGAACGGCACACAGGTCGATTTCCTGTTTATCGACGGTGACCACACGGAACAGGGCGTGAGCGCGGATTACCACGACTACAAGGCGTTCGTCCGCCCCGGCGGACTGATCGGATTTCACGACATCGTAGAACGGCAGCCGCTGCCGACCAACCAGGTGTACTACCTGTGGCAGAAGCTCAAACAGCTGGCAGCGGTGGAGGAATTCGTCAACGACCCGGAGCAGCGCGGCTTCGGCATCGGCGTACTGCACGTACCGCCGCAGGGCGCGCCGGACCTGCCAGCCTGACGGCATCAGGCACCGACCGCTGCAGCGTAGCCGGAAACGACCAGGATGAGGGGATGATCAATCAAGCAGTTGCTTTAATCGATACCCTCTCCCCAACCCTCTCCCGGAGGGAGAGGGGGTTTATGGGACAGCAGTAACATGAAAAACATTGTCTGCATGAAATGGGGCACCCTGTACGATGCGGGCTTCGTCAACAAGCTGTATGCCATGGTCAGCCGGAGCATCAGCGGCGACTTCCGCTTCGTGTGCATGACCGATGACCCGGCCGGACTCAATCCGGCCATCGAGCATCGGGACTGCCCGGCCATCAGCGGACCATTGCCCTGGCGCGAAACGGGCTGGCGCAAGATTGCACTGTGGGCGAAGACACTGCCCGGCATGGAAGGCGACTGGCTGTTCCTCGACCTGGACGTGGTCATTACCGGGTCACTGGATGCCTTTTTCGACTACCTGCCGTACAAGTCCTTCGTCGTCATGCAGAACTGGACCCAGCCGGGCCAGCACATCGGCAACACCTCGGTGTACCGCTTCCGGGTCGGCAGCCATCCCGAGCTGCTCGAGGAACTGCAACAGGACTTCATGGGCGTTATCCACAACTACGTGAATGAGCAGACCTTCGTATCACGGCGCATTGCGGACACGGCGTTCTGGCCGGATGAGTGGTGTCTGCTGTTCAAGGTGCACTGCGTCCCCCCGATGCCGTTCAGGTGGTGGCAGAGGCCGATGCTGCCAGCCGGCGCTCGCGTGGTCGCCTTCCCGGGTTCACCCAACCCGGATGACGCCGCCGCCGGCATCTGGCCGGCGAAGAGCTACAAGAAACTGTACAAGCACGTCCGGCCCGCTGCGTGGATCAACGACTTCTGGCATGAATAGGGTACCGAAATGAAAGCGGTCATACTCGCCGGCGGCCTTGGCACGCGCATTTCAGAGGAGACCTATCTGAAGCCAAAACCCATGATCGAGATTGGCGGCAAACCCGTTCTCTGGCACATCATGAAGGTTTACTCCGCGCACGGTGTACATGACTTTGTGATCTGCTGCGGTTACCGGGGCTATGTAATCAAGGAATACTTCGCCAACTACTTCCTGCACATGTCGGATATCACCTTCGATATGGAGCATAACCAGATGGAGGTCCACCAGCGCAACGCCGAACCCTGGCGCGTTACGCTGATCGACACCGGCGATGAGACACTTACAGGCGGCCGGTTGAAACGGGTGGCCGGTTATCTCGAAGGGGAGAAGGCTTTCTGCTTCACCTACGGTGACGGTGTGGCGGACATCGATATCACCGCCGAGATCGAGTTCCACAGACAGCACGGGAAACTCGCCACCGTCGTGGCCGTGCGGCCGCCGGGCCGATATGGTGCGCTGCAAATGCAAGGTACCCGGGTAACCGGCTTCACCGAGAAGCCCCGGGGTGACGGCGGGCTCATCAACGGCGGCTTTTTCGTGCTGTCACCAGCATGTATCGAGCTGATCGACGGCGACCAGTCCAGCTGGGAGAGCGGCCCCTTGAACCACCTGAGCGAACAAGGGCAACTCATGGCCTTCCAGCACAACGGTTTCTGGCAGCCCATGGATACCTTGCGCGACAAGAACCACCTTGAAGAATTGTGGCAATCAGGCAAGGCGCCCTGGAAAATCTGGGAATGAACCGGTCATTCTGGAAAGACAAACGGGTTTTCCTCACCGGTCATACAGGCTTCAAGGGAGGCTGGCTGTCGCTATGGCTGTCGGAACTGGGCGCAGAGGTTCATGGCTACGCGCTCCCGCCACCGACGGAGCCGAATTTCTTCACGACCTGCGACATGCAACAGCGGCTCGCCAGCAACACGATCGCCGATATTCGCGATATCGATACACTGGCCCGGGCACTAAAGACCGCACGACCCGATGTGGCCTTCCACCTGGCTGCGCAATCGCTGGTACGCCATTCATACACTGCACCCGTTGAGACCTATGCCGTCAATGTCATGGGCACGGTCAACCTGTTCGAGGCCGTGCGCCAAACCCCCGGCATCAAGGCTGTGGTCAATATCACGAGTGACAAGTGCTACGAGAATCGCGAATGGGTATGGCCCTACCGAGAGAACGAGGCCATGGGCGGTTTTGATCCCTACTCCAGCAGCAAGGGCTGCGCTGAACTCGTCACCGCCGCCTGGCGTGGATCGTTTCTCGACCAGGCCGGCGTGCAGCTGGCCAGTGCGCGCGCCGGCAACGTCATTGGCGGCGGCGACTGGGCAGGCGACCGCCTGATCCCTGATTTTCTGCGGGCGCTCGATGCCGGAAAGATACTGGAGATTCGCTCTCCCACCGCCATTCGCCCCTGGCAGCATGTACTCGAACCGTTGTCAGGCTATCTGATGCTGGCGGAGAAACTCTGCACGGAAGGAGCCGGCTTTGCAGAGGCGTGGAACCTGGGACCCGACGAAGCCGACGCCAGAACAGTTCAATGGATCGTCGAAACCCTGTGCAGCCAGCTGCCCGGCGCACGATGGCAGTGCGACAGTGCGCAGCAGACACATGAGGCAAATACTTTGAGGCTGGACAGTTCCAAGGCCAGGTCCAGACTGGGATGGTACCCGCGCTGGAATCTGCAAACCGCACTCGACAAGACACTGGCCTGGCACCAGGCCTGGCGGCAGGGTTCCGACATGGCGACCATCAGCGTGCAGCAGATACATGAATACGAAACTGCTACAACTCCGGTATGAACAACCGCTTCGATATTCTCGCCACACCCATCAGCGACCTGCAGATCCTGCTGCGCAAACCGATCGGTGACGACCGTGGTTACCTGGAACGCCTGTTCTGTGCTGAAGAACTGCAACCGTTCATGTCCGGCAAGAGCATCGCCCAGATAAATCACACGCTCACCACAAACCGGGGTACGGTCCGCGGAATGCATTTTCAGTACCCGCCCCATGTCGAGACCAAGATCATCTGTTGTTTGAGAGGTGAAGTCTTTGATGTGGCAGTGGATCTTCGCAATAATTCCCCGACCTTCCTGCGCTGGCATGCCGAGATCCTGAGCGCCGGCAACCACCGGACCCTCGTTATCCCGGAAGGCTTTGCCCATGGCTTCCAGACCCTGACGGATCACTGCGAAATGTTGTATTTCCATACCGCCCTTTACCACCCGGGGGCAGAGGGTGGACTCAGCGTGCATGATCCCCGACTTGGAATCTCATGGCCATTGCCGCTCTCCGGCATTTCGCCACGTGATGCCGGGTACCCTTTATTGCAGGATGACTTTGCCGGAGTCTCACCATGAAGTGCCGACACTGCGGCGCGTCGCTCGAACTGCCGCTGGCAGACCTGGGCAGCGCCCCTCCGTCCAATGCCTACCTCACGGAGCAAACACTGCACGCCCCGGAAAAATGGTTTCCCCTGCGCGTGCTGGTATGCGAGAACTGCTGGCTTGTGCAAACCGAGGATTTTTCCCGCGCGCACGAGTTGTTCGACGCCGAATACGCCTACTTCAGCGGTTTCTCGAGCAGCTGGCTGGCCCATTGCGAGCGGTATGTCAGCGACATGGCAGCGCGCTTTGCGCTGGACACCAATAGTCATGTTATCGAAGTCGCCGCCAACGACGGCTACCTGCTGCAATACGTCAGGGCGCGCGGCATCCCCTGCACCGGCGTGGAACCGACCGCGAGCACGGCCGCTGCCGCACGCGCCAGGGGCATCCCGATCGTGGAAGATTTCTTCGGTACGCGCCTGGCACAGGCATTGGCCGCCGGTGGCCGGCAAGCCGACCTGACAGTGGCCAACAACGTTCTGGCGCACGTGCCGGACATCAACGACTTCGTCACCGGGTTCACCCTGTTGCTCAAACCGCAGGGCGTGGCAACCTTCGAGTTTCCACATCTCCTGTGCCTGATCAGCGAAACCCAGTTCGATACCATCTATCACGAACACTATTCCTATCTCTCGCTCACCGCGGTCAACCGCATCTTCGCCTCTGCCGGGCTGGACATTTTCGACGTGGAAGAACACCCCACCCACGGCGGCAGCCTGCGCGTGTTCGCGCAACGTGGCGACAGCGGACAGCAGCCGCACACCGGTCATGTAGATGAACTGCTGCAGAGAGAGAGACAGGCCGGCATGTGCAGCGCCGACTATTACCGCGGCTTTCAGGCAAGGACCGACAGGATCAAGAACGACTTTCTTGCCTTTCTGATTGAGGCCGGGCGCCAGGAGAAGACGGTGGCAGCGTACGGCGCTGCCGCCAAGGGCAACACCCTGATGAACTATGCCGGTATTCGGCCCGACCTTATCGCGTTCGTGGCGGATCGCAATCCGGCCAAGCAGGGGAAATACCTGCCGGGCAGCCGGATAACCATCACTCCGGAAAGCGAGATCGGAAGAACAAAACCCGACTACGTGATCATACTTCCCTGGAATCTGCGGAAGGAAATTACGGAGCAACTTGCCTACATACGTGACTGGTCAGGTCGTTTTGTAACGGCCATCCCGGAGCTGGAAATATCGTGAATCTGCTGCCTCACAATCGCGGCAAGCTTTATAATTTCCGGGCACTCGTCGAAGAGTCCCCTTTCGGTGTCACCCTGCACTGTGTTGATTCCGGCATCGATTCCGGCGACATCATGGCGCAGAAAGCGATCACCTGTGACTGGTGCGACACCGGCGGCTCCCTCTACCACAAGGCGCAGCGGGAGATGGTTACACTGTTCCGTGAAACCTATCCTGTCCTGCGCGACGGCCGGCTGCCGCGCCAACCCCGGGACCTGCAGGCCGGCTCCCTGCACAAGGCGCGGGAATCGGACCCGGCCAGCCGGATCGAGCTGAACGCGAGATATACCGCACGGGAGCTGCTGAATCGACTGCGGGCAAGAACCTTCGGGGGACACCCCCGCCTGCCGGTTTGATGATGGCGGCGACAGCTACGAAGTACGAACCGATATCCGGAGATTCGAAAAGTGAGCGAATACGAGAAATTCAAGGCCGAATGCGCAACCGAGATCGACGCCCAGGCACAGGACCGTGAGCTGGGGAACCTGTCCGGCCAATGGATCAACCGCACCACCACACACAAGTACTCGTATCATTTCGAATGGCTGAACCGTCCCATAATCCAGTATCCACAGGATATCGTGGTCATGCAGGAGCTGATCTGGAACATCAGACCAGACCTGATCATCGAGACCGGCATCGCGCACGGTGGCTCGTTGATATTCAGCGCCTCGATGCTCGCCCTGCTGGACATGGTTGAAGCGATCGAGAACGGCAGCACGCTTGATCCGAAACATTCCTCGCGCAAGGTGCTGGGCATCGACATCGACATACGCGCCCACAACCGCGCCGCCATAGAGGCCCATCCAATGGTCTCCCGCATCCAGATGATCCAGGGTTCCAGTATTGCACCGGAAATCGTCGCGCAGGTCTCTGAGGTCGCATCGAACCACGAACGCATCCTCGTCTGCCTCGACTCCAGTCACACGCATGACCATGTGCTTGCCGAACTGGAGGCCTATGCACCGTTAACGTCGGTTGGAAGCTACTGCGTTGTATTCGACACCGTCGTCGAGGACATACCTGCCGAAATGTTCCCCGACCGCCCCTGGGGCCCGGGGAATAACCCGAAAACCGCCGTTCATGCATACCTCAAGGACCATCCAGGATTTGTCATCGACAGGAGCATCCAGCACAAACTGCTTATAACAGTAGCGCCAGACGGCTACCTGAAAAGAGTGAAATGACAAAGCCAGGCGAATCGCCGAAAGATCAGGCCGGGCAGCGTGATACCTGTGCGGGAAAGATCACTGCCCGGCGCCATCTGATCGTCCGGGCAGCGCTCAGCCCACGCCCCACGGAAAGATCAATTGAGAATGATAATAGCGAGAACCTTGGACCGCCTGCGTCATCTGGCACCTGGATGCTGTTCGCTCATGGCTTCCGGACTTCTACGGCTCTGTTTACCGCACCCGAATCGACGCTGAATCTCATTGTATCAGGGCATCTTCAAGCAAATTTTCTATGATTTCGTACCCTGCGTGATAATCGGACGGCCTGTGATTCATAGCGTATCTGCTACAGGGTTACGCTCGGTTCCGGAGAATGGGATTTTCACCTGTCAATATCATCATCTCGCATCTTCTCGAATTGCATCCTATTCTCCGGACTTATCGTGAGCTTCCTGCGAAACCCCGGCCCGCGGCAGGGATATCTTTTGTAATAGTTGTAGTCATCCATAATCACGCCCCGCGCCTCCCCGAGCGGCATCATGCAAAATGGATATTCACTCCGAGCAATCCCTTGAATGGCAAGGGCGTGGGCGATGAAATCTGGCTTTCAATAATCATCATGCGCAGCCCGCATAACATATTCACCAACCGCCTCATCCGGAACAAACTGAAAATTAGCGGCCGCTCCTGTATCTTCCGGCCGCCTCACATAACGAATGCGCGCATCATGAGCTATGTATCCACGGCAAATCTCTCCGGCTTTATCCGTGGATGCATTATCAGCAATGATTAATTCAAGGTCTGGGCATGTCTGCACCAGCAGAAAGTCCAGTGCATCACGAATGTACTTCGCGCCATTGTATACAGGCATTCCTATACCAACTACCGGCCGTACAGGTGACACAGTGCATCCCAAAACATACTTTCGCTATGGAAATAGAACCAACCAGCCCAAGACATCCGCTCAACGTGAATCGGGTGAATGCCATATTGCCTGCAAGCTGCAATTCATTTTACTGGCCTGAACTCTACAATCGGCATGTTAACTTCACAGCTATGAAAATGTATAAATGCATCTTGCAGGGCATCACTACCGTCACGCTGGCGGGTGATGGCCGATGAAACAGGAAAGAGCGACCGGACTGTCCGTATAATCCAGAACCATGAATACCCCCTGCGTCATCGCACGCCTCTTCGGCGGCCTGGGCAACCAGCTGTTCATCTATGCCTTTGCCCGTGCGCTGGCGGAACGCAACGACGTCCCGTTCAGGCTGGATACTGCGGGCGGCTTTGTGCGCGACCCCACCTACCGGCGGAGTTACCTGCTGGACCGCATTCTGCCACCGTCAACACCGGCCGGCCGCCTCGAAAGCCGCGTCTTCCCGCTGGGCCGCACCCTGCGCTCGCTGGAGCGCAAACTCAACAGGCTGCTCCCGCTCGAGCGCCGCTGGTTCGTCCAGGAGCGGACCCTGGCGTTTGACCCTGAAATCTACCACCTTAAAATCCAGCGGCCGACGGTGTTCAACGGGGTCTGGCAGTCACCGCGCTATTTCGACAACCTGGACATGCAGACCCTGGTGAGCTTCCCTGACCACCTGGTCGATCCGCTGGCCGGCGAACTGGCCGGGATAAAGGTCGCCAACGCCGTGTGCCTGGCCGTGCGCCGCTATGAGGAAGTGCCGAATCCGAAGCACCACATACTGCAGCTGGACTATTACCGGCAGGCCATGGCGCAGATCGAGCAACAGGTGGAAAATCCGCACTACTTCGTGTTCGCCCAGGACATGGACTGGGCGCGCAAGCACATACAGAGCAGCCAGCCGATCACCTTCGCCATAGAGAAAGACCCGCACGAAGGCGTCATCCAGGACCTGTACCTGATGACACAGTGCCGTCATTTCATCCTCTCCAACAGCTCCCTGCACTGGTGGGCGGCGTGGCTGAACCTGTCTGCGGAAAAAACGGTAGTCGTTCCGGAGAAGGGCTGGCCGGATTCGAATATACTCCCCGACAGCTGGACGAGCATAAGCTGACCCGCACATGACACTGCAAACCGCGGTTTCACAAAATCAACAGCTTTGATTGCAGAAGATGAAAGCAATTCTTCACAGGATCAGGACTGTTTCCGGAATTATCGCCATCACCTTTATGGTATGGCTCGTGCTTGACCAGTCGATCAGGATATTCGACATCGCCTCGGTGCTTCCCGACCACTTCGATGAGCAGAATTTCCAGCGCAAGGCAGCTCCCTATATTGAATTCAAGGGGGCCCCAGGCAAACTCGATCATGACCGGTACGGGTACAGGTGGGTACCGGACACCGTAGATTCAAACGCAGTGAAAATTGCCTTCTTCGGCGGATCAACGGGCTACCAGGGCGAACCGCCAGTCGCGAGCCTGCTTGAAACCATGCTGAATTCTTCCGGCAACAACAGGGTACAGGTTGCCAACTTTTCAGTCGTGTCGTCCAATCACAGGCAGCATCTGCATAACATTATCGAAAGCAGGAGCCTGTTCAGGCCTGACGTGGTGATATTTTACGGCGGATACAACGAAACCCTGCAGCCAGTCTATTACGACCCGAGGCCCGGGTATCCGTACAATTATTTCTACCGGCATGAAACGCCGCTGTTTGCCCGGTTACTACTCAAGTATTCACCTACCTTTTACCTGACAGATGAACTGCTCACCAGGTATGGCATAGGGGGACTAACGCCGCTTGCTAAATTGAGAAACAGTGGGAATCCGTTTTCAGCGCAGTGGAATGATGCTGTTATCAGCAATTACTTCGATACCATCGACCTGGCTCGCAGCATCACCGGAGCCTTCACATCGCAGCACTGCACAAAACCGGTATTCCTGTTTTTCTACCAGCCCTACCAGGTACCGGCCGAATTCATGCAGGTACATAACCAGATCAGGAAAACAATCGGCACTTACAGCTTCGGATACGATATATCGGATACCTTCGAAAAACGCGGCATGGATGTTTTCACCGACATTGTGCATGTCAGCCAGCCCGGCAGGGAGGCAATTGCAGAGGAAATCACGCGACACCTGGAGGCAAATGAGGAATTCAACAGGTGTCCGGGCCAGACCTGACGGGCCACCCGTCAGCGACAAATTACCGGCATCCACTCCGTGCCCCGCCAGTCAGCGCGCGTTGCGTACCCGGCCATTGCGGCAATCCATCTGGATTCACGACATTAGTCAAGGTTACGCAAGGCCATTGCCCCCTGTGCTGGCTTGATGGCAATTGTTACCTTTCCCATCCCGGGCCCACAGCACAAAGAAATCAACGCCCCCCGGAAAAATTCGATAAAATACCCCGCTATTACCGCCTGGCGGAAATCGGGCACCTTATTTTAACACGCGCAGAGGACGGGACCGGCACGCAGATGACGTCCAGGTCATCCGGAGACCTGTGCCCGAAGAATGCGACAGTCACTCCGACTACGGCATGAGCAAACGGCAACCACATGAACCTGATCAGACAATACATTAAACTGGCCAGCTGGATATTGCATGGACGTCCCGCGCCACCACCCCACCTTATCAAACAGAAAACTGTACTTGAACATGCGAGGCGCTGGCATACACCGGTA